>Ga0070685_10000340_pt1 | contig 28675 bp, 32 predicted proteins | sample KBSS13LmetaG_FD_65651 | JGI IMG/M metagenome (GOLD analysis project Ga0070685, IMG submission 65651) | Switchgrass rhizosphere microbial communities from Kellogg Biological Station, Michigan, USA - KBS S1-3L metaG | ecosystem: Host-associated > Plants > Roots > Rhizosphere ...
AGGCCTCCATCTGGAAGAAGTAGGAGACGTAGTCCATCCGCTCGACGAAGGGGATGACCTTCCAGTAGCTCTTGTCCTCGCAGGACTTTTCGATCCCGGTGTGGACGTAGCCGATCACCGGCCGCACCTCGCGCACCATCTCGCCTTCGAGGTCGACAACGAGGCGGAGGACGCCGTGGGTCGCCGGGTGGTGCGGCCCGATGTTGATCGTCATGATCTCGCGGTCGAGATCGGGCGTATCGAGGATGTCAGTACTCATCCCGACTTCGGCGAGGCGCTCAGTCATAGCGACCCTCGCTGTAGGTGAAGGTGACCGGCTCGCCGCCGACCGGGAAGTCGCGGCGCTGCGGCCAGCCGACGTAGTCGTCGGGCATCAGGATCCGGGTCAGGTTCGGATGGCCGCGGAAGACGATCCCGAAGAAGTCGAAGACTTCGCGCTCCTGCGCGTTGGCGGTGGGGAAGAGCTCGACGCAGGAGTCGATCTCCGGCCGCTCCTCGCCACGGTCGGCGAGCATCGCTTTGATCCGGATCCGCTCGACCCGGTCGCGGTTGATCAGCTCGTAGTGGACGCCGAAGCGCGGTTCGGCTGGCAGGTAGTCGGCGGCGTGCAGGCTGGAGAGGAAGTCGTAGCGCTGGCCGGGCTGCTCGGCGAGCCAGCGCAGCACCTCGAGCACCCGCTCGGGGTCGACGATCAGCGCCGCCTGGGCGCGCTCGAATGAGGTGGCGAGCACGGCGCCGGGGCAGTCGCGGTCGATTTCCCCCCGGATCAGCTCGAGTCCGGGAGCGTCAGGCAAGGCTCGTCTCCCGCGCTTCCTCGTAGGCCCTGGCAGCCTCGGGGCTAGGTTCGCTGCGCGGTCCGCCGCGCGCCCACTCCTCGGTGCCGTAGGCGTTGTAGCGCTGGCGCCAGCCCTGATCGGGGTTGCCGATGATCTGGCGCTGCAGCTTGGTGAAGCCGTAGAGGACGGCCTCGGGCCGCGGCGGGCAGCCGGGCACGTAGATGTCGACCGGAAGGAACTTGTCGGCGCCCTGGAGGATCGCGTAGTTGGCGAACATCCCACCCGAGGAGGAGCAGGCGCCCATCGCCATCACCCACTTCGGCTCCAGCATCTGGTCGTAGAGGCGGCGGATGACCGGCGCCATTTTCACCGAGACCCGCCCCGAGAGGACCATCAGGTCGGCCTGGCGCGGCGAAGCGCGACCCGCCTCGGCGCCGAAGCGGGCGATGTCGTAGCGGGCCGTGACCGCGGCCATCGGGATCCCCTCGATCGCGCAGCAGGCGAGGCCGAAGGTAAGCGGAAAGATCGAGTTCGCCCGCGCCATGTTGAGGGCTTTGTCGAGCGTGGTGGTGAGCACCCGTTCTTCGACGTAGCGTTCGAGGTCCTCACCCTCGAGGTCGCCGCGGAGCATGTCGCGGGCCTGGACTTGCTTCTCGCGCAGGGAGCGGCGCTCTACCTCCAATCGAGGGCTCCCTTCCGCCAGACGTAGACGAAGGCGACGAGCAGGAGGACGACGAAGGTGACGAGCTCGCCGAGAACGAGGAGGCTGTCGGCGCCCTTGAGGATCACCCCGATCGGGTAGAGGAAGACGACCTCGATGTCGAAGAGGATGAAGAGCATCGCGACGAGGTAGAAGGTGACGCCGAAGCGCAGTCCCTTCATCGCTTCGACCGGGATCCCGGACTCGTAGGGCTCGCCCTGGCGTTTCCCGGCCGCCGTCGTGCGCGGCGGCCCCTTCGGTCCGACCAGGTGGTTGACGAGCGCGAAGACGCCACCGACCGTGAGGCCGAGGAAGGCGAAGACGAGGATCGGAAGGTAGCTCTTCAGCACGGGGAGGTTGGGGTTGTTCACCGGCGTTCCGCTGTCGTCGGGTCAACTACCCGATTCAGCCGCCGTACCCCCTGTTATATACCGACTTTGTGACATGTTGCTACATAGTGATTTTCCGCATCAGTAAGCGGAATCCCGACCCGTTTGGGCGGATATAGCCCGTGGTCGGCCTCCACATCGCCGTAGGCGTCTGCTTGATCGCGCTAAATGCGGCCGCGGGCCTCGTCGGCGGCATCTCCTGGTACCGCGATCAAGCCTCGGTCTCCTTCTGGTACCTGCTGAGAGCGGCCCAGGTTTCCGTCTTCATCCAGGCCCTCCTCGGCGGCCTCCTCGTCGTCACCAATCATGAGCCGAAGGAAGGCCTCCACTACCTCTACGGCATCCTCCCCCTCGTCGTCTCCTTCATCGCCGAGGGTGCCAGAGCCGACGCCGCCCAGCGCGAGGTCGGCGAAACCGACTACGAAAACCTCCCCCAAGCCGACCAGGAAGCCCTCGCCCTCGCCATCATCCGCCGCGAGATGGGCATAATGGCCGTCAGCTGCGGCGTCATCTTCTTCCTCGCGCTGAGGGCTGCCGGAACCAGCGGCCTTTAGACGGATCTGCAGGGGGGAGAAAGTTGCTCTTCTGACTCTTAACGGGTCATGGCTGCGGCCACTCGACCATTGGATACCATATGGCCTGTGGCGCGCACCCAAACGCTGGTTCAGTTGACGGAGGATCTGCTGCGACGCCTTGATGAGCGAGCTGCTCGTGAGGGTCACTCGCGTTCAGCGTTGATCCGCAACGCGATCGAGGCCTACCTCCATGACGAGGAGCGCCAGCGGATCACCCGCGAAATCATCGAGGGTTACGAACGCATTCCGCCGACCGAAGACGAGATGAAAATGGCGGAGGGGAACGCGCGGGAAGCGGTCGAAGAAGAGCCATGGTGAAACGCGGGGACATTTGCTGGATCGAGCTGCCCGACGAAAAGCGGAGGCCCGCTCTCGTGCTCACGCGAGAAGAGGCGATACCCGCGATGCGTCGGGCGGTAGTGGCTTGCTTGACCACCAAAATCCGCGATATCCCGATCGAGGTCCGGCTGGGCTCGGAGGACGGGCTCCCACGCGAGTGTGTCGTCAACTTCGACAACCTCAAGACCGTCCCGCGTGCCCTCCTCTCCGAGCCGATCACGACCCTCTCAGGTCCTCGCATGCACGAGGCTTGTCGTGCCCTCGCTTTCGCGACCGGCTGCGATTGACATGCCGGGTTAGCTAGCTAGTAGTAACCGCTACGAGTGCGGAATCCGACACCGTAGAGGTGCTCAACTCCGCACTGAGATCTTCAAGCGCTTAGGCCAGCGGCCGGTACTGGCCGCCGTGGAAGACCAACGGGTCGCCTTCGCGGGACTCGAGGGCTCTGACTTCGCCGGTGACGATTACGTGGTCGCCGGCGGCGAGGACGTCGCGAAGGTCGCAGGCGATGAAGATCAGGGCGTCGTCGATGGCGGGGACGCCGTCGCGGTCACTCCAGGCGACGCCGGACCACTTCTCGGCCACCGGGGCCTTGGTGGCGAAAGCGCGGGCTATTGGCTCCTGGCCGGCGTGGAGGACGCTGATGCCGAAGGAGTCGGCGGCCTGGACGGCGAGGAGGGTGCGGGAGCCGCGATCGAGGCAGGCGAGCATCATCATCGGCTCGATCGAGAGGGAGGAGACGGCGTTGGCGGTCGCTCCGGCCGGTCCGCCAGGGCCGTTGGCGGTGACGATCGTGACCCCGGTCGGCAGCCCGGCCAGGGCGGTGCGGAAGCTGGCTGGATCGGGTGGCGGCATCGTCAGGGAGCTGGATCGGCGCTAGACAATATGATGCCCGCCGCATGCGTTCAGCAATGGCCATAGTCGCGCTCCTCGTCGTCGCCCTCGGGCTCACCGCCTGCGGTTCCTTCGGCTCGGAAAAGGTCGCCGTCTCCCAGGACGACCCCAACTACGGCGGCGCCGAGCTCTTCGCCACTCATTGTTCGGGCTGCCACACGCTGAGCGCCGCCGGCAGCCAGGGCAGCGGCAACCGCGGCGAGCGCACCCAGGGCCCGAACTTGAACCAGCGCGAAGAGACCTTTGACGATGCCCTCTTCGCGATCCAGAACGGCGGCTTCTCCGGCGCGATCATGCCCCAGAACATCGTCGTCGGCGACGAAGCCAAGGCGGTCGCCAAATTCGTCGCCAAGTACGCCGGGGAAGATGCTGAATCCTCGCCGCGTCCTGGCCAGGATTCTCCCTAGCCGCGAGGCGCTTCCATGCTGGATCTGAAAGCGATCCGGTCCGATCCCGAGCGGGTCAAAGCCGCGCTGGCGCGGCGCGGCGCCGCTGAGCAGGTCGACGAGCTGCTGGCGCTGGACGCGCGCCGGCGCGAGCTGCTGCCCGAGGTCGAGAACGCCCAGGCCGAGCGCAAGACGCTCTCCAAGCAGATCGGCGAACGCAAACAGGCGGGCGAAGACGCCGCCGAGCTGATGGCGACCGTGCAGGGGCTGAAGGAGCGGGTCGAGGCGGCCAAAGAGGAGCTCGAGCAGGTCGAAGCCAGGCTCGGAGAGCTGGCGCTGACCCTGCCGAACATCCCCGATCTTGACGCCCCCGAAGGGATGACCGAGGAGGACGCGGTCGTGATCCGCGAGGTCGGCGAGCGCCCCCAGTTCGACTTCGAGCCGCGCGACCACCTCGAGATCGGCACCGAGCTCGGCCTGATCGAGATGGAGAAGGCGGCGGATCTCTCCGGCTCGCGCTTCGCCTATCTGAAGGGCGACCTGGTCCTGCTCGAGCTGGCGCTGGTCCGCTTCGTGGTCGAGCTGGTCCGCGCCGAGGGCCACGAGCCGGTGGTGCCGCCGGTGCTGGTCCGCGAAGAGGCGCTGGAGGGGACCGGCTTCCTCCCCGAGGCCCGCGACCAGATCTACGAGATCCCGAAAGACGAGCTCTTCCTCACCGGCACCTCCGAGGTGGCGCTGGCCGGCCTCCACGCCGGCGAGATCCTCGACGCCGGCGAACTGCCGTTGCGCTACGCCGCCTTCTCGACCTGCTTCCGGCGCGAGGCCGGCGCCGCCGGCCGCGACACCCGCGGCATCTTCCGCGTCCACCAGTTCGACAAGGTCGAGATGTTCTCGTTCGTCGAGCCAACGGCCTCGAAGGATGAGCACGAGCGGCTGCTGGCGATCGAGGAGCGGATTCTCGGCGAGCTCGAGATCCCCTACCGGGTCGTCAACGTCGCCGTCGGCGACCTCGGTGCCCCGGCGGCGAAGAAGTACGACTGCGAGGCGTGGATCCCGAGCCAGGGCCGCTTCCGCGAGCTCACCTCCTGCTCGAACACGACCGATTACCAGGCCCGTCGCCTTGGCGCCCGCTACCGCCCCGAGGAGGGCGCGGCACCGCAGGCGGTCCACACGCTGAACGGCACCGCTTGCGCCGTCGGGCGCACGATCATCGCCCTGATCGAGAACCGGCAGGAAAGCGACGGCGGTTTCACGCTACCCAAAACTTTGCATCGGTACGGAGCGCCTGAAAGAATCGCGGCGCGATGAGCGGCGCGGAAGAAGGGCTGTGATGAGCACCGGGGTGCGGGAAGCAAAACGCGTCGTGCTCTGCGACGACCACGAGATCGTCCGCGACGCGATCAAAGCGCGGATGCTGAACTCGAACATCGTCGAAATCGTCGGCGAGGCCGGCAACGGCCGTGACGTGGTCGAGGTCGTCAAGGAACTGGAACCCGACGTCCTCATCATCGACGTCGAGCTGCCCAAGCGCGACGGCATCGAGGCGACCAAGGAGGTCCTCAAAGTCCGGCCGCGGACGAAAGTGATCATCTTCACCGCCCACGCCCAGCCGGACCTGCTGGCGCTGGCGCTGCGAGCCGGCGCCAGCGGCTACGTGCTGAAGTCGGCGCCGGCGGAGGACATCGCCAAAGCGGTCAAAGCGGTGACCCAGGGCGGCACCTTCCTCGGCGGCGACTTCGCCGGCGGCAAGCCCTCCGAGGTGGAGAAACTGCTCGACCTCTCCCCGCGCGAGCGGCAGATCCTCGAGCTGCTGGCCGAGGGCCTGCGGGTGAAGGAAATCGCCGATCGGCTGCAGCTGAGTCCGGCGACCGTGCACACCCACGTGCGCAACGCGATCGCCAAGCTCGAGGTCGACACCCGCACCGAGGCGGTCGCGCTGGCCGTGCGCTTCAGCTACCTCGGCGCCGGCGGCGGGGCTCTCTAGCTGTCTTTCTTATCCAGCGTCAGGGCGCAGCCGTTGATGCAGTAGCGCTGGCCGCCTTTGTCGGCCGGGCCGTCGTCGAAGACGTGGCCGAGGTGGGCGTCGCAGTGCTTGCAGACGACCTCGGTGCGCCGCATGAAGAGGCTGTTGTCCGGCCGCAGCTCGACGTGCTCGAGGTTGGCCGGCTCGGTGAAGCTGGGCCAGCCGGTACCGGAGTCGAACTTCGTGTCCGAGGAGAAGAGCTCGGTCCCGCAACAGACGCAGCGGTACATCCCCTCCGCCTTCTCGTCGACATAGGGCCCGGTGAAGGCCCGCTCGGTGCCGGCCTTACGGGTGACCTCGAACTGCTCGGGCGTCAGCTGCTCGCGCCACTCCTGCTCTGATTTCTCTACTTTCGTCGCCATCTTGCTCCTTTCGCTCTTGTTTAGAGAGTACGCCCCGGGTATTACGAGCCCGTGACGAGAAGAAGCGCGATCGCGGTCCTCGTGGCGGCGGCCGGGTTGCTCGCCCTGCCCGGTGCCGCGCAGGCCTGCCACGGCAAGAACGACGGCAGGGCCGCCGCCGACGCGCAGGAGCAGACGATGCTCTGCCTCGTCAACCACGCCCGGGCGGCGCGCGGGCTGGAGCCGCTTGCGGCCGTGCGCCCGCTGGTCAAGGCCGCCGACCACAAGGCCCGCGACATCCTCCGCTGCGACGAATTCAGCCACGAAGCCTGCGACCGCGAATTCACCTTCTGGATGACGCGCTTCGGCTACCAGGGCTGCAGCGCCGGCGAGAACATCGCCTGGGGCAGCGGCGGTCTCGGCACGCCGGGTTCGATCTTCAAGGCCTGGATGCGCTCGCCCGGTCACCGGGAAAACATCCTCGGCCCCTACGAGGACACCGGCATCGGCCTGCAGTCCGGCAAGCTCGAAGGCTACGGCGGCGCCCACATCTGGACCCAGGAGTTCGGCAGCCGCGACTGCTGACCCCCGAACTGCATCAGATTTCCGGGCTGCCAGGCCGGAAATCTGATGCAGTTCGGGTGGGCCATACGATCTGCGCGTGTTCGAGGCGTTCTACGAGCGGGACAGGGACTTCTTTCGCGCGACGGAGCTGACGCGGGGGCCTTGGGACCCCGGGGCGCAGCATGCGGGACCGCCGGCGGCGCTGCTCGGCTATGCGCTCGAGGGGCTGCCGGACGCCGCGGACTTCCAGGTCGGGCGGGTCACTTTCGAGATCCTTCGCTCGGTACCGATCGCGCCGGTGCGGGTCGAGGCGCGAGTAGCGCGGCCGGGTCGGCGGGTGCAGATGGTCGAGGCGGAGTTGAGCGACGAGAGCGGCAAGGTGCTGATGCAGGCGCGCGGGTGGCGCCTCCGCAGGACGAAGCTGCAACTGCCGGGGGAGGCGCTGATCGCCAGTCAGCCGCCGCCTCTGCCCGAGAAAGGAGATCCGGCCGAGTTCTTCCCGACCGGCGAGGAGCACGGCTACCACTCGGCGATGGAGATTCGCTTCGTCGCCGGCAGCTTCCTCGAGCCGGGCCCGGCCACCGCTTGGCTGCGGATGCGGCGGGCCCTGGTGGCGGGGGAGGAGCCGACGCCGCTGCAGCGTGCGCTCATCGCCGCCGACGTCGGCAACGGGATCAGCGCTGCACTCGACTTCCGGCGCTTCCTCTTCATCAATGTCGACCTCACCGTTCACTTCGAGCGGATGCCGAAGGGCGAGTGGATCGGCGTCGACGCGGCGACCCTGCCGCGGGCAAACGGAGTCGGGACCGCCGAGTCGACGCTCTTCGACGAAGGCGGCCGGATCGGCCGGGCGCTGCAGACGCTCCTGATCAGCGAGCGCTGACGGGCCGCGGCGGCGGTTGGTGCTCGCGCCGCAGCGTCGCCGCGATCAGCAGGGCCGAGCCGACGGCGATCGCGGCGGCGAGGACGAAGGCGCCCTCGTAGCTGGTCAGCGCCGCCGCCAGCCCCGCGAGCGGCGCGCCGATCCCGACCCCGGCGTCGAAGAAGGCGGTGTAGGTGCCCATCGCCGCGCCCCGCGCCTCCTGGGAGACGCGGCCCACCGCGATCAACATCAGCGAGGGATTGAGGAGCGAGAAGCCGCCGCCCATCGCCATCCCGCCGACCAGCGCCAGCGGCAGGCTGTGGGAGAGTGCGATCAGCAGCAGCCCGCCGGCCTCGACCAGGACGGCGCCGATCGCTACCGGGGCGGGGCCGAAGCGGTCGGGCAGGTGGCCGGCGAGCACGCGCGCCAGCACGATCATCGCCGCGAAGGCGGCGAAGACGGTGGCCCCGTGGCCGACACCGCGCGATTCGAGCAGGAGGACGATGAAGGCGGCGAGGGTCGCGTAGCCGACCGAGGCGAGCGCGACCGCGAGGCCGGGGCGGACCGCCTCCGGGGCGATCAGCGGGTGCGGCTCGGCGTGGGCGAGCGGCTGGAAGGGATCGGGGACCCGTAGCGCGATCGCCGCTCCCAGCAGCGGCAGAACCCCGGCGCAGATCCAGACGACCGCGTAGCTGGTGGCGTGCAGCACCACCTCGCCGAGCAGCGGCCCGACGCTGAGGCCGCCCCAGACCGCGAGCCCGTAGAGGCCGAGGATGCGGCCGCGCCGGGCCGGCGGCGCCATGTCGACGATCCAGGCCGAGCCGGCGGTGTAGACGGCACCCTCGCCGGCGCCGAGGACGAGGCGGGCGAGGACGAGGCCCGGGAGACCGAGGTGGGGGAGGTAGAGGAAGCCGCTGAGCGAGACCAGCAGCGCCCCGGCCACCACCGTCGGCCGCCGCCCGCGGGTGTCGGCGAGGCGGCCGGCGACCGGCCGCAGCAGCAGCCCGGTCACAGCGTAGGAGCCGATCACGACCCCGACCGCGAGATCGGTCGAGTCGAGCGGGCCGCGGATGTAGCGGGGCAGGACCGGCAGCACCGCGCCGACGGCGATCAGACCGAGGAAGGTGACGGCGAAGACGCCGGCGAAGCTCAGCCCCGGCCGCCGGTGCTGGCTGTCGGCCCGCGCCCCGGCGCTCACTTCAGCAGCGCGGCGAGGTCGTCGAGCACGTGGTCGGGGCCGGGATCGGCGGCTTCGGCCTGCTCGCGCGCGGTCGTGCCGCTGAGGACGAGGACGGTCTCCAGCCCGGCCTCGCGGCCACCGTCGATGTCGGAGCTGATCCGGTCGCCGACCATCGCCAGCCGACCATCGCGTGGTTCCTTTTGCACCTCGTCGGTGCGAAAGGAACCACGGATTGCCTCGATCGCCATCTCAAACAGGTGCCGTACGGGCTTGCCGGCGATCGTCGCCTGCTTTCCCGAGGCGACTTCGATCGCCGCCAGCACCGCTCCCGTCCCCGGCAGCTCGCCGCCGGGGTAGGGCATCGTCGGGTCGTGGCTGGTGGCGAACAGCCGCGCTCCCCGGTCGAGGGCGAACTTCGCGGTCTTCAGCTCGCCGTAGTCGAACCCTTTGTGGCCGGAGACGACGACCACGTCGGCGCCCTCGGCCTCATCTCCCTCGAGCAGGCGCGCCCCGGTCGCCGCCACCATCTCCTTCAGCGGCCCGGCGCCGATCACGAAGGCGGTCCCGCCGGCCGCCGCTGCGGCCTCGCCTGCCAGCCGCGCCACGACCATCCCGGCGGTGACGATCTGCTCGGGGCCGACTTCGACGCCGAGATCCCGCAGCCGCTCGGCGTAGGCCTGCGGCAGCCGCCCCGGGTTGTTGGTGACGAAGACGACCCGCTTGCCGGCCTCCAGCAGCGCCCGCAGTGCCTGCGGCGAGCCCGGCACCGGCTCACGCCCGATCCAGACGACCCCGTCGAGGTCGATCAGGAGTCCGTCGAAGCGGTCGGCGAGGGGCACGAGCCGCACCCTATTTCCCCGGCTCGATACGGTGCGCGCAGTGAGCGTCAACGGGCAAGTCGTGGTCGCCAACGACCTTCACCGTCGCTACGGCGAAGGAGACGCCGCCGTCGACGCGCTCGCCGGCGTCACCACCGCCTTCGAGCGCGACCGCTTCACCGCGATCATGGGCCCCTCGGGCTCGGGCAAGTCGACGCTGATGCACATCCTCGCCGGCCTCGACAAACCGACCTCCGGCACGGTCGAGCTCGACGGCGTCGAGATCACCGAGCTCGACGACACCAAGCTGACCGAGCTGCGGCGCGACAAGCTCGGCTTCGTCTTCCAGTTCTTCAACCTGATCCCGGTCCTCACCGCCGAGGAGAACCTGGTCCTGCCGCTCTCCATCGCCGGCCGCAAGCCCGACCGCGAGTGGGTCGACCAGCTGGTCCGCACCGTCGGCCTCGAGGACCGGCGCACCCACCGCCCGGCCGAGCTCTCCGGCGGCCAGCAGCAGCGGGTCGCCGTCGCTCGCGCCCTGGTCTCCAAACCGGCGGTGGTCTTCGCCGACGAGCCAACCGGCAATCTCGATTCGAAAGCGAGCGCGGACGTGCTGCGACTGCTGCGCCAGGCGGTCGACGAGTTCGGCCAGACGGTGGTCATGGTCACCCACGACCCGGCCGCCGCCGCCCACGCCGACCGCCTCATCACCCTGCAGGACGGGAAGATCGTCAGCGACGCCGCTCCCGGCTCGGCGGACGAGGTGATCGAGCTGCAGAAGCGGCTGTGACCAGCCTCGGCCTGAAGGGCGTCTGGGCGCGCAAGGTCCGCGCCCTGACGACGACCTTCGCGGTCGTCCTCGGCGTCGCCTTCGTCGCCGGCTCCTACGTCCTCACCGACACGATCTTCGCCGCCTTCGACGAAATCTTCGAAGAGTCGCTGAGCGGAACCAGCGTCGTCATCACCGCCGAGAACCCGGTCAAGCAGGAAAACGGCGAAATCCCCACCGTCAGCGCCGCGCTGCTGCCGACGGTGCAGAAGACGCGGGGGGTGCGGATCGCCTCCGGGGCGATCTTCACCCCGGGTGCCTTCTTCGACGGGGAAGGCGAAAAGATCGGCAACAAATTCGCCCCGAAGTTCATCTCCTCGACGTTGCCCGACGGCCTCGAGTCCCTCAACTACATCGATGGGCACAAGCCGCGCGGGCCCCGGGAAGCCTCGATCGACCAGGCGGCCGCTGAAGGAAGCGACCTGAAGCTGGGCCAGACGATCGAGCTGATCGGCCAGGGCCGAGCGCAGAAGTTCCGCCTCGTCGGCCTGACCAAGCTCGGCAGCGCTTCCTTCGGCGGCGCCAGCATCGCCCAGGTGACGCTGCCGGTCGCGCAGCGCCTCACCCACAAGCAGGGCCGCTTCGACCAGATCTCGGTCGCCGCGGCGAAGGGGGTCGTGGCGGAGACGCTGAAACGGCGGATCGCCCGCGAGCTGCCGGCCGGGGTCAAGGTCGAGACGGCGAAGGAAAACGCCGACCGCGCCTCGGAGGAAATCCGCGAAAGCCTCGGCTTCCTCAAGACCTTCCTCCTCGTCTTCGGCTTCATCGCCGTCTTCGTCGGCTCGTTCCTGATCTTCAACACCTTCTCGATCACGGTTGCCCAGCGGGTCAGCGAATTCGGGATGTTGCGAACCCTCGGCGCCTCGCGGCGGCAGATCCTCACCACGGTCCTGGTCGAAGCGCTGGCGATCGGCCTGCTCGGGGCGCTGATCGGGATCGGCGGCGGCTTCGTCCTCGCCAAGCTGATCAACATGATCTTCGAAGCGGTCGGCGCCGACCTGCCGACGACCAGCCTGCAGCTGACCTCGCGGACGGTGGTCGTCTCCCTCGTCGTCGGCCTGGTGGTGACGATGGTCTCCTCGCTGGTGCCGGCGTTGCGGGCCACGCGGGTGCCGCCGATCGCCGCCCTGCACGCGTTCAGCCCGGCGCCGAGCAGGCGCCGCCGCCTGGTCAACCTCGTGCTCTCGATCCTCCTCGCCGTGGCCGGGGTCGCGATGGTCCTGATCGGACTGCTCGGCAACGGCAGCGCCGGTCAGCGGGCCGGCCTGATGGGCGGCGGCGCGGTCATCGTCGTCTTCGCCGTCTCGATCTTCAGCCCGCGGCTGGTGCCGCCGCTGGCCACCGTCGCCGGCTGGCCGCTGGAGCGGCTGCGCCACCTCACCGGCCGCCTCGCCCGCGAGAACGCCCAGCGCAACCCCGGTCGCACCGCGATCACCGCCGCGGCGCTGATGATCGGCCTGGCCCTGGTCGCCTTCGTCACCGTCTTCGCCGCCGGGCTCAAGAGCACGGTCGCCAAGGTGGTCGACGAAAACTTCGCCGGTGGCCTGGTGATCCAGAACAGCGACGGCTTCTCGCCGATCCCCAACGGGGCGGCTGCGGCGGCGCGCAAAATCCCCGGGGTGGAGCTGGTGGCGACGATCCGCGGGGCCCAGGCGAAGGTGCTCGAAGGCGGGACGGCGGGCGGCACCGTTCAGGTCAACGCCCCGACCACGGACATCGGCAGGACGCTGAACATCGAATGGACGAAAGGCGGCCCGGCGGCGCTGCGCAACCTCAGCGGCCGCCAGGCGATCGTCTCCGACGACTTTGCCTCCTCCCACGATCTCGAGCTCGGCGACAGCTTCGGGCTGCTGACCCAGACGCGGGCGCGGCCCCGCTTCCGGGTCGTCGGCGAGTTCGAATCGAAGATCGGCGTGCTCGGCAGCGTCCTCGTCACCCAGACGGTTATGGCACGGGACTTCCGCCAGACCCAGGACCTCTTCGACTTCGTCAAGGTCGCCGAAGGCGCCGACGAAGCGAAGGTGCAGGCGCTGCTGACGGCCGGCTCGGAACGGCTCTTCCCGGTGACCGAAGTGCTGAACCAGGGCGAACTGAAGGAAGAGCGCGAAGGGCAGATCGACGGTCTCGTCAAGCTCGTCTTCGCCCTGCTCGCCTTCGCGATCCTGATCTCGATCTTCGGCATCGCCAACACGCTGGCGCTCTCGATCCACGAGCGCACGCGGGAGCTCGGGATGCTGCGGGCGATCGGGATGTCGCGCCGGCAGGTGCGGACGATGATCCGCTACGAGGCGGTGATCACGGCCCTGATCGGCGCCATCCTCGGAATGGTCCTCGGGATCGTCTTCGCCGCCCTGATCGCGCAGCCGCTGAAGGACGAAGGCTTCACCCTCTCCTACCCGATCGGCTCGCTCGTCCTGCTGCTGGTGTTCGCGGCCGCGATCGGCGTCGTCGCCGCGATCTGGCCGGCCAGGCGGGCCTCGCGCCTCGACGTGCTGCAGTCGCTGCAGTACGAGTAGCTCAGGCCGCCAGGCCGAGGCGGAGGGCGCCGGCGGCTTCGAGCATCGCGGCGCGGGCGCTGGGGCAGATCGCGGTCAGGTTGGCGAAGGTGTGGATGAGGCCGGGGTGGCGGCGCAGGGCAACCTGTACCCCGGCCTCGCGCAGGAGCGCTCCGAAGGCCTCGCCCTCGTCGCGAAGCGGGTCGAAGCCGGCGGTGGCGATGTAGGCCGGCGGCAGGCCGCTCAGGTCCGGGGCGTTCAGCAGGGCGACGCGCGGGTCGGCGCGGTCAACGCCCGACGGCAGGTAGTGGTCCTCGAACCAGTCCATGTCGCCGCGGGTGAGCAGGAAGCCCTCGCCGAAGGTCTCGCGCGAGGGCGAGGTCCCGGCGGTTTCGGCGACCGGGTAGATCAGCAGTTGCAGCGCCGGCAGCGGCAGGTCCGCGTCGCGCGCCATCAGGCAGGCCGCGGCGGCGAGGTTGGCGCCGGCGCTGTCGCCGCCGACGGCGATCCGACCGTCGCCTGGTCCCAGCCGCTCGGCGTTACCTGCTGCCCACTCGTAGGCGGCGAGGGCGTCTTCGGCCGCGGCCGGGAAGGGATGCTCGGGCGCCAGCCGGTAGTCGATCGAGAGGATGCGGACGCCGGCGCGGGCGGCGAGGAAGCGACAGGGGTCGTCGTGGGTGTCGAGGTCGCCGATCACCCAGCCGCCGCCGTGGAAGTAGACGAGCAGCGGGGAGGGCTCGACGGCCTCTACGGGCACGTAGAGCCTAGCGTCGATCGTTCCGGCCGGTCCCGGGATCGCGACCGCCTCGACCCGCTCCATCGGGATCGGCGGCCGGTGGGCGACGATCCGCGCCTCCTTCAGCCGTTCGGTTCGTCTCACCTCCGCCGATCTCACCTCCGCCGTGCCCTCGTCATAGACCAGACGATCCAGCCACAGCAGCGTGTGGATGTCGGGTGCGAGCTGCTGGCCGTCGATCGTCGGCGGCTCGCCGAACAGCAGCCGCTGCAGCCGTGGCGGCAGGCCGCAGAAGAACTTGACGACGCCGTGCTCGGCGGCGACCGGAAGGCGCGGCAGGTTGGCCACGCGCCCAGGCTACTTCGCCACAGGGGGGAGAACTTTTCCCGCCGGACCCTTGAGGGAGTCATGCGGTTGCTTCTCCTGTTTCTCCTCTCCCTGGCCGGGCTCGCGATCCCGTTGAACGTCTCAGCGGGGTCCGAGCCCCAGGTCAGGGGGCCGAAGGTCTTCTGCGAGCAGCCGCGCACCCTTCACCTGCACCGCTTCGAGGACCGCTCCGCCCGCCTGGAGTGCGGCGGCCGGGTCATCGTCCGCGTCTCGGTCCCAGGCTGAAGCCCGGACCGATCTCACACACTGCCGCGAGCCTGCCGCACTAGGGTCGAGAGTCATGGAGGCGACCGCCACCGCTGCGGCATCGGTCAACGGGCACGGCCCGGCGCCGATCAAGGGGCTGCCGCCGGGCCCACGGATGGGCCGGGTGCCCCAGACGGCGATCTGGTCGCGCCGCGCCCAGTGGCTGCTGGAGCAGAGCCGCGCCCGCTTCGGCCCGATGTTCAGCCTCAAGATCGCCTACGAGGGCGACTGGGTCGTGATCTCCGACCCCGAGCTGGTCAAGCAGGTGTTCACCGGCGACCCGAAGGTCTTCCACGCCGGCGAGGGCAACCAGATCCTGCGCCCGATCCTCGGCGAGAACTCGGTCCTCGTCCTCGACGAGAAGAAGCACATCGGCCAGCGCAAGCTGCTGCTGCCGCCCTTCCACGGCGAGCGGATGCAGGCCTACGCGGAGAAGATGACCGAGATCTCCGCCCGCGAGATCGAGAGCTGGCCGACCGGCGTCCCCTACAAGCTGCGGCCGCGGATGCAGGCGATCACGCTCGAGATCATCATCGAGACCGTCTTCGGCGTCCACGACGAAGAGCGGATGGCACCGCTGCGCGAGGCGCTGCGGGACTTCCTCGACCTGACGACGAACCCGCGGGTGCTGATGCCGGTGCTGATGGTCGGCCCCGAGCGGGTCAACCTGATCCCCGCCTTCCGCCGCCGGGTCGAACGCGTCGACCGGCTGATCGCGGCGGTGATCGGCGAGCGGCGGGATGCCGAGGACCTGGCCGAGCGCGACGACGTCCTCTCGATGATGCTGCAGGCGCGGCACGAGGACGACAGCCCGATGAGCGACGCCGAGATCCGCGACGAGCTGCTGACTCTGTTGGTCGCCGGCCACGAGACGACCGCGACCGCGCTCTCCTGGGCGATGGAGCGTCTCACCCGCCACCCCGAGAAGCTCGAGCGCCTGCGCGCCGAGGTCGAGGCGGGAGAGGACGCCTACCTGACCGCGACCGTGCAGGAGACGCTGCGCCTGCGGCCGGTGATCGTCGTCGTCGTCCGCAAGCTGACCGAGGCGGTCGAGCTCGGCGGCTACGAGCTGCCGGCCGGCGCCCGCGTCACCCCCTGCATCCATTTGATTCACCGCGACCCGCAGATCTACCCCGAACCCGAGCGCTTCCTGCCTGAGCGCTTCCTCGACAACCCCCCCGGCACCTACACCTGGATCCCCTTCGGCGGCGGCGTCCGCCGCTGCCTCGGCGCCGCCTTCGCTCAGTTCGAGATGGCCGTCGTCCTCCGCGAGCTGGTCCGCCGCTACGAGATCACCCCGGCAACCCCCGCCTCGGAGCGCCCCTACCGCCGAGCCATCACCGAGACCCCCCGCCACGACGCCACCGTCGTCCTGAACTGACGGCCGACGGGCCGATTTGTCGTCGCCGAGGAGTCTTTTCGGCCCGTTGCGGAATCCATTTCGACTTTTCGGCCCGTCGGCGAGTGGGTAGAGAGGTCGCGTGAAGCCGGGCAACCGTGAGACGATTCCGACGATCTCCGAAGCCGTGCGCGAGGCGACGGCGATCGTCGATCCCGAGGGCACCGACACCGCGGTGATCGGATTCTTTGAGAGCTTCGAGGACGACGACCGGCCGACCACCGCCGCCGAGGACCTGAAGGGCGAGCTGCTCAGCACCGTCCAAGGGATCGATCCCGAAGGCGACGACCCCGCGGCCCTTGCCGCCGCGGCCGCTGCCTTCTGGCTCGCCACCAACCCCAGCCAGGCGGACAACGGCGACCACGTCCTCCGCGAGGGCGTCCGCCTCGCCTTCGAAGGAAAACCCCCCGAGCCGCTCAGCGAATGGCTGGCGACCCGAGGGGTCGAGCTCTAGAGCTTCTTCAGCGGCTCAGCCGCAGCCGGTGTTGTTGCCGCAGCTGGGGCACGTGTAGCAGGACCCCGTCCGCTGCATCATGCCGCCGCACTGTTCGCAGGCCGGGCCGAGTTCGAGGCCCTGCATCTTCGCCGGGCGGACCGGGGGCTCTTCGGTCATCGCCGCCGTCGGCGCGACCGCGCCGCCGTTGCCGTTGCCCGGGTTCGAGTGACCGTTGCCGTTGGCGGGGCCGGCGGTGTCGGTGGCGATCCCGAGGCCCAGCTGAGACGTCTCCGCCTCCTTTTTGTTGCGCACCTCCTGGGTCAAGATCCCCAGTTCCTCGAGCACTTCGGTGTCGTCGATGAAGCGGCTCGCGAGCCAGCGCATGATGTAGTCCGGCATCGATTTGGCGAAGGGGATCTCCGGGTTCCGCGTCATCCCCTCCGGCTCGAAGCGCATGTAACTGAACTTCTGGACGAAGGTCTCGAGCGGCACTCCGTACTGGAGGCCGAGCGAGATCGCCGTCGCGAATGCGTTCAGCAGCCCGCGCAGGGTCGAGCCCTCCTTGCCGATGTCGGTGAGGAAGATCTCGCCGAGGGTGCCGTCCTCGTATTTGCCAGCGGTGATGTAGCCCTCGTGGCCGGCGATCGAGAACTTGTGGGTGATCGATTCGCGCTCGCGCGGCATCTTCTTGCGGATCGGCTCGGCCAGTTGCTGTTCGACCTCCGCGCCCTTTTCCTCCTGCGCGTCGGTGCGCAGCGCCTGCGCCGTCTTCGAGCCGTCGCGGTAGATGGCGAGCGCCTTGAGGCCGCCCTTCCAGCCGCGGGTGTAGGCGTCGGCGATGTCCTCGACGGTGGCGGTCTGCGGCATGTTCACCGTCTTCGAGATCGCCCCGGAGAGGAACGGCTGGGTCGCCGCCATCATGTCGATGTGGCCGGTGTGGGTGATCGCCCGCTCGCCGACCGCGACGTCGAAGACCGGCAGGTGCTCGTCCTTCAGGCCGGGCGCGCCGACGATCGTGTTGTTCTCCTTGATGTGGGCCTCGATCTGGTCGACCTCCGCCTCCGAGTAGCCGAGCGTCTGCAGCGCCAGCGGTACCGAGCGGTTGGCGATCGTCATCTGGCCGCCGCCGACCAGCTCCTTGAACTTGACCAGGGAGAAGTCGGGCTCGATCCCGGTCGTGTCGCAGTCCATCAGGAAACTGATAGTCCCGGTCGGGGCCAGCACCGTCGCCTGGGCGTTGCGGTAACCGTGCTCCTCACCAAGCTCGACCGCTTCGTCCCAGGCCCGCTGCGAGGCCTCGAGCAGCTCGCCCTTGATCCCGGTGCCGTCGACTTCGTAGGCGGCGTCGCGGTGCATCCGCATGACGCCGTTGTGCGGCTCGCGGTTCTTCGCGTAGTCCTCGTAGGGGCCGGTGGCGCCGGCGGCGATCAGCGCCGACTGGCGGTAGGCGCGGCCGGTCATCAGCGAGGTGATCGCGGCGGCGACGTTGCGGCCGGCGTCGGAGTCGTAGGGGAGTCCGTCCGACATCAGCAGAGCGCCGAGGTTGGCGTAGCCGAGGCCGAGCTGGCGGAAGCGGCGGGCGTTCTCGCCGATCTCCTCGGTCGGGTAGCTCGAGGGCCCGACGATGATCTCCTGGGCGAGGAAGACGATGTCGACGGTGTGCTCGAAGTCGGAGACGTCGAAGCTGCCGTCCTCGCGGCGGAATTTCATCAGGTTGATCGAGGCGAGGTTGCAGGCCGAGTTGTCGACGTGCATGTACTCGCTGCAGGGGTTGGAGGCGTTGATCCGGCCCGACTCCGGGCAGGTGTGCCAGCGGTTGATCGTGGTGTCGTACTGGACGCCCGGGTCGGCGCAGCGCCAGGCGGCGTCGGCGATCTGGTTCATCAGCTCGCGAGCGTCGACCGTCTTCACCGAGGAGCCGTCGGTGCGCGCGGTCAGGTGCCAGTCCTCGCCACCCTCGACCGCCTCCATGAACTCGTCGGTGACCCGAACCGAGTTGTTGGCGTTCTGGTACTGGATCGAGGTGAAGCCCTCGCCGTCGATCGACATATCGAAGCCGGCGTCGCGCAGGGCGGCGGCCTTCTCCTCCTCTTTGGCCTTGCACCAGATGAAGTCCTCGATGTCCGGGTGGTCGACGTCGAGGACGACCATCTTCGCCGCCCGCCGCGTCTTGCCGCCCGACTTGATCGTCCCGGCCCAGGCGTCGGCCCCGCGCATGAAGCTGACCGGACCGGAGGCGAGGCCGCCCTTGGAGAGGTGCTCGACCGAGCCGCGGATGTTGGAGAGGTTGATGCCCGAGCCGCTGCCGCCGCGGAAGATCATCCCCTCTTTGGTGTTCCAGTCGAGGATCGACTCGATCGTGTCCTCGACGCTCAAGATGAAGCAGGCCGAGCACTGCGGCTTCTCCTCGAAGCCGACGTTGAACCAGACCGGCGAGTTGAAGGCCGCCTTCTGGTTCAGCAGGATCGCGGTCAGCTCCATCTCGAAGCCGTCAGCGTCGTCCTCGGAGGCGAAGTAGCCGAGCTCGCGGCCCCAGTCGGCGATCGTGCCGGCGACGCGGCCGATCATCTGTTTCACCGAGTTCTCGCGCTCGGGGCTGCCGAGCTTGCCGCGGAAGTACTTCTGGGCGACGATGTTGGTCGCGTTCTGGCTCCAGCTCTTCGGGAACTCGACCCCGCGCTGCTCGAAGGCCGGGCTCTCCGGATTGCCGATCACCGCGTCGCGGATCTCCCACTCGATCTGGTCGAAAGGATGCACGCCGGCCGTCGAAAAACGGCGTTCGATCGAGAGGCCCTGCAGACCGTTTCTGGGACTGGCAATGGCGGTCTTGGACATACAAAAACTCCTCTCGAGCGGGCTTTCAGCGGTAACTACGCAGGATCGCTCAAAGGCAGGACGGAAAAAGTCACGAAAGGCGCAATTAGGAGATTCCGAAAGCCGTGGATCTCCCTACATATTGTGTCAACTTCCCAAACTCGGCATTCGCTTTTTCGCATGGCTAGGCCGCAGGCGGGGTACGCTCTGGGGCATGGAGGATTTGCGCAGGGGCGCGGAACGGATGGGCGACCGCGCCACCGCGGCCAAAGAGGCGATGGGCGATCGCGCCCAGGCGGCCAAAGAGGCGATGGGCGAGCGCGCCAGCGCCGCCAAAGACGCGGTGGGCGAGCGGGCGACCGCGGCCAAAGAGGCGACCGCCGAGGCAATCGCGCTGGTCAAACCGAAGCTGCGCGGCGTCTCCCACGAGTGGGCGTTCTTTCTCTCCCTCGGCTTCGGGGCCACGTTGATCGTCCTCGCGAAGACGCCGAAGGCGACCCTGGCCGTGGCGATCTACGCAGTCAGCCTCTCCGCTCTCTTCGGCACCAGCGCCCTCTACCACCGCGTCGACTGGTCCCGCCCCCAGGTGCGCCAGTGGATGCGCCGCCTGGACCACTCGATGATCTTCTTCCTGATCGCCGGCACCTACACGCCCTTCGCCCTCCTGGTCCTCCACGGGACCCTGGCGCAGGCGATCCTCGCCGTCGTCTGGATCGGCGCCGTCGCCGGGGCGATCGTCGAGATGGTCTGGATCGACCACCCGAAATGGGCCTCCGCCCTGATCTACCTGGCGCTCGGCTGGGTCGCGGTCGCCGCCTTCCCGGAACTGTGGACGTCGCTCGGGGTGACGGGAACTCTCCTCGTCGCCTTCGGCGGCCTCCTCTACACCGCCGGCGCCGTCGTCTACGCGACCCAGAGGCCGAACCCCAACCCCGCCGTCTTCGGCTACCACGAGGTCTTCCACCTCTTCGTCATCGCCGCCGCGATCGCCCAGTACGCCGCGATCGCCTTCTTCGCCCTGCCAAAGGGATGAGCTAGCTCAGCAGCCGGCGCTCGACGGCGTCCGCCGCCGCCGCGGCGCCGCCCGCGGCGGCGAACGCACGCCCGATCCGCTCGGCCCCCGGACGGCAGGCGATCGCCTCCCGCACCTTCCTCCGCAGCCGCTCGGGTTTCAACCGCCATACGGGAAGGCGGTTGCCGGCTCCGCTCGCCTCCACCCGGCGAGCGACCTCGAACTGGTCGCGGCCGAACGGCACCGCGCACACCGGCACCCCCATCGCCAGCGCCTTCTGGGTCGCACCCATCCCGCCGTGGGTGATCGCGCAGGCCGACCGCCGGAGGATCGGCGTGTGCGGAGCAAAGGGGAGGACGGTCGCGTTGTCAGGTGACTGGACGTCTCTGCTGACCGGCGCCGGCAGCGTCGCTACCACGTGAACGGGCTCTTCGGCCAGCGCCGCCAGCGCGACCTCCGCCAGCCTGCCGTCGTCCTGGAACTCAGTCGAGGTCGTCACCAGGACGAAGGGCTCCTCGACGTCGGCGAGCTCCGCGGGCAGGTCGCCAGGGGGCTCCCACTGGCAGGGGCCGACCATGACGACGTTCGGCAACCGATCCTCTCTTTTGCTCGCGAAGGGGCGGGCCGACATATAGATGTGCAGCGGAACCGACGAGAGCGCCCGGGCGATGCCGAGGAACCGAAGGGCGCCCCGGAAAGGTGGGAGTGGGAAGGGGCGGTAGCAGGCCCAGGGCCCGCCCCCGTGCGCGGCAGCGTCGATCGCGCCGGAGGCGAGGACGTCGACGAGCACCGCATCGGGTCGCTCTTCTTCGAGAACCCGAAGGAGGTCGCGAGAGTCGTGCCGAGCGCGGGCCCGGATCGTGCGCAGCGCCCTCAGCCGCTTCCCGCCGCCAGTCCGCGCGCGCCAGTCTTCCATCGGCAGCGCTTCTACCTCACGCGAGATTGGCGCTGCGTCGAAGCCGCGCGAGCGCATCGCCTCGACCTCGCCGGCCAGGGTCCGTAGGCCGATTTCGTGCCCGCGCCGCCGCAGCTCCTCGAGGATCGGCACCAGCGGGTAGAGCTGGCCGCGGGAAGGAGCGGTATAGGCGAGGATCCGCCTCAGGAGGTGGCCCTCATCAGCGGTTCGATCAGCTCCCGCATCGCCAGCTTCGTCTGCGGCCTGCTGAGGTCGCGGTCGCGCCGCAACAGCTTCCAGACGTAGATGTCGGTGGCGGCGACGAACTGCGCCAGGCGCCGCTCGTAGACCTTCCCGCGCAGGCCTTCGAGAGCCGGGTTGAAGGCCTGCCGGCACCACTGCAAGTGGTAGATCCGGCCGCCGTCGGCGAGGTGCTTGAGGATCGGCTCTCGCTCCTCCTGGGCGAGTAGCCAGAGGATCCGGTCGCCGAAGCGCTCGTAGTGGTCGACGAGATCGTCGATGATCTTCTCCGGATCGCCCACCGGCAGCGGGCCGCGATCTGCACCCATCTTCTCCGCCGTCTGCAGGTAGGAGGTGAGGAAAAGGCCCTCCTTGCTCTCGAAGTGGCGGATCACCGTCTGCACCGATACGCCGGCCCTCCTGGCGATCTCCGCGAGGGTGATTTCGTCGAAGAAAAGTTCCTCGAAAGCGACCTCGACCACGTCGAGGATCTTCTTCCGCGTCGCCTCGGCGGCCTTGGCTCGGGCTTTCATCCGATAAGGGCGTTTCGCCCTCGGGGCGCCTCCGCTCATGGCGACAAGGTATCCGTAGCTGTAGCAATCGCTCAGGCGTACGCCCGCCGGTACCCCCAGGGGGCAGCGATCGAGAGTTTCCACCGCTCTTCGATCCGGCGCACCACGAGGACGGCGTCGGAGACCTGCTCGCAGCGCTCGCCGCGCCGCTCGCCGCTGCTGATCCGCCATCGCTGGTGGATCAGGAGGACTTCGCCGATCCCGACCGAGCTGCTCAGCTCGACCTGGATCTCGGTCCGGCGGATGACCATCTGGGCGAGCACTTCTCTGATCCGCTCGCGGCCGTAGATCGCGGTTGCGTCGGGGGTGACGAGGCAGCCGTCCCTGGCGAAGCAGCTCGCGGCGAGGTCGAGCTCACCGCGGTTCAGCGCCTGCACGAACCGCGGGCAGATCCATGTTGAGCTTGCGCGAAGAACGGTTGCGCTCTGCCAATTCACGTTAATAACGTTAACGCGAAAATGCGGGCTTGGCAAGAGGCCGCCGACGGGAGGAGCAGAGATGAGAAAAGGAGCAGTTGCAGTCGCGGTGGTAACTCTGATCGGGATCGCGACGATCGGCCTTGCGGTTGCAAGCGACGGGAACCCGGAGCCGACGGTTGTGCGGGCCGGGAACATGGTCTTGGAGGTCGACGGGAACATCACCCCGGACGTCCTGCCCAGGCACCGATTCGCCCCGATGGGCTTCTGGGGCAGCGCCAGGCTTTCGACCATTGACGGTTCCCACCCACCCGCCCTCGAAGAGAGTGTCTTCGACGGGGACAAAGATGTGGTTGTGAGCGTTAGGGGCCTGCCCGTCTGTCGCCTCGCCGAGTTGCGGGCGGTGGAGACGAAGAAGGCCGAAGCGGCCTGCGGCGATGCCATCCTCGGGCGCGGCAGCGCCAAGGTCGAGGTCGCCTTTCCCGAACAGAAACCATTCGATTCGAATGGGCCGCTGATCTTCTTCAACGGCGGCGAACGGAACGGGGTGGTGAAGGTGCTCGCCTACAGCTTTGTCAGCGTGCCCGCACCGACCGCGGTCATCGCCACGGCCGAGATCAGGCGGGAGCGCAAGGGGCCCTTCGGCCTGCGGGTTGAAACCCAGGTCCCGAGGATCGCCGGTGGCGCGGGTTCGTTCGTGGCGGCGAAATTCAGCATGCGTCGTATCTACACCTACGAAGGGAGGCGCCACAGCGTGATCTCAGCCCGCTGTCCCGACGGGCTGATCCGGGCCAAGGGGGTGTTCACGTTCAGCGACGACACCGTTCTCTCCGGCAGCGTCTTCCGCACCTGTAGGGCAGTCAGTTGACCAGCGGGAGCTGGTGCCAGCCGACTCCTAGGCCGGGACCAGCTCGCGCAGCTGCTCGGCTTCTGAGACCAGCTCGGCGAGCAGGCCCTCGAGCTGCTCGGACTGCTCGGGGGAGAGTGCGAGGCGGCCGTCGCGGTAGAGGTCGGCGGCGCCGGCGACGGGGAGCTCGCCCTCGACCACGCGGCCGCCGAGGGCGCCGAGGACCTTGCGGGTCTCGGCCTGCGCCCAGACGGCGCCGAACATCCCGGTCGAGGCGCCGATCACCATCGCCGGCTTGCCGGTGAGGGCGCTCTGGCCGGCGGGGCGGGAGGCCCAGTCGAGGGCGTTCTTCAAGACGCCGGGGATCGAGTGGTTGTACTCGGGGGTGGCGACGACGACGGCATCGGCCTCGCGCATCGCCCGCCGCAGGGCCTCGACCGGCTCCGGCGTCCCCTCGGCCTCGACGTCGGCGTCGTAGGGCGGGATCTCACCGAGGCGGTCGAACTCCACCATCTCCGCCCCGGCGGGAAGCCGCTCGGCGGCCTCCCGCAGCAGGGCGTGGTTGTAGGAGCCCCGGCGCAGGCTTCCGGTTATGCCGAGGACCCTCATCGCTACGCCTCCTCGCCGACGAGCTCGAGGTCGACGTTGATCGTCACCGCGTAGTCGAGGACCTCGCCGCCGCTCGGCAGCTCGGCCTGCCAGTCGAGGCCGAAGTCGCGCCGGTCGACGGTCGACTCGATCGAGAGCCCGACCCGGGCTTTGCCGTAGGCGTCCTCGCCGAGCTGGGCGAAGCGGCCGCTGGCCTCGACCTTGCGGGTCTCGCCGTGGATCTCGAGGTCGCCGGCGACGCGCAGGCTGCCATCCTCGCCGACGCTGAGCTCGGTCGAGCTGAAGCGCAGCTGCGGAAAGCGCTGGGTGTCGAAAAACTCGGGGGAGAGCAGGTGGCCCTTCAGCATCTCCTCCTCGATCTCGATGCTGGCGACCTCGACGGTGCCCTCGAGGCGCGGCTGCTCGCCGCCGATGAGACGGGCCTCGTAGGTGCCGAAGCCGCTGCGGAAAGTCGTGACCCCGTTGTGGGTGACGGCAAAGGCGACGTTGGAGTGGACCGGATCCACCGCCCAGGTGCCCGCCGGAACTTGCTGCTGGTTGATCGTCTCCGTGCTCATGCTGTGCTTCCTTCCCTAGACGGTTGATGCTGAAACAGTTGACTTGGAAATAATCTTAGCAGAGAATGTTTGATTTTCAACTATTGCCAGAACAACCAATCTGTGGAAAGATGTCGGGGATGAGCGAGCAGACGGCAGCTGTCGCCGAGAGGAACGGCACCAACGCGGATCTCGATCCGCATCGCGAGGCCTGGATCTCCTTGACCCAGACCCACGCCGCCGTCACCGGCCGCCTGCAGGAGGCTTTGACCGCCGCCGAGCTGCCGCCGCTGCCCTGGTTCGAGGTCCTGGCGACGCTCGACCGCGCCTCTGAACAGCGGCTGAAGATGGGGGAGCTGGCCGAAGCGCTGGTGATCACCCGCGGCGGCCTGACCAAGCTGGTCGACCGGCTGATCAAGGCCGGCCTGCTCGAGCGCGCCTTCTGCGAGACCGATCGCCGGGTCAGCTACGCGACGCTGCTCCCGGCCGGAGTCGAGCTGCTGGAAGAAATGCGGCCGATCGTCCGCGGCGAGCTCGCCTCCGCCTTCAGCGCCAAGCTCACCGTCGCCCAGGCGGACGAACTGCGGGAGATGCTCGACAGCGTCCGCGGCGGCGCCTGCGGAACCAGCTGAGCCGTAGCCGCAGCGCTCAGGCGAGCGCGGCCGCGGCCCGCTCTTTGGCGGACTCGACGATCGCCAGGATCTCCGGCTCGCGCCCTTCGCGGAGGAGCACGATCGGGTCTGGATCGCCGTTGACGATCCCCTCGAAGAACTCCTTGCGGTCCTGGTAGGTCGGCAGCGTCCCCTTCGCCCAGCCGCGGACGTCGTTGAGGATCACCGCCAGGCGCGCGTAGTCCTCGCCGAAGAGCTCGGAGATCTCCCGCTTCATCCGCTTGGCGAGGGCGGGGGAGGCGCCGGCGGTCGAGATCGCGATCGCCAGCGGCCCGGTGCGGACGATCGCCGGCAGGATGAAGTTGCAGAGCGGCGGCACGTCGACGATGTTGACAAGCATCGCCCGCTTCTCGGCGTCGTAGAAGATGCCGATGTTGACCTCGGAGTCGTCGGTGCAGGCGATGACCATGAACATGCGCTCGAGATCCTCGGGGCCCCCGTATGGCCGTTTCTCCCACTGGATCGAGCCCTCCTGCGCCAGCTGCTCCAGCTCGGGATGGGCGGTTGGGGCGATCAGCATCACGTCGCCGCCGCAGGCGAGCAGTCCCTCGACCTTCTCGAGGCCGATGTCACCGCCGCCGACGACGAGGCACTTGCGGCCGGACAGTTTCAAGCAGGCGATGTAGAAGGGCGTCTCGAGCATGTCCCGCACGCACGACTGGTCGCAGATCCCTTTGCGGAACTGGCAGACGCACTCCTTGCCGGCATAGGCCTGAGCGGGCATCGATGACAGGTTAATGATCCGGGGAAGCCGCCCCCGCACGCGAAGCAGAGGAGGCGGCTTTAGATGGAATCCAGGGTGACGCGCAGGCCCTCTTCGAGGTCCATCTCGGCGCGCCAGCCAAGCTCGCGCTCGGCGCGGCTGGCGTCGATCGTGATCCGCTGCACCTCGCCGGTGCGTTCCGGGGCGAACTCGGGATCGAAGCTCTCGCTGTCGGAGAGACGCTTCAGCGACTCGATCAGTTCGAGCACGTCGGTCTCCTTGCCGGTGCCGATGTTGATCGCCCCGGTCGCGACCGAGTCGCCGGCTGCGAGCGCGGCGGAGACCACGTCTCCCACATATATGTAGTCGCGGGTCTGCTTGCCGTCGCCGAAGACCGTGGGCCGACCGCCCTCCTTCAGCAGGCCGCAGAAGATCGCGATCACCCCGGCCTCGCCGAGCGGGTCCTGGCGCGGCCCGTAGACGTTGCCCAGCCGCAGCGACACTCCCGAGAGGCCGTAGAGCCGCTCATATAGAGAGACGTAGCCCTCGGCGGCGAACTTGCTCTGGCCGTAGGCCGACATCGGCGCGATCGGTGCGCTCTCGGGGAGCGGCAGCTGCTGCCCGTCGCCCTCGCCGTAGATCGCGCCGCCGGTCGAGATCGAGACGACCCGCCCGCACTCCGAGGCGCGCGCCGCCTCGAGCACGTTGGCGGTGCCGCCGACGTTGATGCCGGCGTCGAAGAAGGGGTCGGCGAGGGACTTGCGGACGTCGATCTGGGCCGCCAGGTGGAAGATCGCCTCGGGTCGTTTCCCGCTCGCGAGGCCGACCAGGCCGTCGCGGTCGCGGATGTCCATTTCGACCAGCTCGGCGCCGTTCGAGAGCCCCGGTTCGAGGTTCGTCATCCGCCCGGTCGAGAGGTCGTCGACGACCGTGACCTCGTCGCCCCGCGCGAGCAGAGCGTCGACCAGATTCGAGCCGATGAAGCCCGCACCGCCAGTGACCAGACACTTCATGAGGCGGTGATCCTAAGCGCATCGGCGGCCCCCGCCGCTGAGATCGGACGCTTGTACGCCCGATTGCGTGGCCGACGCCCCCTGCTACCCTCGCCGCCCCATGAGACTGATCGTCACCGAGAAGAACAACAGCGCCAAGAAGATCGCCGAAGCGCTCAGCCGCGGCAGCAACGCCGCGGACAAAACTTTCAAAGTCCCGTTCTACAGCTGGACCGACGAGAACGGCGACGAGCAGATGACCGTCGGCCTCAAGGGTCACGTGCTCGGCCCGGCCTTCCCCGAGGGCTACTCGAACTGGCAGAAGACCGACCTGCACGACCTGATCGACGCCGAGCTGATCAAGGAGCCCACCGACAAAAACGTCGTCAAAGCGATCAAGAAACTGGCCAAAGAGGCTGACGAGCTGGTGATCGCCACCGACTTCGACCGCGAGGGCGAGCTGATCGGGCTCGAGGCGCTGGAGGAGATGCTCGACGCCAACCCCGAGCTCGGCTCCCGCGAGGGGACCGCCGACGGGACCCTGCGGATCAAGCGCGCCCGCTACTCGGCGCTGACCAAAGAGGAGATCGAGCGCGCCTTCAACGAGCTCGACGAGCTCTCCTACCCGCTCGCCAACGCCGGCGCCGCCCGTCAGGACATCGATCTGCTCTGGGGCGCGACCCTGACCCGCGCCGTCTCCCTGGCCAGCCGCCGCTTCGGCTCCAACTTCCTCTCGGTCGGCCGCGTCCAGAGCCCGACCCTGGGCCTGATCGTCGAGCGCGAGATGGAACGGCGCGCTCACGTGGCGAAACCGTTCTGGGAAGTCTTCGCCAAGTTCCAGCACCCCGACGGCAGCTTCGAGGCCCACCACACCGTCGACAAATTCTGGGAGAAAGCCGAGGCCGACGCGGCCCTCGCCGGCACCTCCAACCCCGGCACCGTGAAATCGGTGACGGCACGCAAGAACACCCGCAAACCGCCGACCCCCTACAACACCACCGCTTTCTCGACCGACGCCTCCAGCCGCCTCGGCATCACCCCCGCCAGCGCGATGCGGATCGCCGAGGACCTCTACATGGACGGCTTCATCTCCTACCCGCGCACCGACAACACGGTCTACCCGTCCTCGCTGCCGGTGCGCGAGCTGGTCTCCTCGCTGGTGCGGATCAAAGAGTTCTCCGCCGCCTCGGGCCTGCTCGAGGGCGAGCTGAAACCGACCCGCGGCAAAAAAGAGACGACCGACCACCCGCCGATCTACCCGACCCAGGCGGTCCACCCCGGTGCCCTCGAGGGCCCGAAGAAACGCGTCTACGAGCTCGTCGTCCGCCGCTTCCTCGCCACCTTCAGCCCGCCGATGATCACCGAGTCCACGCGCGCCGACATCGAAGCCGGCGACCAGACCTACTTCGTCCGCGGCTCGGTCGTCGTCGACCCCGGCTACGCGGCGATCTACACCTACGCCCGCTCCGCCGACGAGGAGATCCCGCGGCTGGAGGAGGGTCAGCCCCTGCAGCTCGACGGCGACCCCTGGGTCGTCGACAAGGAGACCCAGCCGCCGGGCCGGATCTCCCAGGCGAAACTGATCGAGATGATGGAGGAGCGTGGCCTCGGCACCAAAGCGACCCGCGCCGACATCATCCAGAAGCTCTTCGACCGCGGCTACGTCTACGGCAACCCGCCGATCCCGACCGAGACCGGGATCGCCCTCTACGAGGCGTTCAAGAACTACGTGCCGGCGATGGCGACGCCGGAGATGACCGCGACGCTCGAGGCGGAGATGGACCGGATCGCCGCCGGCGAGATGTCCAAGGGCAGCGTCGTCGGCGAGAGCCGCGACCTCCTGCACAAGACCTGGGACGAAATCGACTCCAGCCGCGAAGACCTGGCGAAAGTGATCTGGAAAGGGATGGACGAGGACCGCATCCTCGGCCCCTGCAAGGTCTGCGAAGAAGCCGGCCGCACCAAGGAGGACGGCTCGCCGAACATGCTGCGG
>Ga0070685_10000345_pt1 | contig 28439 bp, 45 predicted proteins | sample KBSS13LmetaG_FD_65651 | JGI IMG/M metagenome (GOLD analysis project Ga0070685, IMG submission 65651) | Switchgrass rhizosphere microbial communities from Kellogg Biological Station, Michigan, USA - KBS S1-3L metaG | ecosystem: Host-associated > Plants > Roots > Rhizosphere ...
TCTTTTATTTTGTACCCTTTTCTTTCCGACCGTTTTTTTTTTATTCGTTGTTCTCGTATTCTACCAGGTTGGCCTGTTTCGGCAGGGGTCTAGTGCCAGGCTTAGATCCCATTCCCAGGGTGAAGATCGAGTTCGTGTAGGGCTTGGGCTCCTGGGTCCTCTCCTCCCCTCGGAAGATAATGTTCTTCTCCTGCTTGAAGATCTCTGGCACTATTGTCCCAGCCCCCTCGAGCACATAGTCGACTTTTCGCCAGAGGGAGGGCTGGGGCTGGAAGAGGGAGTGCATGAATATGAGGCCGCCCGTGGGGTCATCGAATCCCGGGGGATAAATGAGGTTCCTGAGCTGGTCTCCCGCCACTACCGTAGTGACGGCCTGGAGGGAGGCCCAGAGGAAGTTCTGGGTCCACCGTTCCATGGGGTCATTTGAGTCCATACCCTTGTCCTTGAAGAACCTCTCGATGAGGGAGGCGACTATAGAGCCGGTCCACAAGTCCACGGTCCCCACGAGGGCCATCTTTAAATAAAAGGGGAAAGAGCCCGACATCTTTTCTTTGGTTTTTTTCTCTTTGGTCCGAATATTAATTTCTTTTAGAGAAAATGGTCCGAGGGACTGGTCCGCGGTCCGTAAAGTAATTAACGGACCAGGTCCTAGGACACTTCTCTAATTTCCCATTGGCTCTAGGACCGGTCCCTAATTTTCCATTGGAGCCCTTGGTCCGAGCTAATTATTTTTCTCGGAGGTCGACTTTTTTTTTTTCCCGTGTTAAATGGCGTTTTCTTCCCTTTTGCCCTTTTCGGGCCCTTCCGCTTATGGGCAAAGGATCTGTTACAGATATGGTACTGTATCTATTAGATCATTATATATATAGTATAAGATATAAGATATATCTTAAGTTGAATCTTAAATAAAAATATATACCATAATAAGGGGTACTACTTCCATATATAGGGGGAGATCCTTTCTCCATATATGGAAGGGAGATCCGTTCCCTTAAAAGGGCAAACTGCACAGAATGCCATTTAACACAGGAAGTTTTTTTTTAATTAGACTCCGAAGTCGGACCGGAAATTAAATGGGGCCCCAATGAGAACTCGGGGACCGGTCCAACTACCAACCGGAAATTAGAGAACGGTCAGTCGGACCGGCCCGATAAATCACTTTGCGGACTTTTTCGGTCCGTAAACTCTAAAAACGGTCCGTAAATTCGGGACTAAAAAGAAGAAATGCCCTCGGACCAAGAAAACGTCTGGCCCCTCCTGGTCTTGGCGGTCATCTTATTGGGACTACTGATAAAGAAAATAGAAAAGCTACCGGACGAGAACCAACTAGACAAGGAACTCATTGACAACCCCCTCCTCCCCACTTTCTCTTTGGCGGGCTACGGCATAAAGAAGAAAGGTTTCGAGGTGGGCTACTTCGACTCTGGAAGCTTCGAGCCCCCCCTCGGAATGCCCCTTAAGATGGAGTTGTCGGGCTTCGAGTTCAAGATGAACACCTCCCTGGACCAGATAGGGGTCCCCAACTTCCTCGTTTACGGTTGGACCATCCGCTCGAAGGAATTTCAAAAAGAAAACTACTACGGAGACCCCCTTCTGCACGACAAAAAAGGGACACAGCATGTCTTGGTCGGCTGAATTCAAATTTCAAATCATTCGTCTCGAGGAACTCATAAGGGACAGGAAAATCGAGCTACAGGCCTTCGAACATCGCAAAAACTACCTGGAAAAAGAAGTCGAGAGGCTGGAAGCGGAAGAGAAACAGAGAAAACGACAGAAAAGACTAGAAGAGATCTTCGAAGAAGAAAACAGAGAAAAGGACATCTCGTACGCCATTCAACAACTCTTCGAGAACCATCTGCCCTGAAATGAAGAACTGGGAAGTCACATATGTCATCTATAACTACCACATGACCCAGGAGTGCGCGGGAAATGTCGACCTCGGTCAGGTCCTCCGGCAGATCGGGAAAAAACAGTTCGACACGAGGGAGAACGCCATCCAGTGGGTGAAGTGGGCCCGAAACAAGAGAGAAGTCATCTCCCTTTATTACGAACTCAGGAACTGGGAGACGGGACAACTGGGTTATGAAGAGAGGATGGACTTTGGGAAATAAAAAAAAATATTTTGTTTTCAAAAATTAGTCCCATGACAGGAGTCGAACCTGCACATAAAGATTTGGAATCTCACGCTCTGCCATTGAGCTACACGGGCTTCAATAAAAATAACCCTGGAGGGAGTCGAACCCTCTCTTTCTGGCCAAACTAGGTGCTGCCCGGGTTAAACCCTAGCCCCCAGAAGGTGCGCCAACTACACCACAGAGTCTTAAATTTTTTTTTTATTTTTTTTAAGAAATGACGTTCGGCACGGCGATGTGCCTTATTCCCATGGAGTCCACCAAGAGGGGGTCGGCGAACCTCCTCTCTCCGCACGTGTCCGATAGGTCTGGCTTGGATAACTTCCAGGCGTTGATCTGGATCCCGTTGAGTTGTCTCCCCTCTATTATCACTCCTTCGTCCCAGTGAACGTATTCGGCGGTGAACTTATGCTGTCCCACTTGGAACTCGGTCTGTATGTCGACGTGATAGAGGGATGACCCGTAATACTGGTTCATGAGGGCGTAATTCCCCCCGGAGTTCTTCTTCCACTTCCAACCGAGGCCGGAGAGGTCCAAGACGGGCCAGTTCAAGAGGGAGCAGGGGTCGTTCTTCTCCTTCTCGTACTTCTCTTCCTCTTTTATGAATTTTCCCACTGAGTTAAGGAGGAGGACGACGCTTCTTACCTCGAAGCTCAACGTTATAATCTCCAGTGTCCCAAGTAGGAGATTCCCTATCGGCCATGTCGAGGACGCCATTCTTCTGGTTCTTCTTGATCCTCTGGTCGATGTCCGCTTCTTTCTTTGAGACTTTAGAAATCCTCTCGATGATCTTCTCCATTTTGCCGGAGCCTATGTCGTAAAGCTGTTCCTTCGAGTCCCTCCAGAAGCTCTCGCACCCCAAGATGTGGTCCAAGTCGAAGGGAAGCTTGTCGGCCATCCCCCAATAGAACTTCTGGTCGTATGAGACGTTTGGGTCGTTGTCTATCACTAAAAAAGAAAAGGGGTTCTTCTCTATGTTCTCCCTGAACATCCGGACGAAGGCGTAAAAGTCCATCTTACCCGCGAAGTCCTCGTGAAACTGTTTCAAGTTGTCATAGGAGTCCGTATTGAAGAGCACTACGTAATCCGTGTTGGTCCTGACTCCGGGAGGGGTGAGTTTGACGTACTGGGCGCAGAAGATGTTCATGACCTGGAAGTGTCTCCCCGTCCAGTAGAAATCCTTCAGCCTCTCGGAATAGGTGATCGATTTCCCGTTATAGTCGTCCCAAATGAGACACAGACGGGGATTCAAGACGTCGTCCCCTTCGTCCGGGTCCTGAGAGTTATAAATCTTCATAGCCTTTTTTTGGCGCTCCATGATCATCTCCAGGATCTCGTCGTTGAATATGGGCAAAATAAACTTCTCTGGCATGAACCCCTCGAAGAACCTGTTGTGCTTGGTCTTCGTAAAGACATAGAACCAGGGGACGTATTCCCTGAGGGCCTCGTGCATGAACCATCGGATAAAAACAGACTTCCCCGACCTCCTCTTGCCGTAACACGTCACGGTAGAATTAAATGGGATGAAGGGGGCGACCCCGGGAATGAAATCGTTTATCTTGACTTGGGTGACTTTCCCCTTCTCGTCCACTCCCACCCCGTCCGCCTCTCCATTTTCGTTTCCATTTATTTCTTTTTTTTCTTCAAAGACATCTTCTTCTTTTTCTTCCTCTCCTTCGCTCTCCGAATCCTCCTTCGTCTTCGTCGGAGCTGAGGGCATCCTCCTCCGATTCTGATTTCTTCTTCTTTTCTTCTTTGAATTTTTTGAATAAGAAAACCAGGGAGTCCCTCTCGACCCTGTCCAACCCCGTGACTTCCTCGGCCTTGTGGTTCCTTCCCTTTTTGGGGGTGTCCATGTCCTCCAGTAAGATGCCCCCGGGGAAGGGGCAGATGAGGCACTTCATGTCGAAGGGGAACTGGTCCAAGTCCAACTCGTACATCTTGTCGCCCCTGAACTGATACGGGTGTGGTCCTTTATATATAGTTTTTCCTTCCCTCCTCTCCTTGTCCTCCTTCCTCCATTCCAATACTTCAGGCACGGTGAGGAAGAAGTCTTCTCCCGTCATGTAGGGGTATGTCACTCGGTATTCGAAGAAGGGTTCCTCTGGGGTCATCTCGGGGGCAGAAATGAGCTCCAAGTCTGGCCTGTTGGGGACCAGCTCCTGTCTGATCGACATGAGTAATTGGGCGTACTTCTTGTCCGACATCTTCTTCTTCTGGTTGAGGTTCTCGATGTATGCCACTGCGCAGGCCGCGTCGGCGAAAGATCCACCGTTCCTCCTCCTTCGGTACCTGTCGAAGTCCGGGAGGGCGTAACACTTCTTCACGAAGACCCCGGAGTGGAGGCACTGGAAGTAGAAGTCGTCCTTGAACTTAACAACCTTCTGCTGAGGCATTTTTTCTATTGATTTCTTTTTGAACTTTTCTCTTTAGGGCTTCGATCTCCAGGATCATGTTCTTTATCCTCCGCTGAAGGAACACCATCTGGAGGTGCATGAGGTTCCCCATCCCCCTGCACACCTTGCACTTGCAAGTCTCATAAATGACGGGCATTCTTTTTTTTCTTCAAATCATCTTTTTTTTAGAGAATGAAAATCCTCTCATTGGATCCCGGAGTAGTGTCCATAGGGATTTCTCTTTACGAAGAGGGGAAGATAAGTAAAACCGCGAACTTGCAACTCGTCGAAAAAGGGGGGACCAAAGCTTTCAAAAAGAAAAAAGGGGGAATCGCACACTCCCTGTTCTTGAAATCCCTTTTGGACTGGGCACAGAAGTCTCCCGAATGGAAAGGAGAGTTTCTCTCCTGCGACGTCTTCTTGACAGAGACCCAGTCGAAGAAAATGTTCTACTCGCTTGGCTGGGGGATCACTTCCTTTGTCGTCCTGAGGAACCCCAGGAGCAAGATTTTTATGTTTCATCCCTTCACCCTCTCAAAAGCGTTCAAGATAGGAGGACTCACGAGAAGCCAAAGGAAGAAAAAGATAAGGGAAAGGGTATTGAAAAGGTTCCCGGAGCTGAAAGAAATTGAAAAAGACATATCCCAAGACGAGCTGGACTCAATCCTCAACATCGATTATTACCTCCAGAAGAAGGAAAAAGACAAGAACCAGTTCGAATGCCCCTCCTGGAAGTGCGCCTCACTGACCCTTTCGAAACCATCGAGCTGAACTGGGGTCCCGAAGGTTTTTCGAGGGTCCGATTAATAAGATACTATGGAGCAGGAATGCTCCCGGGCAACCCACCCCTCTTCATGAGGATCGAGAACCAGCACGAGACCACCGTGTACGGGAACTGCGGGAACCGAATAATGCTCATCTTTCAGTCGGACGGGACCAACCCCTGCATGCCCAACAACATCCCCTCTTCTGGGCACCGCTCTTGGTCCGACTCGAGGCAACTTAAGTTCCGAATAGAGAACTTCGATTACTCCCCGGCCACCTTCACGGAGCTGTTCCTCTCTTTCGAGGGGGTTGAAAAGATGCCCCAACAGCCCGAATGGACCCCAATAGACGCTTATCTCTTTCAGGCGTAAAAAAAAAGAAAACAAAATTTATTCGTCTTCAATTAATCTTTCGTATCTGTCTTGAGGTTTGAGGGGGAATATTTCAGCCTCGCGGAGATGGAATTCTTTTGCCAAGATTTCGATTACGCCATTGAATAAAGTTTCCTCGAGCCATCCAGCCCACGGATTTGTTTGGAGAAGGTGTTCGAAGAACGCGATCTTGTCCCATAATTCATCGTAGGAGGCGTTCTTGGCAAATTCTGCCCAGTATTCGAATTTAGATTGAAAAAAGTATTCTAGGGTGTGTTGGTCAACTTCCAGAATGTTCATTTTTTTTATTTTATTCTTCGAAGACTTTCAGGAGCCTGAGGTGACTCTCCGCTTTTATCCGGATCCACTCGTTGATTGGGATCGCCCGATTCTGCGGCGTCAAACCGCAAATCAGACAAAGCTCGGAGGCGAAAACGCTCGCCCGATGCACCCCGTTCGACCAATCCGTGTAGTGCAGTATATATAGCCTCCTCTTCGTTCCCTGAATCTCCCAGGGGTTGGCCGAGTGGTGTGGGAAACAGAACAGCTTCTTGCAGATTAGGCACTCCTTATGGAGGTCGGGAAGCAAATCTTCGCTCCTCCCCTGATAATCGCAGATGTAACAACGCTCCATTTTATTTTTTTCTTTTTTTCTTTTAATCCGAAGTGATCTTTCTCTTCTTCGTCCCGATTTTATTTTTGAATTTTCCGGGGTGGGGAAAGACCCTGTAGAAGTTGTCGTAGACGTAGTTCTTCGACTCGATGGACCAGCCGTTCCTGAACTCGAAGTCCCTGTCCTGCTCCATCTCGGTCTGCTCCTGCGAATAAGTTTCCGATGGCCCCTTCGAGAAGTAATGGTCGAACTCCTTGAGGGAATTCTGGATGTCCTCCCAGATCTTCTGCTTCTGTTCCTCGGTGATCTGGTTGAGCTTGTGTTCGGGGGGGAGGATTTCGATCGTCGAGAAGTCAAGTCGCCTGTTGGTCCCCTTCTTCCTCTTCTTTCCGTTCTGTGAGATTGACATCATGTTCGGGGGCATGTGGTACTTCTCGAAGTAGTTCTGGTGAAAGTCTTTCGGGAGGTCGTCGAGGGAGAGGATGGTCTTCGGCCCCTCTTTCGCCCCCAGTAAGAACTCTTGCTCGAATATCTCTTTCTCTTTCTCTTCGATCTCGTGCAGAATCTCTTCCAGGTGCTTCTGGGAATTCTCTTCGTCCCTGATGTTCTTGAACCACTCTAATTCCTCCCTGAGTTCGTAGAGCTTGTCGAAGGAGCCGTGATAGTAGTCTTCGAGGTCCGTGGGGTACTTCTCCCTGAGGCCCAGTATCTTGGTCCTTATGAAGAGGGCCCTGAAGTCGTACTGGTAGTCGGGGAAGAAGTGAAGGAGTTGTTTCTTCAGGAACTGGACTTCGTCGTAGGCCTTGAGTCGGTCTCCGGTGAGTTCTCGGCACCATCTTTGTACCCAGTAATCGTTCTCCTCCCTCCTCTTGGACTCCATCTTCTGCTTCTTGGCGGACTCTGGAGTGTGAAGACTTTCGTTGGGTAGAGAAGCAGGAGCTGGAGCCTTCTCAGGAGACTTGGGGGGGAGGGGGAGCTCGGGAATGGGGATTTGGGTCTCGAGTTCTGGGTCGTCGTGAGGGTAGGAGAAGTCGGTGCCCATAGGAGTAAATCGTGCGTCGTCCTGGAGTGTAATAGTGGAAGGGAAAATATCGAGAGAGAAAGAAAAGAGAGGGAGAGGGAAGTGAAGAAAAAAAGCCGTTTTAAAGCGCGGGACATTTTGACTGGTTCTCATATTTTTATTTTTTTAGAGATTTCATTTTTTTATTTTTTTCCGAATGCAAAAGAACACACATTCTGCTTGCTCCTTTTGGGACTGCCACCGGAAGATCTTCCACAAGTGCCTCTCTTGCGATCGAAACTTCTGCATCTATCACGAAGCCAAGGACACCAGTTGGGGGAACTTCTGGATCGGGGACTCCCTCTTGCAGATCCCCTTCAAGGAGTGGGTGTGTCTGATCTGCCAGGACTGCGCGAGGAAAGATCACACACTCTCGTGGCTCGAATTCGTGTGTGATTTTCCCTTTTTCATCAAGTTCCTCAGGGAGCGATCGGATCTAGTGAAGTGCTGGTCGATCTTCAAGCAGACACACGATCTGGGCCCCGAATCTGGACACTTTGAAAAGAACCGTTGGGCGAAACTCTATTTTCCAATCAAAGACGGCTTCGAAGAGCTGGAACAAAACCTGGAAGACACTTTCTCTTTCTCCACACTCCCCTTCACTTCCGTCTTCTTCTCCCAAAGACACTATCTTTAAAACTGGAAAATAAAAACCCTTTTTCCGTGTTCAATATCCTTCAAATCCTCTATATCGAAAAAGTGTTCAGGGAATACGTCGAGAGTAACACGAACGCCGAAAACGGAATTTGGAACCTATACATTCAACTCTCCGAAGAATTCAAGAGACAAGCCAATGCCCTTGAATCTAAGTTCAAACAAGTCGGCCCATCTGAAGCACTACTCGAAGATAGTGGCGAAAATGATCACCCGAGCCTCGGAGGAGCTGGATCACCCGAATAGCTGCTTCATGCTCTTGAAAAAGAACCTCGACAAGATGCTCATCTTCCTCTCGAAGTATTTGACCGGAGACAGGATCAAGGAGAAGGAGAGGAAGGAGCTCGTTTCCCTCGAGTTCAGGGGGACCCAAGTCAAGGCCTACCTCATGCACTACGAACTGAAGTACAAGAGGCTCAACGAGATTTTGTCCATGCCCATCTTTGACGACGCCCCTCTACCGGACGACAAGGAAGTATCTATTAAGATGTTGTTCGTGGATTTATTGCTCCAGATCGAGGAGAAGATCTTAGACTTGAAATAAAAATCTATTTTCAGCCCCTGAAGGGTCCATCTCTCTCCTGAGCCTCTCCCTCCTCTCCTGGATCCTCTTCATCGGGGGCATAAACGGTGTCCTCAATCGAGAGAGCTCCTCCATGATCTCGGCCCGCTTCTTTCGATCGTACGTGGGGAGGAACATCCTTAGCATCCCACGAGAGAGAATAAGGATCTTCTGAAGCAGAGATGTCGATGACATACTTCGGGTCCAATAGGGGGATAGATCGATCCATAAAACGTTGAAAACTTCCTGCGGAATGGAAGGGGTCCCTTCTTCTTTTTGTTCTTTCTTTTTTTTCATTCTGTTCTTTCTTGAGTTCTTGCACTTGTTCAGCCAAGCTCTCGATCCTCTTCCCCTGCTCGAACGCTATGTCTGCCAAGTTCCTCACGACGTCTGTGATCTCTAGAATGTCGTTCTCCATCCAACTGATATTTTTATTCTTTTTGAAATTTTGGGGGAGCGAGCCAAGTCTTTCTGTCTGGTCCCATGTCCATTGGGTTGGAAGAAGTCGAGCTTCCGTAGGGGTTTCTCTCCGCTTCTTCTTTTTCTTTTCTCTTCCTGCTCTCCTCGACGTGCTTCAGGAGCTGGTCCACTTTCCCCTCGATGGCTTGCAGCTTGTCCAGGAACCCTTCGGTCTTCAGAGGTTCTTTCTCTTCTTCTTGGCTCTCCTCGAGCTTCCTCTTCTTGAAGGAGTTGTCGCCGTCGACCCACGCGAGGAACTTGTTCCCCTTCCCGTCCCTTCCTGGGCACTGGGAGCAGGCGTAATAGGCCCTGTTCGGGTTGCTCAAAGAGTTTGAGATCCTGGTGATGGTCGGTTGCTTGCAATCGGGGCACTTTGACATTTTTTTTCTGTTTCTTTTGGCGGGAAATAAAAAAGGTGTATAAAAGTTTCTAGCTGGCCCTTAGTATACAGTTTTTAGAAAAATGCCGAAGAGCAAGAAGGAGGAAAGGTGGGTCATCGTGAACAAGAAGAGAAAAACAATCGCTCGAAATTTCCCATCGCGAGAAGAGGCGCTCGAATTCGCTTTTCAACAATGGATCCCTTTCACCGACAAGAGAATCGAACACATCAGGAAAGAACTCAAGAAAAGACACCACCCGGACAAAGCAAATGTTTGGTTCAAATTCAAGCACCTTGACGACCCGACTTCTCACTTCATAATCGAAAAAGTGAAAAAAGACACCACTATCAAATTCAGTTTCGAAGACAAAGAAACTAGCGATTCTGATTAAATAAAATTTCAAAAAACATCTTTTCATTCGGGAAAAAGGAAAAAAGAAAGAAAGTTTTATGCCATTTCTGATGTCAGGACTACTCACCGGTCTACCTTCCGTCATCGCGGCAGCCGCAGGAGCGGTCGCCGGAGTCTACTTGGACCCAATCCCCAACGACTGGATCCCCGGGGCCATCCCCAGGAGCTTCATTCAAGGAATCGAAGCCTCGGCGGGGGTGTTCATCGTCGGTTTCGCCTTGGACATGCTCCCCCAACTGGGTTCTTTGACCACTCTCCAGAAGGAGCAGTACATGCTCTCCACCTTCATCTCCACGACCCTCTCTGGGTTCATCGGGAACTCCTTCAACACGGGTGGGCTCTCTTCGGACCAGATGATGCTCTTGGCGGCCGGGGGAGGCGTCATCGTCTCTGCCTTCTTGCCCGACAAGTTCCACATTATCAAAAACGCCTAAGGTAGAAAAAAATGCCGATGGAACTAGTTCCTTTGAAGGACGCTTTCCTAGAGTCGTTCCTCAAGAACCTGTCTTACGAAGAATTGCGCGGGGCCTTCGCTTCTTTCAGGCACATTTTCAGAAACAACCCGGAGCTGAAGAATGACCCTATTTGCCAGAGAAATTTTATTTTCTTGGAGAGGGAATTCTGGAAGAGGGAAGAAGAAGAAGAGAGTTTCAAATAAAATAGTTTATTAAAAGAAAAAAAACTTTCATGCTTATTTTGCTTCGTTCCGAGCAAGGGAGTTACTACTGGCACAAGTCCAGGAACTGCGGTAACAGGATCGCAGCCTCCGATCTGGCGGCCGTGTTCTGCATGCACAAGCACAAGTCGAGGAACAAGCTCTACCAGGAGAAGAAGAAGTTCAGGAGGAGGGAACAGAACGAGGACAACCCGGCGACATTCCACGGAAAATTCTGGGAGCAGTTCGCCGTCGCCAAGGTCATCGACACCTTTTTCCCAGAGAAAGAAGGATGGGAGTACTTGACCCCAGGCTCCATCTTGGACCCATATTACCCCATCTCCTGCTCGCCCGACCTCATTTGCCAGAGGGGAGAAGAATTCATCGGAATAGAAACGAAGTGCCCCTATTCGGCCGAGATCCCGAAGAAGAAGGAAGACATCAACTCCGAGTATCTGCTCCAGTGCTTCTGCTGCCTCATGGTCACGGGCGCCGACCGATGGGTCCTGTCTTATTATAAGTCTGCCACTGACGAGTTAACTTCATACGAAATCGCACCTGACTCGGATCTCTGGTCTCGGGTTCTGATGCCGCCGGTGTCGCGGTTTCTTTCCGAGGTTCGGGATAGTTCTGCGGCCACTTTCTCTGGTCCTAGGAAGGGGAGGAAGGAAAAGAAGTTAGAATCCACCATCCGAGAGAGGCTTATGAGATTGACCTCTCCCTTATCTCATACTCCTCATGAGGAGAATGATCCCTACCAAAAGGCATCCGAAGCCGAGGGTAGTCCAGAGCTCGTTGGTCTTCTCCCATCCCTTCATGTCGAACGGCAGCTCGGGCACCATGCCGCCGGAGTAGCTCCCCGTGATGTCTGACTCCTGGACCTTCTGCTTTATCTCCATCGCCGGCTCCGGACCGAAGTCTATGTTCTCCTTCCTCGAGTTCAGCGCCCCCTCCTGACCGGGGAGGTAGGCGAACTGGTGCGGCAACCCCGGGGCGTTCCCCTTGTGCGCCTCCACCCTCTTCGCGTTCCGATAGAAGCTCCTGAGGTCCGACGCCCTCTCGTTCCAATGGAAATTCCTCGACATTTTTCAAAAAAAAAGGAATAAAAAAAGGAAACTTTAAAACTTTTTTTTTTCAAAGTAGTTTTTAGAGAAAAGAAAAAAAAAGATGGCACAAAACGGGAGAGGGGCCATAAACCCCAGGACTCAGGCTCAGGCCGCGAGTTTCTTCAACAAGGTGCAGTCCCTGGCCGACCCCCAGAACATCGCCCAGGTCCAGACGAGGGACGGCGGGATAGCGGGCCAGTTCCCAATTCAGCTCGGAACGGCCGACCAGGATGACGTCCGAATGTCGATCAAAGCCCAGGCCATTAGGCCCGACGGCACCGTGCCGAACATGGGAATGGCCATCGCCACGGACTCCGACTTCGCCTACCTCGAGAGGAAGAAGGAGGACGTCATGCAGGCCCAGTTCAAAGCATGGGTGAACGCCAACGCGGACCTGGGAGACCCCGCCAACGCCGCATGGTACATCGAGAGGTTCCCCTGGCTCATCGAGAGCAGGATGGAGGAGATAGAGAGGGTCTCGGAGCTCCAGAAGAGGTTGGCGAAAATAAACCTCACGGGACCCCAGACCGAAGACGACTTCATACTCATGTGGAGCATCATTCAGGGCACGGTTTCCGTTCCAGAGAAGCCCCTCCAGAACCTTTGGGAAGACGACGCCAGGTATAAGAAAGATTTCACCAAAGGTTTCTTTTCTCCACTCTCTCAGGGACCAAACAAAACCGCGGGGGCCGTCGGAATGCCATTGGCCATCAACGACAGGAAGATCCCCTCTTGGAAGAACGCCCTCAAGGACATCAAATCGAACACTGGAGCGACCGTGGCCCAGCCCACCATGCCCGCTTCCTACGCCTCCCTCTTCCCCGGCCCAGGGAGACTTCAATAGGAATAAAATTTCAAATAAACACATTATTAAACCGAAAGGGAAAAAAAGAAAGAGAAAAAAAGAAAAATGTCCTTCGAGTGGAAAGACCTCCAGAAATACTATGACGAAAACGAAAAGTGGGTCGAACAGCACGAGAAATTCTACATCAAGCAAGAAGTCATCAGGCAGGCGAAGATGGGAAATTGGCGCGACCTCCCAGGCATCACGGACGAAAAAATACTGGGGGCACTCAGGAGGGATCTGATGCCCTCGAAACAGATCGAATACCACCAGAGGAAATACGCCTTCTTGACCCTCTACGAGCGTTACATAGGCAACACCTTTGTATTGGGCAATCCCGACCGAGACCTCCTCCTCTCCTGGTTCCCCTACGTCCTCAAAGAAGACGAAGAACACCCATATTAAAATTAAAATGAAAAAACTTTTTATTCTTCAACTCTGCGAGAAATTTTCTTCTTCCCCCCTCCTCCTGAAGAACCTAGTGATCTTCCTGTCGTCTTTCTCCTTGTCGTAGACCAATTTCCTCTTTCTGTTCAATATGGTTTCTTTGAGGGGGTTCACTAATCCCTTCGATGAGTGAAAATATTCCCAGCAGCTCCTCCATAGGGGCATCGTAAAAAGTTTCTCGGTCTCCGCGAATGGGAACTGTGGAAGCTCCGGGTCCAGTGGCGGAAGAATTCGCTTCATCTCGCTCTCGAACCTAGTCTGGTTCCCCCAGTTCTCCTTGTTCCTCGTCGATAAAGTAAATTGGAAGTTGTTCCAGAGCTGCTCCTTGTCCGCCCCCTTGGTGATCCAGTGCTTCTCTTCGGGGTCCATAGTGAAGTCCCCTCCCATGGGCCTGTGGTGAGCCTTGGCCCTGAGACAGTTGAGCCACCATGTCTCGAAGTCGTCGAACTGGGCCGATATGGCGTCCGATTTCTCTTCGGTGTGGGGGGGCAAGTTGAGGTCGACTGAGCCCAGTTCCCGAGAATTGAGATAGTGAAAGAGGGCCCTGAGCCCTATCCAGTTGTCCCCCTGAAACGCCTCCGCGAGCTCGTCGAAATAGTCCTTCCTGTTTGACCGAGAGCCGTCCGCCTCGACGGAGAAATACCTCCTGTTCGTCCCCCTCTCGACTGGGAAAGAGTTCAAAGGGTCGTTCGATGTCCACACCATGTTGACGAAGTCCTTCTTCAATCCTATGTCCTGCCCCTTCTTCTCGGCCTTCCTGAATTCCGACGTTATCTGGTTCTTTAAGGCGTTCGCTTCCTTGGAGTGCTTGAAGTTCGTCTCGTTCGTCACGACGAAGACTTTGGTGGAGAGCTCGGCGCCATAGAACTTGTGAGTTATTAGGTCGGAGTCTGGGGTTACTAAGCCGTGAATGCCGAATATCTTGGAGAAGAATTCCCAAAAAATAGATTTCCCCGCCCCCTGTAGCCCGGAGACCACCAAGACGATGTGTATCTTCTTCCACGGCCTCTGAATGACGGAGGCCATCCACTCCGTGATGAAATCGTATATCTTCTCGTTCCCCCTCGAGATGACCTCTTTTATGTGGAAGAGTATCCTCGCCAGCCTCTCTTCGGCGAGTTCCTGCTCCCATTCCTCGAGTTCCCTGGTGAACTTCTTCTCGTAGCCGACCCACTTGTTGAAGATGATGTACTCGTTCACTAGGTCCTCCCCCATTTCCTCCTCTCTTTTTAAAAAACCGCAGGGTAATTGGGGGTGAAAAGTGAGGGAGGTGACGTTCCTCTGGCTCTCGTGAGATGACCAGTATCGAAAGACGGTGGTGACCCTCGCTTTCTTTTCGCCCTGGTGCAAGAAGAGGAAGGAGTACTTCTTGAATAAACCTTCCGCCTTCGAGATGGAGATGGGGCTCCAGTCGAGTATCTCCGATTCTTCGATGGTCCTCTTCTCGAATATCCAGTAGAGGTGCTGGGATCCTTCGGTGCAGGCTATGAGGAACCTGTTCATGATCTGGACCAGCTGCTCGCCCATCCTCTCGTCTTCTTCGATGGCCCCCCTGTTCTGCTTGAACCACTGGAAGAAGCTCTTGTCGTTGAAAGGCAGGGCATTTTCTAATTTCCTGTATATGGTTTTGTCGTTCAAGCGGAAGGATTCCATGGAACAAGAGGAGAAGAAGTTCGTGAAGGGTATGCTTTCCCTGGACGAAGCGATAAACTGTTTTTTGAAAGAACTCGGGCCCGGTTTAGAAAATGACCCGCGAATCGTGACCAGGAAATTCGTTGGAAGGTTTTCCAGGAGAATTCAACGGTCGGAACTGCCTGGCAAAAGGATCTTCAAAAAAAGGGAACCAGAAACGGGATCGGAATCCGAATCCGAATGGGAATCGAGCTAGAAAATCAAGAGAAAATCAGGCTGTGGCAGATCTGGGAGAGGGTTCCCGATTCGAACTACGTTCTCTTCCACGGGAATTTCCAGAACTACCAGGACGCCAAGAGGAAATACCAAGAGAAGGGGGGGGGAGAGCACCTCGAACTCTCCGTCCTGGAACTCAAGAGATCGGACTGGGAGAAAATAAAAGACTGTTTTATTTCTTCTTAAAAATATTTTCTTTTTTTCTTTTCTTAATTGAAACACCTGGTGAGGTTACCTCCCTTGATGAACCAGAAGTTGTAGTCCTTGGCGGTGACGACGACGGTGACCCTCTGGGCCATCTGCGGGTTCGAGGGAGAAATACCAGTTCCGCCGGCGCCAAGCTCGATCTCCAGGCGGGCGTTGGTCAAGTTGGCGTAGTCGAGGAAACCAGATGCGGCGTTGTCCGCGTGGGGGTACTGGGCGTAGTCCTGGTCGAACTGGTCTTCCCCGGAAAAACCCTTGTTGTACCTGTCGTAGTTGTAGAGGGTGGTGTAGTTTCTCCCCACGGTCCTCTGGACGATCTGTCCGGAGCTCTCGATTCGCCATCGGACGATCTCGGTGTAAGGGTTCATGCCTGGGGGGATGGGGAGAGGGGGGTTAGGGTTGAACATGAAGAAATTGTTGAACCCGGAGTCGTTGATGAGGGCGGTGGGGATCATGGCCCAGTTGATGTACATGAGGGCCCTCGAGATGTTGTTCAATTGGGTGTGAATGTGAAGCTGGCCGGCTCCCGGGAGGACCGCGTGCTCGGAGTGTTGCCTCTGGAACTGGTGGATCATGTAGGAGATACCAGTGGGCTCTTCTGCGAGGGCGATGAACATGGCGGTCTCCTCTCCAGTGGTGTGGATCAAGTTGAAGACCAAGTGGAACTCGTAGGGTCCCAAAGGAGTGATGACGGCGTTCGTCGGGTTGTAGAGCATGTCTTTCAGGGAGCGGAGGTGGAGGGTGTACCTGGTCTTCTGGGAGAGGTCGACGATGGGGAGGCACTGGCAGAAGTCGTCTCCGAAGGGCAAGTAGAGGGGGATGCACATGGGGTTGATCCCAGTTCCGTTCTGGAGGAGGGTGGCCAACTGGGCGTTGGTCTGGTCACCGTAACACCTCTGTCGCATGGAGTCCAGTCTCTCTACGCCCAAGGTCTTCCTGATCCTGAGGTACTCGTCGATGGGCTCGATGACGAAGGAAGTGTTGGCTCCGTACTTCATCTCGAACCTTCTCCAGAGAGACAATCCAAGCCAATCGGTGTAGCGAACCGTGGCTCCGATGGGTGCGATCGAATGACCTGGGAGCTGGACCCTCAAGAAGACGTCGTCCACGGCCGTAGCGGACTTGGGGAGCTCGAAGTTGATCTCCTGCCCTATTAGGGCCGTCAGGGGGTGTTGGCCGTTGGGGTCGAGGTAGAAGACGTCGGTCACGTAGGGGGCCGTCTTCTTCCACGGTCTGGGGAGGAAGATGGAACTGAAGTCCAGCTCCTCCGCGATCGACACGTCAACGACGAGCAGTGGCGCGCTGGTGCCCGTTAGGGCCGTAATCAACTGTCTCTCTGGCATTTTAAAAGAAAAATAATTGGTCCCTTTTCTCCTGATAGACTTCCGTTTTTAGAAAACCCAATTTTTTTATTTATTTCCCAGAGAGCTTATAGAATCGGGATCCCAGCACGGGGGCCATGAGGTTGGACTGGTTGGCACCCTTCTTCACGGATTTCTTCTCGTGGTTCCTGTTGAAGAGGGTCTGCAGGTGACCTCCGGGGCCCCAAGGGTTCCACTCCCTGTTCAATAGGCCTTCCATGGGGACCAGCTTGGTCTCGGATTCTGTTGGCATTCCAGCGTTCAGCATTCGGTCGTAGGGCTCGGAAGTCTTCTTCTTTATCTCTTCTCCGGCGTCTATGTAAACCCTCGGGTAATGGGCGAGGGAATTCTCCCTGTCACCCTTGATGCTCATCTTTCCGGGGATTTCAATTAAGGGGTTGGACTGCTGAGTGGTCCCCAGGACCATCTCCCCTTGGTTCTTGTTGAAGTAGAAAGGGGTTCCCGTGGCCTCCAAATAGGCTTGGGTCTCTGCCCTGTCCTTGAATATGTCCACCATGGAGTAAGTGGGCTTCTGGCGGGGGGCCGACCATGGCTTATAGGCGTCGTTCAGGTTGGTCAAGTTCTTCGTGCTCGACTTCTCTATGCCATAGAGAATTCCCGTCTCGGAGATGTCCATCATGTTCCTCTTGAACTTCGGGGCGAGGGGCTTGTACTCCGTTACGTCGGTCTTCATGTTCCTCCCGTTCGTGTTGTTCTCCCTGTTAGAGTCCATTACGAGCCCGTTGTTGTCGTAGTCCCTCGTGAGATAGGTGGCCCCCAGGACCCCCATGACTCCCAAGACCAAGAGCTCCATTTTTTCCTTTTTTTTTCTTTTTTTCACTCTTGAAACTTTATTTTTCTTTTTTGATTTTCTTTAGTCCCTGATGTATTTCAAAGGGTAGTTTATGGGCGAATCGACGGTGAGCATGGTCGTCTTGCCTCCGGGGTTTATGAATCGACCCAAGTTCCCCAAAGCTTGAACATAGAGGGACGTCTTGATCTTCTCCTGTCTCTCCCTGTATCGGAGGTAGTTCTCCCTGAAGACTATTTTTCCCTTTTCGCACTCTGAATATTCCTTCTCGAAGCTCATTCTTTTTTTTTTTCCCTTCTTCTCTCCCTTTTTTCTTTTGAATAATCTTATTGGGCGATTTCGGGTTGAGGCTTCCAGGAGTCTGGGACCGATTTGACCATTTCGTGAGCTGGGCCTTGGTCCCATTGGATCTCGTTGTTCAGAGTCAACCTACCGTCCTTTATGGCCCCGTCCCATATGTAATCGAACTCCCTGTTGTTGACATAGAAGTTGATGGTGTCGAGGTCGGCGGTCTCGAAGAGGTTCATGAAGTCGAGATAGAGGAACTTAAAATCGTTTGCGGTTTGGGGCCCGTTTGACCTGATCTCGTTTCTGAGGGCGTCTATCTGGGCCCTTCCCCTGTGGTAGTCCATCTTTTTTTGGGCGAGCTCCGGGAACTTTCTTTGCCAATACTGCCTTTCCGCGGGGCTTTCGAAGTTTACCAGGGAGAGCTTCCACGTCTCGTACTCCCTTAGCATCTCTGCGCATTTTTTGTCCTGCAGGTATTGGAAGAACTCGTTGTTGAGAATTGCTTTACCGAAGTTCATTCCGTGAGAGCTGTTGTACGTGCCTGAGTACCAGTTCTGCGCCTCCCACTTCCTGTCTTGGGGGTGTGCCGCTGTGCCCATGTTTGCCAGCCCGGCGCCCATTTCGTCCTTCGTGGGTTCCCTGAGGGTTACTTTTCCCCCTTGGCCCACTTTATGCAGACCCACTACCTGATCCCTCGGCTTTTGGAATCCATAGAGTTGTTCCCTAGTGGTTTTGGCCTTGACGCCCTGGAGGTTCAGTTGGTTCTGGTTCACTTGCTTCGTTCCCCTCACTCCCATGGCGAAGTTGTGGTCTTGGGCCATCTGGGCCGCTGAGAACTGTCCGTGGTTGTTGTTCGGGTTCCTGCTCGTCATGACTGGTTCCAATTGTCGTTCTGTCTCGTCCTTTCTCTTGATTTCCAATATTCATTGATTTTTTGAAAACCCACTTCCGGCATGTGGTAGTTGAGGTAGAGGTTCCGCTCCGTGAACAGCTCCGCGCTCTTCCCCAGTCTCGCCTCCTCGGTCAGGATCTTCAAGTTCCTTATGTTCTTCTGGTAGGACTGTTGATATGGGGTGTTATAGATCATCCTCCCGTCTGCGACGTCCTTTATGGCCTGCTCGTTGCCTCCAAAGGGAGCCCTGATGTTGGTGTAATCTTGGGCGTGCTGGGTCCTGAGCTTCTGGTCCCAGTCAAGTAACCCCGGTTGCCTTATGGCCCTCCCGAACTTGATGACTGCGTCTGGCTTGGCGAAGGTAGTGGTCTTGTTCCACACTAAGCCCAAGAGGGTGAGGAGAAAAAGCACCATTTTTTTTTAAAAGAAAAATGAAAAATTGGTTTCTCTAATCAATGAGGGGATTAGAGAAAAGAAAAAGAAAAAGAAAAATGGCCATCGACGGAAATACATTGGTCTCCCTCCTATTCATAGGGGGCGGACTCCTGTTCATCGGTTACTACATGAACCGGCAGCCTGGTCTCCGGGGAAACTTTTTGACTCAGCCCCAGGCGGTCGTTTACTCGACAAATTCTTCTAAAGGGCCAAAGAATTATCTGAAACGGAGCTCATGGAACAGAGTTTAGAAGACGGGACTTACAAGAGGGGCCAGAACCCCAACGTCGACCACGAGGCCCTGGAGGCCATCACCCTGAAGAGCTCGAACTCGAAGTTGAAGGCATTCCCCCCCAAGCCAACCCCAAAAAAATCTCAAGAAGAAAAGAAAGAAGAGAAGAAAGAAAAGAATTCTTCATTCCCCTTCACCTTCACCGAAATCGCCCTCTTCCTCTTCGGCCTATATGGCGCCGTCGCATTGGGGAGGGACCTCAAGGGTTTGATTTCGGGGCTGTTTGCTCAATTTCAAAAAACACCGGACATTCTCACTCCCTCCATTTGAAAATGAGCCTCTTCCTATTGGCCGCTGGAGCGCTAGCGGCTTTCGTCTACCTCTGTTACTCGAAGACCCCCTACTTGGAAGTGGGGAAGCAGACCGACAACCCCGCGGTGGACCAGACCATGTTCGTTTCGCATTACGCCGACCCATCGGACACCTGGATGAACCCGAACAACCTCACGACGAACAACGACATGAGGAAGGGGGGGTTCAGGAAACTAAAGAGCGAGACTGGGCCAATGGGGATCCCAAGGAACTATTACACTGGGCCGGGCAACTCTAAGTTAATCCTCTATGGCGACAACTATGAGGCCCTCTAGCCTTCATACCCCCCTTTATTTTCTAATAAAACATTTCAAGAAGGAAAAGGGTAAAAAAAAAATCTGTATTCTCTCTCCGAATTGAAAAGGAAATGTCTGGCGAACAAGCGAACTGTTTCAGCTGCAAGGCCGTAGTCGACGTAACCGACGCCATGAGGGTCACCACCTCCAACGGGCGCCTCAGGCTCGTGGGCCAGTGCGCCAAGTGCTCCAAGAACGTGTCCCGTTTCGTCTCCGACCCGTCGAAGCCCGCCCTGACCCAAGAGGAAAAGAAGATCCGAGAACAGAAGCGACGAGAGCAAAAGAAGAAGGAGAAGGAACTCCACCCCGAGCTCGAGAGCAAGGCTGGCAAAAGCAAGTCCCGAAAGCGCCGAATCGTCATCGGCAACATCGCGGTCTCCGTCACCGCAGAAGAGATCACCGAGGAGAACCTCCCCAAGCGACGAAAGCTCACCCTGAAGGAGAAGAGGGAGAAGCAGATCAAGGAACTCAAGGAGCAGAACGAACTCCTCCAGGCCCAGCTCAAGGAGGCGCAAGAGGAGAAGGAGGACCCAAATTACGAAGAGGACGAAGAGAGCTCGTCTTCCGATGACGACAAGTCCCCTCGAACCCCCGACATGCCGGAAGCTCATTAAAAATCGAATAAAACGAAGTTTATTTTTCAATTCAATTTAAAAAGGGAAGGGGTTGTTGCAAATGGTGGAAAATCTCTGGCATTCGGGGCACATGGCCGATATCTTCCTCTTCTTCTGTCTCTTGGCCGAGAACTTATAGAGGTCCCCGCAGAGGTCGCAGAGGTGGAAGCAGAGCTTATAGTAGGCGTAGATTCGAAGCGTGTTGAGGATGGAGGCCAGCATCTTTTCGGTCTCGAGGTTGACTTTCCCCCTGAAGATGTTCCAGAGCTCTTCCATGTAACGCAGGGCCGAGGCGTTAGAATCCTTTTCTTTGTAGCTGATATGCACTCCTTCCCCGGGCTCTACGGGCTTCCCGAGGAGCAGGAATTCGGCCTCCTTCCCGAAGTATTCGAAGTCGAGCTGTTGAAGTTCGAATAGGTGCGTCTTCTCGTCTTCGCGGTGCCTGAAGATGACCTGGAGAATGTGCTTGTCGGTCCTCCAGTAGCAGCGGACGGGGGGCCACTCCATCTTGAGCTCGAAAGAGGGGAGAGAAACGACGGGGCTCGAAGGGTAAGGGACGTAGAAGGCGTTCCTGAAGTCGCTGGTTTGCCTTATTATCTTCTCCAGTTCTTCGTCCATTTTGTCGGAGGAGAGCCTCTCCGCTTTTTCGTCCCCGAGGACTTCTTCGGCGCTTTTCACGTTGCAGTAGACTCTATTGGTCATTTTTTCTTTTTTTTTCAAGGGTGAGTTTTTTTTTCTCTCTTTTTTCTCGCTTTTTAAGGATTCAGTCAAAAAAGAAAAACTTTCTTCAAAAGATCTCGACCAATCAGAAATGACCCAGGAAAAAGTAGTCCTCGACCGCCAGCGCTATGACGGGATGCAGCCCTCGTTCAGATCCTACCTACAGATCGAGGCCCCCTTCAGATTATTCTTCTTCTTCCTACTGGTCGTGTTGTTCTCCACGCTCCTCATATTCAACCACTCGGGGGCCCAGATCTTGATCTTCCCCTTCCTCACCCTTCTGCTCTACTTCGTCCTCTGGCGCCAAAAATAGAACAATAAAGACGTTTATTTTTTTTTTCTTATTATTTGCGGAGAGAAAAGCCTTCTCCTTTCTTCGCCATTTCTTCTTCCAAAACCCCTCCCAATATTTCCCTCTTTTCTTTTGTTTTCTCCCTGCTCGCTGCCTCCTTTTCCTGAGACAAGTTTACCTTCTCCCTCTGAGCCTTTTCTTTCTCCGTTTCTTCTGGTTGAGCGACATAGACTGCCTTCTGCCTCTGGCTAGGTTTCCTCGGGGGGCCCCTCCTGGCGTATTTTTCCGATACGTCGACCCTGTATTCGAGGGAGGGGAAGAGCTGGGAGGGCTTTCCAGTGAGAGAAAGAATGTCCGCCTTGTCCAACCTCCCAGCCAGGAAATTGAAGAAGGTCGAGAAAGAAACCTGACCCCCTTCTAAGAGGCCTCCGATGAAGGGGATTTCCTTCGCCTTTTGTGCCGTGATGGGCCCCGCGATCTTGACCGCTGCTTGCATGAAGGGGTTGTGAGGGTAGTAGACGGAAGCTTCTGCGGATGTGAGGCCTTCCAATTCCATTCGATATACGAAGCGCAGGGAATTAAAGTGACCCGCGTATACTTTGTCGAAGAAATTTTCTGCTTCTGGTTCCTCCCGAACTGTTCCGGAGATGACGGTTTTCCATATGGCTTCGTATTTGTCCAGGTCTCCGAGGGGATCGGACTCCAAGAATATCTTGGGGTTGCCCATTTTCTTCTCGACCTGAAGACCCATCCCGATGTCGTAATAGGACACCTCGTCCAGTGCGAATTCTCCTTGTTCTCCGTTGAGGTACTTGAACATTTCGTAGTCCTCCCTCTCCATTCCCCTGACGAACCTCATCCATTCTTGTTCCAATAGAAGTTTTTGTGCTTCGATGGGTTCGTCTTCCCCGATCTCGAATTTGCCCATCTTTTCTTTGCTGAAATTGAAAGCCATTCTCGCGCTGAGGTTGGGATCGATGCCCGACTTTTCCAATGGAGAGTTGGGGTCTATGTCTTCTGGGAGCCGAAGTCCAGTCAAAGGGTCTACCCCCACGTATCTCCCAGTGAACAATTTCTTTCCGGTTATCTTCAGTTCTGTCCTCGCGTTCTTCCTCATCTCTTCCTCGGCGGCCTCTTTCACGGTCCTCGAAAGTTGCTCCACTTTTCCCGCGTCTACGGCGAGTCCCGTGGTAGCTGCAGTGGGGGCGAAAGGCAAGTTCTGAACTGCCTCTTGGATCTGTCTCGCCTCTTGGATCTGTTGTTCGGCCTTCGCGTGAACCAGTGCAGGGCCGACGTCCGCGGTGGCGTTAGAAGGGGTCTGTTTCGTTGCGGCTCCAGAGGAAGGGGGGTTTCTCGGAGCCATTTCGTTTACCCTTCTCTCGATGTCGTTGAGAGTTTTCATGGGCCCGGTGTGCAAGTTCTCCAATTGCATCTGAACGTCTTTGAAGGCAGAGATCTGCTCCGCCCCCGGTTTTCCAGACTGCAGCTTCGCCTTGTTGCTCTCGTGAAATTTCCCGATGGTTTTCTTCTGTTCCCTTTGCCTCTTTTCCCTCGCTTTTTTTGCCGCCATTAGTCTCGCCGCCATGGCCTCTCTTTTTTCTTCTTGCCTCTTCCTCTTGGGTTCGTTTTCTTTAAGTTCTTGCTCTATTTCGATGTCGACCATAGCCACCGATTTCTCGATCCTAGCGACCTCTTTGTTCAACTGGGCAACCGCCGCTTGAGCCTCCGCCATCTCTCCCCTCCTCTGGAGTCCCTTCATGAGCATTTCCACCTCGGCCTTCGTCCTCTGGAAAGCCGCTCTGTCGTAGTTCGCCATCCGGAGGTCATAAGCGGCGTTTATTTTTTCGATCTGCTCGAACTCTTCCACTTCCATCAGGATTTCTTTCACCTCTTCTTCTTCTTGGAAGGAAGCCAACGAGATGGCTTTCACCGCCTCCATTTCTTCTTCGTTTTCGTAGGAAGCCTTTTCTTCTGTCAAGGCTTTGAATTTGTTGAAAGCCTCCGTCAGGTTCTGAATCTCGTTGGTGAACTTTATCTCGCTCGCCTCCATCTTCTTCCTCAGCTCCGAGTTGAGGCTCCTCTCCGTTTCGTATAGTTGCTGTTGTCTCTTGTGTTTCTCGTCCAGTCCCCTGAAGGCGGCCTGTTGAAGTCCGAGTTGTTCTTTGAGGGCATTGAAATGGCCCGTCAGTTTTTTCTTTTCTTTCTCGCTCGCCTTTTGTAGTTCCGAGTGTTTGTTCCTTGCTTCCTCGGCCGTCTTTTTTATTTGCGCCCTCAGCTCCGTCCTCTCTATGTTTTGTCTCTCGACCAGGTCCAAGTTCTTTCTCGTGAGTTCCTCGATTTCGGCTTCGAGGTGTTCCAGCGCAAACCCCGTCTGGTCAATGTCCGTTTGGTCTTCCTCCTCCGTTATCTCAGGGTCAGGCAAGTCGTTCTTCACTTGGTCGTCTTCCACTTCGTCTTTCAGGGGGTTCCTCTCCTCTTTTTCCCTCCTTCGTTCGATCAGAGAGTTGCATCCCTTGTCTATGACCTGCTGCTGAACCGAATTCTCTGGCCCTTCGGTGTAAAAGGTTTCGTAATTTCCTTTCCTGAAACCCACGCTTGGAATTCCTGCTCCAACGACGAAAGGGCTTCCGGGAGGGGGATTTTTAGTTGGGTCTGGTGTGGGGGTGAAGTCGTCCGGTAAGACGGCGAGGTAATCGGACTCCAAGACTGGGGTCTCGTTGATTATGTATTTCCAGTAGAGCCAAGATCTATGAAGGTCTCCGGGAATGAAGGACTTCAGCATGGTCATCTTCTTCCAGAAATCGTGCTTCTTGTCGACGAAGGAACGGAGGTAGACCACGAACTCTTCTCCGTGCAGTTTCACCGGTGCCAGTTTGAACTGATTGGCAGATGGCATCTGGGAGGTGTCGGATATGCCCCTGGTGTTGTCCCTCTTGTCCACCCACCACCACCACGTTTTCATCAGCATTTTGTTCCTCCTCTCTTCCGACATGTGCTTGGGGATGACCCCTTGGATCCAGCAGAGGTACTCTTCGAAGAAGACCTCGTCGATGGTCTCGTCCTCCTCCATGTTCTGCAGTTGGTTCAGCTCGAAGAAGAGGGATTGAAGAAGGAGCTTGGCGTTCTCGGAAGCGTTTCCAGCCGGGTTCCTCAGACCAGCCGCCACGTTATCTTGAGCCGTGAGGGAGGGCAAGCCAGACCCTCTAGATAGGTCCCTGATCTCGGCGATGATCCTGTCCTTCTTATGTTGCCTCTTCAGTTTGGGGTTGGTTTCGAGCTTCTCCGTCTTGGTCTCCTTCTGAAGCGCGTCATCGGGGATGGCCTTCTTGAACTTTTCCCCCACGTTCTTCATATCTTTTTTTTTCTCTAAAAGTTTTTCTCTTAAGAAACTTTCCCTTCCCTTTCTCCCTTTATTTCTTTCTTATTAGAAAAAGAAATGGGTTCGTTGGTCTCTGTGATCTGGGACGCCGCGACGAAAGTCATCCCCGCTCCCATCCGTCTCTTGCTCGAGAAGTACGGATCCAAGTGGCTCTGCGAGTCCATCCAGAGCATACCCTATATAGGGCCCCAGATCTGCGAGATCATAGACGACAAGCCTGTGTGGGGAAAGAACGAGAAGTGGCTACAAGTGGCCATTACCATCATAGCCGCCTTGGTCTTGCTCGTGGTCTTTGGCGGCCCACTCCTCATCGGGCTTAACCTCTTCGAGAAGATTCCGCAGCTCATAGAACAACTGGGCTCCCTTCTCTTCATCCCCTTCACTTGGGCCTATAACCTTTTCGTGTTCCTCAAAGGCTATTTAATCATGTTCAACGAATGGGCCGCGAAGGAAACTTCTACGTTCCCTGAGCTCTATTACGCCTTGGAAGTCACGCTCTTCACCCTGGGCATTACGGACCTCATAAAGGAGCTATCCGACTGGGCTTTTTCGCAACCGCTCACTTCTTACTTCTGGAGGACATACTTCTTCCTCGAGACCCCAATAAACTGGCTGCAAAAAGCTTGGGACGACCTCTTCCCCTCTTACTGGAACCCCCTCAAATGGATCTCCTGGATCCCGGCTTCCATGGCAAAGATAACTCTGTTCTTTATTACGATGATCATCAATGTCCTGAACCCGATGGAGTGGTTGAGGAAAATAAACCAGGATTTTTAAGGTTCAAGATTCAGTATCCTCTTCTTGAGAAACTTTTGTGGCTTGAACCCCTCTTTTCCCTCGGGATGAAAGACGACCAGGGCGAGGGGGATGGGGAACTTCCTCTCGAAACCGGGGAACTGAAACGCCCCCTCCAGGAACGAGATCTGAGAGGCTTCCGGGAACACCAGGTCGAACCAGTACTTCGAGCTCACCCTCGCCGTCAGCAGAAAGACCGACTTGTTTCCGTTCTTCTTCTCTTCGATCCCCTTCTGCAGCCATTTCTTGATCTCGGAGAAGGGCGGGTTTATGAAGTTAGACTTTCCCCACGGCACCTTGAGCCCGTCCCACTTTGGCCGCTTGAGGGGGCAGGGGTCGAAGTCGAAGTGGTGTTCAGAGTCCAGCTCCCCGTAGATCTCCGGCGGTGTCTGGATGGAGTCGTTCTTCTTGCCGAAGATGTCGCCCAGCTTCCTCTTTCTCTTCCCCTTTTCCATCGAGATTTTCCCTAAAAAAATCAATTAATAGAATAAAAAAGGAAAAAAAAAATAAAAATGGATCCTTTCGATTGGAGTCTTGTTACTCCACCTCCCCCGGAGCCCTCGGAGTTCTCTCTTAACTTCACCCTCCCCGGAACCAACATCCCAGTAGTGAATCAGACGCTGAAAAAGAGCATAAAGAAGTCGGTGTTTCACGTCATAGTCTCCAGCAACGTGAGGGCGGATCGCTACTTCTCGGAGAGGAACGACCCCATAGGATACAAGCTCAAGTTGGCCTCCGACTGGCTCTTCGGTAGGAGCTGGAGGAACACTCAAAAAAACTACTTGGACATCTATGACATAGTCTCTGGACCCAGGGGGAACTCACAGAAAACGGGGGCTCACCCCAGGAGACAGCAGATTCATTCTATACAGTGGGAAGGGGGGGAGATGCAGGTGGGAGAGAAGAAGAAGGGCAGGAGGATCCACTTGGGTGGCGACCTCACGGTCTACCACTACACGAAGCTGAGGGTCAACGTGAAGAGGTGCCAGCAGTACCTCAACTACCTATTGACTTTCGAGAAGGACCAGGACATCCAGAACAAGCCTCCCTCGGGAGAGAGGGTCCAGTCCGCGGCCATTAAGGGCACCTATGTCCACGCCACGAACACGAGGGACAGGATCACCAACTTCCTCTATGACAACCGATACAGGATAAGGAGGATCATCGAAAATCTCTAAAAGAAAGAGAAGAAAAAAGAAGATGTCAAACGAAGAAGTCGAAAAAAGGATTCGGGAGATCAGGGAGGGGCCCTATGAGAGGGGGGACATGTCGAGGATCGCATCACTCAGATTACACGGCCTCAAAGAGATAAAAGAAGAAGAAAAGAAACCACCCGTCTTTCTCTTGATGAGAAAGCGAACGACACTCAACGTCTTCTGGAACGAAGAGAAGGCCAAGGAAAAAATGGAAGAAGAGATCGAGAGGGAGTTCGCAAACTACTCGGACGGCTATATTTCACCCTTTTCCATTTTCTGGAGGGGGCAAATCTCTAAAAAATACTCGGTAGAAGAGTTTCAGCCTTGGTGAAATGGCGAGGACGAAATTCGCGCTCAGGAAACACAAGCCCGCAGAGTACGTCTTGGCCGACCACACTACCACCGCGAGACTGAAGCAATACAGGAAGGAGGCCAGGGCGGCGAGGAAAGAAAAAATGGGCGGAGGACGAATCCACGAAGCTCCTAAAAGGAAAAAAAAAGAGAGCAAGTGCGTGGACGGGAGGATGACCGTGAAGAGTTACTCGAGGGCATGCCCTGGGAAAAAATAAAATTCAAAAAAAGAGAGATTTCAAGGAGCCAGACTCAAAAAATGCCATCTGATTTGATCTCCGAAAAGGGGAAGGAAAAGGCGACGAGAAAGAGGAGCGCTGGAGTCAAGGCGCCGAGAAAGAAGAGGGGGAGCAAGTGCGTGAACGGACGAGTCACCGTCAAACATTATTCGAGAGGCTGCCCAAAGAAGAAATAAAAAAATATTTTTTCTTCGGAAATAAAAAAAACGAGGACTTCGAGAGAAAAAAATCAAAGAATCGCCTCACGAAAAAACCTTTTTTATTTTTCATTTTTCCGTAGAAGCGAATCTTTGAAAAGGGAAAATTGTGTTCGAGTAACAATTCTTTTACTCAAACTCAATTTTTCCTTTCTTTCTTTTTATTTTATTAAATCCTCGCTTTTTTTATTTCTTATATTTTTGTAACGCTCTCGAGTTGGTGTTGTGGCCCCATAATTTCCTCGCGATTTTGTCCTCCTCCTCCCTAATCTTCCTCTTGACGACGCGATTGTTGTATCGAGAGGCGCGATTGGAATAAGACAACTTGTTGATTCGGAGTTGTTTTTCCCTCTCGGCGCTTGCGCATTCGGCCCAGTCTTGCATCGATTGCGTCCATTCTTCCATGATGGATTCGTGGTCGTTGAAGGGCATTTCCATTCCGGGGGCGGGGTATCCGGCGGCCATCCATTGGAGGCGAGAGCGCTGGGCGTCTTGATATCGCTCGAGTTTCCCTTGTTTTATTTGGAATAATCTCTCGACTTTTTCCTTGTCGGGCTTGGGGCAGAGGGCGATCAATTTATCGTTGAGGGCTTCGAAGAATTTTTTTATTTGTGGGCCGGCGTCGAATTTTTTTACGGCCGGAATTCTTTTTATTTTCTTCTTTTGATTGGTTTTTCTTTTTGGCATTTGCGCTCTTTTTTGTGTGTTTTTTAGTGTGTGAAAAGTGTGATTGAAAGAAAAGAAAAAAAAAAGAAAAAGAGAAAAAAAAGTTTGCTTTTGTACCCAGAAAAAGAAAAGAACCAGGATCCACGGTTTGATTTCTTTGATTTTCCCGTTCGGCGAAAAAAAAACCGCCAGGGTCTCCCCTCTGATTCCTTTGATTCTATTTATAGTTTCTTTGTTTGGCCCAACTTTTTTTTTTGTTCGGTCCAACTTTTATAGTCCGAATTAAAAATCCGAATTTAAAAACCCCCAAGAAAAAAAAAAAAAAAAAAAAAAAAA
>Ga0070685_10000349_pt1 | contig 28184 bp, 30 predicted proteins | sample KBSS13LmetaG_FD_65651 | JGI IMG/M metagenome (GOLD analysis project Ga0070685, IMG submission 65651) | Switchgrass rhizosphere microbial communities from Kellogg Biological Station, Michigan, USA - KBS S1-3L metaG | ecosystem: Host-associated > Plants > Roots > Rhizosphere ...
GGGCGAGGGGTCGAAGTGCGGGAGCGACGAGAGCGCCTGGATCAGCGCGCGGCTCGCGTCGAGCTCACCGGAGCAGCGCGCGCAGCGGCGCACGTGCTCCATCGCCAGGGCCTTCTCCCGCGGGGAGAGGGTGTCCTCGGCGAGCTCCTCGAGGGTCCAGGGCTGCAGGTGTTCGTTGGGCTCGGTCACGGTCGCCTCGATCGGCTGCGATTGCGTTCGTTGGCCACTACGGGATGCGGTCGGTGCAAGTTTCAGCTCTCCTCAAACGCGGGTGTGCGCCAGCGATTCCTGCAACTCCTTGCGGCCGCGGTGGATGTACGTCTTCACCGTGCCCAGCGGCAGCGCCATGATCTGCGCGATCTCCTCGTACGGCCGGTCCTCGATGTGGCGGAGCACGATGGCCTGGCGGTACTCCGGGCGCAGCCTGCCGATCGCCACCTCGATCTCGGCGCCCAGCTCGCGCGCCTCCAGCAGCTCCTCGGGGTTCTCGTCCCCGCTCTCCACCGTGATGGCGGTGGCCGCGATGTCCTCGGCGCTGGTCGCGAAGCGCGACCCGTCGATCGACACCGTGGGCACTTCCTTCCGGCGGATCGAGTCGATCGTCAGGTTCGTGGCGATCTTGAAGATCCAGCTGGAGAACTTGTAGGCCGGGTCGTACCGGTCGATGTTGTTGAATACGCGCACGAACGTCTCCTGCGCGAGGTCCTCCGCCTGCTCGCGGTCGCGGACCATGCGGTAGATGAGCGAGAACACCGGACGCTGGTAGCGGCCGAGCAGCTCGCGATACGCCTTCTCGCTCCCCTTCTGGGCGAGCTTGACGAGATCGTGGTCCGTGAGCGAAGTCGCGGTCAATTCCGATTTGCGCAAGGCAAGGTTTTCCGACCCTCGGCCGCTCCGTACGCGGGAGCCCCGCCGGGAGTTTCAGCCGGGCGGGGCGAGGCTTGCTCGCGGGGGTGGCGGGGGGTAGCTTTCCCGGCCTTATTCTACACGCAGAGACGGATTTACGGTATGCCGACCCCGTCCGCCCGCCCGGCCGTGCTGCCGGCGGGCGAAGAGAAGGCGGCCGCGGTGCGACGGATGTTCTCGTCCATCGCGCCGCGGTACGACCTGCTGAACCACCTGCTCTCGGCCAACGTGGACCGGGTGTGGCGACGCCGCGCGGTGGACCGCCTGGCGTGGGAGCGCGCGCCCGCCGGCACCTACCTGGACAACTGCGCCGGCACGCTGGACCTGGCGGTGGAGCTGGCCCGGCGCTCGGGCTTCCGCGGGCGCGTGGTGGGGAGCGACTTCACCTACGCCATGCTGGAGCGCGGCACGCCCAAGCTGGGCCCGCTCGCCATCGGCCCCGCCTGCGCCGACGCACTGACGCTGCCCTTCGCCGACGCCTCGTTCGACGGTGCCACGGTGGGGTTCGGGGTGCGCAACCTGGCGGACCTGGACGCGGGGCTGCGGGAGATGGCGCGGGTGCTGCGCCCCGGGGCGCGGGTGGTGGTGCTGGAGTTCACCACGCCGGCGTGGCAGCCCTTCCGCGCGCTCTACCTGGGCTACTTCCTGAAGGTGCTCCCGCTGGTGGGAAAGCTGGTGTCGAAGAACGACACCGCCTACACCTACCTCCCCGAGTCCGTCCGCCACTTTCCCGAGCCGGCGGAGCTGGCGCACAAGCTGGAGCGCGCGGGGTTCCGCGCGGTGGAGTGGAAGACGCTCTCGGGCGGCATCGCCGCGCTGCACTGGGGGACGAAGGCGTGATCCGGTTCCTCGACACCTTCGCGCGGCTGCTGCCGTTCTCCTTCGTGGCGTGCTGCGTGGCGTCGGCGCTGCTGCAGGTGATCGCCTGGACGCGCCACAAGAAGGAGGGCGTGCCGATCAACCCCGGCGCCGTCTGGAAGCCCGAGGGCTCGTTCGACGACGTCGGGCTCTTCCAGATGCGCCTCGCCAAGATGGCGCTGATCATCGGCGCGGTGCTCTACCTGTCCTACGGCGTACTGATGATCGTTGGCGCCGGGCTGAAGCGCGGATAGCGGACCGCGGCGAGTCCGATGTCTTTACGGCTGGGTCTCACGCAGAGCCGCTGAGAGAAACGAGAGAACGGCAACGGATGGCTTTTCAGAACCTGCGCGAGTTTCTCCGCCACCTAGACCGCACTGGGCAGCTCGTCCGCATCCGGCAGCCCGTCTCCGTGGACCTGGAGATGGCGGAGATCGCCGACCGCACCATGAAGCTTCCCGGCGGCGGCCCCGCGCTCTTCTTCGAGCGGCCGGTGCTGATGGACGGCACCGAGGGCGACATCCCCGTCGCCATCAACGTCTTCGGGAGCTGGCGGCGGATGGCGGCCGCGCTCGGCGTGGACGACGTGGAGGAGCACGCCCGCCGCATCGCCGAGCTCATCAAGCCCGAGATCCCCAAGGGCCTCTGGGGGAAGGTGCAGCTCCTGCCGAAGCTGATGGAGCTCTCCAAGGTCCCGCCGCGCAAGTACAAGGGGAAGCCACCCTGCCAGCAGGTCGTCCTCCGCGAAGGCGAGTTCGACCTGACGCGCCTGCCGGTGCTGAAGACCTGGCCGAAGGACGGCGGGCCCTTCATCACCCTGCCGATGGTGGTCACGGCTGACCCGGAGACGGGGGCGCAGAACATCGGCATGTACCGCATGCAGGTGTTCGGGCCGGATTCCACGGGGATGCACTGGCAGCGGCACAAGGGCGGCGCGGCGCACTACCGCGCCTGGAAGCGCGTCCGCGGCGGCCGCATGCCCGTGGTCGTCGCGATCGGCGGCGACCCGGCGACCATGTACACGCCCAGCGCGCCGCTCCCGCCGGGGATCGACGAGTACCTCTTCGGCGGCTTCCTGCGCCGCGAGCCGGTGTACACCGCGAAGGCGATCACCGCGGACCTCACCATCCCCGCCGAGGCCGAGATCGTGCTCGAGGGGTACGTCGACACCGACGAGGAGATGGCGATCGAGGGGCCGTTCGGCGACCACACCGGCTTCTACACGCTGGAGGACCCGTATCCCACCTTCCACGTGACCACCGTCACCATGCGGGAGGACCCGGTGTACCCCGCGACGCTGGTCGGCCGGCCGCCGGTGGAGGACGTGTACCTGGGCGGCGCCACGGAGCGCATCTTCCTCCCCCTGGCGAAGCTCACGATCCCCGAGATCGTGGACTACCACATGCCGCCGGAGGGGGTCTTCCACAACCTGGTGTTCGTCTCCATCCGCAAGGAGTATCCGGGGCAGGCGTTCAAGGTGATGTACGGCCTGTGGGGGATGGGGCTGATGTCGCTCGCCAAGGTGATCGTGGTGGTCGACGAGGGGATCGACGTGCAGAACACTGCCGAGGCGTGGTGGTACGCGCTCGGCAACATCGACCCCGAGCGCGACGTGCGCTTCACCCGCGGGCCGGTGGACGACCTGGACCACTCCTCGCAACTCCCCGCCTTCGGCAGCAAGATGGGGATCGACGGCACGCGGAAGTGGCCCGAGGAGGGCTTCACCCGCCCCTGGCCCGACCTCATCCAGATGTCCGACGACGTGAAGTCGAAGGTCGACGTCCTCTGGAAGCGCCTGGGAATCGCACCGCTGGAGGAATGATGGACGAGCTCGGCGACGTGGATCCGAACAACTGGCGCACGTGGCCGCGCGACGGCCGGCGTCTGCTCCCGCCGCCGGGCGCGACCGACTCCTATTGCATGACGGCAATGTGGGAGTTCTCGGCCGCAGTCTGGGGCGTGGATCCCGCTCGCCCGCGGAAGTCTCGCCGAAACGTGATCCGCGTGCTCAAGAAGGTTGGGGGAACGTACCAGCAGGTCAGCTTCCGCCGCGTCGTGGACGGTCGTGCTGTCGACGTGCGAGTGCGCGGCGGATTCCGCCCTGCCGTCACCGGCTCCCGGTCTCGACCTGAATCGCCCCCCGAAATGTCATCCTGAGAGAGCCGCTGCGCCGGAACCTGGGTTCACGATAAAGTTTGGCGGCGACCGAAGGACCTATACTTTCGGGCGCGACATAACCGCCGTGTTGCAGCCGCGGCATCAGATCCTTCAGGCGCCGCATGATACGACGTGGCATCAGGCTTGGGCGGCGGCGCCTTCAGGATGACATCGAACGTGACAGGAAGGACTCAGGTGTGACGACGCATAGACTCGAAGGCCAGCACATCGCCGGCGGGGGCCGGGTGGCGGACTACTCGAACCTGGTGAAACTGCCGCACACCGTCTTCGCGATGCCGTTCGCGCTGGTGGGGGCGACGCTGGCCAGCTACGGGTACCCGATCACCGTGCGCGACGTGGCGCTGATCCTGGTGGCGTTCACGGCGGCGCGGTTCGCGGCGATGGGGTTCAACCGCATCGTGGACCGCCGCATCGACGCGAAGAACCCGCGCACGCGGATGCGCGAGATCCCCGCCGGCAAGCTGTCGGTGAAGCAGGCGGCGCTCTCGGTGACGGTGGCGAGCGTGGTGTTCATCCTCTGCGCCGCCTTGCTGAACCCGCTCTGCCTGGAGCTGGCGCCGCTCGCGCTGGCGTGGGTGTTCTTCTACTCCTACACCAAGCGCTTCACCCGCTGGGCACACCTGGTGCTCGGCCTCGCGCTGGGGATCGCCCCGGTCGGCGCATACCTCGCGGTGTCCGGCGAGTGGAGCCACCCGGCGGGCGCACTGCTGGCGCTGGCGGGGGCGGTGCTCTGCTGGGTGGCCGGCTTCGACATCCTCTACTCGCTGCAGGACATCGAGTTCGACCGCGGCGAGGGGCTGCACTCCATCCCGGCGGCGCTGGGGGCGAAGGGTGCGCTGGCGGTGTCGCGGGTGCTGCACGTGCTCTCGGTGGCGCTCTTCGCGTCGGTCGGGGTGATGGTGCCGGCGCTGGGGACGCTCTACTTCTTCGGCGTGGCGATGATCGCGGTGATGCTCGTCTACGAGCAGAGCCTGGTGCGCTCCGACGACTTCTCGAAGATCAACGCGGCCTTCTTCAACGTGAACGGGGCGATCTCGGTGGTGTTCTTCCTGGTGGTGCTGGCGGAGAGGATCTTCCGTTGACCGCGCAGCGCGGCGCGCCCGTCACCTTCGGCGTCACCGGGGCGAGCGGCGCGCCGTACGCCGTGCGGCTGCTCCGCGCCCTGAACGAGACCGCCACGCCGGTGCGGCTGATCGTCTCCACCTACGGCTGGCGGCTGCTGGCCGAGGAGACGGGGATCGACGGGCTGGAGGCGCTCCAGGCCGCCACGGGCGACTGGAGCCGGGTGGAGCTCTACGACTCGCTCGACCGCGGCGCCACGCCCGCCTCCGGCTCCGCGCCGTCGGGGGGGATGGTGATCTGCCCGTGCTCGATGGGGACGCTCGCCTCCATCGCCGCCGGCACCTCGCGCAACCTGGTGGAGCGCGCCGCCGACGTGGCGCTCAAGGAGCGCCGCCCGCTGATCCTCGTCCCCCGCGAGACGCCGCTCTCGCTGGTGCACCTGGAGAACATGGTGCGCCTCACCCGCGCCGGCGCCGTGGTGATGCCGGCGGCGCCCGGCTTCTATCATCGCCCGCAGTCCATCGACGACCTGGTGGACTTCATCGCCGCGCGCGTGCTGGATCACCTGGGGATCGAGCACGACGTCGGGCGCAGGTGGAAGAGCGGGGAAAAGCAGGGGACAGGGGACAGGGGACAGGGGACAGCCGGCAACGGCGGAGGTTCGTCGGCCGATACAGCTTCCTGATCGATGGTATCCCCGTCTGACGCCGTCCCGGCCTGCTTTCCCCTGTCCCCTGTGACCTGTCCCCTATGAAGCTCGGCATCATCTCCGACACGCACGGCCTGCTGCGCGCCGAGGTGTTCGAGGTCTTCGCCGGCGTCGAGCACATCCTCCACGCCGGCGACTTCGGCGATGTGGCGATCCTCGGCGAGCTCTCCGCCATCGCGCCGGTGACGGCGGTGTGGGGGAACGTCGACGGGTGGGAGGTCCGCGGCCGCGTGCCCGAGGTGGCGCAGGTGGAGCTGGCCGGCGCGCGCGTCGTCGTGCTCCACGGCATGCAACTCGGCGCGCCGACGCCCGAGAAGGCCGCGGCCGCGTATCCCGACGCCGCGCTGGTCGTCTTCGGCCACTCGCACAAGCCGATCATCCGGCGGGTGGGCGCCGTCCTCGCCGTGAACCCCGGCAGCGCCGGCCCTCCGCGCTTCCGCGACCCCGTCACCGTCGCCCTCGCCGACATCGTGGACGGGAAGGTGACGGCGCAGCTGGTAGAGCTCGATCCATCGCGCAAATGAGCCCGACCGTCCTCCGCTCGGGGCCGTACCGGTTCCATTTCTACAGCCAGGACGGAGGCGAGCCCGCCCACGTCCACGTCGATCGCGACGACTGTTCGGCCAAGTTCTGGTTGAACCCTGTCGCGCTCGCCTATAACTTGGGATACAGCGCGATCGAACTGAGGGTCGTCGCCAGGATCATCGAAGAGAACCGCGTGATGCTGATCACGAAGTGGAATGAGTATTTCCGAACCTAGCGCGGGAACGCGCGTGAAGGACGTCCGCATCACGGATGATGCGCTGAGCGTGGACCTGGTCGACGGGCGGACGATCAGCGTGCCACTGGCGTGGTATCCGCGCCTGCTGCACGCAACGCCGGAGCAGCGGGCGAACTGGCAGGTCGCCGGCGCGGGGTACGGCATCCACTGGCCCGATGTCGACGAGGACCTGAGCACCGACGGCCTGTTACGTGGCTTTCGCGCGCCTCGCGGCTCGTTCACCGCCGCCTAGGCGTTCGCCGCAGACCTGCAGCACCGGGGCCGGAGCGACACACTGTCGCCCCGGCCTTTATCACGCACACCCGGCCCGGTCCTCGCCGTGAACCCCGGCAGCGCCGGCCCCCCGCGCTTCCGCGACCCCGTCACCGTCGCCCTCGCCGAGATCGTCGACGGCAAGGTGACGGCCTGCCTCGTAGAACTGGATCCCTCCCGGAAGTAACCGCCCCGGCCGACCGGTCACATGGGGAAACGCGCCGCTCGCCCGTGCGGCGGCGCCGCTCGCGTGAAGACATTTGCCGCGGGACCGAACGCGCCTGAACTTGGCCGGGTCACTCCTCGTCTCACCCGGACCCAGGCCCTCACATGAGAATCATCCAACACCGCCTCGCCACGCTCGCCGCGGCCGTCCTGCTGCTCGGCGGCTGCCGCGACGTGGTGACGCCGCCTTCGGCGACGCCCGCCGCCGCGCCGTCAACGCCGCCTTCCGAACCGCGCGGCGTGCTCGGCGCGGGCACGCTGCAGTGGTTTGGCTACGTGGACGGCGGCAAGGACACCTATTCGCTGAACGGGCAGGAGTCGTACACGAACTTCGGGTTCATCATCACCGACGGGAACGCTTCCAGCGGCTACATCGGCAATCGCGTGACCGACCTGGCCGCGCACGGGCAGAAGGCGATCGTGGAGCTGGGCCAGCTGCTCTGGTGCCCGGCGCCGACCTATCACCTCCTCTGCGCGAATCCCGAGGCGCGGATCCACAGCTGGAAGATGGCGAACCCCAATGCGCTGGTCCCCGGCAAGGTGCTCGCCTGGATCGTGCGCGACGAGCCGTTCATCTCCAACGTGAACCCGGCCGACTGGGAGCGCGCCGCCAGGCTCGTACGCGACAGCCTGCCGGGGCCGAAGATCATTCTCATCGAGTGGGCGGGGGTGGTGGCGGACCCGAACTCGGCGTTCAACCGCGACAGCGTCATCAAGACGGTCGACTGGGTCGGCGTGGACCTCTACGCCATCCACCCGCAGTCGAACTCGACCCTCACGAACGCCATCGCCAACCTCAAGACCCGCTTCCCCGGCCGCGGCATCGTCTACGTGGGCGATGGCTTCTTCGCCAGCCCGCACATCAGCGCGTTCGGAAGCAACATCAACGTGATGCAGGGGATCGCGCGCGAGTGGTACGACCTGGCGCGCAGCGACCCCGCGGCGGTGCTCTTCGGCTTCTTCGACTGGGAGAACGCCGAGGGGGGCAAGGGCTCGCGGAACTTCCCGCCCTACGTGCTGCTGGAGCACACCCGCATCGGGCGCGAGATCACCGGTCGCTCGCGCACCGCGTCGTACGCCTCGACCGGGGCGCTGAAGCCGGTGTTCAGCTCGGGGGTCGCCACCGGGTTCGCCTGCGACCCCGACGGGGCGTGGGGCGAGGTGGTGCGGGTGGACCTCTTCACCAACGGGCGGCTGGCCGGGAGCGGCACCGCCGACCAGTACAGCATCGGCACCTATTCGCAGTGCCGCAGCGGCAACCACCGCGAGTTCAGCGTGCAGATGACCGGGCAGATCGGCAGCGTCGTCACCGCCGTGGCGTACGACCTGAACGGTGGGAGCGTGACGCTCCCCTCCTCGCCGTCGGCGGAGATGGCGTGGATCCAGCCGTCCGGGGTCACCTGGGGGCCACCGAACACGCTCACCGCCGCCGGCTGGGCGCGCAACGGCAGCGGCGGGGTGGCGCTGGACTGGCGCGACGTCACCTTCAGCAGTAATCCGCCGTGGAACCGCGTGGCCTACCAGCCTGCGCCGAACGCGTCGGATGCGACCTGGTCGAACACCATCCCGGTGAGCAACTACTGCCACATCTACCAGGCGAAGGCCGTCTATTCCGGCAGCACGTCGCCCGTCCTCGGCTGGAACGGGCAGACCTCGGGCTACTGCAACGAGACGGCGCGGGTGATCTGGATCCAGCCGGCCTCGACCGCGGGCTTCGGCACGCCGGGGTCGCTGGTGGTCGCGGGCGAGGCGAAGAACGCGCCGTCGGGGACGCTGGTGTCGATGTGGTACCGCGACGTGACCGCCGGCGGGTCGTTCGTGAAGAAGAACTTCGAGGCGGGCACGGACGCCAACGGCATCTGGATCAACGACATCCCGAACGCCATCCCCACCCACCAGTACGCCGTGTACGCGAAGTACGACGTGGTCACCTCGAGCACCTGCACCTACGCGGGAGGCAACAACATCACCTGGTGCTAGGCGGCACGGCCTGACGCCGGAGACTTGCAGCACGGGGGCCGGAGCGACACACTGTCGCTCCGGCCTCTTTCACCTCCAGGGAGATTCGATGAAGCGGACCCTCTCGTTCGCCGCCGCGTGCGCGTGCGCGCTCGCCGCCGTCCCCGTACGGGGGCAGCAGGCGCCGGCGTGGACCAGCCCCGACCCCGTCCTCCAGCGCATCTGGGACGAGGGGATGAACCGTTCGCAGCTCCAGCCACTGGCGCAGGCGCTGATGGACTCCATAGGCCCGCGGCTCACCGGGTCGCCGAACATCCAGAACGCCTACGCCTGGGCGATCCAGAAGTACGCGAGCTGGGGGATCCAGGCGCGCACCGAGCAGTACGGCACCTGGCGCGGATGGGCCCGCGGCTACACCCACGTGGACCTGGTGAGCCCGCGTGTCCGCACCCTCGAAGGCACCATGCTCGCCTGGAGCCCGGGGACGAACGGCCCCGTCACCGGCCCCGTCGCCATCCTCCCCGACCTGGCGGACTCGGCCGCGTTCAAGGCCTGGCTGCCGAGCGTGCGCGGCAAGTTCGTCCTCGTCTCCTTTCCGCAGCCCACCTGCCGGCCGGACGACAACTGGGCGAAGTACGGGTCGCCCGAGTCGTTCGAGCGGATGAAGGCGGCGCGCACGGCCGGCGTCCAGGCCTGGGCCGCCCGCGTGCAGCGGACCGGGCGCGACACGCGCACGCTCCCCGTGGCGCTGGAGAACGCGGGGGCGCTGGGGATCGTCACCAACCTGTGGTCCGCCGGCTGGGGCGTGGACAAGGTCTTCAACGCGCGCACCCAGACGGTGCCCACGATCGACCTGAGCTGCGAGGACTACGGGCTGGTCTACCGCCTGGCCGAGAACAACCAGGGCCCGCGGCTGCGGCTGGACGCGCAGGCCCAGTTCCCGGGCGAACTGCCCGCGTCCAACGTGCTGGCGGAGATGCGCGGCCGCCGCCTCCCCGGCGAGTACGTGATGCTCTCCGCGCACTACGACTCGTGGGACGCCGGCTCCGGCGCGACGGACAACGGCACCGGCACCATCGTGATGATGGAGGCCATGCGCATCCTCAAGGCCGTCTACCCGAACCCGCGGCGCACCATCCTGGCGGGGCACTGGACGGGCGAGGAGCAGGGGCTAAACGGGTCGCGCGCCTTCGCAGCGGACCACCCGGAGATCGTGGAGGGCCTGCAGGCGCTCTTCAACCAGGACAACGGCACCGGGCGCATCGCCAACTTCTCCTACCAGGGGCTGACGGGCGTGGGCCCGTACTTCACCCGCTGGTTCGCGGCGCTGCCGAAGCTGCTCACCGACAGCCTGACCATCGCCGACCCGGGGCTCCCCTCAGGCGGGGGGACGGACAACGCGTCGTTCGTGTGCGCGGGAGCGCCGGCGTTCGGGCTGGGGTCGCTCAGCTGGGAGTACGGGACGTACACCTGGCACACCAACCGCGACACCTACGACAAGCTGGTGTTCGACGACGTACGGCGGAACGCGGTGATGACGGCGATGCTGGTCTACCTCGCCTCCGAGGAGCCGCAGCGCCTTCCCCGCGACCGGCGCACCGAGTTCCCGGTGAACCAGCAGACGGGTCAGCCGGGCTCGTGGCCCGTCTGTCAGCAGGCCGCGCGCAACACCGGCCAGAGCACACGCTGACGGACTGAAAAAGAAGGTCTCACGCAGAGGAACCGGAGGGACCAGAGGGAACAGCGCCGTTTCCTCTGGCCCCTCCGGTTCCTCTGCGTGAGACCCTTTCTGTTGTTTTTCTACCGCGCGGAATCGCCCCGCGCGGTGTCCCGGTTGGCGGTGTCGCGCGCCTGGAAGACGCGGATCAGCGAGTCGGCGTCGGGCTGCGCCGGCGTCTTGGCGCTGTCGGCGGCGGGGCCGCGGCCTACGGCGCGCAGGGTGATCAGCGCCACCTCCGGCGGCGCGCCGAAGCGCACGGGGACGTAGCTGTAGCCCAGCCCGCAGGTCGCGAACACCGTGGCGCCGCGGATGCGCCAGATGCGCGTCTTCCCCGGGTCCGGCGTGCCGGTGAGGACCTGGGTGTTGAACCACGCCAGCCGCGGCGTCCCCGGCACCTCCACCTGGCCACAGAAGGTGTGGCCGGCGAGCATGATCGGGTAGCGGTCGGTCGGCATCGACACCGCCGTCACCGGCATGTGGGCGAGCACGATCATGGTGTTCGGCCCGCCGGGGATGGCGCCGTAGACGTCGGCCTGCTTCCAGTCCGCCCGCCGCGCCAGGTACGGCTCCAGCCCCGCCACGTACGCCGTGCTCCCCCCGTGCGTGAACTCCGCGCGCGAGTCGCGCAGCACCGTCACCCCGCTGCGCTGCAGCGCCTCGACCGTCTTGATGCGCGCGCTGTCGGGGTTCCCCTGCGTGTCCTCGAGCTCGTCCTCCGTGCCGAGGACGGCCATCACCGGGCGGCCCCGGAGCGGGGCCAGCACGCGGTCGATCGCCGCGTAGTCGTCGCCGCGCGCCACGTAGTCGCCGAGCAGGACGTACAGGTCGGCGCGGGTGGCGGCGGCGCGCCGCGTGGCGGCGAGGGCCACCTTCTCGTTGTCGTCCCAGAGCCCGAGCTGGAAGTCGGAGAGCGCGGCGATCTTCATCCCGCTCCACCCGGGCGGGAGGTCGGGCACCTCGATCTCCACCGGCGTCACCACCACGTTCTGCGTGGCCGAAACGCCGTAGACGTCGGCCGGGTTGGCGAGCTTGACGGAGTCGTCGGGGAGGCTGGTGTCGGCCGACTGGTTGCCGCGGCGGCATCCCTGCACGGCGAGCGCCGCCAGCACCATCACGAGCAGGGAGCGTGTGCTCCGCATCTACGGTCTTGGGTCCGGGTCAGAACGAAACGCGCCCGCGCGCCGGCGGGGCGCAGGCGCAGCGAGCAACAGCAGTGCCACGCGCGTAATCCACCCGAATACAACATATCACGCAGAGGAACCGGAGGGACCAGAGAAAGCGCGCCCGCTTCCTCCGGTCCCTCCGGTTCCTCTGCGTGAGACCCAGTCCGTTCAGGCGGAGAGCGGCAGCGCCTCCACGCGCGACGGGGGCACGGTGCGCTCCATCTCCGCCGGGTTCGCGCGGAACCAGCGGGCGATCAGCAGGATCTCGTCGACCTGGTGGCGGCTCACCAGCGCGCCGCCGGGCTCCGGGCGGCCGAAGTGCTCTTCGCAGAGCCGGCCGAGGCGCCGCCGCTCGGCCGCGCTGGTGGGGCGGGGGACCACGGAGCGCACCGTGCCGCGGCGCACCAGGTAGACGCGGTCGTCGCCCTCCGCCCCGGGGACGTGGTAGAGGAAGGTGAGCCCGTCCAGCGCTTCGCGCAGCTCGGAGAACTCCTCGCGCAGGTTCTCCAGGCGGTGCAGCCGGTTCCGCAGGGAGCCCGCCAGCTCGTACTCCATTCGCTCCGCCGCCGCCTGCATCCGCTCCTGCAGCCGGCGCAGCGGCTCGTCGGCATCCCCGTCCAGGAAAGCGCGCGCCATCGCCACGCGGGCGCGGTACTGCTCCTGGCTGCACCCTCCCGCGCAGGGGCCCAGGCAGAGGCGCAGCTCCATCCGGTGGCAGCGCGGCGTGTGCTCGTAGCTGAACAGGTCCGGCTGGTCGGCGAAGCGCATCGGCGTGCCCTGGGGGCAGTCGCGCAGCCCCAGCGCGTCGTTCAGCTCGCGCACCGCCTCGGAGACACGCCGCCCTCCGCGGAAGGGGCCGTAGTACCCCGCCGCGTCGTCGCTCACCGCGTGCACCACGTAGAGCCGCGGCGCCGCGCCGGGGGCAAGCTTGAGGAAGGACCAGCGCCCGTCGCGCTTGTGCTGCACGTTCAGCCGCGGGCGGAAGCGCTTGATCAGCTCCAGCTCGCGCAGCAGCGCCGCGAACTCGCTCGGCTGGTACTCCCACTCCAGCCCCTGCGCCTCCCCCAGGATGCGGTGCCCCTTCTCCCCGCGCTTGCAGCGGAAGTAGGAGAGGAGCCGCGAGCGCAGAGACTTCGACTTCCCCACGTACACCACCTCGCCCCGGCTCCCCAGCATGCGGTAGATGCCGGGGCGGTTGCGCGCGTCGCCCACGGCGTCGCGGAGAGGATGGGGATGGGTTCTGCGTGCCACGTGGAGGCGGGAGCGCTGCGAAGAACAAAAACCGAATACCGGCAAGGTAGTGTTCCCCGCGCTGCCCCGAAAGGGTCTGTCGGCCCTCCTCCCAGCCCGGCATTCGTTAGTTTTCACAGTTAATGGCGGATTTGATGGATATTTGGAGCTAGATGCACTCTCTGTGTACTTGTGGGTGATTTCGAAACTGTGGCTGATATCCAGTTGCAACAGGCATCTACGCGATATGGTGCGCGAAAGTCGATCGGAAAATTAAGAAGAGCGGTACGTCGCAATAGGAACGAAATCAGGCGGCCCATGCGTCGCGGAGGAAGGGTGCGGCGGCTACACTACACCCGAAGATCGTTGCCCACCGCACTCTTTCCCGATGGAGGACCCGATGAAGCTGCTCCGACTCGCCCTTGCCACCGCGGCGCTCGCCACCACCGTCGCCGCCTGCGACACGGCGCGCCTGACCGCGCCCGAGGGCAAGAATCCGCCGGCCGGCGCACCCGCCAGGCCGCCCGGGCCGAACGCCGACCAGGTGATGGGCTCGGGTGCGTGAGACACAAACGAAGAGCCGGGCGCGGATTGGAATCCGCGCCCGGCTCTTCTCCCCTCGGTCCGCCGCCGTCGTTCGACGGCCAAGTGGAAGGCTCCCGCCCGATCAGCCGTCCAGCGAGTGCACGAAGTCCGTCGCCAGCACGTCCGCGGTCTCACGCCACGCTTCGCGGCCGGCGCTCGCGGCGCGCTCCGCGTGCTGGTGGCGGCGGGCGGCCTCGACCAGCGCCTCGGCGGTGAGGCGCGTCTTGGCGTCCCCGCGCCGCGTCGCCCCGTCGAGCGCTCGCTGGGCGGCGTCTTCGGCACGCTCCCACGCGCCGAGCGAGAGCGCGCCATGCGCCAGGTCCAGGCAGGCGCGCGCGGCGGTGTCCTGCCCGCCGTTGGACCCGATCAGCTCCAGCGTTTCGTCCCACGCCTCCTGGAAGGTGGTCCGGTCACCGGCGCCGCCGGCCGCCCGCCCGATGTCGCCCAGCACCGACAGGCGGTCGGCAGGCTCGCTGAAGTGCTTGAGGACGGACTGCAGCACGGGAAGCGCTGGGGCGAAGCACCCCTGGGTGCACCAGAAGTACGCCACGTCGTGGGCCAGCCGCGGAAGCCGCGGGTGGAGCGGCCCGTATGCCTGGAAGGCGCGTCTCGCCAGCTCGTTCGCCTCGTCCGCGTCGCCGACTTCGAGCGCGATGCCGAAGAGGTCGTGCAGCGCCATCCCCTCGATGTCGTGCAGACTGTTGCGCCCGGCCGCGCGCAGCGCACGCACGAGGAAGCGCCGCGCCGCGGGGAAGCTGCCGCGTTGCACGTACACGTTCCCCAGCCCCGCGAACGCCAGCGCATAGGTCGGCCAGTCGCCGGCCTGCCGGGCGAGCGCCACGGTGCGGCGGTACCAGGTCTCGGCGCGGGCGTGCTCGGCGCGGCGGCGGGCCAGGCGGCCCACCGTGTACGAGGCGGCCGGGTCGGCGGGGGTCACCACCGCGGCGGCCTGCGAGTAGGCGAGCGCCGTGGCCAGCAGCCCGCGCGTCTCGGCCCACTGCGACACCTCGCGGCAGGCGAGCGCCACGTTCTCCTCGCGCGCCGTCTCGGCACCGGCGAGCATGGCGGCGATCGCCTTGATCGGCTCCTCCACCTCCACGGGCGCGCCGGCGGTGAGCAGCGCGGCGATCCGCGCCCGGTCCGCGCCTTCGGCGAAGAGCGCGCCGCGCTCGGCCTGATTGGAGCGCCCCCAGAGCATCGCGTCGCGCAGTGACTGCCAGAGCAGCATCCCCAGCTCTCCGGGGATTTCGTCCAGCACGCTGAGGCCTTCGAAGGCGTCGGTGTCGCCGTGGGTGAGCGCGGGCGGCACACGCCAGCGACGCAGCGTCTTGCGCGGTGGCGCCTTGAACTTGCGCTGTCTCATGGTTGGGCTGGTTCGGAGCGTGAGGAGGGACAACAAACGTGCGGGGCAGGGCGCCCGGTTGCAAAGATAATGCAGCAGTTAAAAAACGCCAGACTTATACAGGTGCGAAAGTGCGAGAGTGCGAAAGTGCGCTGGAGAGTGCGGGCGCGCGACCGTGTCCGGGGCGAAGTCCCTTCGCACTCTCGCACGTCGCACTCTCGCACTCATCTCCGCTGGCAATGCGCGCAGAAGAAGGTGGAGCGCCCGCCCTGGACCAGTCGCGAGATCGGCCGGTGGCAGGTCACGCAGGGCTCGCCCTCGCGGTCGTACACGCGCAGGCGCCGCACGAAGCCGCCGGGCTCGCCGCTGGCGTCGCGGTAGTCCAGCAGGGTGGTGCCGCGGTAGTCGATCGACTCCTGCAGCACCTCGCGAACCGCCTCGCGGATGCGCTTCGCCTGGGGGCGGGTGAGCTCGTCCGCCGGGGTGCGCGGGTCCACGCGGGCGCGGAAGAGCGCTTCGCTGGCGTAGATGTTCCCCACGCCGACGACGCGCTTCTGGTCCATCAGCCAGACCTTGATCGCCACGCGCGAGCGGTGGGCTGCGTCGTACAGCCACTTCGCGGTGAAGTCGTCCGAGAGCGGCTCCACTCCCAGCGCACCCTCCCACGCGCGCCACTCCTCGGGCGAGATCCGCCAGAGCCGGCCGAAGCGGCGGACGTCGTGGTAGAGCAGCTCGCGGCCGTCCTCCAGTCCGAAGCGGACACCGGGGTGGGTGATGGCCCCGCTTCCTTCCTGGACAATGAAGAGCCGGCCCGTCATCCCCAGGTTCACCAGCAGGTACTCGCCGCCGGTGTCGATCACGATGTTCTTGGCGCGGCGGGCGACGCTCTCGATGCGCTTCCCCTCCAGCGCGTGCTCGAAGGTGTCGGCCGACTCGCCGTCGATCAGGTCGGGCTTCACCACCTCGACGCTGCGGATGGTGGCCCCGGGGAGGGTCTTCGCGAGCTGGCGGACGATGGTCTCGACCTCGGGGAGCTCAGGCACGCTCTACCTCGCGCCGGGCGATGTCACCGCGGAAGTAGCGCCCCTCGAAGCGGATGCGCGCCGCCGCCGCCCGGCTCTTCTCCGCCGCGGCCGCCACGGTCGGCGCGAGCCCGGTGACCGCAAGCACGCGGCCGCCCGTCGTGACCAGCCGCCCGTCGTCGCCCCGCTTCGTCCCCGCGTGGAAGACGATCACGTCGCCGGCGGACTCGAGGTCGGGGGGGATGTCGATAGGGACGCCGGTGCGGTAGTCGCCGGGATAGCCGTCGGAGGCGAGGACGGTGGCGACGGCGGCCCCGTCGCTCCAGTCCAGCGTGAGCCCCTCGATGCTCCCGCCGCGGGCGATCTCGTGGATGGGCTCCAGGAGCGAGGAACGGAGGAGCGGAAGCACCACCTGCGTCTCGGGATCGCCGAAGCGGCAGTTGAACTCCACCACGCGCGGGCCGGTCTCCGTCAGCATCAGCCCGGCGTAGAGCAGCCCGCGGAAGGCGCGTCCCTCTTCCGCCAGCGCGGCGACGGTCGGCTCCAGGATCTCGCGCTGGACGCGGGCCAGCAGCTCCGGGGTGGCGATTGAGACGGGGGCGTAGGCGCCCATCCCCCCCGTGTTCGGTCCCGTCTCTCCCTCGCCGATGCGCTTGTGGTCCTGCGCGGGGAGCATGGCGACGACGTTCGTCCCATCCGTGAGCGCGAAGACGGAGAGCTCCTCGCCCGTCATCCGCTCCTCGATCACCACCTCGCGCCCGGCGCCGCCGTACGCGTTGCCGCCGAGCATCTCGCGCACCGCGTCCAGCGCCTGGCGCGACTCGTCGGCCACCACCACGCCCTTGCCGGCGGCCAGGCCGGACGCCTTCACCACCACCTTCCCCTCGGCGGCGAGGACGTAGGCCTCGGCGGCGGCGAGGTCGGTGAAGCAGGCAAAGGCGGCGGTGGGGATGCCGTGGCGCTGCATCAGCCCCTTGGCGAACGCCTTGCTGCTCTCGATCTCCGCCGCAGCCTTGCACGGCCCAAATGCGCAGAGCCCGTGCGCCTGGAAGTGGTCGACGATCCCCTCCGCCAGCGGCGCCTCGGGCCCGACGACGGTGAGGTCCACGCCGTTCCCTTCGGCCCACCCGGCGAGCGCCTGGTGCTCCTCGGGCCCCAGCGGGAGCGAGGTGGCGCCCTCCATCCCGCCGTTCGCCTTCGTCACGAAGAATTCCGCCTGCGGCGCGTCGCGCCGCAGCTTCCAGAGCAGCGCGCTCTCTCGCCCGCCGTTTCCCACGATCAGGATCTTCACCGTCCTCCATGCTTCACGGCCCGGTCCGGGGCCGAATCCAGTTTCTACATCGACGCAGAGCTTGAGACGTCATCCTGAGGCCGGCCGCTCCTGCGCCGCGTGGCCGCCAGGGTCAGGCAGGCCGAAGGATCTGCAGCCGACGGTGCGACATGACGGCGGTAATGCAGCCGCGGCTAAAGATCCTTCGGGCTGCGGTCATCGTCGTGAGTCGGGGCAACGCGAGGCCGCCCTCAGGATGACGTCTGAGGGTCGCGCCACGTCGAATCGTCACTTGCTCTTCTTCGTGTCGAGGATGGCGCCGAGGTCGCGCTGGCTGATCTCGCCGTCGCGGGCGCGGCGCTTCCACTCGTCGAGCATGCGGCGGTACTGGCGCAGCATGGGGGTGTGGGTGTCGAGGTCGCGCGCCGCGCTGAGGTTCTCGGGCCAGTGCTCGCGCTCCAGCAGGAACTTCGCGTAGCCCAGGTAGTCGCCTTCCGTCTTCGCGTCGAAGCCCGGGAACTGGAGCTGCGCCGGGTCGATGCCGTAGGGATCTTCGAGCACGCGGTAGGCGCGCTGGATGGAGTCGAACATGGTGAGGATCTCGTCGACCTCCTCCGACTCCTTGTGGTCGGTGTCGTCGCGCGAGACGTGCGCGGCCATGCGGTCGATCACCTTGGCGTAGCCCTTCTCCAGCGCCACCACGCAGTCGTTGTACTTCGCGGCGCGCGTGGGGTCGAGCGCGGCCATGATGCGGTACTGGTTGGCGAGGATCCAGCGTTCGGTGCGCGAGAGCTTCATGGCGGGGCCTCGGGTCGGCGGGTGTGCGGGGGGGCACGTCGTGGGACAAGGTCGGGCGCGGCGAGCACGGATGCAAGCCGGAACGGCAACGGCAGCTCACGCAGCGACGCAGAGCCGCGGAGGAGGCGCAGGTTTCCCTGCGGCTCCGCGGCTCTGCGTGAGGAGATCCGTTGCGACGGCTGGGATCACACCCGGGCCAGCGCCTGGTCCAGGTCCGCGATCAGGTCGTCCACGTCCTCGATACCGCAGGAGAGGCGGACGATGCCGTCGCTGAGCTCCATCGCCTGGCGGCGGTCGGCGGGGACGGAGGCGTGCGTCATCATCGCCGGGTGGCCGATCAGGCTCTCCACGCCGCCCAGCGACTCGGCGAGGGAGAAGATCTTCACCCCGTTCACCAGCTTCCGCGCGTTCTCCAGCGAGCCGGTCTCCAGCGTGACCATCCCCGTGAAGCCGCGCATCTGCCGCTTCGCGAGGTCGTGCTGCGGGTGGCTGGGGAGGCCGGGGTAGAAGACGCGCGGGACCTTCGGGTGCTCCGAGAGCCACTCCGCGACGCGCAGTCCGTTGGCGTTGTGCGCGGCCATGCGTACGTGCAGCGTCTTCGTCCCCCGCAGCGCGAGCCAGCAGTCCCACGGCCCAGGGACGGCGCCCGCGGCGTTCTGCAGGAAGCGCAGGCGCTCGTGCAACTCGTCATCGCGGGTGACCAGGATGCCGCCGACCATGTCCGAGTGCCCGTTGAGGTACTTGGTCACGGAGTGCATCACCAGGTCGGCGCCGAGCTCCAGCGGCCGCTGGTTGTACGGCGACGCGAAGGTATTGTCGACGCTGAGCCACGCGCCCGCCGCGTGCGCGATCTCCGCCGCCCCGGCGATGTCGCTGATCCGCATCATCGGGTTGGTGGGCGTCTCCACGTGCACCAGCTTCGTGTTCGGCCGCACCGCGCCGCGGATGGCGTCGAGCGAGGCCGAGTCCACGAAGGTGAACTCGATCCCCATCCGCGAGATGACCTGGGCGAAGAGGCGGAAGGTGCCGCCGTACACGCCCTCGCCGCAGACCACGTGGTCGCCGGCCGAGAGCAGCTTGATCATCGTGTCGGTCGACGCGAGCCCGGACGCGAACGACAGCCCGTGCCTGCCGCCCTCCAGCGCGGCGATGTTCCCCTCCAGCGCCTCGCGCGTGGGGTTGTGCGTGCGCCCGTACTCGTAGCCGAGGTGGCGGCCGAGCTCCGGCTGCACGTAGGTGCTGGTCTGGAACACCGGCGTCATGATGGCGCCGGTGGTGGGGTCCGGCCGCTGGCCCGCGTGGATGGCGCGCGTGCCGAAGCCGTATTCCTGCATGCCGTCGCTGCGATGGTCGGGGAGCATCGGGATCTTCCGTTCGGGTTCAGAGGTGGGGCGGAAGATACCGGGGGGGTGCGAAAGTGCGAAAGTGCGAGAGTGCGAAAGTACGGAGGGCGGCGTCGCACTCTCGCACTCTCGTACTTTCGCACTCGTCCCTTGTCAGCGGCGCAGAGGCTTCACCGCCGTTGCGGGGGTGAGGAACGAGCCGCTCGCCTGCGACGTGCCGAGGGCCAGCGTCTCGTAGGCGGGCTCTTCGCCGAGCCAGAGGCGCACGTTGCGCGCGCCGGCCAGCTCCGCCACGCGCTGCAGGCCCCACGCCTCCAGCCCGCTCAGGTCGCGGAGGTCGGCGGCGTGGATCACCACGTCGGGCTTCGCCTTGCGGAATCGCCGCTTCATCCCCGGGTTCATCGTCTCCAGGAAGCAGCGGAGGGTGACGGCGGCGGCCTCCATGTCGCCGATCAGCGAGCGGGGATGGGAGAAGCCGTTCAGTAGCCGCACGTCCGGCCGCCACTTCGCCGCCTCCTCGGCGGCGCGCCCGAACGCCGCCACGGCGCCCTGCGTGTCGATCGCGACCTGCGGGACGTCGTCGATGGTCTCGCCGGTCGCCACGCGCCGCAGGAAGATGCGCTCGGGCGAGACCTGCACGTAGATGAGCCGCTTCGGCGGGGAGTTGCCGATCTTCATGATGGCCGTCCGGCGAGCAGTTCCAGCAGCAGCCGCGCGGCGAGCTTCGCCGTGCGCGCGTCCTGGTCGTACGGGGGCGAGAGCTCCATCACGTCCGCACCGATGAGCCTGGGGTGGTTGGCGATGATCGTCACCAGCCCGATCATCTCCCGTGCCGTGATCCCGCCGATGCCGCTCGCGCTCACTCCGGGCGCGAACGCGGCGTCGACGGCATCCATGTCGATCGACAGATAGAGCGCATCCACGTCCCGCGTCGCCGTTTCGAGCGCGGCGGCCGCGGTCGCGGCGGCGCCGTCGCGCGACAGCTCTTCGACGGAGATCAGGCGGATGCGCTGCGCGGCGGTCCAGTCGAGGTAGTCGCGCGAGTTGGCGAAGCGGCGGATGCCGACCATCGCCACGCGCGCGCCGTCGAGGATCTCCGTCTCCAGCGCGCGGCGGAAGGGGGTTCCGCTGGAGAGCGACGCCTCGTCCGCGTATTCGCGCACGTCCAGGTGCGCGTCGAGGGTGATCAGCCCGAGCCGCAGCCCCGGCTTCGCCGCCGCGAGCCCGCGGATCACCGATCCCGTGCAGCCGTGGTCGCCGCCCAGGAAGATGGGCCGCGCGCCCGCCGCGAACACGGTGCGCGCGGCCTCCTCGATGCGGCGGTGCGCCTCGCGCCCGTCCGTCGTCGGCAGCGCGAGGTCGCCGAGGTCGGTCGCGGGGGCCGCGTCGCGCGCCGCATCCCACGTGCCGAACGAGGCCAGCGCCTCACGGATCGCCCGCGGCCCGAAGCGCGCGCCGGGGCGTGTGGGGATGCCGCCGTCGTAGGGAAGGCCGACGATCACCGTCTCCCCCTCGCGGAGCGCGCCGGAGGGCGGGCGCAGCAGCGAGGTCGCGCGCGGGTCGGGCGGCGCGGGCGGGGCGCGGAGGCCGGCGAGCGGATCGGGGGTGGCGTCGCTCACGATGCAGTCGGGAACCGGGACGGATGCGGGTTGCCGGTGCTTTCCGGCGCGCGCTAAGTTAGGCCGAACGCCGCCACCGGGGCCAGACCATGACACCGTGGGTTTCGCCCGCGGCGGCGTTGAAGTCCGCGAAGGCGGACTGTGTGCTGTTGTAGCCGCGAGTTTACTCGCATCGTCGACACGCCGGCACCGTTCGACACGCTGGCATCGTCGACACGCCGGCATTGTCGACACGGCCGGTATCGTGGGCACCGTCGCATCGTCTACACCGTCATCATCGGACCGTCGATCAATCGCATGAAGCGCATCCTCACCGGGCTCCAGCCTTCGGGCACGCTGCACGTGGGCAACTACTTCGGCGCGATCCGGCCGATGGTGGAGCTGCAGGACCGCGGCGAGGTGTTCCTCTTTCTCGCCGACCTGCACGCCCTGACCTCCACGCAGAACGCGGCCGAGCTGCGCACCTACATCCGCGAGGCCGCCATCGACCTGATGGCGTGCGGAATCGACCCCGCGCGAACCGTGTTCTGGCGGCAGAGCGACGTGGCGCTGCACGCCGAGCTGATGTGGATCCTCAGCACGGTGACGCCGATGGGGCTGATGGAGCGCATGGTGGCCTACAAGGAGAAGGTGCAGAAGGGGATCCCCGCCGGCGTGGGGCTCTTCACCTACCCCATCCTGCAGGCCGCCGACATCCTGCTCTACGACGCCGACCTGGTGCCGGTGGGGAAGGACCAGAAGCAGCACCTGGAGGTCACGCGCGACATCGCCATCAAGATCAACGAGGCCTACGGCGAGGGGATCCTCAAGCTCCCGGACGCGCAGATCAGCGAAGCGGTGGCCGTGGTCCCCGGGCTCGACGGCCAGAAGATGAGCAAGAGCTACGGCAACACCATCCCCCTCTTCGGCGCCGAGAAGGCCACGCGCAAGCGGGTGATGCAGATCGTCACCGACAGCACCCCCCTCGACGACCCGAAGGACCCGTCGAAGTCGACCGTGGTCGCGCTCTACAGGCTGTTCGCGTCGAAGGACGAGGTGCGGCGGATGGAGGATGAGCACCGGGCCGGCGGCATCGGCTACGGCGACTTCAAGCAGCGCCTGTTCGAGGCGATGTGGGATCACTTCGCCCCTATGCGCGCGCGCCGCGCGGAGCTCCTCGCCCGCCCCGGCGACGTGGACGACGTGCTGGCCGACGGTGCCCGCCGCGCCCGCGAGGTCGCGGGTAAGACGATGGCGAGGGTGCGGAAGGCGGTGGGGCTGGACTGACGGAAGTGCGAAAGTGCGAAAGTGCGAAAGTGCGAAGTGCGAAGTGCGAGGGGGTCACGGGGGTGGTTTGGTTGCGAGATGTGCGGTGATGTGGGATTCGCGAGTTCACGCGCAACGCGCCTGAACCTCGGCAACGCGCACTTTCGCACTCTCGCACTTTCGCACTTTCCGTCCCCGGTACATTCCGTGCGTTCGCGCCGGTGAACCGGACAACGCGAGGAGACGACGATGGTCGAGGAACGGTACGACTCGGGGAGCGACGCCGGACCGGCGCAGGGGAAGGGCGCCGCCGAGGAGCCCCGCGACAACCCCGCGGGCGAGCCCCAGGGCGGCAGCGAGCCCTCGGGGACCGTGCTCACGCTGGTCTGCGAGAAGTGCGGGAAGGACTACTTCTTCGACGACGACTCGCCGCCGCCGGACATGACCTGCGGCAAGTGCGGCGGAACCGTCTTCCGCTCCTTCCACGAGACCGTGGGCGACGAGGCCAGCGACGACTTCCGCGACTCCACCGAGCGCGACCTGGACCCCGACGACGCCGAGGGCGACGTGATGCCCGGCGACATCATGGACCTCAACCGGCTCTGAGCGTGGCGGACGGCTCCGGCGGGACCTGGCTCTTCACCGGCTCCGGCGTCGCCCTGGTCACCCCGTTCGGCGACGACGGCGGGGTGAACGAGGGCGTGCTGCGCGAGCTGGTGCGCTTCCACCTGCGCGAGGGCACCGACGCGCTGGTGGTCAACGGCAGCACCGGCGAGGCGACCACCATGTCGCCCGACGAGCAGCTCCAGTCCGCCCGCGTGGTGGTGGACGAGGCCGGCGGGCGCATCCCCGTGATCGTCGGCTGCGGGGGGAGCGACACGGCTGCGGTCTCGCGGCTCGCCGCCAACGCCCGCGCCGCCGGGGCCGACGCCGTGCTCGTCTCGCCCCCGCCGTACAACAAGCCGCCGCAGCGCGGGATCGTGGCGCATTACCGGCGGGTGATGGACGCGGCGGACCTGCCGTGCATCGTCTACAACGTCCCCGGCCGTACGGCCTGCAACATCACGCCGGAGACGGTGGTGGAGCTGGCGGAGGACCCGCGCGTGGTGGGGGTGAAGGAGGCCAGCGGCGACATCGTGCAGGTGGCCGAGCTCTGCCGCCGTCTGGGCGACCGCGTCGCCGTCTATTCAGGCAACGACGACCAGGTGATTCCGCTGATGTCGCTCGGCGGCGTCGGCGTGATCTCGGTGCTCGCCAACGTCGCCCCCGCGGACACCACGCGCATGGCGAAGGCGTTCCTGGCCGGCGAGGTCGCCGAGGCGCGCCGGCTGCAGCTGGGCCTGCTGCCGCTGATCGCCGCGCTCTTCCGCGAGCCGAACCCCATGCCGGTGAAGGCCGCCGTGCGCCTCCTCGGCTTCGACGTCGGCCCGCTCCGCCTCCCGCTCGTCGAGCCGACGGACGCGGTGATGGTCGACGTGCGCGAGGCGATGACGGCGCTGGGGCTGCTGCGCTGATGAGGGATCGCGCGTCGATGGGTCGCGCAACGATGGCCGCGCGTCGATGGGTTAGAAACCCACCGCTGGAACGGCACGAAGTCCGCCTGCGCGGACTGCTCGCCGGCACTCGCGCACCTCGCGAGCTTTCTCGCAGTGATGTCATCCTGAGGGAGCCGCCGCACGGAACCGTCAGGAGTCACCCAAGCTGGCGGCGACCGAAGGACCTGTAGCCGCGGCATGGGAGAGGGTCTGTCGTAGCCACGCTGCCGCCCCGGTTGCGGCGAAGCCATCCCCATCAACCGAAAACGCAATGCCGGAGCCGGTCCGCATCGTCCTGAGCGGCGCCACGGGGCGCATGGGGCAGACGCTCGCGCGCATGATCCACGACGACGGCGCGCTGCAGTTGGTCGGCGGGATCGGGAAGATGCCGGAGCCCGCCTGCGAGGTCGGCTGCCCCGTCGTCGACACGCCCGAGACCGCGGGCGAGTGGATCCGCGCCGCCGACGTGCTGGTCGACTTCTCCGCCCCCGAGCTCCTCCGCCGCATCGTCGAGATGCACGGCGACACGCTGGCCGGGAAGGCGCTCGTCGTCGGCACCACCGGGCTGGGGGATGAAGAGTGGGCGATGCTGGACGAGGTGGCCCGGCGGACGGCGGTGCTGGTGGCGGCGAACTTCAGCGTGGGCGTGAACCTGCTCGTCGCTCTGGCCGAGCAGGCCGCCCGCGTCCTCGGCGACGACTACGACGTGGAGATCACCGAGGCGCATCACCGCCGCAAGGTCGACGCGCCCAGCGGTACCGCGCTCGCGCTCGGCGAGGCGGTGGCGCGCGGGCGCGGCGTGGCGCTGGGATCGGTGCGCGTCGACGGGCGCAGCGGGAGGCCGGGGGAGCGGTCGCGCGGCGAGATCGGCTTCCACTCGCTGCGCGGCGGCGACGTGGTCGGCGAGCACCACGTGATGCTGATCGGCGACCGCGAGCGCATCGAGCTGGTCCACGCGGCGCAGGACCGCGCGCTCTTCGCCGAGGGCGCGCTGCGCGCAGCGCGGTGGATCGCGGGGAAGCCCGCGGGGACGTACTCGATGAACGACGTCCTCGGGCTCTGAGCGAGGGACTGGGCGATGGCGACCGAACTTCCCGACGCGCTCTCGGTGCTCTCCGCCATGATTACGCCCGCGGTGCTGATCTCCGCCTGCGGCTCGCTGATCCTGGCTACCTCCACCCGGCTGATGCGCGCCGTGGACCGCGTGCGCGACGTCTCGCTGCGCTTCGGAGAGCTCGGCGAGCACCCGCCGGAGGGCGAGGACGTCGAGGACGAGCGCAAGATGCTCTTCGCCCAGCTCGACCTGACCACCACCCGCGCGCGGCTGCTGCAGCGTGCGCTCGCACGGCTGTACTGGGCGCTCGGCGCCTTCGTGGGCGCGAGCGCGGCCATCGGGCTGGTCGCGGCGAGCGGGCGGCAGTACGCCTGGGTGCCGATCGGCTTCGGCCTGGCGGGGGCGGGGCTGCTGCTCTACGCGAGCGTGCTGCTCGTGCACGAGTCGCGCATCGCGCTCACCGCGCTGGAATCGGAGATGGACTTCGTCTGGCAGCAGGGGAAGAGCCGCGCCTCGCCCGAGATGCTCAACCTCCATCGCCCCGTCGGTGTCTTTCGTCGAAGGCGATAGGAGAGGTGCAGTTCCGACGATGCATCTCGCGTGATTCGCCTCGGAGCGCATTGAGTTGCGAGATGCGGGTTGAGAGAGGAGGGTTGCGGGTTGTGGTGTGGGAATATGCGAGTAAACTCGCGGCTACAACGGCACACTGTCCGCCTTCGCGGACACCGACGGCACGCCCCGGTTGGGAGATCTGATGGTGGCGCTCGAGTGGGAATTACGCGAACAATTGTCGCTGCTGCGTCCGGAACAACGCCGGCAGGTGCTGGAGTATGCGCGTGCGTTGAGTGGGGGTGTGCGGCGCGGAGTGCCGGGGGCGGTGCTCCTCAGGTTCGCGGGAACGCTTTCTGGTGAGGAAGCGGTAGCCTTCAAAGCCGCCGTGGACGAGGGCTGCGAAAGCGTCGATCCGGATGAGTGGTAGGTTCCTGTTTTTGAAGTCCGCGCAGGCGGACTGTGTGCAGTTGTAGCCGCGACTTCAGTCGCATCGTCGCCACACCGATCGGTGTTTTTCGCGACGGTACGCTCCATCGCTGCGACAACCATCACTCCTTGACCACGTCCCCGTGGAACACTTCCTCATCAGCCTGGGCCTGCCGGCCTCGCTCGTCTCCGCGCTGAAGCTGGCGACGCTGGGGAGGCTGGTGCTCGCCGGGTTCCTCGGCGGGTGCATCGGGCTGGAGCGCGAGCTCAAGGCGAAGCCGGCCGGGCTGCGCACCACGCTCCTGATCTGCGTGGGCGCGGCGATGTTCACCCAGCTCTCGCTGCAGATCGCGCTGCTTGCGTCCGGCGTGGGCGAGGGGTTCAGGGCGGACCCGGCGCGGCTGGCGGCGCAGATCATCCCGGGCATCGGCTTCATCGGGGCGGGGGCGATCCTGCACGGCAAGGGGCGGGTGACGGGGCTCACCACCGCGGCCACGCTCTGGGTGGTGACGGCGATCGGCATCGCGGTGGGCGCCGGCGCGTACGTGGAGGCCATCGGCACCACGGTGATGGTGCTCGGCACGCTGCTGCTGCTCGCGCGCTGGGAGCGCATCATCAACCACCGCATGAGCCACCGGCGCTACACGGCGGCCGTCGACCCCAGCAGCGAGGCCTTCGAGCGCCTGCTGGAGCGGTTCAAGCACGGCAAGCTCCAGGTGAAGGTCGAGCGGGTGGAGAAGGCCGGCGGCCACGTGGAGGTCACCTTCCGGGTGATGGGCCCGATGGACGACCACGACCACCTGATGAAGCACATGATCCACGACGAGGGCGTGCACCGCTTCAGCCGCACCTGAGCAACGGCGGTCTCACGCGAAGACGCGGAGATGCGGAGAACCGCCAGGCATTCTCTGCGTCTCCGCGTCTCTGCGTGAGACCCGATCCGTAGAGATTGAGGATGACTACGAAGCGACGGATCGTCGTGAGCCTGCGCGAGCACCGGCCGCTCTGGGACGCGCCGCTGTGGGCGCTCGAGGAGATCCGCGCCGCGCTGCCCGGGGACTGGGAGTGCGTCGCGCCCTCCTTCGCCGCGGACGGAACGGGGGACGGCGGGGGCGCCGAGGCCGATGTGCTCGATGCGGTCCGCGGGGCGGAGGTGTACCTGGGATACGGCATCCCGCGCGAGCTCTTCCACGCGGCGGGCGAGACGCTGCGCTGGGCGCACTCGGCTGCGGCGGGCGTGGGCGGGTCGCTGTACCCGGAGATGGTGGAGTCCGCCGTGACGCTCACCAACTCCGCCGGCGTCCATGCCGAGCCCATCGCCGATACGGTGCTGGCGATGATGCTGCACTTCGCGCGCGGGCTGGACTGGGCGGTGCGCGCGCAGGCGGAGCGGCGCTGGGGGAAGGAGCCGTTCGAGGCCGCAGACGCGCCCGTCCGCGAGCTCTCCGAGGGCACCGTCGGCCTGCTGGGCCTCGGCGGGATCGGCGAGGCGGTGGCGCGCCGCGCCCTCGCGCTGGGGATGCGCGTGGCGGCGATGCGCCGCTCGTCCGCCGAGGCGCCGCCGGGGGTGGAGGTGGTCGCGGGGGACGGGGCGCTCGATCGCCTCCTCGCCATCTCCGACTACCTGGTGGTGACGGTGCCGCGGACGCGGGAGACGGAGGGGATGGTCGGCGCGCGCGAGCTGGCGCGCCTGTCGCGGGGCGCGGTGGTGGTCAACGTGTCGCGCGGCGGGATCGTCGACGAGGGCGCGCTGGCGGACGCGCTGCGCGCCGGCGCCCTGCGCGGGGCGGCGCTCGACGTGTTCGCCACGGAGCCGCTCCCGGCCGCATCGCCCCTGTGGGGCCTTCCCAACACGCTGCTCCTCCCCCATGTTTCCGGGACTTCCCATCGTTTCTGGCGGCGCGAGACCGACCTGATCGTCGCGAACCTGCGGCGGTACCTGGCGGGGGAGCACCTGCTGAATACCGTCGACAAGCATGCCGGGTACTGAATGAGCAACAGCGAGCCGATCGCGGAGCGGGGCGGGGACCTCCGCGAGGCGGTCGAGAACATCATCAAGGCGGCCGTGGCGCGCGGCGCCAGCGACCTGCACATCAAGAGCGGCGACGTCTTCCGCGCGCGCATCAACGGGCAGCTGATCCCCTTCACCAAGCAGCGGCTCACGCCGGACCAGACGCGCGCGATCGCCACCTTCCTGATCCCGCACGAGCGCGACCGGCTGCGCCTGGACGACATCACCGACTACGACTGCTCCTGGGGGCTGGCGGGGGTCGGCCGCTTCCGCGTGAACATCCTGCGGCAGCGCGGGAGCTTCATGATCGTGATGCGGGTGATCCCCATCGAGATCCCC
>Ga0070685_10000351_pt1 | contig 28123 bp, 21 predicted proteins | sample KBSS13LmetaG_FD_65651 | JGI IMG/M metagenome (GOLD analysis project Ga0070685, IMG submission 65651) | Switchgrass rhizosphere microbial communities from Kellogg Biological Station, Michigan, USA - KBS S1-3L metaG | ecosystem: Host-associated > Plants > Roots > Rhizosphere ...
CCGATCGGCGTCGTCTCCAAGAGCGGCACCCTGACCTACCAGATCGGCAACGAGCTGAAGCAGGCCGGGACCGGCAACTCCTCGATCGTCGGCATCGGCGGCGACCCGATCGTCGGCTCCGACTTCATCGACATCCTCACCATGTACGAGGCCGACCCCGACACCGAGCTGATCGTGATGGTCGGCGAGATCGGCGGCGACGCCGAGGAGCGGGCGGCCGAGTTCATCGCCAGCGAGGTCTCGAAGCCCGTCGTCGCCTACATCGCCGGCTTCACCGCGCCCCCGGGCAAGCAGATGGGCCACGCCGGCGCGATCATCTCCGGCTCCTCGGGCACCGCCCAGGCGAAGAAAGACGCGCTCGAAGCCAAGGGCGTGCGGGTCGGCGAAAGCCCGACCGAGACGGCGGCGATCGCCGCCGAGATGCTGCGCGGCCTCTAGAGCTTTTCGGCTACTCGCCGCCGTTCCAGCCCGCGGAGGATCGCCATCACTCCGGCGGCAGAGTTGTAGGGGTCGTTCCGGTAGGCGCCGAGGCACTTGACGCAGGCGGGGCGAAGGTTGACGGCGATTACGGCGCCGCTGACCTCGGCGATGGCGAAGTGCCGCGTCGGCGCGCTCTTGGGGCAGGTCTTGTAGTCGCGGTCGTAGGCCGCGTAGACGGTGGCTCTTCCTTCCTCGAGGGGGACCCTCTTCGTCTTCGTGCAGCGCCACTCGATCATCTGGCTGCCGCGGCGGGTCGCTGCGAACTTGTCCCAACCTGCCGCGGTCCAGGTGGCGAGCTCGACGTCGTGGGAGTAGTAGACGCCGAGCCTCTGGCCGGGGAGGCCTTCGAAGAACCCACCGGCAGATAAAGCGCCGGCGAGGTGCAGCGGCGGCAGCGAGCCTGGGGGACGCAGCGCCCGCCCCAGCCAGTAGATCGGGACCTTGATCGCCGGGTTCGCGAACCCGGCTTCGCGGTCGTAGCGTTCCGAGCGCAGGTAGGGGGTCGGGGCTTCGATCCGCCGCTGCTGGCTCTGCGCCAGCGCCAAGGCTTCGCGGTCGTTCGCCTCGTCGTCCCCGCCCTGGACGAAGACCGCGGCAAGGATGCTGCCCGAGCGCCAGGCGACCAGGGTGGAGGGCGAGCCCTCTTCGAGGAAGATCGGGAAGTCAGGGATGTGGAAGAGGCGGGTTTCGTCGCCGATCGTCTGCGGCGCCGAGATCTCCTCCGGGAGCTCGTCGTTGAACATGTGGCTGAGCAGCTGCGGTGCCACCGCCAGACCCGCCATCGCGACGGTGGGGGTCGGGGTCGCCGCAACGCCGCTGCCGATGAACTGGCCGGCCTGGCTCTCCCCGACCGGGAAGAAGCGGACGTAGCCGGTGAAGCAGCCGCTGATCGGGTGGGCGTCCAGGAACGCCTCCAGCTTCCGCTGCTGGTCGGCGGGCTCGACCCGGCTGCAGAAGATCTTCGGCGGCAGATCCTCGCTGCCCTCGTTTGGGGCGATGAAGAAGGAGTAGCCGGGCTCGAGGTCGTGTAGGCGCAGCAGTCGCTGCACCGCTGCCTGTTTCCACTTCGGATTCGCGCTCCCGGCCGTCGCGTCTCCCTCGCGGATCAGGAGGACACCGAGCAGCGCGGCGATCGAGGCAAGCACCAAGGCCAGGGCCAGCGGCCCTCTTCTCTGGGGCGGTTGCCGCATCGGTAGAACCTATGCCCGCCAGCGGGCGCCGGCTAACCCGCCGTTGCTAGTGTCGAAGATCGATGGCGGGCGACACGATCTCATTCGCGCGCGGCGCTCCGAGCGCCGACATCCTTCCTCACGAGCAGGTGCGGGAGGCGGCGCGGCGGGCGCTCTCATCCGACTGGGAAACGGCGCTCTCCTACGGTGTGGGGATCGGCCATCCCGGCCTCTGCCAGTGGGTGGCGGAGCGGCACGGGGATCTCGACGCGAGCCAGGTGATGATCACCAACGGCTCGCTGGAGGCGGGGGCGATGCTGTTCACGCACCTGCTGGGGCCGGGCGATCGCGTCGCCGTCGAGCAGCCGAGCTACGACCGCACCCTGCTCCTGCTGCAGCAGCTCGGCGTCGAGCTGGTGCCGATCTCGCTCGAGGCCGACGGCTTGAACGTCGACGAGCTGGAGGCGGCGTTGGCGGCCGGACCGCTGAAGTTCGCCCACGTCATCCCCAACGCCCACAACCCCGCCGGCTGCACGCTCTCGGTCGAGAAGCGCCGGCGCCTCGTCGAGCTTGCCGCCGAGCACGACTTCTGGATCTTCGAGGACGACCCCTACCGCGAGCTGCCCTTCGAGGGGGAGCCGCTGGAGACGATGCTCTCGCTCGACCAGGCGGGTAAGGTCATCCACGCTTCCTCGTTCTCGAAGACGGTCAGCCCCGGCGTCCGCGTCGGCTACCTCGCCGGCCCCGAGGCCGAGATCAAGAAGCTGGCGAAGAAGGCCAACGAGACCTACATCTCGCCGAACATGCTGGCCGAGTCGATCGTGCTCGAGCTCTGCCGCAGCGGCGAGCTCGACCGCAACATCGAGTTCGTCAAAGGCGAGCTGAAGGCGCGCTGCGACGCGCTGGTCTCGGCGCTGGAAGAGCAAGTCCCCGAGGCCGAGTTCGTCGTCCCGGACGGTGGCTACTTCCTCTGGCTCGACCTCGCCGAGGGCACCGACAGCGCCGCCCTCCTCGCCGAGGCGAAAGGCCACGGCGTCACCTTCGTCGCCGGCCCCGACTTCATGCTCGACGGCGGCGGGCGCAGCCTCCGCCTCTCTTTCGCGCCGGTCCCGGCAGACAAGGCCGGCGAGGGCGTCAAGCGCATCGCTTCCGCTCTGGAGCAGCTGCGCGCCGGCTCTCTCGCTTAGTCGTGCGGCGCCGGCGTCGCCGCTGAGCGCAGGGCGCCTGCTGACGCGATCACGACGAGGCCGATCGCGACGATTTCCAGTGGCTCCAGGTCCTGCGAGAGGGCGATGAAGCCGATCGCCGCCGCGACCGCCGGCTCCAGGCTCATCAGTACACCGAAGACGGCGCGGGGTAGGCGACGCAGGGCCTCCATCTCGGCGGCGTAGGGGATCGCGGTGCTGAGGACGCCGACGGCGGCGCCGGTGAGGAGGGTCGAGGCGGCCAACAGGTCGGCCCCGCCCTGGGCGAGGCCGAGCGGGGCGACCATCGCCGCCGAGAGGACCGCCGCCATCGTCGCCCCGCCGGGTCCGGGCGCGAGCGTGCCGACCCGGTCGCTGAAGAGGATGTAGGCGCCCCAGAAGAAGCCGGCGGTCAGCGCCAGCACCACGCCCAGACCGTCGATGTCGCCGCCGCCTCCGTCGGAGAGCAGGACGATGCCGGTTGCCGCCAGCACCACCCAGAGAACGTCGCGCGGCCGCCGCGAGCCGAGGACCGCGACCCCGAGCGGGCCGACGAACTCGAGCGTGACCGTGATCCCCAGCGGCAGCCGGTCCAGGGCGGCGTAGAAGAAGAGGTTGACGGCGGCGACGGAGACGCTCAGCAGCCAGACGTCGCGGTGGGGCCACTCCCGCACCCGAAGCGGCGCCCCGCGCGTGAAGATCAGCAACGCGACCGCCCCGAAGGTCGCGCGGAGGAACACGGCCCCCGTCGTCCCCACCGAATCGAAGAGCCCGGTCGCCAGCGCCGACCCGCTCTGCACCGAGACGATCGACCCCAGCGTCAGCAGCGCCGCCCCCCGCGTCCCTCCAGCCCGCTGACCGAACTGCATCAGATTTCCCCTCTGCGGGGTTGGAAATCTGATGCAGTTCGAAACATCCGGGGATTCTGATCCACGCGGGACGCCTCCCCCGTAAGGCAATGCAGGTAAACGACCAGGAGGCACTTCGCGATGGCAGACATCAAGCAGCTGGCAGGACCCCAATCGAGGCGCAAGTTCCTCGCTGTCGGCGGCGGCTCCACCGCGCTCGCGGCTTTCCTTGCCGCCTGCGGCAGCGACAGCGACAGCAGCTCGACCGGCACGACCGCGATGTCCTCGGGCGGCGGCAAGAGCGAAACCGCCGAATTCGGTAAGGGCGACGTCGGCATCCTCAACTACGCGCTCACCCTCGAGTACCTGGAGACCGCCTTCTACGCGGACGTCGTCAAGAGCGGCCTCTTCAAGGGCGCCGACCTGGAGACGATCCGCAAGTTCGGCCAAGAGGAGGCCGAACACGTGCAGGCGCTGACCCAGGCGGTGAAGAGCCTCGGCGGCAAACCGGCACCGGAACCGAAAGCCGAATTCCCGCTGAAGGACGCGAAGTCGGTGCTGGAACTGGCGGGGACGGTCGAGAACCTCGGCGCCGCCGCCTACCTCGGGCAGGCGGCGAACATCGAAAGCCCGGAAGTGCTGGCTTCCGCCCTGGCGATCCACAGCGTCGAGGGCAGGCACGCAGCCGCGCTCAACACCTTGCTGGGCGAGACGATCACTCCCGACGGCGCCTTTGCCAAGCCCGCCGACGTGAAGACCGTCCTCGAGTCCGTCGAACCCTTCATCGTCGGCTGATGCCGTCGCGAGAAAGAGGAGCAACCATGAGCGACAGAGTCACGACCAACGAGCAGTTTGCAAACCCCGAGCTTGGCGCGGTGCAGATCGAGGAGGACAGCGGCGACCTCAGCCGCAGCGACGTGCTGCTGAAGGGAGCGCTGGCCGCGGGCGCCGTCTACGGCACCCTCGCGGTCGGGCCGTTCGTCCGCAAGGCGCTGGCGATGACCGGCAGCAGCGACGTCGACATCCTCAACTTCGCCCTCACCCTCGAGTACCTGGAGTCGAAGTTCTACGAAGAAGCCAAGAGCCGGGCGAAGGCGAGCGGCGAACTGAAGAGCCTCGTCAACCTGCTGGCCAGCGATGAGAAGCAGCACGTCGAAGCGCTGACGGCGACGATCAAGCAGCTCGGCGGCAAACCGGTGCCGGAGCCGAAGTTCGACTTCCCCTACAGCGGCACCGGCGGCTTCCTGAAGCTGGCGCAGACCTTCGAGGACACCGGGGTCAGCGCCTACAACGGCGCCGCGCCGATGATCAAGTCCAAAGAAGTGCTGGCGGCGGCGGGCGGGATCGTCCAGGTCGAGGCGCGCCACGCGGCGGCGATCCGGCTGCAGAACAAGGAAGAACCGGCGCCCGCGGCCTTCGACACCCCGCTCGACGAAAAGCAGGTTCTGAAGGCCGTCGAACCGTTTCTCGCATAGCGGGTAACGGATGGCGGTGAGACGAGAGAAGGCGGAGCGACTGGCCGACGAGGAGCTGATGCCCCTCGTCGGCCGCAAGGACCCGGAGGCGTTCGAGGTCCTCTACGACCGCCACGGCGGCGCCGCCTACTCGCTCGCCTACCGGATCGTCGGCGATCGCGCCGCCGCCGAGGAAGTGACGCAGGAGGCCTTCATCTCCGTCTGGCGCAGCGGCGCCCGCTTCGACGCCGCCCGCGGCAGCGTCCGCTCCTGGCTGCTCAGCGTCGTCCGCAACCGGGCGATCGACTTCCTCCGCAGCAAGGCCGGCAAAGCGCCGAAACTCGACTTCGACGACGAGTCGGTCCTCGAGCAGCGGCCGGCGGCCGAGCGGACCGAGGCGGAGGCGCTGCGGCGCGAGACCGCCGGCGAGGTCCGCGGGGCGATCGGCAACCTTCCGGGCGAGCAGGCGAAGGTGATCGAGCTCGCCTACTTCGGTGGCTTCAGCCACTCGGAGATCGCCCAGATGCTGCAGTTGCCGATGGGCACCGTGAAGGGACGGATGCGGCTCGGGTTGGAGAAGATCCGGGGAGAGCTTGCGGAGGGACTGGCATGAGCGGCAGCGATCACAACCGGTGGAGCGAGGACCTGGCGGCCTACATGCTGGGCGCGCTCACCCCCGCCGAGGTGACTGAGTTCGAGCGCCACCTCGACGGCTGCGAGCGCTGCCGCGAGGAGGTGCGCTGGTTCGAGCCGGCGCTGCACGCGCTGCCGGAGTCGGTCGAGCGGCAGGAGCCGCCGCCGCGGCTGCGGGCGGCGCTGATGGCCGAAGCGCGGTCGGACCTCGGCGAGGAGGGGCGCGAGCGTCGCGGCCTGCTCCCGGACTGGCTGCGCGCGGGCTTCGGGGGGCGCGGGCTACGGCTGGCGACCGGCTTCGCCGTCCTCGCCTTCGCGATTGCCGCGGTCGCCGGCTACGAGATCGGCAAGGGCGGTTCGGACCAAGGCGGTGGCGCCAGCACGCTGGTAACCCAGGAGCATGGGATCAAGGTGAAGATGGTGCGCGAAGGCGACGGCGGCACGCTGCACCTCGCCAACCTCCACCAGCTGCCGCCCGACAAGGTCCTGGAGGCGTGGGTGCGTCGCCAAGGCACCGTCGAAGCGGTGCCCGCCCTACTCGTCCCCGATCGCAAGGGTCAGGCGGAGACGACGATCGCCGACATGAGCGGCGTCGACACCGTGATGGTCACCGAAGAGCCCCAGGGCGGCAGCGAGACGCCGACCGGCGAGGCGATCGTGACGATGTCGGTCCCGCAGTAAGGCGTACTCAGCGGCCGTAGCGGTCCGAGGACAGCACGAGCTGCTCGGGGATCGCCGCCCGGGGCGGGGGTGCCGGGTCGGCGCGGACCGAGACGGTCTCGGCGACGCTGCGGCTGACCTCGTGGCTGCCGTCGGCCGAGGCGATGACGACGCGGTCGGAATCGGAGGTCTCGATCTTGCCCTCGAGGCCGGGATCGAGCCCCGCCCGCTTGAGGTAGTGCAGCAGCTCCTCGGCCTCGTTCTCGAAGCGCAGGACAGTGACATCGGCGCCGATCTCGACGTCGGCCAGCAGCGCGCCCTGCTCGCGCACGCCCTCGACGATCGGGTGGCCGTGCGGGCAGGTCGTCGCGTCGCCGATCGCCGCCCGCATCCGCTCCTCCAGCACCGGGCTCATCGCGTGCTCGATCCGCTCCGCCTCCTCGTGCACCTCGTCCCAGGGGATCCCGAGGACGTCGGTGAGGAAGCGCTCGATCATCCGGTGGCGGCGGACGATGTAGCTGGCGTGCTCGCGTCCCGACTCGGTGAAGGCGAGCGATTTGTTCGGGTTGCGCTCGACGTAGCCGTCGTCGACCAGGCGGCCGATCATCTCGTGCACGGTCGGCGGCGAGAGCTGCATCGCCCGGGCGATGTTGGCGCCGGTCATCGGCAGCCCGGCCTCCTCCAGCCAGAACATGATCTCCAGGTACTCCTGCTCGGCGACGGTCGCGTGGGCGTCCATGCGCCGATACTAGTAGAGGCTCAGCGGCGTTCCACCAGGCTTGAAACGACCGCCTCGTAGAAGCCGTCGCCCATCTCGCCCTCGGTGACGGTGACGTTGTCCCAGGCTGGGAGGGCGGCACGCAGACCTTCGTCGTTTTGCGGCCCGTTGGCGACGACGAAGAAGCGGCCGACCGCCGCCGCCACCTCCAGATCCTCGACCGAGTCGCCGACGGCGATGCAGTCGGCCGGGTCGTAGCCGCGGGCGCGGGCGTGGCCGGCAACCGCGGCCGCCTTGCTGACCTGCTTCGGGACCAGGTGGTAGGCATGGGTGCGGCCCTCGACCGTCGGCATCGGCCGACCGATGGCGCCGTTGTCGAGCAGCCGCAGGTCGTCGTCGCCGCGCTCGTGCAGGAGCGCGTTCGCCTCCTCGACGTCGACCTTGCCGCGGAAGAGGTGGGAGAGGACGCGGCCGTGGTGCCAGGGCGAGTGGTACTCCAGTCGCCCCTCGAAGTGCTCGAAGAGCAGCTTTGGGATCCCGCGAGCCTCGATCTGCTCGTAGATCGTGCCGTCCTCGTTCGGCGCCATCTCCCCGGTCATCAGCGTCGCCTCGCCGTCGATCGCGAAGGCGCAGCCGGCCTCGTAGATGTAGGAGGTCTGGCCCATCAGCCGCGCCGCCTCGTGGACCTGCGGCTCGCGCCGGCCGGACATGATCACGACCTCGGCGCCGACCCGGTGGCAGGCCTCGAGCGCCCGCGCCTGCGCCAGGCTGAAGCCGCCCTCGGCGTCGCGGAAGAGCGAGCTGCCCCGCCCGAGCAGGGTCCCGTCGAGGTCGGTGTAGACGCAACTCAGTCCCAAGGAGGGGGTTACGGTAGCGACCATGCGGGGGAGACTGATGCGACTTGGGGCGGGGATGGCAGTGACGCTGGCGCTGGCGGCGCCCGCCGCGGCCGGCGCCTCGGTCGGCAACTTCGGGATGGCGGTGCAGCCCGACGGGAAGATCGTCGTCGCCGGCGGCGCCGGGCTGGCGCCCGAAGGCGGCAGGGAATTCGGCGCCGTCGTCCGCTACCTGCCAGACGGCCGGCTCGACCGCAGCTTCGATGGCGACGGCGTCGTCCTCCTGCGCCAGCAGCGACCGTTCACCGCGGTCGCCCTACAGGAGAACGGGCGCATCCTCGTCGCCTCGCCGATCGGCGGCAGGGCGGGCCTGACCCGGCTGCTGCCCAGCGGCGCCCTCGACACAAGCTTCGGCGAAGGCGGCTACCTCTACGGCGGCGCCAGCACCTCCTTCTTCCCGACCAGCCTCGCGGTCGGCAAGAGCGGGCGGATCTTCGTCGGCGGCATGACCGGCTACCCCCAGGACAGCGGCGAACACTGGTACGGCTGGCTCTACAGCGTCACCTCGAACGGCCGCAGCGGCGGCGTCTTCGGCGGGATGACGACCGGCCAGAGCGACCAGCCGAAGACCTTCGTCAACGATTTCGTCTTCGACCCGGGCGGCTCGGTCGTCGTCGCCGGCACGGTCGCCGAACGGCGGGCTGACGCGAAGGCGCACGCCGCCCTCGCGCGCCTACTGCCGGGCTCCGTCGAACCTGGCGGCACGCCGACCGCTCCCGACCCCGCCTTCGGCGGCGGCCTGGTCGCCTCGGACATCTTTCCGGCGAGCCCGATGCCGGAAGCGGCGAATGCGCTCAGCCGGCACGAGGGCGGGCTGCTGATCGCCGGGGAGGCGGGGGGCAGCATGCTGGTCTCGCGCTACTTCGGCAACGGCACGAAAGACAACGGCTTCGGCCGCCGAGGCTTCTGGACGATCAACGTCGGCGGCACCTCCGCAGTCGCCAACGCGCTGGCCGTGGACGCAAAGGGCGGCATCTTCGTCGCCGGCAGCACCAGCAGTCGCTGCGCGGGCGGCGAGTGCTCGAGCCTCCTGCTCGCACATCTGGCCAGGTTTGGTCATCCAGTCAAGAGGTGGGGCCACGACGGCATCCTCACGCCGGCGCCCGCCTACGCGAGGCTTCCCGGCTTCGAGGTCGCCTATGACCTGGCCTTGCGGCCGCAGGGCAGGGTCCTGGTCGGCGGCCTCGTCGGCGACCCGAGCTCGAGCCGCTTCTTTCTCCGCCGCTACCTCGCCGACGGGACGCCGGACAGAAGCTTCGGCAGGCGCGGTCGGGTGACGACGTTGCCGGTCGCGGTCCGCCCTCGTTAGGCGAGGCGCTTTTCCAGGCCGTCGGTTCGCCCACTTGCCTTGCGTAAGCTCGACCGGTGAGCAGCTGGAGACTTCGCGGGCGCGAGCTCGACCTCTCGCGGCCGATCGGCGCCGGGATCGTCAACGTCACCGTCGACTCGATGTTCGAGGGGGCCCGCAGCGGCACCCCCGAGCAGGCCGTCCGCGATGGCCTGGCGCTCGCCGAGGCCGGCTTCGAGATGCTCGACCTCGGCGCCGTAGCCGCCAAAGCGGGCCCCCCGGTGTCCCCCGAGGACGAGGCCGCAGCCCTGATCCCGGCCGCGGAAGGGCTCGTGCGCCAATCGCGTGGTTCCTTTCGGACGGATACCGACCGAAAGGAACCACGCGATGTGCCTGTGTCTGCCGACACGTTCTCGGTAGAGGTGGCGCGGCGGGCGCTGGCGGCGGGTGCCGCGGTCGTCAACGACATCTCGGGCGGCTCGGAGGAGATGTTCGAGCTGGTGGCGGAGACGGGCGCCGGCTACGTCCTCATGCACATCGAGGGGCCGCCGCGGGTCGACCGGCCGTGGCGCCGGTACGACGACGTCGTCGACCACGTGCGCGCCTGGTTCGAGGGGAGAGTCGAGCTGGCCCGGGACCTTGGGGTGGCGGAGGAGCAGATCGCGATCGATCCTGGACTCGACTTCGACCTCAGCCCCGAGCAGGACCTGGAGATCCTGCGCCGCCTCGGTGAGCTGCGGACGCTCGGCCTGCCGCTCTACGTCTCGCTCTCGCGCAAGGACTTCATCGGCGCGGTCCTGGCGGGCTCGTGGGATGAGCGCCTGCCGGCGAGCGAGCGGGAGTGGGGGACCGTCGCCGCGGTGGCGCTGGCGGTCCGCGAGGGCGCCGACGTCCTCCGCATCCACGACCGGAGTTCACTGCAGGCGATGCGGGTGGCCGCCGAGATCTGCCGGCCGATCGGGAGCGTTGCCTGATGGCTCGGGGCGGATCGCTGCTCGCCGGCGATTGGGCTATTGCGATCGATCCAGCGCGGCGGGATGGGCGGATCGTCGCCGAGTCCTCCGAAGAGGAGCGGCGGTCGCGGCCGGCGCCGCTGCCGGCGGAGCTGCACCCGGGGCTGCGCGAGGCGCTCGGGCGGGTCGGCATCGACTCCCTCTACACGCACCAGCTGCGCGCCTTCGAGCTGGCCGAGGAGTCGAACCTGGTGATCACCAGCGGCACCGCCTCGGGCAAGAGCCTCGCCTTCAACCTGCCGGTCCTGAACTCGATCGCCTCCCGGCCTAAAGACCGGGCGCTCTACCTCTACCCGACCAAGGCGCTGGCCCAGGACCAGGCGCGGGCGCTCGCCCGGCTGCGCCCGCCGGGCCTGCGCGAGGCGATCTACGACGGCGACACTCCGCGCGAGGAGCGCCCGGCGATCCGCCGCCGCAGCAATCTGGTCCTGACCAACCCCGACATGCTCCACGTCGCTGTCCTCCCGAACCACAAGAGCTGGGGCGACTTCCTCGCCAACCTCGAGTGGGTCGTCGTCGACGAGGCCCACACCTACCGCGGCGTCTTCGGCTCCCACGTCGCCAACGTGCTGCGGCGGCTGCGCCGCCTCGCCCGCGCCTACGGCCGCGAGCCGCGCTTCCTGCTCGCCTCGGCGACGATCGCCAACCCGGAGGAGCTGGCCGAGGAGCTGGTCGGGACGCCGTTCGAGCTGGTCGACGACGACGGCGCCCCCCGCGCCGGCCGCGAGATCGCGATGTGGAACCCGCCGCTGATCGACGAGCGCAGCGGGACGCGGCGCTCGGCCCTCTCGGAGGCCGCCGACCTGCTCGCCGAGCTCGTCTCCCAGGACGTGCGGACGATCTGCTTCCTCAAAAGCCGCCGCGGGATCGAGCTGATCCAGCGCTTCGCCCGCGAAAACCTCGAGCGCCGCGGCAAGCCGGAGCTGGCGAAGCGGATCGCCCCCTACCGCGGCGGCTACACCCCGCAGCAGCGGCGCGAGATCGAGGCGCGCCTCAGCAACGGCGAGCTGCTGGCGGTCGTCGCCACCGATGCGCTCGAGTTGGGGATCGACGTCGGCGAGCTCGACGCGGCGATCTGCACCACCTTCCCCGGCACCGTCGCCAGCCTGCGGCAGATGTGGGGCCGGGCGGGCCGCCGCCGCCGCGGCCTCGCCGTCTACGTCGCCGGCCAGGACGCGCTCGACCAGTTCTTCTGCCGCCACCCGGAGGAGTTCCTCGGCCGCCCGGTCGAGGCGGCGATCCTCGATCACGGCAACGACCAGATCGCCTCCCGTCACCTGATCGCCGCCGCCTACGAGCTGCCGCTGACGAACGAGGACGACGAGGTCTTCGGTGAGGGCTGGCGCGAGCGGGCCGAACGGCTGGTCGCCGGCGGGGAGCTGCGCGCGGTCGGCGGCAAGCTGATGCCGCGGCGGCCGGAGTTCGTCGCCAACAAGATCGCCCTGCGCTCGGCCTCGGCCGACTCGGTCGCGGTGATCGAGCGCGACGCGGGGGAGATGCTGGGACTGGTCGAGGCCGAGCGCGCCTTCACGACGATCCATCCCGGCGCCGTCTACCTGCACCTCGGCCGCTCCTACGAGGTCGACCGCCTCGACATCGAGGAGCGGCGGGCGCTCGTCTCCTCCTTCGACGGCGACTGGTACACGCGGCCGAAAAAGGAGACCGAGATCTACATCGAGCGCGTGCACGAGCAGCGCGAGGTCGCCGGGGTGCAGCTCAACTTCGGCGAGGTCTCGGTGACCGAGCAGGTGATCGCCTTCCAGCGTGTCTCGGTCTCAGACCAGGAACCGATCGACATCGTCGCCCTCGAGCTGCCCGAGCAGAACTTCGTCACCCAGGCGCTGTGGTACGTGCTGCCGGACCGCTTGAGCGGCAAGCTGCCGACCGAGGCGCTGCTCGGCTCCCTGCACGCGACCGAGCACAGCCAGATCGCCGTCCTGCCTCTGATCGCGATGTGCGACCGCTGGGACATCGGCGGCCTCTCGACCAACGTCCACTTCCAGACCGGCCGCTCGACGATCTTCATCTACGACGGCCACCCCGGCGGGGTCGGGATCACCCGCCGCGGCTACGAGGAGTTCGAGCGCCTGCTCGGCGACGCCGAGCGGCTGATCGCCGAGTGCCCCTGCGATTCGGGCTGCCCCTCCTGCGTCCAGAGCCCGAAGTGCGGCAACCTCAACGAACCGCTCCACAAGGCGGGCGCGCTGGAGCTGATGGGGCTGATGCGGGGAGAGTTGTGATCGAACTGCATCAGATTTCCTACCTGCCAGGCCGGAAATTTGATGCAGTTCGCCCTGGCCAGAGCTCGCGCAGGGCGAGGATCGCGAAGGCGTGGGACCAGGCGAGCGGCGTGGTCGAGGTCGGGATGCCGGTGCGGAAGTCGACCCGCTCGGGGAGAGCGTCGGCTGGGGTGGCGGCGCGGCGCAGGTCCATGAGGAGACGCAGAGCGAGGCGACGGTCGCCGGCTTTGCGGGAGCCGGTGCCTTCGCGGGCGAGGGCGGCGAGCGACCAGGCGGTCCAGGCCGTAGGGGAAGACCAGGGGTCGCGGCCGGGCCAGTCCTCGCCGGGGGTGATTCCGAAGCGCCCACCGTGCCGGGCGAGTGCGAGCATCGTCCTCCGCGCCGCAAGGTAGAGCGGCTGGATTTCAAACGGCTCGACAGCCCAGGCGGCCGCAGAGTCGAGACCGGACCCCGGGTCATCCAGCCGCCGCACCAGCCCACGGGCCGATCCCGCTCCATATAAGGACCCCTTCTGCCCGCCGGCGGCGATCGCGTTGCCGAGATAGTCGCCGCGCTCGCCCTCCTGGTAGTCCGGAAGGCCCCGCCAGGGTAGGCGCGGCGGGGGTGGGAGGTCGGTTGCGCGGGCGGCGACCGTGACCCAGCCCGCGGCGTCACCCTGGGGGCCGCGGCCGGGGACCGGCCGACCGTTGCCGTGGAAGCGGGCGGCCGATCGGAGGTCGAGGCCAAGCAGGAAGCGGGCGCTTCGTCGCGCCTCCGGGCGGTAACCGGCGGCGGCGAAGGCGAGCACCGCGGTGGCAGCGTCCCGCGGCCAGATGTAGGCCCAGCCGTCGCGGGCGCCCGCGGCGACCGCGCCGCTACGCCGGTCGGTCAGCGCGCGCAGGACGAGCAGCGAGCGCTCATACATCGCAACCGCCCAAGCCGGCGCGGCGGCCGCCAGGGGACGCGCCCGCCGTACCCAGCCGCGATCTTCGTCTTCGACTGCCCGGATGGTCGCTCGCGCCGCCTCGTCGTCGCAGTCCAATCGAGACTCCGCTTCGGGCTCGTGCGAACGCAGCTCGATCCGCGCGCCCCGATCCGCTTCGGTCAGGCAGGCGAGCCGGGATCGGCCGGCCGCGTAGACGATGCGCACCCGCGTCTGCCCGAAGCGCGCGCCGGTGACGAAGACGTTGCTCCCGCGCCGGTACCGCTGCTCGACCGAGTCCGCGGTCCAGAGCGGGCGCGCGGGCGCTCCGTCCAGCGAGACCGCGGGCACGATCCCGGTCCCCTCCGGCACCGAGCCGGCCGCCTGCCGCGCCGCCGTGTTGTCGATCAGCGCCCGTCCCGCCGGGCCCGGTACCCGCAGGTCGACCACGTCGCCATAGGCGTCGACCGCCGCAGTCAGCCCGCCGCTGCCGACGACCGCCGTCCCGAGAAACGGCGGCGGCTCCCCCGGCAGCCCCCGCGGCGTCCGCGGATCCGCCCCCGACCCTCCGGAGAGCAGCAGGGCCCCCGCCGCCACCACCGCGACCAGCGCCAGCACCGCCCGAGTCCGACCCATCGCCCCATGCAATCAGCCTCGGCCCCTCAGCTCCCGGTAGCCTTCCCTCCGCGCTCTGCGCTGCCAGGCGAGGTAGCTCAGTTGGTAGAGCACACGACTGAAAATCGTGGTGTCGCGGGTTCGAATCCCGCCCTCGCCACTGCGGTTTCGCTCACGGCACCCGCGCCGGTTGGGAATTGCCTTGCAGGAACGAGTATCCGTCCGAGGGCCGCGGCACCATCGAACCATGTTCCAAGTTCTCGTTGCCTGCTCGAGCTGTGAAGAGGAGACCGAGGTCGTGGTTGAGGACCTGAACGATGTCGACCGCGAGGTCTGCCCCTGCGGGTACAGCTACGTCGTCCTCGCCGTTGGCGAGTTCGAGCCGGTCTACGCCGCGCAGGCGCAGGTGATCGAGCTGCCGCGGCGGCGCAAGCTGTCGAACGCGGCCTAGCCCAGCGGCTCTTGCGCGCTCGGCTTCCGGCCTGAGACGATCGGCTGCAGCCGATGGAAGCCGAGACCCGCTACGCCGACTCCGACGGGGTCAGCATCGCCTACCAGGTGCACGGCGAGGGGGCGCTTGACCTGGTCTTCGTGCCCGGCTTCGTCTCCCATGTCGAGCTCTTCTGGGACGACCCGCTGACCGCCGGCTTCCTGCGCCGGCTCGCCTCCTTCGCCCGCGTCGTGATCTGGGACAAGCGGGGGCAGGGGCTCTCCGACCGCACCGGGCGGCCGCCGACGCTGGAGGATTCGATGGACGACCTCGAGGCGGTGCTGGCGGCAGCGGGATGCGAGCGGCCCGCGATCTTCGGCATCTCCGAGGGCGGGCCGATGTCGGCGCTCTTCGCCGCCACCCATCCCGACCGTGTCTCCTCGCTCGTTCTCTACGGGACCTACGCGCGGATGCTGCGGGCGCCCGACTTCCCGCAGGGGATCCCGGCGGACGGGCTCGAGCGCTGGGGCGAGATCGTCAAGCGCGACTGGGGCGGTCCGGTCGGCGTCAACATCTGGGCGCCGAGCGTGCAGGGCGACGTCGACTTCGAACGCTGGTGGGCGCGGCTTTTGCGCTACGGGACCAGCCCCGCCGGCGCCGTCGCTCTGATGGACCTCTACCGTGAGATCGACGTGCGCGGGGTGCTGCCGGCGATCGATGTCCCGACCCTGGTCCTGCAGCGCCGCAACGACCGCATCTCCACCGTCGGCCAGGGCCGCTACCTCGCCGCGGCGATCCCCGGCGCCAAGTACGTCGAGCTCGACGGCGCCGACCACCTGCCGGTCACCGGCGACCAGGACGCGCTGCTCGACGAGGTCGAAGAGTTCCTCGTCGGCAGCCGCCGCGGCTCAGAACCGGAACGGGCGCTGGCGACCGTCCTCTTCACCGATATCGTCGGCTCGACCGAACGGGCGGCGGAGCTCGGCGACCGCGCCTGGCGCCAGCTGCTCGAGCGCCACGACGCCGCTGTGCGCCGTGCGCTCGACCGCTACCGCGGCCGCGAGGTGAAGACGATGGGGGACGGCTTCCTCGCCACGTTCGACGGCCCCGCCCGGGCGATCCGCTGCGCCCGCGCCCTCCAGGAAGAGGTCGCGCGGCTCGGGCTCGAGGTCCGGGCCGGCATCCACACCGGCGAGGTCGAGCTGATCGGCGATGACGTCGGCGGCATGGCGGTCAACATCGGCGCCCGCATCGGTTCGCTCGCCGGTGCCGGCGAAGTCCTCGTCTCGAGCACCGTGCGGGAGCTGGTCGTTGGCTCCGGCCTCGAGTTCGCCGACCGCGGCGCGCAGACGCTGAAGGGCGCCCCCGGCGAATGGCGCCTCTTCGCGGTCTCGGCCTAGCTGCGCCTTTAACTGGGCGTAAAGGAGTTGTGACAGCGTCGCGGCGGTGGACTGGTCCGTCCTGCACGCCCTCAACGACTTCATGTACCGGCACGACGCCGTCGAGGATCCGCTCCTCTTCTACGTCAACGCCTCTGAGGCGCTCTTCGTGGCGACGCTGGCGATCGTCTTCCTCGCTGCCCGCGGCGCAGCCCATGCCGCCTGGCGCCGCGCCTCCCTTGCCGCGGTCCTCAGCGCCGGGCTCGGCCTCGCCGTCGGCAAGGTGATCTCCGAACTCGTCGACCGCGCCCGCCCCTTCGTCGCCGACCCCCACGGCGTCCACCTCTTCACCGCCCACGCCGCCGACCCGGGCTTCCCCAGCGACCACGCCACCGCCGCCTTCGCGATCGCGGTGGCGATCCTCCTGCGGAAGCGCGGATGGGGGATCGCCGCCCTGGTCGCGGCGACCATACTCGCCGTCGGCCGCGTCGCCCTCGGCGTCCACTACCCGAGCGACGTCCTCGCCGGTGCCGCTCTCGGCGCGGCCGCCGCCCTGGTCCTCTGGGCGCCGCCGCTCCGCACTCGCATCGATCGCCTGGCCGACGCTGTCGGCGGCCGCTGGGACCACCTGCTCGAGCGCGGCGCCGTACTCGCCGGCCTGCGCAGCTAGCCGATCGCGACCTCGTAGGCCTCCTCGGCCTCGAGGAACGGCGCCAGCGTCACGTAGACCAGGGTCGGCACCAGGTCCGGCAGCGTCTCCGGGCCTTTTTTGTTGACGTGGTCGTAGAGGAGGGAGTAGAGGGCGCCGCCGATCGCCTCGGCCGCGATCGGCGGGGTCCCGGGTTTGAGCTCGTAGCCCGGGGCGAGGAGAGCCTCGAATCCTTCGGTCACCATCTCGCGCTGGTCAAGGGCGCGCGTGCCCGCGGCATACATCTCTTTGCCGCCCATGCGCGCATACTCGGGCTCTTCGGCCCCCCAGCGGAACATCGCCTCCTGCGTGTCGTGAACGGCGTGGGCCCAGTCCGGGGCACGGCGGAAGGCCGGGAGGGCGGCGGCGAGCATGTGCGCAGAGCCATTGTCGAGGGCCGCAACGATCGCGTCCTCCTTGTTCTTGAAGTGTTCGTAGAAGGTTCGCTGGGAAGTCCGCGCCCGGTCGACCACCTCTGCCACGGTCGTATCGGGATAACCCCTCTCCGCAACCACGGCGGCCAGCGCCCGCAACACCCGCTCGGGAGGGGTCGAGAGTTTCTGGCGTTCCTCGAACGACAGGGCCTTGACCCGCCGCCGGCGCTTCGGTTTCAGCGGGCCCGGCGGCAGCGGATAGGAGAAGACCCAGTCCCAGAGCTGCGGTGCCAGCTCCAGCAACTCCTGCTCCTGACCCCGGTAGAGGCGCTTGTGGATTACCTTTTGGATGCCCCCTACGAGCGCGCGGACGAGCTCGCGCGGCAAGCCGGTGCGCTCGGGGACCTGGTCGAGGAGCGCCGCAGCGACGTCGGTCGAACGTTCCATCATCCGGTCGACCAGAGCCGCGCCCGCCTCACCGGCGGCATAGACCTCGACCACGCACATCTTCGCCGCCGCCGGCTGGTCGACGATCGACTGGATCACGCCTTCGAAGCCCTGCCGCGCTCGCTCGATCCCCGGCGGCGCGCTTTCGTCGGCGCCGAGCTGCCTCAGCGTCGGCTCGACGATCGCTTCGACCGCGGCGATGAAGCAGGTCTGCTTGTCGTCGAAGTGCCGGTAGAAGGCGCTGCGGGAGACCCCGGAGAGCCTCACCACGTCGGCGACGGTGGCCGCCTCGTAGCCCTTTTCGTCGACCGCGGCCACCATCGCCGCGAACAGCCTTTCGCGCTGGTTGCGCTCGGCCAAGTCTCGGGGCGTACCTCTACCCGGCCGCAGCTTCCGCTCCCGCAAAGAAGCCGCGTCGCCCCACGGAGTTCTCACCATCGTCGCCGGAACATATCCGGCATGGCAGAGCCATTTCCGCGCGCTAGAGGACATCAGGAAACATGGTACGCCGATGGCCAAAAAATGCCCGAGTAACACGGTGTCTGCGACCTTCGGCCTGGCAATTTCCGGAGAGCGCGGTCCTCCGGGGTTCCTATTGTCGGATCCCCGTCCCCTAGACTCCACCGCAGATGGGATGGAGGTCGCGTAGTTGAAGCGGCGCGGTGGCCTCGTGGCTCTCGCGTCGGTGCTTCTCGCTTGCGTCGTCCTGGGGATGGTCGGCCTGAGCGTCGAGGAGCGGCTTTCGCCGCTCTCGCTGCGTGTGCCGGGGACCGCGGCGGGTGACGCCGAAGAGCTCGCCGAAAGCCACTTCGGCCGCTCCTCCCCCTTCGTCGTCCTCCTGCAAGGGCCCGCCGCCGCGCTCGATCGGCAGGGCCCGGCGCTGGTGTCGGCGCTGCGCCGGCAGGACGACCTCACCGCCATCTCCCCCTGGGACAAAGGCTCGCTGCCGGCGTTGCGCCCGGCTCCGAACAAGGCCATGGTCGTCCTCGACTACCAGGTACCCCTGGCGACCGCGATGCGCGAGACCGCCCCCGCCCTCGAACGCATCCTGGCGGCGCGGGTGCGGCCGCCCGTCCGCGCCACCCAGTCCGGCTTCGCCTCCGTCTCGCGGGCCCTGCAGGAGGAATCGCTCACCTCGACCCAGCGCGCCGAGCTCCTCGCCGCCCCGCTGCTCGTCCTCGTCCTCCTGCTCGTCTTTCGCTCGGTCGTCGCCGCGGCGATCCCGCTCGCCTTCGGCGCCCTCACCGTCTTCGCCGGCCGCGGCGTCCTCGCGCTGCTCTCCGGGCTGATGACGATCGACGCCCTTTCCCTCGTCGTCTGCACGATGATGGGACTCGCCCTCGGGGTCGACTACTCGCTGCTGATCGTCTCCCGCTTTCGCGAAGAGCTCGAGCGCGACCCCGACCCGTGGCGCGCCGCGGCGGCGACCCGCGGCAGCGCCGGCCGCACCACCTTCTTCGCCGGCGCGACGCTGGTCGTCGCCATCCTCTTCTCGGCCTTCCTGCAGCCCGGCTCGCTGCTGCTCTCGCTGGCGACCGCCACCGCCGTGGTGACGATCATCAGCGTCGTCATCTCCACCCTCGCGGTCCCGGGGCTGCTGGGACTTCTGGGGGAGCGGATCAACGCCGGCCGGCTCGGTCGCCCCCCCCGGGCCGCCCGTCCGGGGGTCGCCGCCGCTGCGGCGGCGGCGCTGCGGCGGCCGGGGCTCGCCGCCTGCCTGGTCGCGGTACCGCTGATTCTCCTCACCCTGCCGGTGATCGGCTTCTCCACCGGCGCCCCCGGGATCGACGAGCTCCCCAGCGACAACGCGGCCCGCCGCAGCGCCGAGGCGATCGACCGGGCGGTCGGCCCCGGGTGGGAGGCGCCCTTCGTCCTGGTCGCGGCGACCCCGCACGGGGCGATCACCAACCGCCGCGACCTCGCGCTCCTCGGCCGCTGGCAGCGCAAGATCGTCCGCCGCCCCGGCGTACGGGCGGTGATCGGCCCGGCGGCGATCGCCGCCCGCGCGGCGCCGCTGCGGGACCTCGGCACCAAGCTCACCTCGACCGGCGCCGGCTCGCCCCAGCGCCTCGACCGCCTCGGTCCGAACCTGCGCCGCGCCGCCGACGCCGTCTCCGACCTGCGCGCCGGGATCGCCGAAGGCGCAAACGGGAGCGACCTGCTCGCACAGGGCTCGGCCCGCGCCGCCGCCGGCGCCGGCACGATAGCCCGCGAGCTGCGCTTCGCCGCGGGGCGCGGCGAACAGGCCGGCGCGGCGATCGGGCGCCTGCAGGCCGGCAGCAAGCGCCTCGCGAAGGGGCAGCAGAAGGTCGCCGTCGGCGGCCTCACGCTCACCCTGGGACTGCGCTCGCTCGTCCCGCGCGTCCGCGGCGGCAACCTCGCCCGCGCCCGCAAGCTCGCCCGCCGCCTCGAACGTGCCGCCGCCGCCGACCCCGCCCAGGCCAAGGCGGCGAGGGAAGCGCGGACGCTCGCGCGCGCGATCGCCGCCACCCGCGACGAAGTGCGGCGCCTGCGCGAAGTCGCGCAGCAGGTCAACGGCGGCCTCAACCGGCTGGTCCCCGGCGGTAAGCGCTTGGAAGACGGAGTCGGTCGGCTTGCCGGCGCCACCGGCGGGCTCAGCGAAGGCCTCGACCGGCTCGGCGACGGGGCCGAACGGCTGGCAGGCGGCCTGGTCGCCCTCGAGGGCGGCGCCGGGGCGCTCCGCGACGGCCTCTCCGAAGGCTTCCATCGTTCCTACCCGCTGCAGACGAAGCTGCACTCCGCCGGCGTCCGCGTCTCGGCCCTGACCGCTCCCCTCGCTGTCGGGGCCCAACAGCTCCGCACGCAGTCGCCCCACCTGTTCGACTCCGGCTACTTCGTCCTCTCGGCGATCGACGGGGCGCCGCCGCGGCAGCGCCGGGAAGCGGGTGAGGCGATCAGCGTCGACCAGGGCGGCCAGGCCGCCCGCATGCTCATCGTCTCCACCCACCCCTTCAACACCGCCGGCTCCCGCGAAGTCGGCGAGCAGCTCCGCCGCGACGCCGAGCGCATCGCCGCCGCGGGCGGCCTGCAAACCGGCGTCACCGGCGGCGCCGCCACCCTCAACACTTACGGCGAAGCGACCGAGGCGCGGCTGCCGCTGGTGATCGGCGCCTTCGTCCTCTTCACCCTGCTGGCCCTCGTCGTCATCCTGCGGGCGCCGCTCCTCGCCCTCCTCACCGTCTGCCTCAACCTCGCCTCGGTCGCCGCGGCGATCGGAGTGATGACCCTCGTCTGCCGGATCCCCGACGGCTACCCCCTCGGCGGTCACCCTTATGTGGACACGGTCGGCGCCGGGGCGATCTTCGGCGTCACCTTCGGCCTCTCGATCGACTACGCGGTCTTCCTGCTGGCGCGGATGCGCGAGCGCTACGACGTCGACGGGGACAACCGCGCCGCGATCGCCTTCGGCCTCGAGCGCACCGCCGGGGTCATCACCGGCGCCGCCGCGATCATGGCCGCCGTCTTCGTCTCCTTCGCCGCCGCCCCGATCGCCACCGTCAGCCAGATGGGCGTCGGCCTGACGGTGGCGATCCTGCTCGACGCGACCGCGGTCCGGATCGTCCTCCTGCCGGCGCTGATGCTGCTGCTCGGCGACCGGGTCTGGCGGGTGCCGCCGCTGCTCGACCGCATCCTTCCGCGCCGTAATATGTTGAAGGCAGGGAATGCTTAGGGGGATCGCGATCGCGCTCATGCTGGCGGCAACGCTCGCTGCGACCGCTGCTGCGGCGGAAGCGCCGACCCGCGACGAATACGTCGCCCGGCTGGAGGCGATCTGCAAGCCCGGCGCGATCGCCACCGAACGGACGATGCAGGGCGCCAAAGCCGACGTCCGCGCCGAACGGCTCGACGTCGCCGCGAAGAAGTTCGCCAAGGGCACCGCCATCTACTCCGGCACGATCAAGCGGATCTCCGCCGTGCCGCGGCCGGAAGCGGACGTAGCGCGGCTGAAGCAGTGGTTCACCTACCTCGAACGCCAGGTCGACTACCTGCGCCAGATCACCGCCAAGCTCCGCCAAGGCCAGCTGCCCAAGGCCAGCCGCCTCCTTTCCCGCTTCATCCACAGCGGCAACCTCGCCAACAACGTCGTCCTCGCCTTCGGCTTCAACTACTGCAGCTTCAAATTCTCCCGCTACGGCTGAGGGCGGTACGCAGACGCACCCTTTTTTCTGAGCGTAAAACTGGCTTCCAGGGCAGTTTTACGCTTGCAACGTAGCTTCTAGCCGCTGGGCTCTCGGGGTTGGAAAATTTAGCTTTCCCTTGACACGCCGGTCCGCGTATGTTCCAATTCCCCTGCCTTCGGATGGGTTCTTCAACGGGCCGCTCCAACGGGGCAGGGAGAAGCACACAGATGGAGGAGATCGAATCACGACCCCTGACGCCAAGCCAGATTGGTCCTGGCAGGGCGCCGGAGTCGTGCACTCCACGAAACCAACGCCCAGGGTGCGCCTGGGAGAAGGAGTTCGCAGTAGATGATTAACAGATCCCAGTCATTGAAGAGGATTTTTCCAGCGTTCGGTCTGACTCTTTTGGCCTCGCTCGCGCTCGCCGGTTTCGCCGCCGGCAGCGCCTCGGCCTTGAGCTTCAAACCGGCCAACACCTCCCTCACGGGAGCAGGCGGGGGAGTCGTTTGGCAAGCGGCTGGCGGCCCGGCCTATTCCTGCGCATCGAGCGAACTGAGCTCGATGCAGTCGGTGGGAGGAACCGGCGGATCCATCAACGAACCGAGGCTGCGTGGCTGCAAAACCGTGGTTCTCGGGTTCACGGTCAACTGCACCACCGCAGGGCAGCCGACGGGAACGATCCTGGCTTCGAAACTCAACTTCAGCCTGGTGTGGCTCGATGCCGCCAAAACCAAGTTCGGTTTCAAGCTGACCCCTCAAAGCGGCGCCTTTGCGGAATTCAACTGTGGCGGCACCCCGGTGAAATGGACCGGCAGCGTGCTTGGACAGATCACCAAACCGCCACTGAACACTGCGAGCACGCAGGCGCTCCTGAGCTTCACCGCCAGCGGCAGTACGCAGACTTACCAGCAGATCGGCGGCGAAGGGACGCAGTACCACCTATCCGAGAGCAGAAACGGTGGAGCGCCGGCGGAAGTCGGTCTTGCCACCGAAACCTGGATCACGCCCACGGGAGGCCAACTGATCGAATTCACCCCTTAGCGGAGGAGGAGCACCCGTAAAGGATGGCGGGAGCGGCGCGCATTTGAGCGCCGCTCCCAGCCAGGCACTGAGAGCAAGCGAGCAGCGAGAGTGAAAGGAACAATCGAATGAAGGCAACCGGCGAGGAGCGACGAGGGGCGAGGAGATCGCCTTCAGCGGTGTACGCCGACGTTTGGACCCGACACGGCCTTTTGGCCGTAGCCGCCGCCGCCGCGCTTATCGCCCTGGCCATCCTTGGGGCCCGTCTCGCGTCCCCTGTCTCGGCTGCTGTCTCCCCAACCTACCTTGGTGCCTTCGGCCCGGACGGGACCGAAAACAGCTACTTCGAAAAGGTTGGTCCTGTGGGGGTGGACCAGGAAACCGGCGATGTCTACGTTGGCGACATTTCGAAACAGGCGCTCTACAAATTCGACGCAGATGGCAAACCGGTCGCATGGGGCGGCACCGCAAACTACATCACTGAAAATGAAATCAGCGAACTCTCGTTTGACGCCAATCCTACCATCGACGAGGTTGCCGTCGATTCACGGACCCACGTCATCTACGTCTCCAGCGGCAACAAGATCCGGGCATTCGAGGCAAATGGCGAACCACACAACTTTACGGCCGGGCCCGGCGCAAACACCAGTGAAATCCCCGGTGCCACCACGCTGAGTGGGCTGGCGGTAGATCGGTACGGTGCGATATACGCCGCCGACTATCAATCCGAAGCGATTCGAATCTACGCCCCCACGGGTGAACTTATAACGGAAATCAATCCTGTTCACAATGAATTCTCTTCTCCCCTTACGCCGAGGGGTCTCGCCGTCAGTGGCGATGGCGCTCTCTATGTGGCCGATAACACCATTACGCAGAGATTGTACAAACTGCAACCCACGGAGTTCCCAGTCACGAGCGCTACGGAGTATGGAAAAGGACAAGTGGTAGGCGACGAAACCGCGGCTGCTGTTGCTGTCGATCCCACTACTAACTTCGTTTATGTTTCTACGAGCAAACCTGCGATCGAGGTCTTCGACGAGAATGACCAGATGATCGGCCGTCTCGGGGAACGCGAGGAAGTGGGCAATTCGCCTCAGTTCGTTGCCTACGTGGGGCTTGCCGCCGGGGGCGGGCACGAGCGGCTGTACGCCGCCGCATACGACTATGAAGGACCAGAACTAACCAATCAGATCAAGACGTTCGAAACTTTCACTTTCCCGGTCGGTCCTCCGAGCATTGAAGGGACGGGGGTCTTCGAGCTGAGTTCGACCACTGCGACCCTGCACGGATGGGTCAACCCCAACACCCTGGCGACCGCCTACCGGTTCGAATACGGGACGGCGAACTGTCAGCTCGACGCCGCCTGCACGTCGGTTCCGGTCGGTGGCGAAGCTATCGGTGCGGGTCACAACCCGGTTTCCGTCTCGGTCGACCTGAGCGGCCTGTCGCCCAGTACCACGTACTATTACCGCCTCGTCGCAACCAACTCCGCCGACACGACCGCCGGGCCTTTGCGCACGTTCAAAACCCAGGTGGGTGCTGTCGGCTTCCGCGCGATGGACAGCCGCAGTTGGGAACAGGTGACGCCTATCAACAAGTTCGGAGGAGTGGTGTTGAACAAAAGCGGCGTGGTGCGAGCCGCCGCTGACGGGAGCGGTGTCGTCTTCCCGACTCGGGGTTCAATAGTTGCCGAACCGGAAGGGAATCGAGTTCTCGAGCTGGCCACGGCGTTGGCACGTCGAGACAGCGCCGGGTGGGGCGCGGAGGATCTCACCCCGCCGCATACCGAAGCAAGCGGTATCTCCTTCGAACCGGAATACAAACTATTCAGCTATGACCTCGGACGAGCCGCATTCGAGGCTCGCGACGACACGCCACTATCGCCGGAAGCCTCCGAAAGAACCCCGTACCTGCGCATCAACTCTCACCCCCGCGTCTTTAAGCCGCTCGTGACGAGCAAGGTAGGCTACGCAAACGTGCCGTCCGGGACCGTGTTCGGTAGAGAGGGCAACGGTACCCGGGAAGGGATCTCGCTCCAAGGAGCAAATGAAGAGCTAAGCCACATTGCACTGAGCTCGGACGTTCCCCTCGCAAAAGACGCGGCGAAAGGAGCTTTGTATGTCTGGGTAGACGGTGCCTTGGAGCCCGTGAGCGAACTTCCGGGTCCAGAGGGTGGGATCGTAAGTGCGAGGCTTGGTTCTGGAAATTTGTCGGTTCGCCATGCAGTTTCCGAAGATGGGTCGAGGGTTTTCTGGACTTCGGAAGGCCTCTATCTGCGGGACACCAAAGCTGGCGAGTCGGTCAAGCTTGACGCTCCCGAGGTGGGGGCAGACGAAGGTGGGCAGGTGGATCCACAATTCATGGGCGCCAACCGCGACGGGAGCACGGTGTTTTTCACCGATCCGCAACATCTGACGGTTGATGCGGACTCTCAAGGCCGCGATCTCTACCGCTGCGAGATCGGCACCGTGGAAAGCTCGCTCGGCTGCGTCGAACTGGAAAATCTCAGCGCTTCCATCAACGGCTCCGTGGAAGAAGCGTCTCTTGGTATGAGCGAACAAGGGGACATCGTCTACTTCGTAGAGAATGCGGCTGACCACGCCAACCTCTACGTATGGCAGGAGGGTAGGGGTGTCCACCTCATTACCGAGTTATCCAGCGCTGACCGACCCAATTGGGGAGAATATGGTGGCAGCGGATATGCCTCTCGAGTCGCCGCCGCCAGTTCCCCGAATGGCCGCTTCCTGACGTTCATGTCACAGCGTAGCCTCGATGATGGGGAAACGCGCGATCCGGTCAGCGGCGATCCCGTCGAGCAAGCGTATCTGTACGACCTTGCGACCGACCGCATTGCGTGTCTGTCCTGCAATCCGACCGGGAGCACCGACCGGGGCCAGGTCCTTGTCGAATCGAAAGACCAATCGGGCATCTCAATTGACCCGATGTCTCTATGGAACAAATACCGTGTCGGGGCGACCTTGGTCGAGGCAGCCGAGATACAACCCACCGACGGGTATGCTCCCTACCACCCGCGGGGGGTGCTCGACAACGGCAGGGTGTTCTTCAATTCGCCCTCCGGCCTCGTGCCAGCCGACTCCAACGGCGCCTGGGACGTCTATCAGTACGAGCCATTCGGGGTTGGCGACTGCGGACCGGGCTCCGAAGGGCCTTCGGTCGCAGTCCTCGACGATGCCTGCCTGGGTCTGGTTTCGGCTGGAACCGATGATGAAAGCTCGGTCTTCCTGGACGCTAGTACCAGCGGCGACGATGCCTTCATAGCGACGTTCGATCGTCTCTCCGTCCTCGACGATGATGACGTTGCCGATGTCTATGACGCCCGGGCGGGCGGCACTGCCGCGGTTGCCGAGACGCATCCGGAGTGCCTTGGTGAAGCATGCCAGCCGCCGCCACCGCCGACGAATGACCCGACTCCCGCCAGCGCCGCGTTCAGCGGTCCCGGCAACGTCATTGCGAAGAAGGCTAAGCACTGTCGCCGCGGGCAGCGCAAGGTGCGCCGCAAGGGGCAGGTGCGATGCGTGAAGCGCAGGCACCAGGCGAAGGGGAAGGCGACCCGGAGGGGCGGCCGATGAGCACCGCGACCTACCACCCCCGCCACACTGCTGCTTCGATCAAGGAGACCTCGCAAATGCACCGTCGCCTCACCAACACCCTCGTTCTGCTGGCGCTCGTCGGTGCCGCCCTCGCACTGCCCTCCGCCGCGTCGGCGGCAGGGTCCCCGTGGTGGCAGATCCTCGACGGCAGCAGGCCGACGAACCTCTGGAAACCGACCGACAACGTTCAGGAAATCACCACCTCTCCGGCCGAAGCCGATCTTTTTGGAACCGTCGTCGAAGGCACTGCTTTGCCGATCGAAGTCAACGAAGAAAAAGTCGGCTGTCTGCATGACGAAACGTTCGTCGGCAGCTTTGTTTGCGGGCTGATCTGGGAATCCCTACCGTCGGTCAGTACCGCCGAACAATTTGAAGAACTACTTGAAACGGTATATGGGACCCCCGCAGTCAAAGTCACGGGTGGACCCGTGAGCGCCGCCCCATTCGTCGTTACCGTCCCCGGGCGGGGCGAGCCGGCCATCGCCCTCAACGAAGAACCAGAAGTGTTCCATATCGGCACCGGCACCAACAAGGTCATCTCACGCGGCGGCAGCGGCAGCCTCGTGGCGACGATCACCGACCTCGGGGACGCCCCGGTGGTCGCCACGGAAGATCCTGTGAAGATCGTCGACGAATTGCCTGAAGGCCTGGTGGCGACCGGCGTTCGGTCGTTCGCAGGGGAGCGTGACTTCCGCGGCCCGGTCGACTGCGAACTCGAAACCGACACCAAGCTCGCCTGCACGTTCGAAAACCGGCTCCCGATGGCCGAATCGATCGAAATCGAAGTGGACGTTTCGCTGGTGGGCGATCCGCCTGCTGCCGGGGCGCCTGGCAGGATCACGGTCTCAGGGGGCGGTGCCCCGCCGGCTGCAGGGCCCCAGTCGATCACGGTCAGCCCGGACGAAACTCCATTTGGAATCGAGCGCTTCTCGGCGTTCGGTGAAGAAGAGGGAGGCAAAGAATCCCGGCATGCGGGTTCCCACCCCTTCCAGTTCACGACCACGCTTCAGCTCAATTCAGGCGCGGTACGGCCGGCAGCGACCCGGCAAAAAACCACGACCGATCAGCCCGCGCTACCGCGCAATGCGCGGTTCATCCTGCCGGCGGGCCTAATCGGCAACACGACGGCGGTCCTCTCATGCTCGATGCAGCAGTTCGGGGCGGTCCCCATCGCTCTGCTGAACGGCTGCCCGGACGACACCGCAATCGGGGTCGCGGCGGTGACGATCGTCGAGCCGACCGTCACGGGCTTCATCCGGCTCGCGGTTCCGCTCTTCAACCTCAAACCGCGCGCCGGCGAGCCTGCGCGGTTCGGGTTCACGGCGGCGGGCGTGCCCGTCGTCATCGACACCGCAGTCGATCCGGACAACGGTTACCGTATCGTCGCGAGCGTAAACAACACCACCCAGGTCGCCCAGTTCCTCTCGAGCACGGTGACGATCTGGGGGACCCCCGGCGATCCCCGGCATGACGCTCAGCGCGGCTGGGGTTGCGCCGCCCACTTTTGGGGGGACGGGGATCCGCTCGTTCCCTGCGACGACCCCCCCGGAGCGAGTCAAAGCGCTTTCTTGCGGATGCCGGTCACCTGCGGCTCTACTTCCGAGAACCACGCCGAGCTCGAACCGTGGAACGTCCCGCTCGGGAGTGCCGTCTCGATGAAGGACTTCGGCAGCCCGGCGCTCAGCGCCTGCAACCAGGTCCCGTTCGACCCGACCATCTCGGCGGCGCCGACCAGCAAGCTCGCGGCCAATCCCAGCGGGCTCGAGTTCCAGCTCGATATGCCCAACTCCGGCCTCCTTAATCAGGAAGCCATCGCCGAAGGGCAGGCAAAGAAGGTCGAAGTGACGCTGCCTGAAGGGATGACGATCAACCCCTCCCAGGGAGAAGGGCTGGCTGCCTGCTCTCCGGAGGACTACGCCCGGGAACGGTACGA
>Ga0070685_10000352_pt1 | contig 28122 bp, 18 predicted proteins | sample KBSS13LmetaG_FD_65651 | JGI IMG/M metagenome (GOLD analysis project Ga0070685, IMG submission 65651) | Switchgrass rhizosphere microbial communities from Kellogg Biological Station, Michigan, USA - KBS S1-3L metaG | ecosystem: Host-associated > Plants > Roots > Rhizosphere ...
CTGCGCGGCCGTCGCCATCACCCTGCGCGACGTGGTCTCCGCCGGCGAGCACCATTGGAGCGCGGCCATCTGGGACGGCGAGTCGATGCATTTCAGCCGGCGCTACACCGTCCGCGTGGTCGACCGCGTGGGCGGGGGGGACGCGTTCGCGGCGGGCCTCATCCACGCGCTGCGCGACGGGCGCGACGCGCGGACCGCGGTGGAGTTCGCCGCCGCGGCCGGCGCGCTCAAGCTCACCATCCCCGGCGACTTCAGCCGCGTGACCGCGGACGAGGTGAGCCGGCTCCTCGACGCCACTTCCGCCTGAGGCATGATGGCGACTCATCCCCCGCTCACGCACGAGCTCCCGGCGCCCGCCGTCCGCGACGCCACGCCGGAGATGGCGGCCGCGCCGCCGGGGTTCGGCTACCGCTGGACCATCGTGGCGCTGCTCTTCGCGGCGACGACCATCAACTACGTCGACCGCCAGGTGCTGGGGCTGCTCGCCCCCACGCTGCAGCGGGAGCTGGGGTGGACCGAGACGCAGTACGGCGACATCGTGAGCTGGTTCAGCTTCGCCTACGCGCTGGGGTTCCTGGGGATGGGGCGGCTGCTGGACCGCATCGGCGTGCGGCGGGGGTTCGCGTTCGCTATCGTCGCGTGGAGCCTGGCGGCCATGTCGCACGCCTTCGCGCGCACGGCGGCGGGCTTCTCCCTGGCGCGCGGCGCGCTGGGGCTGGGAGAGAGCGGCAACTTTCCCGCGGCCGTCAAGACCACCGCCGAATGGTTCCCGCGGCGCGAGCGGGCGTTCGCGACGGGGATCTTCAACGCCGGGAGCAACGTGGGCGCCGTCGTCGCGCCGATCATGGTGCCGGCGATCACGGCGCTCTGGGGATGGCGCTGGGCCTTCATCGTCACCGGCGCGCTGGGGTTCGTCTGGCTGGCGGCGTGGCTCCTCGTCTACCGCGCGCCCGAGCAGCACCCGCGCCTCTCCGCCGCCGAGCTGGCGTACATCCGCAGCGACCCCGTCGAGCGCACCGAGCACGTCCCCTGGCTGAGCCTGCTGCGCCACCGGCAGACCTGGGCGTTCTTCCTGGCCAAGGGGCTCACCGACCCCATCTGGTGGTTCTACCTCTACTGGCTCCCGAAATTCCTCGACGCGCGCTGGGGGATCAAGCTCGCCACCGTGGCCCTGCCGCTGGTCGCCATCTACCTGGTGGCCGACGTGGGGTCGGTCTTCGGCGGATGGTTCAGCAGCGCGCTGATCAAGCGCGGGTGGACGGTGAACCGCGCCCGGAAGACGGCGATGCTCACCGCCGCGCTGCTGATCGTCCCCACCATGCTGGCGCCGCGCGCGCCCACGCTCTGGGTGGCGGTGGCGATCGTGAGCGTGGCCGCGGCCGCGCACCAGTGGTGGAGCTGCAACCTGTTCACGACGGCGAGCGACATGTTCCCGCGCCGCGCCGTCGCGTCCGTGGTGGGGATCGGCGGGTTCGCGGGGGCGATGGGGGGCGTGCTCTTCCAGCGCGCCACCGGCCGCATCCTGCAGGCGACGGGGAACAACTACGGGATCATCTTCATGATCTGCGGGCTGGCCTACGTGACCGCCTGGCTGCTGATGCACGCGATCGTGCCGCGGCTGCAGCCGGCGCGGCTGGACGGCGAGTGATGCGCGTGTCCGACGCCGCCGCGGCGCCCACGGCGACGGGTTGGAAACCCGCCGCTGGAACAGCACAAAGTCCGCCTTCGCGGACTGCGCCCCGGGTTCCTCGCGCGCCACGAGCCCCGGCGCGGGCGAGGTTGTTCGCCCTGCGTCCCCCCTCTCCCCGCTGTTGGGGAGAGGGGCCGGGGGTGAGGGGTGCCGCGGTGCGCACCGCCCTCGCGCCGGGCGCCAGATCCAGGCGAGCCGGAGAGGGCGCCGAGCGCCGGACGCACGGGCGCTCCCCGGCCTGGTGCGCCGTCTCCCGCGCCCCGCCCGCCGCGGCCGAGCGCGGGCCCCCAGCCCACGCGCCACAGACGCGGCGGCGTGCCTCCGCGACGTTTGTTCCCGTTCGCAACAAAGTACCAGAACGCAGCCTCGGTGGAGCCATTCTTCCCTTCCAGGAGAGTCCACGATGAGATGGACACGAGTCCTCGCCCTGTTCGCCGCGCTGCTGGGCCCGACGGCCGGCGCGCATGCGCAGGGGGGCACCGGCACCATCGCCGGCACGGCGGTCGACGCGCAGAACGGGCGGCCGCTCTCGGACGTGGTGATCACCGCCACCGGCAGCGGGCGCCGCACGGTGACCGACGTGAACGGCCGCTTCACCCTCGCCGGCATCCCCGCCGGCGCGCGCACGGTGAGCGCCAGCCGCCCTGGCTACGAGGGCACGGCGAGCGTCACCGTCGTCGCGGGTCAGACGGCCACGGTGACCATCCAGGTGCGCGCCACCGCCGTGCAGATGCAGGGCGTGGTCGCCGTCGGCTACGGCACGCTGCGCCGGCGCGACGTGACCGGCTCGGTCTCGTCCGTGAACACCGAGGCCATGCGCACCACCCCGGTCTCCTCGCTCGACCAGGTGCTGCAGGGCACCGCGGCCGGCGTGCAGGTCACCTCGGCCTCGGCGACGCCGGGGGGCGGCATCTCCATCCGCGTGCGCGGCACGGCCTCCATCACCGGGAACAGCGAGCCGCTGTACGTGATCGACGGCTTCCCCATCGAGAACGACCCCGACGCCGCCTCTCCCGGCGACGGGGGGCGGGCGACGGCGTCGGTGGCGCCGAACCCGCTGGCGGCGCTGAACCCCAACGACATCGAGTCCATCGAGGTGCTGAAGGACGCCAGCGCCACCGCCATCTACGGCTCTCGCGGGGCCAACGGCGTCGTCATCATCACCACCAGGCGAGGCAGGGCCGGGCGGCCGCAGGTGACCATCGACAGCTACACGGGGATGCAGAACGTCATCCGCCGCTACGACCTGCTCGACGCGCACGAGCTGGCGATGGCGATGAACGAGGTGGCGACGAACGGCGGCGGCACCGCGCCCTTCAGCCAGGCCGCGCTCGACACCCTGGGGAGGGGGACGGACTGGCAGGACGCCATCTTCCGCAGCGCGCCGCTGCGCAGCATCCAGGGCACCGTCTCCGGCGGGAGCGCGGGGACCAGCTACACGCGCTACGCCGTCTCCGGCGGCGTCTTCGACCAGCGCGGGGTGGTGGTGGGCACCGACTTCAAGCGCTACTCGCTGCGCGCCAACCTGGAGCAGGGGATCGGGCCGCGCTTCCGCTTCGGCACCAACCTCTCCGCCAGCCGGGTGAGCACCTCGTTCGTCCCCACCGACGGCGAGAGCAACCGGCGCGCGGGGGCGGTGGGCGCGGCGCTGCAGGCGTATCCCTTCCTCCCCGTGCGCTTCGCCAACGGCATCTATCCCTACCAGGGGCGCGACCTGGCCGCCGTGGGGATCCCCTCGACCAACGCCGCCGAGCTGGTGAACCCCGTCTCCCTCGCCACCCAGGTGCAGGACGACGAGGGCGACACCCGGCTGCTGGGGAACGCCTACACCAGCTACGAGCTGCTCCCCGGCCTCACCGCGCGGGTCTCCGCCGGTGCGGACTACTCGGACCGCTTCCGCAACACCTACTACCCGCGCAGCACCCGCACCGGGCTGGAGGCGCCCAACGGCCAGGCGATCCGCGGCACCAGCACCATCCTCTCGGTGCTGAACGAGAACACGCTCACCTACGACCACGACCTGGGCTCCGTCAGCCACCTGAACGTGGTGGGCGGCTTCACCTGGCAGACCAGCGTGACCGAGCGGACGAACGTGAGCGGCGCCGACTTCGTCACCGACGTGAACGGCTTCAACGACATCTCCTCGGCGCGGGTGCCGGGGACGTCGCGCTCCAGCAAGGAGAAGTGGGCGCTGGAGTCGTTCCTCTTCCGCGCGAACTACGCGCTGCTGGACCGCTACCTCTTCACCCTCACCGGGCGCACCGACGGCTCGTCGCGCTTCGGCCGGGGGAACAAGTGGGCCTTCTTCCCCTCCGTCGCGCTGGGGTGGCACGCCAGCGAAGAGCGCTTCCTGCGCGACGTGGACGCCGTCAGCGACCTCAAGCTGCGCGCCTCGTACGGGTCGGCGGGGAACCCGTCGGTGCGGCCCTACCAGTCGCTCGCGCGGCTGATCGGCACCGGCTACTCCTTCGGCGGCAACCCGGTGACGGGCTACTTCCCCGTGGGCGTGGCCAACGACGAGCTCACCTGGGAATCGACGAAGCAGCTCGACCTGGGCTTCGACCTGGGTCTCTTCTCCCGCGGCACGCTGACCTTCGACTACTACGGCAAGAAGACGGAGAACCTGCTGCTCACCGTCGACCTCCCCAGCGAGTCCGGCTTCGCGCGGGCGCTGGTGAACGCGGGGGCGGTGCGGAACCGCGGCGTGGAGGTGGCGCTGAACGTGGACCTGCTGCGCGCCGAGGCGGGGTCGCGCCGCGTGGGCTGGCGCTCGGGGCTCACCTGGGCGCGCAACCGCAACCGGGTCACCGACCTGGGCGGCGACGCCGAGATCACCGCGTCGACCATCAGCGACGACTTCAAGCTCCCGGGGACGGTGGTGCGCGTCGGGCAGCCGGTGGGCGTCTTCATCGGCTACCAGACGGGCGGGATCGTGCGCGACTCGGCGCAGGCCGCGGCGATGGCGGGGATCGTGAACCGCGCCACCGCCAGCGCCTACCGCCCGGGCGACGTGATCCTGGTGGATCAGGACGGCAACGACACCATCGACTTCCGCGACCGCACGGTGATCGGCGACCCCAATCCGAGCTTCACCCTGGGGCTGCACAACACCGTCTCCTGGCGCGGCTTCGAGCTCTCGGGGCTGCTGCAGGGGGCGTTCGGCAACGACATCCTGAACCTCAACCGCTGGCGTCTCACCGGCGGCGACGCGGCCACCAACCTGCTGCGCGAGCGCTACGAAGACCGCTGGACGCCGACGAACCACGACGCGCGCTTCCCCCGGCTGGGGGTGAACACCGTCGGCGCGGGGACCACGGACTACAACGACCTGATCCTGGAAGACGGGAGCTACCTGCGGCTGAAGACGCTCTCGTTCTCGTATGCGCTCCCCGCGCGCTGGCTGCAGTCGCGCGGGGTGACCATGGCGCGGCTGTACGTGAGCGGGAGCAACGTGTTCACCTGGACGGACTACCGGGGCTTCGACCCCGAGGTGAGCAGCTTCGGCGTGGGGAACCTGAACCGGGGGATCGACATCGGCGCCTACCCGGCGGCGCGCTCCTTCGTCTTCGGCCTGAACTTCACCTACTGACGCCCCGCACGGAGGCTACCGAGATGAGACATCGCACACGGGCCCTGGCGCTGCTGGCGGCGGCGGGCGTGGCCGCGGCGGGGTGCAAGGACGACTTCCTCACCGAGGTCCCCTACTCCTTCGTCGCCCCCGAGAACCTCTACACCTCGGCCGACGGGGCGCTGGCCGCGCTCAGCGGCGCCTACGCGGCGTTCCAGGCGCGCGTCCCCGAGCTGGGGATCAGCGACGTGGACTACTACGGCCGGCAGTACTGGATGCTGGTGGAGTATCCCACCGAGGTGATGACGCTGCGGCTGGGCGCCACCAACGAGCGCACCCTGCCGGACATCTTCCAGGTGTCGGCGGGGCACAACTACATCATCGGCGTCTGGCGGGCCGCCTTCCACGCGGTGAACCGCGCCAACTCGGTGATCGACAACGTGCCGGGGATCAGCAACATGGATCCCGCGCTGCGCGACCGGGTGGTGGGCGAGGCCAGGTTCCTGCGCGCCTACCACTACTTCAACCTGGTGCGGTTCTTCGGCGGGGTGCCGCTCTTCCTGCACGAGACGCGCTCGCTGGACGACATCCAGAAGCCGCGCGCCAGCCAGGCCGAGGTGTACCAGGCGATCATCCAGGACCTGACCGAGGCGGCGGCGGTGCTCCCGGCGAGCTACACCGGGCGCGACGTGGGGCGGGCGACGAGCGGGGCGGCGCGGGCGCTGCTGGCCAAGGTGCAGCTGCAGTACGGCGCGGTGGGCGGGGGCGGGGCGCAGGCCTTCACCGCGGCCGAGGCGGCGGCGCGGGCGGTGGTGCAGAGCGGGCGCTACTCGCTGCTGGCGAACTACGCGAGCCTGTTCGACCAGACCAACGAGAACAACGCCGAGGTGATCTTCGACATCCAGAACACCCGCACCCCGGGCGCGGGCGGCTACATGTGCGACCAGCTCGCGCCGCGGCCCGTCCCCAACCAGACGGACTTCCCCTGGTGCGACAGCCAGAACCCGTCGTTCGGGCCGGAGTGGCCGTTCTTCTACAGCTACGACCCGGCGGACACGCGCAAGGCGGGGACGTGGCTGCTCACCTACACCAAGAAGAGCGGCGCCACGGTCACCTGGGACAGCACAGGGCCGGGGGTGACGGCGTATGGGCAGTTCGCGCCGTCGCCCACCAAGTACATGGACAAGACCCCCGGCGCGCAGGACGGCGCCGAGGAGCCCAACTTCATCCTGATCCGCTACGCCGACGTGCTCCTCTCGCTGGCCGAGGCGATCAACGAGAACGCCGGCCCCACCGCCGAGGCGTACGCGCTGGTGAACCAGGTGCGGGCGCGGGCGCACGTCGCGGCCCTCACGCCGGGGCTGGCGAAGCAGGCGTTCAAGGACTCGCTCTTCGTGGAGCGGCGCTTCGAGTTCGCCATGGAGGGCCATGGCATGTTCGACTCGCAGCGCAACTGGACCTGGGCGAAGGCGCGGATCGCGCAGTACTCCACCAACGCCGCGCGCGCCTTCTGGAACCGTCCGCGGCCGCCCGGGTGCAGCAGCTGCCTGGCCCGCGACAGCAGCGTCCCCAAGGTCACGCTGGTGCTGGACGACAACGACCTGTTCTACCCCATCCCGCAGGCGGCCATCGACGTGAACCCCAACCTCACGCAGAACCCGGGATACTGACGGAGGGGTGCGGTGAGTCGGATCGATGTTACGAGACATATCGAGAGGCCCCGCTGCAGAGGATCGCGGCGGGGCCTCTTTACACGCGGCGTTGTGATGGTATACGAAGCGGCCTCAGCCTTCCATCCCGCTAAAATCAGACACGAAGTTCACTCGGCAAACTCTGCTTCGTGCTGTCGTGAGTGCTCATCGGTGAATTGGTGGAGGATTAGTGGTTGACCTGCGGCGCGCGGTAGACGACGGAAGATTCGCGGGGACTCAGAGACGGCGCTTTTCGCGATCAGGCCCGGCGACTGCGCCTACAGGGTACTGCTCGGCGTTGAGTGCGAGCTTCTCGTGTGCCGCTGTGACGAGATCGATTCCAGCAACGTCCGCGAATCGTAGAATGCCGAGGAACACATCGGCGAGCTCGTGCCGCACGTCGGCCGGTCGGGCCAGCAGGGAATCCTGTCCCCAGCGGAATAGCGCAAGCAACTCGCCGGCTTCGCTGGAGATCAGGGCAGCGAGGTTCTGCGGGGTGTGATACCGCTCCCAGCCACGCTCAGAGGCAAATATCCGCAACGCCTGCTGCAGATCAACGAGTTCCGGCGGCATGGGCTAGCCCCGGAAGCAGTTGTCGTTGTGCCAGCTCAGTGCGACGGGATCCGGGTGAAGGTCGATGCTGGTTGGAAGCAGGATGTCGGAGCCATGCAGCCGCAGGTAGTTCTCGCCGTCGTTGAAATCATCGCGCATCCGGCTGCTCGCCTCCACCCGGTACTCGGGAGTCACCGTGATGTAGCCTGCGTCGAAGAGTCGGTGCACGTCGGAACGCAGGAGCAGGCCGTTTCGCACGTGGTGCGTTGCTACCTCGGCGAAGGGACGAATGTGCGCGGCTTCGAGCGCCGGCAACGCACGTTCGCGCGTAACCGCGCACTGGCGATGGTAGGCGTCGGTCACCATCACGCGGAACGTGCCCTGGCCGAGACGGTGGGGGACGAGCATGGGGTCGCCGTACCCCCCGGGTACAGTGATGCGGAGTCGTGCGGCAAGGGTTTCACCGACCGCCTTTCCCTGAAGCCGGTCGGCCACCTGCGACCAGAGTTTTTCGCCGATGGGGGTGGTGAAGTCGTACCGCTTCCCGCGGACGATTTCGCTGCGCCAGTCCTCTGGGGGTGGAATCCACAGCTCTTCGGGCCAGAAAAAGGGCTCGACCAGGAGGATGCACCCGATGGTGTAATCTTCGAACGGGCGCGGGTCATCGCGTCGTAGCCGCGAAATGCTGTGACGGACCTCGGCCAGCGAGCGTGCGCCGTTCTTCTCACCAAAGGCCTCCCACGCGAGGCTGATAGGAAGCTCGGTGTAGTGTTGGAAGAAACCTCCTCCAGCGATCATGTTGTGAGGTGACTTCAATTTGAAGAGCAGAGGTTCACCGCGATTCAGAACCGCGAACCTTCCCCCCCAGCGGTTCGGCATCCAGAAGTTCACCTCGTCCACGCCATTGCGGGACGAGAGGAAGTCGAACCAAGCGCGGTCGGTAGGAGCGACGTATGCGCCCATGTGTGCGTTCGAGGCGAGCTTTTGGAGACCGCAATGCGACACGGTGGAGGCAGCGGTGACGATAATAGTGCTGTGACCGCCGGGTGGGAATGTCGGTGAAGGGCCAGTGGGGCCGCGCGGCGGCACCGACTGGACGAGGGCTGCGCCAACCTTCGGCGAGTGCTTAGAGACGGCGGATTACCGCCAGGGTGGGCCCGCACCGGCGAGTGCGGCCCGGACCATGCGAATCCCGCGACCGGCCGCCGCGGTCTGGCCGGTGGCGCAATCGGAGCCGAGCACCCCCCACACGGCTGCATGGCATCGTCAACACAGGCGACCGGATCGGCCGAGCGCGATGGCGCGGGCCGCTCGACGAAGGCGAAGGGACGCGAACCACGCCTTCCTGATCGGCCTCGCGTCTCCGCGTGAGACGATCTCCCCGGCTGCGGTCGATTCGCGGCCGACCTTCCCACCTCCCGCGATCGCGGCGATGTCCCGGCTCGGACGAATCCGGCAACTCTGGCGCTACCCGGTCAAGTCGTTCCTCGGCGAACCCCTCGACGCCGTCCGGCTCGACGGACGCGGGCTGGAGGGCGACCGGCTTTTCGCCGTCCGCGACGCGCGCGGCAAGTTCGGGAGCGGCAAGACCACGCGGCGCTTCCAGCACATCGACGGCCTCTTTCGCTTCCAGGCGCCGTGGGGCGACGGCGTCCCCGAGATCGTCTTCCCCGGCGGCCGGCGGATCTCCGGCGCCGATCCGCGCGTGCACGCCGCGCTGAGCGAGGCGCTGGGCCAGCCGGTGACGCTCGCCCGCGAAGCCGGCGTGCCGCACTTCGACGCGGGCGCGGTGCACCTGCTGACCACGGCGTCGCTGCGCTGGCTGGGCTCGCTGCTCGGCGGCGCGGCAGACGCGCGGCGGTTCCGGCCCAACCTGGTGGTGGATGCGCCCGGCGACAGACCCGTGGAGCAGGGATGGCGGGGCGCCCTCCTCCGCATCGGCGGCGCCGAGCTGCGGGTGACCGGGACGACGGAGCGCTGCGTGATGGTCGGCTTCGCGCAGCCCGGGGTGGATGCGGACCCGCGCGTCCTGCGCGAGCTCGCGGCGCGCGCCGATGCCTGCTTCGGCGTCTACGCCGACGTGGTCACCCCCGGCACCATCTCGGTGGGAGACGCGGTGACCCTCGCGTGACGCGGGCTCGCGCGTCAGCCGTGGTCTTCCCTGGACGCAGCCTCGGGGACCGAAATCCATTCACGGCGTGAATGATTGCCATTCACGCCGTGAATCGTTGGCACGGGCGCCGCGGGCGGAACCTCTACAGCACCTTCCACCAGGGCGCGGCCAGGACGTCGGGGGTGAGCCGCTCGAGCGTCCTGCCGGTGTGCAGCAGCCGGCCCGCGCGCGACTGTCCGCCGTACTCGCTCCGGAAGGTCCGCAGGTCCGTCGCGTCGCCGAGCCGGGGGCGGCCGGTCGCCTCGATCTCGATCGGCAGGAGCTGCCCGCCCGTCTCGACCACGAAATCCACCTCCTCGCCGATCACCGATCGCCGTGCGCCAGCAGCAAACCTCCGCGCGATTCGGGCGGGCATTGCGCCAGGCCAGGAGCTGGTGAGCGGCGGGGCCTCGACGGCACAGCTTCCTGAGCTCAGAACCAGATCCCCAACCGGCTCGTCGGAGCACCGACCGAAAAGGTCGAGGTGACCGCCACACCCGGCTTCAAGTCTCCCGCGGCATCGAAGTGCACGTCGCGCTGCACGGAAAGGCCGACGAATCCGAGGCCGATCCCCATCTCCATCCCGCCGCCGTAGCTGAATCCCCGACGGCGCACGTGGTCGTGGGAGTACCACCGCATCGCGACCGGAATCGAAAATTCGGTGTCGAGCTTCGGGATCGGGAACACCAAGCGAGCCGTGGGACCCTGCGCGAACTCACCTCCGCGCACCAGCATGGACCATCCTCCCATCAGGCCGAACTGCGGGAGGATCGGCCGGCGCCCCGACTCCTGGATGATCCAGTCGCCTCCCGGCGCGCCCGCGATCAGCGTCTCCACCTGCACGAGGACGCGTGCGGGTCCTGCCTCGTGGCCGAACAGCGCCTGTGTTCCCATCGACAGTGCGATGACCGGTTCGAAGGTCCGCGCCGCGACCCGGCCGGACTCGTAGTCGCCGTAGGCGATCTCCGCCTGGGGACCGATGAGGCCCGAGTCCGAAAGCGTATAGCCTTTCCAGCGGTAGTGCTCGAAGTGATTCACGGCGTGGCTCGACAGGTATGATTCGAGGATGTCCGCCACCGAGCGCGCCACCACCAGCGTCATCAGGATGTCCTGGTCGGAGCCGGGGACGAGCCGGTCGTCACCGACGAGGTCGAGGGCACCCATTCCCTTCAGGCGCGCGGATACCGAGTCGGCACCGGTCGGCCACCGTCGCGCGAGTCCATCCGGCAGCCCGGCCGCGAGCAGGTCGGCCAAGGGGCCGACGTTCCTGACGACGAAGGACGCCCCGTGCCTGTTGTAGTAGTCATGCATCGCCAGCGAGGCCGCGTCGTGGAAGTTCCTGCGAGGCGTGAACACGTGGCCGGGAGCGAAGAAATCTTCGAGGTAGTGCTCCGAGAAGGCATTGAGGACCAGTGCGGATACCAGGTTCCCGTCGTCCGCCGCGAGCGCGCTCGCCGAGCGATGCCAGAACCATTGTCCGTACATGGCCCGGTCCTGGAAGTGATCCACGTTGAGCCGCGCGGAAAACACACTCTGAACCGTGCTCCGGCCGAGCTCGTCCAGCACCGACAGGGGCAGCATGTCACCGCGGAAGTGCTGCGCAGCCGAGTCGTTGCGGACGAACAGGTAGTAGTCGGCCGGCGAACCCGCGTTGTCCACCAGGGCGACCAGGTGGCCGTAGGTCAGGGGGCCGCGGGGACGGCACTCGCTGCCGCCAAGCTGCTGCAGGACGTGCATCTGCGCCGCCGAGAACGATCTCGAGGTGGATGCGGACTGGTGCGTCACGTAGTGGAGGGCGAGCTGGAACGCGTTGCTCGAAACTTCACAGTGCTCTCGGTAGCTGAACGCGTGGGCAGGTCTCGAGGCAAGGAGGGCCAGGACGGCGGCGAGGGTGGGGACGAAACGTTTCCGCATGCGCATGACTCCGGGGTGTCGTGAACTATGTTCCTTCATGGGAGGCCGTCGGCTCGGCGAGGAGGTCGCCGGCGACGGAGCGGAGGAGGGAATCGCGGTCGTCGTTGAGCGCCACGCGCGCGGCGCGGAAGCGCAGGCCGGAGCGCTGGCAGGCCAGGTCGCACACTCGGAGGATGCGCTCGATGGACGCGTCGTCCAGCGCCAGGCGGCTGCTGGTGAGCGGCGGGGCCTCGGCGGCGCCGGCGTCGCGGGCGTCGAGCAGCGCCTCGGTGCGGCTCAGGGTGGCGGCGCGCACGTACAGCTCGATGGCCATGTCGGCGATGCGCGCCACCACGAACTGGCGCTCCACGACGTCCTTGCCGTGGCGGCGGATCACCCGTTCCACCGCGGCGCGCAGGTCGCGCGTGTGGGCGGCCAGGTAGTCGTAGTGCCGCCGCAGCGCGGGCTGCATGTCGCCGGCGATCTCCGGCTCCCCGCCGCCCACCGCCCATCGCACCCGGTCGCCCGCGAACTCGCCCAGCAGCCCCAGTCCCTTGATCGGGTGGCGCAGCGCCTGCCCGATGCGGCGCAGGTACTCGCCCGGGCCCTGCATCCCCGACAGCCCCACGAACAGGCGCAGGATCTCGTTGGTCCCCTCGAAGATGCGGGTGATGCGCGCGTCGCGGTACATCCGCTCGTACGGATACCCCTTCACGAACCCGCGCCCGCCGGCGATCTGCACCAGCTCGTCCACCGCGCGGTCCAGCGCGTCGCTGTTCCACACCTTGGCGGCTGCGCTCTCCAGCGCGTAGTCCACGTCGCCCCGGTCGGCGAGGCCCGTGGTGAAGTAGGCGACGCTCTCGGCGGTGTACGCGTCGGCCGCCATGGCCGCGAGCTTCCCCTGCGTCAGCTCGAACCCGGCGATCGGCCGCCCGAACTGCTCGCGCTCCCGCGCGAAGTCGGCCGCCATCCGCAGGCAGTGGCGCACGCCCCCCGCCGCGCCGGCGGAGAGCCCCTGCCGCCCGGAGTTCAGGATGCGCATCGCCAGCTTGAAGCCCTCGCCCACCTCGCCCAGCACGTTCTCCGGCGGCACGCGCACGTCGCGGAAGTGGAGCTCGGTCTGGTTGCTCCCGCGCGCGCCCATCTTCCGCAGCGGCTCGCCGCGGGAGAAGCCGGGCATGTCGGGGCGCAGGATGAACGCCGTCACCCGGTCCACCATCTTCCCCTCGCGCTCCACCGGCGTCTGCGCGAAGGTGACGATCACCTCGCTGAACGAGCCGTTGCCGATCCAGATCTTGTCGCCGTTCAGCACCCAGTGGCCGTCGTCGCCGAGCTCCGCGCGGCTCTCGATCCCCTGCGCGTCGCTCCCCGCGCCCGGCTCGGTGAGCGCGAACGAGGCGAACCACTCGCCCGTGGCCGCCTTCGGGAGATAGAGCTGCTTCTGCGCCTCCGTGCCCGCCAGCAGGATCCCCTTGATGCCGATGGAGAGGTGCACCCCCAGGATGATCCCCAGCCCCACGTCGTACGCCGTCACCGCCTCGAACACGCGGCAGTAGGCGCTCTGGCTGAGCCCCATCCCCCCGTACTCGGCGGGGATGGAGATGCTGAAGAGCCCCATGCGGCAGAGGTCGTCGATCACCTTCGGCGGCACCTGCTCGTGCTCGTCCACCCACTCGCGGTCCACCTCGCGCTCCAGGTACGCCGTCAGCTCCGCCAGGAACGCCGACACCCGCGCGTTCTCGTCGCCGCTGATGCGCGGGTAGGGGAAGAGGATCGAGCTGTCGACGGTCCCCTCGAAGAACCCCCGGGTGAGCGATCTCGCGGCGTCCGACATGGTGGTCCCATCGGTGGGTGTGAAAGGTTCGGTTGATAGTTAACGCGCCGCGCCACCTCGGCGCTACCGAAGCAGAGCTGGCCCCACGCGGAGACGCGGAGTCGCAGATAGGCTCGGCAATCCTCTGCGACTCCGCGTTTCTGCGTGAGGCGGTTTTCATCGCCGCGCGCTCTGGCGGCGGCGGGTGCTGCGCGGTGCTGGGACCTGCCGACACTCGAGGCTCTCGTCACCCCAGCGAGAGCGTGATGGAATCGATGAAATCCGGTCCGGTTCCGGAACCGGCCACCAGGATCCACAGGGTCGCGATCGTCACGTGCCGCCCCGGCCCGCGCACGAGGCGCAGCGACGACCGGCTGGTTTCGGGGTGACTGGTGACCGGAGTCTTCACCTCGATGCTCTTCGTCCTCTCGCCGGATTTCTCGAAATAGAGATCGTTCGGCTCGGACGGGCCCTCGGTCAACCCGCGTGGCGGATCGAAGGTGAAACGGACGCGCGCCTTCCGTTCGCCGGCCGACGCGTAGAGGTGCTGCTCGATCTCGATGTCCGCGGGGAGCGTGATCGTGCGTTGCGGACCCTCCGCGTCCCGCGATTTCCTGATGCTCATCGTGTGCTCCTACTGTCCGAGTAGATCCCCGACCTTCCCGAAGGCGCTCCGCGCGTCCCAGTCGAAGGAGAGGGAGAGGAAGGGGGCGAGCGCGAGCCGGGAGTGCGGCTCCGGTTCCGAGTCGTCGAGGTCGCGCACCACCACCGCGCCCGCGGAGGCGCGCAGGACGTCGAGGAAGCGCCACCCCGCCCCCACCACGGCCGAGGTGCTCCCGAAGAAGTCCTTCCGCTCGCCGTCTTTCGCGAGCGACTGCAGGGTGAGGCCCACCATCACCGCGAGCGAGCGGTTCCACGAGTTCACCACCGACTGGGGAACCCGACGGTTCACTCCGGTCGGGTAGAAGTTGACCCCGGCGTACGGGGCCGCCTGGTCCACCCCGAAGGCGTACAGCACTCCGATGTCGGCGCTCACGTAGCGGCGCGTGCGGGTGTCGAGGGCGGTCTCGATGGAGCTGCCCAGCAGCGGGGCGTCGGCCTGCTGGGTCCGGCTGACGTAGCGCGCCACCGACGCGATCGCGTCCCTGCGTGCGGAGAGATGGTCTTGCAGGTCGGTGTAGTTCAGCTGTACGTCCGCGACCTGCCCTCGCAGGGCGTCGAGCGCGGCCGTCAGCAGGACCATCCGCTCCCGGCGCACGCCGAGCTTCTCCAGCGCCCGCCGGTCCGCGGCGAGGGACGACGCGACCGCCCGCAGCGCAGTCAGCCGCTCCTGGGTGGCGGACAGGGCGCGGAGCGCACCCTCCACCTCACGCGGCTCCCAGACCTCGTCGAGCGCCAGCGGCGCGAGCGGCGGGGCGGTTCCCGTGTCGGAGAGCGCCACCTCGCCAGACGCGACCCGGGTGAAGAAGTCCGGCGGCTCCGGGTCGCCGATCAGCCTTGCCGCCTCCGCGGCGAGGGCGAACCGGGCCGGAGCGTCCTGCGGGCGCGCGCGTGCGCCTGCGATCGCCCGCAGCTCGGCGCCGAATCCCCGCTGCAGCTGCGCGAGCTCGGCCTGCGCTCGTCCTGAGCCCAACCCCACGTTCGCGATCGCCGTCGTTCGCCTCGTCTGTGCGTCGAGCAGGCCGGCGACCTGCAGCTGCGCCTTCGTGTCGGCGGGGGGATGGATCGTGTCGAAGAGCGAGTTCTCGGCGATGAGGATTCGTCCGCCCGGCGCGGGCGCGGGGAGGGACCGGACGAGGGCGCGCTGCAGCGCGCCGACCTGCGCGGGCGTAAGGTCGTTCGCCCGCGACCACGCGCGGAGGGAAACGTCGAGACCCCGCTGCACCCGCGCCTCGAACGCCACCGAGTCGTCCCCCACCAGTCGGCTCAGCGTGCGGATGCAGAACAGGTAGTAGCGGTCGGGGCGCAGCAGGGCGCGCGAAGAATCGCCCACGGAGAGGTAGAAGGAATCCGCAGGCGCGTTGGCCCAGTGCGCGAGCGAGTCCGTCCAGGTGTCCGCCGCTCCGCAGCCGTGCATCCCCGCGGGGGAAGGACGGTAGCGCGCGCCCACCCGGGTGAGGCCCGGTGTCGTCTTCCCCACGATGAAGAACCGCTCGTCGAAGGGGAGCTGGCCGCGGATCGATCCGCTGCGCAGGTCCACCACCACCCGCTGAACGGCGTCCTGTGCCGGAAGGCGCCCCGGCGCGGCGAGGAGGGCGGCGAGCGCGGCGGCGGCGATCCACGCCCGGGCCGCGCGCGGTGGGCCCACGCGCGCTCCCCCGCCGGGAGGCCGGGGGGCGCGGCGAAGGCGCGGCGGCAGGCGATGCCGCACCGCCGCACGGGACCCGAGATGGAGACAGGGCAGGGGATTCATGGCGCACTCTCCGGATGAAAGCCGACGGGGGGACGAGAACACTTGCTGCCGCGAATCGGCGCGGCCTACTGTTAGTCCCGGCCCGTCAACCCGGCATCGCGGAAACCGTCAACCTGCAGGAAAGCCTCGTGATGGCGGTCACTCTCTCCCTCTTCGGCGGGGTCCGGCTGGCCGACGCGCAGGGGGTTCCATGCGACGGGCGCGCGGGGCAGCGGCGCCGGCTCGCCGTGCTGGCGATTCTCGCCGCCGCGCGCGGCGAGCCGGTGGCGCGCGAGCGAATCATCGCCCTTCTCTGGCCGGAGGTGGACACGGCCCATGGGCGCCGCAGCCTGGTCCAGTCGCTGCACGTGATCCACAAGGAGCTGGACGAAGACCCGGTGGTGCGCAGGGGCGGCGAGCTGGCGCTCGACCTTTCGCGGGTGCGCTGCGACGTCGTGGAGTTCTGGGCGGCGCTGGAGGCGGAGCGCCCCGACGACGCGGTGTCGCGCTACGCAGGTCCCTTCCTCGCCGGGCTCGTGGTGGAGGATGCGCCGGAGTTCGCGTTCTGGGCGGACCGCGAGCGCGAGCGGCTCGAGGCGGCGTTCGCCGCCGCGGTGGAGCGTGTCGCCGCCCGCGAGGAGCGGAGTGGCGCCTGGGCCCGCGCCGCGGCAGCCTGGCGGCGGCTGGCGGCGGAGAAGCCGGAGTGCACCCCCGCGGCGCTGCGCCTGGCGCGCGCGCTCGACGGCGCGGGCGACCGGGCCGCGGCGCTGCGGCACCTCCAGGTCCACGCGGCCTACCTGCGCGAGGTGCTGGACCTGGAGGAGCCGGCCGAGGTCCGCGAACTCGTCGCCCGGCTCCGATCGGCGCCGGACCCGTCGCCTGCGGTGGAGCGGGAACGCGATCCCCCGGGCCGGCGCACCCGGCCGCGGCGGCCGGTGACGAGAGGGCGCCGGTCGGGGATGGCACGGCGCCGGCCCATCCCGCGCCCGCGGCGGATCGCTCCGGGGCCACAGGGTGGCAGCGACCCTCCACCCGCGACGCGCCGGCGCGGCTTGGTGCGCCTGCCGGCGCTCCCCCGCTGGTGGTGGGGCCTGGGAGTCGGGGCGGCCATGCTGGTGGTGCTGGCGGGGCTCAAGCACCTGGGCGAGGCTCCGTCCGCCGAATCCCCGGTGCGGGTGGCCGTCGGCGGGTGTGCCGTCAACGGCGCCGACCCCGCCCTGGCCGGTGTCTGCGCCGGGATGATGGACCTGGTCACGATGGAGCTGAGCGGCGTGGAGGCGCTGGAGGTCGTCCGCCCGTCCGCGCCGCCGCCGGGCTCCCGTCTGCGCCCCGCCGAAACCGATCCCGATTCACTGGCCGCGCGGATGGACGCGCAGGTGGTGATCTCCGGGAGCCTGGAGCGGGCGGGCGGGCGCGTGCGGCACACCCTGTTCTTGCGGGAACCTTCCGCGGGGGGGCGTCTTTTCGCCGACACCATGGAAGCGCCGGCGGGCGAGCCGTTCGCGCTGGAGGAATCGCTCGCGCGCCGTGCCGCGCGCTTGCTGCGTGGGAGAGTGAGCCGCCGGCTGGACCTGGCGGCCCTCGAAGCGGGTTCGGAGAACGCCGAGGCCCGCCGGCTGATGCTCCGCGCGTACGGCGAGCGCGCCCGCGCGCTGGCGGAGATCGGCGACCGCGACACCATCGTCGTGGCCGTGGGGCTGCGCCGCTTCGAGCGGGTGGACACGCTGCTGATGCGCGCCGAGGCGGAGGACCGGCGGTGGCCTGCCCCGGTGCTGCAGCGCGCCTGGACCGCCTGGTACCGCGCGCAGGCCTCGCCCGAAGCGGCGCAGGGTCCGCTCCTGGCGTCCGCCCGGGCGCACGCGGCCCGCGTGCTCCACCGGGACCCGCGCGTTCCCGAGGCGCTGGAACTGCGCGCGCTCGTGCTGTGGGCGATGGCCAACCGCGCGGAGAACCGCGACTCCGCCAACGCGCTGATCGACGCCGCGGCGCGCGCCGCGGCGTCCGCGGTGGACGTCGACGAGCGCCGCGTCACCGCCTGGACCACCCTGAGCCAGGTGCAGCGGTACCAGGGGCGCCACGAAGAGGCGTACTACGCGGCGATCCGCGCCCGCGAGGTGGACCAGTTCCTGGTGCACGACCGTGTGGTCACGGCCCGGCTGTTCCGGGGCGCGCTGGCGTTCGGGCGGTTCGACCTGGCCGCGCGGCACTGCGCCGACGGCGCGCGCGACGCACCCGGCGACTGGCGGTTCGCGGAGTGCCCCCTGACGCTCGTGGCGCACGTCGACACCGGCACGGCCGACACGGCCGCCGCCGCCGCGATGCTGGCGCGTCTCGACCAGCTGGATCCCCCCGAGGCGTTGTTGAAGAAGGGGCGAAACTATGCCCGGGTGTACCGCCACATGCTCTTCGCGGCCGTGCTCGCGCGCGCCGGCGCACCCGCCCGCGCCCGGCAGGAGGTGGCGCTCGCCCGCTCCCTGCTGGACCCGCGCAACGGCGACGAGCCCGTTTCCTTTCTCTACGACCAGGCGCACGTGCTGCTCTTCCTGGGCGACAGCGCCGGCGCGCAGCGGGCGCTGGCGGATCTCGTCCGCCAGCGCCCGCAGTACCGCCGTTACATCGAGTCCGACTACCTCTTTCGACGGCTCCGGCCGAGGCCGGGGGTGCTACTGGAGGGGCTGCCCCACCCAGTCCGGCGTGACCATCCCCAGGTCCTGCTTGATACCGAAGATCCCGACGCCGTGGCCCGTTTCCCTGACCACGCAGCTCTCGACGCCGTCCACCCACTCGCTTCCCGGCAGGTGGACGACCAGCAGCATCTCCTGATTGTACGTGTCTTTCAGCGCACCCCCCTCTTCCACGCTTCCGATCCCCGTGTAATACGGTACGAGGAACTTCTCGACCGCGGAGTCACCCCAGAATACCGCGTCGTACTTGTCGCCGCTCAGGCAGATGTCGGCGCCGTTCTCGATCTCGAGCGTCACCTTCTTGACCTTCAGGTCCTTGCCGTCCTTTGACTTCAGCGGAGTCCGTGGGTACTTCGTTTCGAACGGCCCGAAGATGCCGTACTCCTTGGGGTCGAGCTTTTCGTCCTTTCGGTACGCCACGGCCGCCTTGCACGTCAGGAAGACACCGCTGACGCGATGACCCTGGTTCTTGGGATCGTAGAGGTAGGGTGCGACAAAGTACACCTTCTTCCCGAGCCTCGCGCCATCCACGCTTTCGGCCAGACGGGCCAGGAGCGTGGCCGTGGCGTACTTGGAGGGGTACGGCTCACAGGGGTTTTCCTTCTTCTCTGCAGAGTCTTGCCGTTTGGCGGACATGTGCACCTCCACGACGAGGGGGTTGAGGACGCCCGCGGCCGAGCGGTCGGGGCGCGTGCTGCACAAGGAAACTGCTTTCCGTCCGTCAACCCGCGCTTGCCGGAGGCATCAACCCGGCCTCCGGCGTACGTTGCGGCAAGAATTCGATACTGACAGCATGGGTCGCGACCGGGTTGCGGCAGCCCGGCGGTCCACGTTCAACGCCTGCGAAGCAGGGAGGATGATGCAGCAGACGGGCTATCCCGCGGCACGGGCGGTGGCGGCCACCGTGGTGAACCACCTCGCGTCGCACCTGGCGGCGGCGCGCGAGCGCGGCTACGACGACGTGGCGCCGCAGCCGGACGAGGAGACCATCGCGGCGCTGGTGGACCTGGCCTTCTGGGCCAGCCTGCAGCGCGAGGAGGGGCGCGCGCCCAAGATCTCGCTCGCCTTCGTGCCGCCCGAGTGCGGGGCGCACGCGATGGTGTTCGAGCGCGCGCTGGCGGCGGACCCGCGCGGGCTCTCGCGCGTGGCGCCGGCGGTGGAGCGGCCGGGGATCCACCTGGGCGCGTGGCCGGACGACGGCGGCGCGCTGCGCGTCTGGGGGACCACGCGCTCCGTCCCGCTGCTGGCGTTCGTGATCGAGGTGGTGGAGCCCGGGCTGCTGGTGCTCAAGCAGCGCCGGGGGGACGAGCACGACAAGTTCGGCACCATCGCGGTGCTCGCGGGCGACCACGTGCAGGTGGTGGACGAGGCGGGCGCCAGCCTCCCCGACTGCCCGGACCTGCTCACCCGCCTGCTGGGCTTCGAGGTCCCCGACCCGGTGGACGGCTCCGTCAACCTGCTGATCCAGCTCGCCGTCTCCATGCGCGCGCACGGCCGCGGCGGCTCGCTGCTGGTGGTGCCCGCGGACGCGCACGGCTGGCGGGAGTCCGCCGCGCACCCCATCCCCTACCTGGTCCATCCCTTCTCCGGCCTCGCGGAGCTCTTCGGCGCCGGCGAGGACGAGCAGGCGCGGCCGGCGTGGCGCGAGTCGCTGCACCGTGCCGTCGAGGCGGTGGCGGGGCTCACCGCGGTGGACGGCGCCACGGTGCTGAACGCGCGCCACGAGGTGCTCGCGTTCGGGGTGAAGCTGGCGCGCCGCCGCGGGAGCGAGCGGGTGGAGCGCGTCGCCCTCACCGCGCCGGTGGTGGGGGACGCGCCCGCCGTGGTCGACCCATCGCAGCTGGGCGGCACCCGCCACCTCTCCGCCGCGCAGTTCGTCCACGACCAGCGTGACGCGCTGGCGATGGTGGCCTCGCAGGACGGCCGCTTCACCGTCTTCGCCTGGTCCCCCTGCGAAGGGATGGTGCACGCCCACCGCGTGGAGACGCTGCTGATGTGACGGATGGCCTCACGCAGAGACGCGGAGACGCAGGGAGGCTGGCCGGCCCTCTCCGCGTCTCCGCGTCTCCGCGTGAGATGCTGTTCCAGGATCAGGGTGCGGCGGGCTGCGGCTCGGGGAAGACGTAGGTCAGTTCGCGCTCCTCGCCGCCGCGGCGGACCAGGAGGGTGTACTCGGTCCCCGGCCGGCGCACGGGGAAGAGCGGCGGCTGGCGCGTGTCGCGGCCGTTCACCGAGACGATGGTGTCGCCCACCGCGAGCCCGGCGCGCGCCGCGTTGCTCCCCGGCAGCACCACGGTCACGTACGGGTGGTCGAAGACGGGCCTGCGGTCCGGCCCCGGGCGCGACGACACCCCCCAGGCGAAGCCGAAGGTGCGCGCCACGCTCCCGTTGGCCGGGTTCCCGTTCGCGATCCCCGTGCGGCGCAGCACCCCGCCGGGGCGCGGCGGCTCGCCGCCCTGCGCCGCGGCGCTCCCCGCCTGCAGCGCCAGCGCCGCCGCGAGCGCGAGGACGAGGCTCGCGCCCTTCACGGCCTCCCCCGTGCGCTCGAGGTCAGGATGGCCGCGGAGCCGCGCCCGGGGCCGGCCGGCGCCTGCGCCAGCCCCGCGGCCTGCCGCACGTAGGCGCGGATGGTGTCCATCGGCGGCGTGCCGCGGAAGAGCACGCCGTTCACCATCCAGGTGGGCGTGCTGTTCAGCTTCAGCGCGTGCGCGTCGGCGGTGTCGCGCTGCAGCGCGGCCACCGGCGCCGTCTCGGCCATGCAGCGGTCGAACGCCGGCCGGTCGGGGACCCCCGCCACCTCGGCGAAGCGGCTCCACGGGAGGGTGCCGATGGAGGCCTGTGCCTGGAAGAGCGCGTCGTGGAACTGGTCGAAGCGGTCCTGCCGCGCGGCGCACTCGCTGGCCTGCGCGGCCGCGACCGCGTACGGGTGGATCGGCAGCGGCGCGTGCCGGCGCACCACCGCGACCTGGTCGGGGAACTCCATCCGGATGGCGTCCAGGTACCCCGCGAGGATGCGGCACGCCGGGCACTGGAAGTCGGAGAAGACCACGATGTCCACCGGCGCCGCCGCGGGGCCGCTCCGGTGCCCCTGGGCCGCGAACCGCTGCCAGTCGGCGATGCGCTCGGTGTGCGGCCGCTCCCTGCCGCGCGAGGGGGGGAACAGGTCCTGGCGCACCACCAGCGCGGTGACCGTCACCGCGCAGACGATCAGCACCACGTTGGTGGCTGCGGGGAGCCAGCTCGGTGTCCGCATCGAGGCTCTTCCTGCCGTGGGAGATGGAGAAGGAGGAGGGCGAATACCCGCCCGCGGTGCGCTGTCCACCGCGGGACGAGACGGCTTCAGGAGATCAGTAGCACTCCACGCCGGTCACCACGCAGCTGCCGTCCGGGAACTCCCAGTAGTAGACGTAGCCGTACGACCAGTTGCCACCGGTCGACGACTCGCAGGTGTTCCAGCCGTAGTCGTACACCTCCTGGTAGCAGGAGGGGTTGGCGGCGGTGGGGGCGGCATCGGCGCGCAGGTGGAAGGCGCCGAGCATGGTGACGAGGGCGAGCACGACACGAAGCTTGGAGAAGTTGCGCATGGGACCTGTCCTCCGGTGGTGCGGGATGGGAAGGTACCGCGGGAATCCACATGGACAGCGCATGCGGAACGCCGACGATAAATGTTGACCGGGCCCGATGTCAAGCATATTATGTCTGGATATGTGTTTACAGGCGGTCCCCAAAGGAACGCTCGCCCTCCCATCTCCCACCGGGGGCCGCACCTGCCTCTCGACCCTTCCTCCCGCCGACCCTTACCGGCGAGTCCCGTCGACGCCCCGCGGCTCCGCGGCCTGAGGCGCGCCGTGGTGCTCGCCGTGCTCGGGGCGGCAGCGCTCCTGGCGGGGCGGGCGCAGGCGCAGGCGGGGGTGGCCGGACGGGTGCTGGACCGGGCCGAGGGCTCGGCCATCGCCGCCGCGACGGTGCGCATCACCGCGGAGGACACGCACGCCTCCACCTCCGCCGTCACCGACTCGGCCGGGCGCTACGCGCTGTCGCTGCCGGCGGGCGCGGGGCCGTTCACCCTGCGCGCCGAGCGCGTCGGCTACGTCGCCCTCACCGTCTCCGTCGCGGCCGAGGCGGCGCGCGCCGGCCTCTGGCGCGACCTCCGCCTCACCTCCGAGGCCATCCGGCTGCGCGGCGTCACCGCCACGGAGACGCGCCCCGAGCGGCGCAAGCCGGCGCGCCGCACCCCCGGCGGCACTGAGGCGACCTCCCTCACCTGGTCGCGCACCGCGAGCCCCATCGACCCCGGCGACCTGGCGGGGCTCGCCGGGCTCGAACCGGGCGTGCAGACCACGGACGACGGGGGGCTCTCCGTCTTCGCGCAGGATCCCTCGCAGACTCGCACCACCCTCGACGGCGCCAGCTTCGGCGCCACCACCCTCCCCCAGGAGGCGCTCGCCGGCGTCACCGTGGTCACCAGCGCCTACGACGTCTCGCGCGGCCAGTACTCCGGCGGGGCGGTCGAAGCGACCACCCTCAGCGGCACCAACCTCTTCGGCGGCGCGCTGCGGACGCGGTTCAGCGACCCGCAGCTGCAGTGGCGGCCGGTCCCGAGCGCCACCCGCTTCCCCGAGTCGACGATCGGCCAGGCCGAGGGGGGGATGGGCGGCGCGCTGGTCCCCAACCGGTTGTTCTGGTACGCCGCGCTCGGCGCCTCGCGGCGGACGACTCCGCTGGTCACCCTCGACAACGCCGCCCCCGCCGTGCTGGCGGGGATGGGGGTGGAGCCGGACTCGGCCGCCGCGCTGCAGTCGGTGCTGCGCGCGCGGGGGATCGGCCCGGCGGGCGCCCTGGCGGCGGACGGGCGCAAGGACGCCGCGTCGGGGCTGCTGCGGCTGGACTACGACCTGGCGGACAGCCACTCGCTGATGCTGCGGCTGGACGGCCGTCGCGGCACGCTCACCGGGCTGGGCACGGACCCGCTCTCCACGCTGGCCAGCGCCGGCGACGCGCGCGACAGGGGTGCCGGCCTGATGGCGCAGCTCAGCTCGCGCGCCGGCGCGGCGGAGAACCGGCTGCGCGCCTACGCCGCGCGCGCGCGGCAGACCGTGTCGCCCGACTGGGCGGGTGCCGCGGGCCAGGTGCGCATCCCCTCCACCTTCGACGGCGGCGGCGGCAGCTCCATCCTCCGCTTCGGCGGGGGGAGGTTGCAGTCGCGCGCGTCCTCCTCGCTGCTCGAGCTCTCCGACGAGCTCACCGCGACGGTGGGGAAGGGGCACGAGCTCCGGAGCGGCTTCACCCTCTCCGCCGAGCGCGCGTCGCAGTCGGGTGCGGCGAACGGCCTGGGCACCTTCGCCTTCGCCAGCCTAGAGGACCTGCGCGCCGGGCGGGCGTCCTCCTTCACCCGCACGCTGGGCGCGAGCGGGGGCGAGGCCGCCACCCGCTACGGAGCGCTCTACCTGGGCGACGCGTGGACGGTCGGGCGCCTCGCGCTGACCTACGGCGCGCGCCTGGAGGGCCGGCGATATCCAAGGACCGGCGACGCCGCCGCGGCGGAGGTCTTCGGCCTGCGCCCGGGGCGAGTGCCGGGCGAGTGGGGGGTGAGCCCGCGGCTGGGATGGACCTACGACGGTGGCCGCTGGTTCCTGCGCGGAGGCATCGGCGAGTTCCGCGGCACCGTACCCGTGCAGGCGCTCGCGCCGCTGCTGGGTCAGACGGGGAGTGGCGGGCCGCTGGAGCTGGCGTGCGTCGGCCCGGCGGCGCCCGTGCCCGACTGGGAATTGTACGCGCGCGACCCGGACGCCGTCCCCGCCACCTGCGCGGGGGGCGCGCCGGGGTTCGTCAGCCGCTCCCGCGCCCTTACCCTCTTCGCTCCCGACTTCGCCGCGCCGCGGACGTGGCACGCGTCGCTCGGCGGCGTGGCCCGCCCGTCCAGCCGGCTGCGGGTGCAGCTCGACGCCTCGCTCACGCGCGGCGTCAGCCAGCCGGCGGCGGCGGACCTGAACCTCGTCTCCGCGCCCGCCTTCGCGCTCGCGGACGAGGGCGGGCGTCCGGTGTTCGCGCCGGCCGGGGCCATCGATCCACGCTCGGGCGGCGCGGCGCCGGGGGCGGCGCGTCCCTCCGTGGAGTGGGGCGCGGTGCGCGAGGTCATCGCGAGCGGTCGCTCCAGCGTGGCGCAGGCCACCACCGTAATCGACTTCTACTACCCCCGCATCGGCGCCCTCGTCTCCGCGTCGTACACCTGGACGCGCGCCATCGACGAGGTGGGGAGCCTCTCCGTCCCCGGCGCCTCGTACGCCGTGGCGGCGGACGCGCCCGGGCTGCTGCGCGCGGCCGCGGACCGAGAGCGGCGCCACGACCTGCTGCTGCGGATGATGCTGGGGCCGCGGCCCTGGGTGCGCATCGGCGTGGTCGGGCGGATGGCGTCCGGGGTGCCGTTCACGCCGGTGGTGGACGGCGACGTCAACGGCGACGGCGCGGCGAACGACCGCGCCTTCGTCTTCACCCCCGCCGCGCGCGACACGGCGCTGGCGGCGGGGATGTCTCGGCTGCTGGCGGGGCTCCCCGCGGGGGTGCGCGGGTGCCTGGAGCGGCAGGCGGGGCGGGTGGCAGCGCGCAACAGCTGCCGCACCGGGTGGAGCGCGTCACTCGACCTGCGCGCGGAGCTGCAGCCGTGGCGGCGCGCGCTGGAGCACCGGCTGCTCCTCTCGGTGAGCACCGTAAACGGGCTGACGCTGCTGGACCGCGCGCTGCACGGCGGCGACGGGCTGCGCGGCTGGGGGCAGCCGGCGGGCGCGGACCCCGTGCTCCTGCGGGTGCGCGGCTTCGACCCGGCGGCACGCGCGTACCGCTACGAGGTGAACCCCGCCTTCGGCGCGCGCGACGCGGCGCGGGTGCCGTTCCTGCGACCCTTCTCGCTGGTGCTGGAGGCGCGTGTCACCGTGGGCGCCGATCCCGCGAACCAGCCGCTGCAGAGCCTGCTGAACGAGACGATGGGCCCCGGGCGCACGGCCGACGAGCTGCGCTTCGAGCTGGCACGGCGCGTCCCCAACCTCCCCGCCCAGGTGATCTCGGCGGACTCGGCGGTGGGGCTGGCGCTCACCGCGGAGCAGCGGACGGCGCTGCAGCGGCAGGCGCAGGCGCTCGGGGCTCGGCTCGCGCCGCTCACCGATTCCCTGGCCGAGTCGGTGAGCCGGATGGAGCGGAGCGGGAAGAGCTCCGGCGCGGCGTGGAAGGAGGTCGGGGGCCTCACCGCACGGCTGCAGGCCACCCTCGGCGACGAGCTGCGCGTCATCCGCGCGCTGCTGACGGAGGCGCAGTGGACGCGGCTTCCGGCGGCGATCCGCCTCCCCGCGCGGCAGTTCGTGCCGCCGCGCCAACTCGGGCGCGATCGCGATCCTCCGGCACCGTAAACAGCAATCTCACGCAGGGCCGTAGAGGCGCGGAGGAGGCGCGGCGAGCTCTGCGCTCAATCCGAGCGACGTCTCGATGAGGGACTTGTTGTGTCAGAAAAACATGATATATTTCTGACACATCGAACGGGATTGGATGCCAGATGATCAGCATTGTCAACAGGATTCTCGACCGGGTGAGGAAGGCGGGGCGTGGGTCGGTGTGGTCGCCCACCGACTTCCTCGACCTCGGGTCGCGCGATTCCGTCGACCAGTCGCTTTCGCGGCTCGTGCGGCGGGGACAGCTGCGGCGCATCGCGCGGGGGGTGTACGCGTACCCGGTGCTGAGCGCGCGGCTGGGTGCGCTCACGCCCCCGCCCGACGACGTGGCGGCCGCGCTGGCGAAGGCGAAGGGGGGCGGATGCAGGTCTCGGGGGCGCGCGCGGCCAACGAGCTCGGCCTCTCGACGCAGGTTCCCGCACAGGCGGTCTACCTCACGGACGGACCGTCGCGCACGGTGAAGGTGGGGCGGCAGGTGATCCGCCTCAAGCACGTGTCGTCCAACCAGATGGCGGGGGCGGGGACAAAGGCCGGGATGGTCATCCAGGCCCTGCGCTATCTGGGCCCGGGAGCGGACGCCGGTGTGCTCGGGCGGTTGGCGCCGCAGCTTTCGGCGGCTGACCGGCGGGTGCTCTGGAACAGCGCCTCCACCGCGCCCGGATGGGTGCAGCCGGCGCTGCGGCAGCTCGCCCGGCCGCTGGCTTTATCGATCCCCACGCCCTGATAAAAGCCTCACGCAGAGCCGCAGAGCCGCAGAGCCGCGGAGAAGCTGGCATGCGACTCTGCGTCTCCGCGGCTCTGCGTGAGATTGCCGTTGCCGTTTTCACCCGGCCAGCGGTGCGCGCGGCCGCCGCCTGGGGCGCCGGAGCACCACGCGGGCGCGGCGGGAGGCGTCGAGACGGGGGGCGTGCGCGTTCAGCAGGTCGCTGCGCGAGATGATCCCCAGCAGCACGTCCGGCTGCTCGCGCGAGACCACGGGGAGCCGCCCCACGCCCTCCGCCACCATGTGGTCCGCCGCCTCACGGAGCGAGTTGTCCTCGTACGCCACCACCGGCTGCCGCCCCACCATCTCCCCGATCCGCCGTTCGCCGGCGGCCGCCGGGTCCAGCAGGTCGCGGCGGGTCACCACCCCCGCCAGCCGGCCGTCCGCGTCCAGCACCGGGAAGCCCTGGTGCGTGCTCCCGGGCGCGTGTGACGCCATCCACGCGCGCACCGAGGCCAGCGTGTCGCCCGCGGCGAGGGTCACCACGTCGCGCGAGGCGGCGGTTCCCACCCGCACGTGGCGCAGGAAGTCGCTGACGAACTCGGTGCCCGCCTCCGTGCCGCGGCGCGCCAGCTTCTCCGTCATGATGGAGGTGGGGCTCACCAGCAGCGACACCAGGTACGCCGCGCTGCAACCGGCCAGGAGCGGGAGCAGCCCCAGCGGCTGGCGCGTGGTCTCGAAGGCGAACACCACCGAGGCCAGCAGCGCGTGCGACGCCCCGGCGAAGATCGCCGCCATCCCCACCAGCCCGGCCACGTGCGGGTCCATCCCCAGCGCCGGCACCGCCGTGGCCGCCGCCGCGCCCGCCAGCGCCCCCGCGCCGCCGCCGATGGTGAAGAGCGGCGCCAGCGTTCCCCCCGAGGTCCCGCTCCCCAGGTACACCGCCCAGGAGACGAGCTTGAGGACGATCAGCAGGAGCAGCGCCCGCCCGACGATGGCCCCCGTGAGGATCTGCTCGATGTTGACGTACCCCACCCCCAGCGTGCGCGGCTCCATCCACCCGATCACGCCGACCACCACCGCGCCGAGGAGCGGCCACCACATCCAGTGGATGGGAAGGCGCTCGAACGCGTCTTCGACCGCGTAGAGCAGGACCTTGATCCCCGCCGCGAGCAGGCCGACCAGCGCGCCGAGCACCACGTACGCCGCCAGCGCCAGGCCGCCGGGCTGCGCCGGCGCCGGCATGGCGAAGACGGGACCGGGGCCGACCAGCGCCAGCCGCACCCCTGTCGCGGCCGCCGCGGCGAGCGCCACGGGGATCACGGAGCGCGCGCGGTACTCGAAGAGGAGCAGCTCCACCGCCAGGAGCACCGCGGCCACCGGCGTCCCGAAGGTCGCCGCCATCCCGGCCGCGGCGCCCGCCGCCAGCAGGGTCTTGCGCTCGTCGGCGGTGATGCGCATCAGCTGGCCCACGATGGAGCCCAGCGCGCCGCCGGTGGCGATGATCGGCCCCTCCGCGCCGAACGGGCCCCCGGTGCCGATGGC
>Ga0070685_10000354_pt1 | contig 28070 bp, 21 predicted proteins | sample KBSS13LmetaG_FD_65651 | JGI IMG/M metagenome (GOLD analysis project Ga0070685, IMG submission 65651) | Switchgrass rhizosphere microbial communities from Kellogg Biological Station, Michigan, USA - KBS S1-3L metaG | ecosystem: Host-associated > Plants > Roots > Rhizosphere ...
GCCGGTACTGCCGCGCAAACCATTGCTGCGGGCTGCTTCAGCACGCGAACCATATCCAGGTGGACATCTTGTTCTTTGGACTGTTGCCGCTCGACCTCCGACCAAATGCCGGCGGACGCAAGCAGGGGGTAAATGGGTATGTGAGTGAGTGAGAAACTGTTGACGAGCATCAGAGAGGGGGCGTATCTTGGGCCAGGAATGGGAACGTGAGCCTGTGAAATGGCGGAAGCATTGGACGCGAACGCGTACTTAGAAAGCCTGGGACTGGAGTTCATCGAAGCTGGACAACGAGTCATCGGCCGACTCGCCCTTGCTGGCGACTTCGTCTTGGATGGGGCGAGGGGCGTCGTTCTTCGTCCGAAGCGAGGCGACGTCTCCGGCCGCTACCTCGACCTGCTCGCCAACGAGGGCTACCAGTTTGTGATCGTCGACAGTGGGGGATACCCGTCGTTCTACGCTCGCCAGGGAGAGACCCTCGCGCCTGTTCGCGCCCTCCCGGTCGGTAAGCCCCTCCACTTCCCGTCGCAGGAGGCGTTAGATGCGTGGACGCATCTCATGCGCGTCTCCGCCGGCCGTGGCGACGCGGCCCGACTCGGTGTCGCGCAGCTTGTCGCACGCCTAGATGACGATCACCTGTTCGGCCCCGGGCTCGTTCGCTCCGACAGCGATGTGCCGATCACGCAGTTGGGCGGTGATGCGGCTGTCGCGCCGGAGCCACTTCGCACTGCCGCGGCGCTCCTCGCCGGTTATCGGATTCGACCGGAGTCGCCGAACGAGCTTGTACGAGTTGTTGGAGCGCTGTCGTCGCTCTTATCGGACAACGTGCAGTACTCGGGTCTGACCGAGGTGCTGGCACCGCTGGTCCAAGCTCGCCAACTCGGGGCGCGACGTCTCCTGGTATCGGGGGGTGTAGGAGCCGAGTTGTCGGCCGTGCTGGGTGCAGAGGGTACCATCGTTCTTCCCGTTGAGCTTGGCCTTCTGGAGCCTGTGCTTGAGCGGTTGCTGCCCGATGTCCAGCGCGTGTTCGCCGATTTTCTGCAGTTTCCGTTCGGGCCCGCCTACGATGGAGTCATTGTCGTTCCACCGTTCGGACATCAACTCAACGCAGCGTATCTCTCCAAGTTCGATCTGTCGAAGCGCAGCGGGAAGACGCGCGTTCGCGTGACGGCAGAGCTTCTGTTCGTCGAGCACGCGCTTGCGGCAACGGCGGAGGGTGGTCTCCTCATGGCGGTACTGCCTGAAGGGTTGCTATCGAGCGCAGGCTACGCGGATTTCCGGGAGTGGCTCCTCAAGCATGCACAGCTATTGGCGGTGGTCAGTCTGCCCGGCGGAACCTGCTTTCGCGGAACCGGGGTGAAGTGCTCCGTAGTGATGCTCAAGAAGCCGGCGTCATCGGAGGATTACCCGATCCTCATGGTGGACGTGGAGGCCGACGACCTCGGCCGCGACATTGAAGCCGCAAAGTCCAAGCTTGATGAGTTCCTCGAACGAGAGGTGCCGGCATGCGCGTAGCCACACTTTGCCGCACCGAGCTTGGCAAGCGGCACGTCCGCCTCGACCCGGCGTTCTACGTCGGACGGGCGCTGGTGCGCTCGACGATGAACGCGAAGAGCAACCGCCATGTTCGGCTGTCCGATATCGTCGACTCCATCCACGACGGCGCCCGGCTCCCATCTGCCGCATCGGGCGTACCGATGCTCCGCCTGAACAATGTGCGGACGTGTGAGCTCGCTATGGATGGCCTGACCCAGGTCAATGGTTCTGCCGCGAAGTGGGTCAACGTTCGTGCGGGCGATGTGCTGTTCACGCGGGCGGCACAGCCGTTCCGTGCCGCCGCCGTTCAGCCTGGGGCGCCGACGGAGCTCGCTGTCTCCTCCGAGTTGACCATCATACGTCCTCGGCCTGCGGTCCTTCCCGAGTTCCTGGCCGCGGTCCTTTGCACGCCGACGCTTAACCAGATCCTGCGCGACCTGGCCTACCGCGGCACGTCTTCGGCCTTGCCGCGTCTGCGCCTCCCCGACATCCAGCGCCTGCCCATCCCGTTGCCTCCGCGAAGTCTGCAGGAGTCGATCGGCAAGCAGTACCAGCTCGCGGTCCAGTTGACTACGGACGCGCGCGCCGAGATCAACGCGGTGGCCTTGGCGATCCACAACGAGATCAACTGCCGCGTCTCGGCCGTCGGGCCTTACAGCAGAGCCATCGAGGTGCGGCGTTTTGCTGTGCCGGATCGCTGGGATGTCCCATTCACCCGCGGCCGTGTCCTGCGTGAGTTCCTGGTTTCGGCCGCGTGCATGCGTCCGCTGCTCGACCTGGCGAAGCCTGGAACCTCCAGTCTGCGTGGTCTGAGCGAAGACGAGGCCATGTTCGTTATTCAGGCCGATGACGTGAACGACGCGACCTTCCTCGTAGAGGGCGGCGAGCACCGCCCCCTCGCGGACCTGTCGTCACGTATGCGGCAGCGCCTGGAGGTCGGGGACGTCCTGATGTGCACGACCGGTTCGGGCGACCAAGTAGCCTACCTCGACGAAGGGTTTGGCGGTCAGCCCATCCTGGGTAGCGCCACCTTCACGACTCTGCGGTTCACCGAAACGCCGCGCGTGTTCGCTGTGACCCTCTCCCACCCCATGGTTCGCCAGCAGCTCCGGCTACTCTCCTCCGGATCTGTCCAGCGCTTTGTCAACAAGCGCGACCTCGACGAGCTCCTGGTTCCCGTGCTCGGCCAGGTCTGGCGCGAAGACTTCGAGACTCGGCTTACGCGGGCGATGCAGCGGCGCCGGGAAGCTCTCCTCGCCCGGACCGCACTTATCGAGTCTGCTGACGACTACCTGCGGGAGGCCATGCCGTGACCATCGGCCCCGACGCCCAGTTGCGTCTCCGGCCAGCGGATGACGCATGAACGGCCCCCTTACCGAGAAGATCCGCGACTTCCTTATCGGTGGTGGTCCAGCGACGCCGGAGCGAGTCGCCGAGGCCATTCCGGAGTTGGCGGAGGCGGGAGGAGCGCAGCGGGCCCTGCTGCTGATGCGCCTCGATCCGGCCCTCGAGCGCACAGACAGTGAGATGTGGGCCGCCCGCGGAACGGCGATCACCGATGACCGGCGAGTGCGTGAATCCGCCGAGAAGTACTTCGACGGTCGCCCGGGGGCACCGCTGGCCAGCGTGGTGCGGGCCGTGGTGAGCGACACCGGGCTGCCGGAACACCAGGTACGCGATCTCCTCACCACGCAGTTCGTCGTGGCGAGCATCAACATTTTCAATCGGCGACGGTAGCGAGAGATGGCTAAGACGAAGAACGTGACGGATGCACTGCGCGAGAGCGTGCGGGAGAAGCTCTCGCAGCTAGGGTATCAGCAGATCGAGGGTGACTTCGCGCTTTTCGACCTGCTCGGAGACGGGTCGGTGGCAACCACGGCAGAGCTCGTCGCGCTCGACGATGGCGAGCCCGTCATCCTCTTCGCGAGTGGCGAGCCCGGCGACGCGTCGAAACCGGCTCTCCAAGATGACGCGAAGTTCAAGGCGGGCCTCGGTGCCGCGGCTGGCAAGCCCTTCCGCTTCGTGTGGGTATGGGACGGGGAGAACGACTTCGTCTTCGACGTGGAAAAGGATGCACAAGTCTCGGCGCTGCCCTCCCGGGATGAGTGGAAGACCATTGCCCGCCCGATCTCCGCTACGCGCACGCGCGTGGTGCAGGCGGTCTCGGCCGAGTACCACCGCGGCGACTTTAGGGCCATCCAGCGCAAGTTCGACCAATTGCACGAAGCCATCTACTCCCGTGGTGGCGTCAAGCCCACGAACGCCGCGATCGACGAACTCGGCAAGCTGCTCTTCTTGAAGGTCCATCTCGAAAAGGCACCCGGGTACGTGCTCACGGGCGGCGCGGCGAAAGGCAAACGCTTCGCCGACATCTACTCCGCCGAGTACGTGCGTGCGCACAAGAAGGACGCGGTGGTTCAGCTCAAGGATGCCTTCCGCGAGATCAACAACCTCGACCAGTACAAGGCCACAGACATCACGGGTGAGGTCCACACGATCTTCTCGTACGACGAGCCGCTTCGCCTTGAGAACCCAGATGTACTGGCGCTCGCCATCGAGGCCCTCGAGCTACGCGACCGCGAGGGCAGTCCCATCCGACTCTCGGTGCCGGACCGCGAACTCCTCGGCAACAGTGAGAAGGCCCGCGAGATGCGCGCGCACCTCATCCACGAAGACCTGCTGGGCTGGGCATTCGACGTGTTCCTGCGCGGCAAATATGCCAGCGATGAAGGGCTCGCGACCTACCTCACGCCGAGTCAGATCGTGGAGTGCATGGCACGGATGGCTTTTCACGATATCCAGGACGCGGACCTATGGGCCCGGCGGGGCGACGACGGCCAGCGTCAGCGCTGGCAGCCGCAGTCAGATGATGAGGCGGCGCTACCTGCCTTTCTCTGCGGCGACATCTGCTGTGGCACCGGACGATTCACGGTCGGCGCGCTACGCGAGGTGAAGCGGCGGGTACTCGACGACCGGCACATCGGCCACTCGGACGACGACAAGCTGCGATGGCTCGCGCAGATGAAGCGGCACAGCTTCTTCGGGGCGGACCAGGCTTCGGGTTCGATTCAGAAGGCGCGCATTAACATGCTGCTGTACGGTGAGGATCACAGCCAGCTGTTGAAGGTCGACGACTCGCTCGTCGATCCGCACCTCGACCGGCTGATTGGGAAGTTCGATCTTATCCTCACGAACCCACCGTTCGGCGCGGGCAAGTACGACGACCCGCGAGGACTCGCGCGCATGCGCAACGAGAACCTCGGCCTTGAGCTCGGATGGTACTGGAGCCCAGGGAATCGCTCCAAGCGGAAGGAGCTCACTAAGGCGGACCCGGCCTCGCTCTTCATCGATCGTAACCTGCAGCTGCTCAAGCCGGGGGGGCGTCTTCTCATCGTTGTTCCCGACGGGATCCTCTGTAACTCGGGAGACGCGTACATCCGCGAGTACTTGATGGGGACCAAGGATGAGGAGACGGGCGAGTTCCTCGGCGGTAAGGCCATGGTGCGGGCAGTCGTGAGCCTGCCGACTGAGACGTTCTCGATTTCGGGAACGGGCGCCAAGACGAGTTTCCTCTATCTGGAGAAAAAGCGTCACGCCGCCGAGAAGCAGGGCCCTGTTTTCATGGCGGTCGCTGAACACGTCGGTTACCTGAAGAAGGGCAAGGCCGAGGTCCCCGATCCAGATGGCAACGATCTGGTTGAGATCGCTTCGGGTTATGTCATGGGAGGGCTGGCATGAGCAGCAGCATCTCTTGGGTAACCTCGAAGGATCTTCGCCACCGTCTCGACGCGGACTTCTACCGTCCTGAGTACATCGCCATCGACCATCGTGCTGCCGCGCATGGCCTGCGCGTGCGGCCGGTTGTGGAGATTTCCTCGCTGGTAACGGACGGAACTCACAAGACCCCGAGCTACGTCGATTCTGGAGTGCCGTTCCTCAGCGCGAAGAACATCCAAGACGGCTTCGTGCATGCGAATAGCGGTCACAAGTACGTGAGCTCGAACGAGTTTGCGCAGCTTAAACGGTGGAACTGCGCTCCCCAAGCCGATGATGTGCTTGTCGCGAAGAGCGGGTCAATTGGATCCGCGGGTCTGGCGAAGGGTGCGTACCCCGAGTTCGCTGTCTTCGAGAGCGTCGCCATTATCCGTCCGAAGGAAGTAAGTCCTTCATTTCTATCAGCCTTCCTGAATTCGAAGCTCGGTCAACTACAGATTCGCCGCCACAGCAAGGGGGCCGTTATCCGGCACCTCCATCTTGAGGATCTCAGAGAGGTTGAGGTCCCGCTCCCCCACCGGCGCGTCCAGGACTTCATCGGCGCGAAGGTCGAGTTGGCCGAGCACTGCCGGGCGGCGGCTGTCGAACTACAAGCTAAGATTGCTGCGGAACTCGAGGGTTTGTATAGGGGCTGCCCGTATGACGGAGAAGCCACCGTATCGACGTTGGTCTCGCCCAACGAGATCGACGGCGCGCGCCTGGACGCTTGGTATCACCAGCGTCACTACATCGGCCTCGCCGACTGGCTCCGACGGAACGATGCCTTTCTACCCCTTGGGCAGGTTGCTCGTCTCGCGTCCGAACGCTGGTCCCCTGTGAACCATCAGGCAAGCACCTTCCGCTACATTGAGATCTCGAATCTCGACCCTTCCACAGGGCATGTGTCGTACTCCGATGTGCCGATCGGCAGTGCACCAAGCCGGGCTAGGAAACAGGTGCATCGTTTCGATGTACTCGCATCCACCGTTCGACCTAATCGCGGAGCGGTTGGGATCGTGCCGGACGCACTTGACGGGGCCGTTGTCACCACAGGTCTAGCAGTCATTCGCGGCCGCAGGAAAGAGGATGCCTTTTTCCTCTTGGCGGTTCTTCGCCATCCAGCCACGACTGCCCAACTTATGCGCTGCAACACTGGGTCGGCGTACCCGGCGATCGAGGAATCTGTCCTGTTGAACGTGTGGATTCCTGGAGCGGAGGCCGAACTGCGAGCAGCTCTCGGGCGTCACGAGTTGCGAAGAACCCTCCTGCTACAGCGCGCAGTGGACCTCGTCAACGAGGCCAAGGCCGACATTGAGGCGCTCCTCGAGGGGACCCTCGATGTGGAAGCCATCATAGCCGGGAGGTCAACGGCCCCGACTGCGGATGACATTCCCGAGCTGGCGGAGGACGACGCATGAAGGTCCTCGGCATCGCTCCCAGCTCGACCGACTTCAAGTGGGCGCTCCTCGACGGGACGCGGGCGCAGCCTCAGCTTCTCCCGCTTCCGTCCACCTCGCAGAAGCTGCCCGCGGATGCGAATGAGGGTCACGCCCTGCTGAGCCTGCGCCGGTTGCTCTCCACCTTCCTGACTGAGCAGGGGGTCGAGTGCATTTGCGTGCTGCAGGCCGGCCAGTCGCAGTTTGGGGGACCATCGGCCGTTCGCGTGAAGGCGGAGGGGATCATCCAGCTCGTCGGCGCAGAGCTCGGGCTGAAGGTGGACTTGGTCGCGCTGCAGTCGCTCCGCGCGCAGGAGAAGCGGTTCGAGGCGATCGCATCGGGATCGCCCGAACACGTGCTCAACGGCGGCGACTCGTTCAAGCCGAAGGCTTGGCGTGACGCGGTGCTCGTCGCGTGGTGGGGGCTCGGCGTATGAGCGACACCCGCCAGCAGATCGAGCAACTCATCGCGGCCACAGGGAAGTACACGCTCCATGGCGAGAACACGGAGGGTGCGAATGCGTACGCCTTTCGAGCTCATCACGTACCGCTCGACCAGCCGGTCTTCCTGAAGGTGCTCCACCCCGACCCGAATGGCGACTTGTTCGCGGAACCGCGACTGCTGGTGGAAGCGACCAAGGCAGAGGGCGGCCAGAGCAACCTTGTGCGCGTGCACGACGCTCAACGCCTGGGAGACGAGTACGTCCTCGTGGCGATGGAGTTTGTCGAGGGCGGAAGCATCCTCTCTCGGTTGAGCACGGGTCCGCTCCCGATGATGGAAGCCGTCGGAACCGCGATCGGCATCCTCCACGGACTGGCTCAGCTCCACCAGGCTCTGCTGGTGCATCGAGACATCAAGCCTGCGAACGTGCTGCTGTCCCAGCGGTACGGGCGCACCTGGCCGAAGATCACCGACTTTGGCTCGGTGGCGAGACTCGCCCGCGTCGGCGCCAGCGTGACTGCCTCCCGCCACAGCTCGCTCTACGTTCCGCCGGAAGGGTGGGCAACGCCGAGCCAGTACGACGTCCGCTCGGACCTCTACCAGGTCGGACTCGTTCTCTTCGAGATGGTGCACGGCGCCCTTGCGTATGAGGACTCGACGTACCTCGACCGGGAGGCGAGGCGCGAAATCCGAGCAATGGGCGCGCCTTCCCTCGACGGTCTCCATGATTTCGATCGGTCTCAAGTGGTGAATCGCGCCCTCGCCCGGGCTGCCGCCGGAAAGAGCGTCACAGCGTTCCGGCGGATGCAGCCATATGTGCCGAGGAGTCTCGCACGGGTCATCAACAAGGCGGTCGCCCCTGATCCAGCCACCCGGTATCAAACGCCGTCGGAGATGATCGGAGACCTGGAAACCCTCCATCTCCCGGACTGGCATCTGTCGGCCTGTGGCGGCCAATACATCGCCAAGGCCTGGTCCGGGTGGGACTGGTCGATCACCAATGATCCCAAGAAGCCGGGGCAGTGGGTCGTGCGCCGCTCGCGCCAAGGCGCGGCAAACTTCCGCCGCTGGGCCGAGGCCGAGAGCCCGCGGGCGGCTTGTCGACGCGTAACGGAGGCGGCTTGAGTCTCCCCGCACGCCCAAACGACGCGGTCGCATTATTCGAGCGGCTCGCCCGGTGGGGCGAGGTCTCGGCCTACGAAGCCGAGGAGCTTGGAGCTGTAGTGTGGGTTTCCGTGTTCGAGGACGCGGGCGTGCTCAATCGTGTGCACGATGATCGAGGTCTGCTGGTGGCTTGGCACCTGAAACCAAGCTTTGTCCACCTCCTTGACCTCGACGAATACCAAGTGGGGCGCCGCCTGTGCTTTGCGGTTCCCGCATATCGGGGCTACTTGCTCGGGATCCTGGCGGAGGGCCTAGTCGACGCTGCACGTGCCAGCATGACCGCGGAGCTGGAGGAATGGACGCGCGCGGAACTCGCCGCGCTACTCCCGGAGTTGAACGCGTTTTTCGAATTACTGGAGGATGAAAGCCGCGTGGTCGATCTCGCGCCTGCGGAACTTGAGACTCGTGTCGCACGGTTCCCGGGCCGTGCCGGGGCGTTCACGGCTTGGGACGCGTTCGCTCTTGGCCAGTCGGCCCCGCCGAAGGCCCTATTCCCGTTCGTCCTCCGTCATTTCGCACCGTCCAGCGAGCCACTCCGCGTGTTCAATGAACGAGCTGCCGTGCTTCGGCCACTGCCGCTGAACCGCGAAGACAGATTCAATCTGGGCGAAGCCTCGCTGCCGCACCCGTGGAACGCCCGGCGCTACGGTGTCCTTAGCGGCGTCGCGGTTGTCGATGCTCACGGCCAGCTATTGTTTGACGAAGATCAACCGCTCGACGATGTGCTCATCGAACACCTGCGTGATGCGGTGGTGAAGCACCCGTTCTACGCGGCGGTCGTGCACCTGGCCATCTGCGCTTGGCGCTCGCCAGCATCGACCATGTCGTCCGTCGAGCTCTACGTTCCTGGCGCTCTCCATGACACGTCGGTTCTCCTCGATGCACGAGGCGTTGGCCGCTTGGGCGACCTGCTCGGAGACCTCGTCCGAGCCCAAGGCTACGCGCCCTTCGGACTCGTTGACCGGCGGGTTGGCGACGATCTTATGGGCAACCTGCTCCGGAACCTTCTCGAGCTCCGAATCCTGCGCCGCAAAGACGAGCTACTGGTGCTCGACGACGACTACCAGTCCACCCTCATGTCCACGCGACTGCGTAGCGTGTTCCGACCCGGCAAGGAACTACAGAGGCGCATGGTCGAGGAACTCGCAGCGCGGACTCCCTTCGGAGAGCCGTCGTGAGCCCGCGCAAGGTCGACCTAGTTTTGGAGTGGATGCAGGCTCAATCCCAACCGCCATTCCACTACCGTGACGACGTGTGGGTCGCGCTGGCCGTACTCCATCCAGACCAGTTTGCGGTGACCGACGACCGGAAGACCCCTTGGTTCACGCTCCACCGCGACATGACCCAGGACGCGCGATTTCACCGGGGAGAGCGCGGGATGTTCTCGCTGGCACCAGACGAACCGGATACGGCAAGCGACGACACCGTTCCAGGAGCACACGAACCGATGCCCACCAGCCAGGAGAAGGAGCAAGCGTCAAGGACTCCCATGGAGCAGGTAAAGTCATGGGTATTCGAGACGCTAAGCCAGGCGGGAGGAACTTCCAAGTTTGCCGACATTGTAGCCGCTCTTCTTGAAGAGAAAGCTCTGACAAGGGAGCGATCTTGCGCCGCAGCGCGGCCACGAAAACGAAAGTGCTATTGCATACCGTTGTCGGTGGGCCGTGACGCGCCTTCGCGAGCAGGGGCTCATAAAACGGGGGTCACCCCGAGGCATTGTCGAGCTTGCTGATGACGCGGATTTGGAGCACTCGAGGAACGAGATCACAAGCTGGTTCGAGGCGAACTACCCGCTGTTCAAGCCGATTACCATACAGTGCCATATCGAAAAGTACACGACGAACTTCCGCAGCCGTGTCCATTATAACGCGACGGAGGAGCACGACCTTCTCATCCGTGTCGACGACGACTGGGCGCGTCTCCGGCTCTATCGACCTGGCGAGGATCCAGCGCCGATTCATGAGCGGCCGGAAACGCTCAAGGCAGCGAAGGCGGGGGCTGCAGCGTATAGGGGCAGAAAACTCTCGGCCACCGAGCGCAACCGCCGACTGCTCAGCCACCTCGCCACATTCGGGGAGCTGACCCATGGCGACCTCGATGACCTGGGAGTGGACGAGGCCGAGCTCGGCGACTGGCTCGACTCTCTATTGACCCGGCGCCCGGAGTCGTACGTCGTGACGCCTCTCTTCCTCCATCTGATCGAGGGCGACGGCGGGCCACCTTCGTTCGCCACCAAGCTTGCAGTGCACTTCATGGGGGAGCACCTGCGCCACTATGCGCCTGAACCCGTTCCGGAGCTGGAAGAGCATGTGTGGACTCGTTTCGGCCGATGGCATTTGACCCAGCCGCAGCATGGCGACCAGAAGTCCCATGCCTATCTCGGCGTGCCCATCCGGGAGTCGCACGACGTCGCGGCCTCAGAGCGACTTGACCTCTTCGCCCAACTGCCAGCCAGGGTCATCGGCAACCTGATTCGCGAGCCAGACTTCCTCTCGGAGCAACAGTCATGGAGCGCCGACGCGGCATCGAAGTCGCCCGAGGGGCCGCTTAGCTTGCAGTTGCGTCGCAACTGGAAGCGGCCGCTCCTGCTCAGCGTCGTCGAGGTTCTGACGGCGGACGACGGCCAAGTCCTGATCGGCGGGATGCGGCGGACTGATGTGGCCGAGCGCGTCTACGTCGTCAGTGGACTGCCCTTCTGCGCACGAGGAGAGTGGGCGCCCGCGGTCACGTTCGATCGTGAGATTGCGGCAGAGCGGCTTCTGCAGCATCCGATCGCAACGGCCATCGTGCAGTTCGAGGTCCATCGGCTCTTCGCCGGCCTATCGGGGGACCCCGCGGCAGTGCTCACTTCCTCGGGGGGAACGCCCCAGCTCGAACTGGACGACGTGGTGCGCGGTCCACTGTGGCGGCATGTCCGCACGATGCTCGAACAGGTGGGGTATCGGCCGGTCGGTACCAGTACGTTGGAATCGCTGTGGGTGACGGCGGTCCACGTGACGACCAAGAACCTCGAGCTACTCGATGTGCTCGAGCGTCAAGGAGACGTCCTCCGGCTCACGGACGGTTTTCAATCGAAGATCAAGGCCCATCCGGGACATCCGCAGAACCGGGGCGAGAAGCCGTATCGCATTCGCTTGTCGAAGTACCTGTCGGCCCTTCAGGGAGGACAGGCATGACCCCGGCTTTGGTGCGCGTCGCGCTACCAAAACTCTTTCTATGGGGCGAGACCGGTCGTATCCAGGAATACCCGGAAGCCGCTTCCCGGGCTGAACCTGGGCGGGTCTACTCACGACCCGAGCTCGAGCGCGAGGTCTTCGACATCGCCTCTACATTGGAGTTCAAGGGAGGCGCCCCCCGCGGCAAAGGGACCGACGGCATAATCAACACGTACGGCCTGGAACGTAGCGGATCACGTTACCGCATCAACGGGATCAACCTCTTCGAACACGTGGAGACGGGTCTGCGCATTACCAGTGAGGGCATTGAGCTGGGACGCGCGTTCCGAGCCGGCGACAGCGATGAGGAATGGCCGCGAGTCTTGGCATGCCAACTCCTCAGGCGGGAGCCCCGAGCCCGGCTGGTGATCGGGCTCTGCCTTCGCGGTTGGGAACTGGGGGTCAAGGTGACCGCCGGCGTTCCGAGTGGATCACTCTCCCTCTCTGCGCCGCAGGGAGAAGTGCTCGCGGTGGTGCAGCGCAACTGCGAGGAGTTCAACACGCTCCTGAACGAAAATGCGGAGCTCGCGCTGGGGCCGTACTGGCGCGCCGACCTCCACTCGCTTGGCGAGTCGGGCGCAGTCGCTTGGGAAGGCGTTCAGGGCGGCACGCCATCGACGAACGACCTTCCGACAGCCCTCAAGAAGGCGCTCGCCGTCTTCTTCCATATCTGCGCCTTCGATGGCGGGCCGACGACTTGGGGGATGGACGCGGGTGGGCTCGCAGACGCACTTGGCATAGACGATCTCGCGCAGCTCGGCTTCCAAGGCGCGGTGCCCGTGCGTCTCACCGACGACGAGGCATTCTCGAGGGCACTCCAGGAGTGCGTTGGGTCCGACGACTTTATCATTGTCAGCCAACTCGCCGACAGGTTCGGAGAGCTGCTCGGCGCACCCGTGGAGGATCGGCCAGCGGTTCTCGACAGCTACGCGCGCACCGCGATGTATCACGACCAGCTCCGGGTGCTGGATCGCCATCCTGGGCAGCCGCGTATGGGGCGAGGCCTGTTTGGCGAACCAAGCGCTCGACGGATGCGCGTCGAGTTCACCCCTATGACGAGGAACGCGCTGGTGCGGACTGTGGAACAGACCCCAGCGGGAACGTCCAGCGAGATCCAGGGAGACGATCGATGACCATTTCCAAGCCGTGGGCCGCTAAGGGGGTCGCGCTTTATCCGCCGTCGTTCTCAATGGTGGGCCAGAATCAGGTGTTCAATGCCCTCCACCAGTTCCGGCGCTCCTTCTGGGACGGCACCGCGAACGACATCGCGGGGTTCTTCATTGCCTTCGGTGATTGGGGCCTGGGCAAGACGCGCCTCGGCTACGAGCTGATCGCTGAGGCGACCGGGCGCGTGGACCGCTGGCTGCTCAACAAGAACGAGTATGTCATCCCACCCTACCACCAGCCATACACGCAGCCGCGTGTCCTGGAGCCCGCGCTAAAGGACGGCGTGCTGCCGCTTTACATCCGCTACAGCACCGTCTGCGATGATGCTCTCGACGCAGCGACCTGGGTCGCCCGTCTGACCGTCGAGGCTCTGCGTCACGCCCTGCGTGCCGACCCTGCTGCCGGGGGGCCGCGGGATCTGTACGAAGACCTCAAGGCCGCGATGGTGGCCAAGGGCGTCAACATGAAGGCGCTGTCGGTGGTGGACGATGACACTCGGCCGTTCGCGGATCGGCTCGTTGACGCGAAAAAGGTGCTCCGCGACGCCGGTCTGAACCACCTCTGGATTATCGTCGATGAAGTTGAAACCCCCGGTGACCTCAAGCGGGGGCTGCGGGAGGACATGCGGACGAAGATCGATGACGAGTACCTGCTCATGGTCTCAGAGGTCATCAAGCACGAAAACTGGCGCAACCAGCACCCCGACGTGAACTTCCTGCTGCTTTGCAGCCTTGGCATGCGCGACCAGATCCACATTGGTCCGAACCTTCGGCGGGCTAGCTCTGTCACGATTGAGCCTAACCAGCTGACGGACGTTCAGAGCTACGTTGAGCACATCAAGGGCAGCCTACCCGACCCGAATGCCGTCGAGTACCCGCTGGGCACACTCGAGGGCGCGTTCCTCTCGGCCAACCGCAACTTCGGCTGGCTGAACGTGATCATGGCGTCCATTCACGAGACGCACTCACGTCATCTCGAACGCGGTGATAGCGCGAGTGCGTGGGAACTGCTCAAGGACTTCGCGAAGACCGATGCTCGCGCGATCCACATCTTCAATGACGGTGCCGTCCTGCCGCTGCTTGGAAACGTCAATGGAGTTCCCAAGCAGGAGGTTGAGCGCCTCGTCTACGGGCAGCTCCCCGCACCAGTTGGCGGCACTGCCAGCTCGGCGTTGACGGCGAGCATGGCCGACGCGCTCCTCGCCCACGAGGTCGCCGGCCGGGGGCGCGCGTTCGCGGAACTGTTCCAGGTCCACATCGACGAGCGTGCGCTGGCGAACGAGCTCACGCGACCCGAGTTCGGCTTCAAGGCCCAGGAAGGTAGGACCGACACGTACTTCACTCCTAATTGCGAGGTGTCTGTCGTTGGGCTGCTGGAGGCGTTGCGGGCCTTCTCTATCGCGGTCGGCGGGGCACCGGGAACGGTGGGTGACTTCGTCGTCTACGCCGACCTCGAGCAGTGGGGTGAGCAACTCGCCGCGCTCTACCCTCGTGAGGGGATTGAATTCGCCGCCGAATCGCTCCACCGGATCTTCTCGAAGCCAGAGTATCGGGTCAACGGGTCGCGTTTCGTCGGCATGTCCTTCCGGCTATGGCGTGAGTTTAACAAGCTGCTCGTCTCGGCGGCCGAGAGCGTGCGGTTCTTCAAGGACGGAAAGTACGAGACGCCTCTTGAGCAGTACGTTCGCGGCGTCAGCCAGACCAAGCCGAAGCGCGGCACAGCCATCTGCCTGGGCCTGGCGAAGCTCGTCGACGACCATCTGCAGGACGCGGACACGAAGCAGGTCTCGGGTCTTAAGGAGGTTCCGCATAAGTCTTTCACTTCCACCTTCGGCTCGCCGTCTCTGGATGGGCTGAGGGTGACGCCGGATGGCCGGTGCACGATCGCTTACTGCCTTGACGTCCAGGAGACGCTCGACAGGCTCCGCGCCTACATCGGGCTCGAGCGCGTCCATCCGATTCTGGTACTGTTCCCTGCGACTGCTGATGTGGCGTCGTTCGAACAGCAGTTGGATGCATCGCCGGCTCTGCGCCGATGCGTCATCACGCGTCGTCTCGTGTCGCAGGAGGAGGACTTCCTGCTGAAGTACTCGGGGCGGGGCACCGCGTACAACCAACTCGAAGCGCGGCTGAGCAAAGTTGCGAAGGGTCTGGAGGGCTCGTACCGCGACGAATGGCAGGCGAGGACCCGCGAGTGGGCCAACCTCCTTCGCAAGACCGGTTATTTGCTGGCTCCGATCTGGAGCCGTAAGACCGGCATCAGCACCGTGGACTTCGCCAAGGGTTACCGGTACATGCTGGCGAAGGACTGCTCCCTGGATGCTGCGGATGCGAACGCCGCCGGCCCGCTGAACAATGTCGAGTTCGAGAACTTCAGGCAGGCGGCGAAGAAGAACATCGATCCGCCAGCGGCCTGGAAGTATGGCGACCTCCTCAGCGTGCTGACGACCGACGGGACCATGCGGCCGCGCGTTCCGCGCTGCTTCTTCGCGCTATTGCAGGAGCTCAGGACCCAGTCTGCCGTTAACAAGCTGGCGAACAGCTTCTTCTTCGCAGTCCCCGATAGCGAGATGAAAGCGCCTCAGCAGCTCGACCAGATTCTGGAGGTCCTCATCGGCATCGGCTTGGTGCGGACGAAGAACGACCTTTACAAGGCGGTTGACCGGACCCTGCTCGAGAGCCGTCGTCAGGCGGCTTCGACCTGGCTTGAAGGCGAGTGCAAGGACTCTATCAAGACGCTGACCGACCTCTTCCCTACGCAGGGTGGCATCCTCCTGAACAACAGCTACCCGGCGGCGAACCAGCAACTGTCGACGGCCGAGAAGCAAATCCAGCAGGTGAGTTCGGACCATCTCACTGCCGACATCAGCGGGCTGACGGAGGATTCGCTAAAGACCGTCGTTGCGCAGATCCTGGAGATCGAAGAGCTCATCGGCGGCGTCCGCCCCCTTGAGATCGGGGAGAAGACGCTTGAGTTCGACTGCTCGCCCGCTCGGATCGTCTTGTACGAGAACCGCTATGGGAGCCTGTCTCTCTGGGAGAGGGTCGCCTTCCTCGCCTGGCTCAAGGAGACGCTTCTTGAGACACGGGACGAGATGATTGAGGAGATCGATCACCTGCTTGCTGAGGCGGGCGCACTCGACGTAGCAGAGGGCGAACCCTTCCCCGTCGCCCCCGTCACGCTGCCGCTCAAGGCAATTAAGTCCGAACTCGAGAACGCAGTGAAAGGGGCGGCGGCTGGCGGCACACAGACGCGGATGGCTGCGATCCCGGTTGCCTCGTACACGCTCATGATCGACCAGTACTTGGTCAACTCGCAGTACGAGCACGCATGGAAGCGGCTGGATGCGCTGAGGGACCTCATTAGCAAGGAGCGTCCGGGCAGCTTCTTCGCGCGGTTCAAGAAGCTGCACGAGCAATGGGGGAAGTCGGTCAAGGACTATAAGCTGGCGGCGGCTGCCTGGCAGTCGCTCTCCCAGTTCGCAGCCGATGCACCCGCGAAAGTCCAAGCCTCGCTGACTCCCCTGAGGCTGGAGATCCAGAAGTTCCGCGGTCTCGTCGAGGGCGGTCTCAAACAGCAGATCCAGTCGCAGACCGACCATGTGGAGAACATCGAGCTTCTCGGGATCTTGGAGACGGAGGTCGTCGCCACTACGCAGGCTGTGCAAGTCCTGCCACCCAAGGTGACCGACAACCTCGAAGACCTGAAGCGGACCCTTCGAGAGGTGATTCGGCAAGACGAGCTTCGAGCGCTGAATCGCGTACTGAAGGCGACGGGTAAGCCCGCGAAGATCGAGCCGACCCCGGCAGCTACGTACGAAGCCACGAAGAGCCGCTACGAGGCGTTCAACGGCCAGGTCGCCCAGGAGGGCTCCAGCCACTTCGAGAATGCGGGCAAGGCTGTGCACTTCAGCCTGTGGGTGGACATCTCTAGTGAGCTGGAAGGTGGGACCTACGACGAGGAAGAACATCCCGATCACGCCGACGCGATCCGCGACCTCAAGACGATGAAGCTGCTGCGGTCGAAGCTGGAGCTGCGATGAAAGCGCGCGTCCTTGACGAACAAGCTGACCTCTTCGAGATCGGCGTCCTGGCTCAGACCGCGGAGGTACAAGGGGTCTCCATCGAACACCTTCTCGCCGAGCCGTCGGGTCCTCCAGTCGTGATCGTAGGCGGTCTTCTGTCCGTAGACCACCTCCGCGACATGCGCAGACTGTCGTCCGTTCTTTCCCGCGCCAAGACGGCTCTGGTTGTGGTGCCCCCGTTCACCGACCTGGATGTAGGATGCTACTTCGAAACCCCGGTGCAGCTCCGCGTCCACCGCCGAAGTGCAGAGGCGACGGCCCGCGTTATCGATAGGCCCTCTGCGGATGTGCTTGGCGACGAGATCACGGTTCGGTCGGACCATGACTTCGAGACGGCGCTCGGAGCAGGCGTTGTCGCCCTTGATCAACATGGTAAGCCCGTGCTGATCAGGTACCAGGCGACGAACACGTCCAGCCCGGTGTTCTTTTCTACACTCCAGTTGCTGACCTACACCGCGCTCACGGATGAGGGCAATCGCCAGGCGACGCTGAGCCACCTGCTGTCGTGGACACCGGCGACAGTCTCAGAGCCCATGCCCCCGTTTCTGACATCTCGCGTCGAGAAGAAGGCCCACGCCGCCAGCGAGAGCATACTCGTTCCGGTGGCACTGCTGCTGGCCGCCGGCGGGCTTCAGCCCGCGGAACAACTGCGAGACCGCGCTCAAGCGCTCTTGGGGACCGTGCTCAGCGTTGATGAGGTCGAGGGCGCATTTGAAGAGCTCGGCAATCATGGGCTTCGAGCGGCCGAGGGCGGGCGGGGCATGGATGCTACGCTCATCGAAGGCTTCATCAATCAACGAGGGCTGCATCCATACGTGCGCGAGCTCACCGAGTTGCTGGCTGCGGCGGAGACCCAGCCATGAAGAGCATCGAACTAGCCAGAGCCCTCGCTGCAGCGATGAGCCTGCGCCTTCCCGGGACGGTCGGGAAGATCGCCAACAAGATGAGGTACATCGACTCGAAGGCACCTCACCTCGTTCGCGGAGGCATCATCCGGAGCATCGAGGCGCGCACTTTCGACCGGGTCTACGCGGTCGGGGTCTCGTCCAAGAGCCGGAGCATGCCCGCCTTGGGGGGCATACTTTACGGTGCGGCAGCCCTACGACACGATGTCGTAGTGACCGGCAACCAAGTCACGGAGGGCTTCCAAGACAGTCGTGTCGATATCAACGACATGAATTTCCTCGATGCGACTGAGCGCCTCGCCTGGAAGGAGTACATCCTCGTCTATCGGCTCCTCACAGACCTGATGGACTCGGATACACGACCGGATGTGATCTTCATTGACATCCCGCTTCTGGTTCCACGGGCCGAGCAGAGCCTGAGCCTCGCCGAGCCGGATGTCGAGGAAGAGTGGCACGAGCTCATCGAGGTCATGGAGGCGTTCTGGCAGCGCTTCCTCCCCTCGATCTTTCCCAACGACCCCGACGGGCCCTTCCTGGTGTCTCTCCAGTCCCGCCGTGATCTGAACGCGGCAGTCCTCAACGCGCTCCGAGAAAAGGGTGCGGCCGGCTCACCGGAGGTCATCAACCCCGAAGCCGTCGACTTGGTGCAGAGCGAGTGGCTCCAACTTCGAAAGGCGGGCGTCCTCCGATTCCTTCGCGGTGCCCTGCGCGCAGGGCATCGGACGGCGGCCTATTACTACGAGGCCTTGGGTCGCCAGATGAAGCGTTTTGAGCCGCGGACCGTGGCGAACCACGGACTCATCGGCTTCCACATCCAGGTCGGTCTTCGGACGTCGATCTGGAAGCTCGAGACCGTGGGCGCGCGAGGTCAGTGGGACTCCAAAGCCTTGGACAAGCTGGCCAGCATGGTCGCGTTTCTGACCTTGAACGACAACCCGCGCATGAAGCCATTGCCGCTCTGGTACGCGGAAGAGCTCGTGAAGATGCCGCGCGAAGTCCTGTACACCTACCTTCGCTCGACTCTTGGCATGCTCAAGGATAGCGCCGTCGATCGGGCTTGGCTGGAAGGCATCGAAACCATGGACGAGGAGTGAGCATGTTCCGTGACGACGACCACTATATCGGTAAGCTGGTGGGCAACACGGGGGAACCCAACAAGCTCACCATTGCACTGCGCACCAGCTTCTCGGCACGGCGTGGCGAGTTCGTTCGGGTGGCGCACCAAGAGAGGGAAGCAGAATCGCAGCTTGACGTGCTGGGTAGGATCGTGGGCCTCTCGAGGTCCAACATCCTGTTCAGTCCAGCGCTCGGCGAAGGGATAAGTGAGGTGGAACTCCTCCCGCAGTCGAGGCTGTCGGGGGAGACGATTTACGCGACGCTCGAGCTGGTCGGCTACAAGGACCCGTTCACCGGTGAGATTCGTATTCCTCGTCGTCCGCTGGCGCCTGGGACGAAGGTCTACGGCGTTGACTATGCCTTTCTGACGAGCTTCTACGAGTTCTCCGAGGATACGAGTATCCAGCTCGGCAACCTGGTGGGCTACGAGAAGGGCGAGAACATCGTCCCGGTGTTCCTCGATGCGAATACGCTAGTGACGGAGCACCTTGCGGTGCTGGCAATGACGGGCTCGGGTAAGAGCTATACGGTAGGGCGGATTATTGAGCGCCTCGTCTCTCAACTCAATGCGTCCGTTGTGGTGTTCGATCCTCACGGCGAATACGGAAAGGCGTTCCGCGGGGGCAAGCTCAACTTTAATGACCGCCTGGACAAGGTTGAGGACCCCCGGGATCGGCAGAAGCTCGCCGAGATCCAGGATGTACTCCAGCAACTGCAGGAGCGAGGAGGCGGGATCAAAGTCTACACGCCGCAGCTTCGTAGCTTCGATGAGAAGTACGCCGGGAAGAACAAGCGACTGGCCCTCCAGCTTGATCACTTCGACGTCGACGAGTTTTCAGGGGTCCTTCCAGGGCTGACCGAGCCGCAGCAACGCGTTCTCGACGTCGCTCTACGGTATTGGAAGGAGAACATCGATGAGCCCCGCGACATCCAGGAGTTGTTCACCGTTCTGGACGATCTCGACCGTCTGAAGGAGTGGGTGAGTGAGGCCGGAAGCCAGGGCGAGGCCAACGCCCTGAAGGGAGGCAGTGCCAACATCGCCGCGATCCGACTCCGCCGAATGATCAATGAGGCGCAGAGCTTCTTCTCGCGCGCGGCGGGCGAACCGTTTGACGTGTACGAAATGGTCGGCGACGACAGTGCGGATGCAGGACGCCTCTGCATCGTCGACCTCCAGGGTCTTTCGAACACTGCCCGACAGGTCATAGTCGCGCTCATCTCAAGCGAGCTCATGAAGGCTGCGGCTGACAAGCAGCGCCCGACACGGCCGGTCTTCATAGTCTATGAGGAGGGACACAACTTCGCGCCGGCCGGCGAGCCGGCCATTTCGAAGAACATCATCAAGCGCATCGCCGCGGAGGGACGAAAGTTCGGCGTCGGGTTCGCGATCGTGAGCCAGCGGCCGAGCAAGCTTGACTCCGATGTCACGAGCCAATGCAACACGATCGTTGCGATGCGGATTAAGAACCCCGACGACCAGCGCTTCATCCAGAAGACGTCCGACTATTTCTCGGCTGCGGACCTCGCGGAACTCCCAACGTTGTCGACCGGTGAGGCCTTGATCTGCGGCCGGGCGATCATCGCGCCGCTCGTCGTGAAGGTCGGCACCAAGGCGCTCGTCCATGGCGGGGAGTCGCCGCGCGTATGCGAACGCTGGGGGAGGGCCGGCGGTTGACCAAGGGACCACGTGTGTCCCTTGCGGACCAAGTCTTCACGGGACTCACCCATCAGAACTTGATGGAGCAGCATTTCCCGATGCTTTTGACGACAGGGATTCCGGACCTCATGCTGACGGTGCACTCGCACTTCCTCACGTTCCTGGCAAGTGTGGGGCAGTCATTGAACTATTCAGCGGTGGCAGAGTGCCCGATCTGGTGGGCTCCGGAGAACGGCCCCGGGGATGTTCGGGCTGACTCCGTTTGGTTCGATAAGGCGGATGGCAGTCCGTCGCTCGCCTTCGAGTTTGAGCGCTTCGAACGCGGTGACGAAAGCAAGCTCCGGGTCAAGGTCGAGAACCTCGCGATCGCTTCGAACGCAACTCCGAATCTGGCGCTGTGTGTGCTCGCCTACTGGGTGCGCAGCGGGTCGGCGGCGCGCAGCATGGACGCGATCATTGCCCCCTATCGCGATGGGTTTCGACGCAGGGGCAAGGATGTCGCGACCGCTCGCACGCCGTTAATGATCGTCAAATGCGTGATGCGCCCTGCTGCTTATCCAGATCGCCTCCTGTTCGGCGAATTCTTGCGGGACGAGCGCAACGAGCGTCTCGCTGTCGGAAGGGCGTAGTCATGGCGCTGATCGTGTTCCGCGGTAAGGCCGGGGAGGACCTGGGCGACCGGTTTCGCTTGGTAGCCGAACTCGGCAAAGGGAGCTTCGGAGAGGTGTGGCAGGCGCGTCGGCTAAAGGATGGCGCCACCGTCGCTGTCAAGATCCCGAAAGATCAGGAAAAAGGGGAGGAGGTGCTCCGCAAGGAGTCGGACATCATCAAAGACATTCACCATCCCAATGTCGTCCGGGTTCACGGGTTCCACAATATCAGCGAGCTCTTCGTCATTGAGATGGAGTTCGTGGATGGCTACGACCTTGCGAAGGTCTTAGACAACGTGAGCACCAAGGCACCGCTCACGTTCGAGAAGATGCTAGAGTGGACGCTGCAGATCCTCGAGGGGCTATCGGCCGTCCACGCCGCGAACATCTCGCATAACGACATCAAGCCTCAGAACATCCTCGTCGACAGATCGTCAGGGGCCGCGAAGATCACGGACTTCGGCTCCAGTCGCCGCCTCGAGGACGTGTGGGTCTGGACCAAGAGGCACGGAACCGAGGCGTACATGGCGCCCGAGGTCGCCCTCGAAGGCAAGCGAGCCCGCGACGTCAGCGACATTTACTCGATCGGAGTCCTTCTCTACGAAATGGCCACGGGGCGCCTGCCTTATTCGAGCCCGCACCAGCTACTCACCGGTGTTCAGGTCGCCAATCCACGCGAGATCAATCGTGACGTCCCGGCCGACTTAGAGGCCGTCATTCTCCGGGCCATGTCTAGGAGGCCGGAAAGTCGGTTCCCGAATTGTGCCTCAATGAGGGCCGCGATTCAGGGGTGCTTGGATGGACTGCGAGGCGCATCTGCGACTGCCGCCGTGCCGTCCCGTTCGGAGCCGAGTAAACTCGGATTTCGCCCTCCATCGTCGAGTCCCCTGTACTATCTCGAGCTTGCCAAGCAGCGGCTTACGGAAGGTGATGCGCAAGGCGCACTTGAGGCCGCGGAGGCGGCGGTCGATCGTAGTGAAGGACACCCGCAATACCTCCGTATGCTCGGTGGCATCTGTCTTCGTCTCGGCTATCATCGCAAGGCCGCAGAGACATACGAGCAGTTACTTGCGGCGTTCGATCGGGGGTATCCCGCGGAGGGGCATCAGCGGCGAGAAGTCCTCGAGCGCCTCGGCCAGCTCTATATCAGCCTGCAGCGCTACGGGGAAGCTGTCGCGGTTTACGAGCGGTTCGTCAATGCCGTAGATAGGCCGTACTCCCGGTTTCGCCTCGCTGTCGCTGCTGGACTCAACGGCGATTATGACCGTGCCATCCAACTGTTAGAGAGCGTACGAGCAGAGCGCGCCGATGCGGTGGTCGTCTACTCAAAACTCGGTTGGGCGCACGGCCTCAACGGCAACGACCGCTTGGCCCTCAGCTTCTACAACCAAGCCCTCGCCCTGGACGCCTTCGACCTGTTCAGCCTCTTTGAGCTTGGCAAGTACTACTACATAGTCGGTGATCGCCGGCGGGCGAGAGAATACTTCGAGCGCGTGTTGGACGCCGACAAGCAGGGCACCTACGGCGAGCGCGTTCGCGAGTTCATAAACCCCACAATCTAGATCTACGCGTTTCCTGGGACTTCGCCCAGGAAACGGGCGCCTTCAGCGAGACGGCCCGAACAAACACCATATCGTAAACTGGTTCTTCGTCGATTTAGTTGGAGGTGGTAGAAAAAGAATGGACACCGGTCCTTTGGTCGAGCAGAATGGAGTTGTCTAAGCTCCCATCACGCTCAAGCCTCAGAACACGGTGTCCGACCTCAGTATAACGCCCTACTTCCCCTTCGCACGAGTAGTTCCGGTCGATCAGACGGTCGTCTTGAAGTCGGAGGCGCACGCGGAAGCGGTCATCACCCTCGCTCCGCTCGAGGGTGCATGGCCGTTCTGCTCGGTCTGCGGGGAGGATGGCGGCCGGCTGCACATGTACGGGACGCGCCGGGTGCGGGACCTCAACCTGGCGCACGCGCGTGTGCACCTGGTGGTGCCCAACCGGAAGCTGCGCTGTGCCAACTGTGGTACGATCCGAACGGAAGGCCACAGCTTCCTCGGCTCGTACCGTCGCTACACACTGCGCTTCGAGCGAGCGGTCGCCGAGCTCTGCCGCTACCTGCCCATCAAGCAGGTCGCCGAGCATTTCGATCTCCCATGGCATACGGTCCTGGAGATCGACAAGCGGCGCCTGGAGCGGGAGGTCGGCACTCCGTGCTACGACGGGCTGCGGCTCCTGGCGGTGGACGAGGTCGCGGTCCACAAGGGGCACACCTACCTGACCACCGTGCTCGACCTGGAGACGGGGCGCATCGTCTGGGTGGGGCAGGGACGAACCGAGGCCACGCTGGCCGGCTTCTTCGAGGAGCTGACGCCCGAGCAGCGGAAATTGATCGAGGCCGTGGCCTCCGACATGGCTTCGGGGTTTCGCAACGCGGTGGAGAATGCCTGCCCGCACGCTGCCCTGGTCTACGACTTCTTCCACGTGGTGGCGAAGTACAGCCGTGAGGTGGTCGACGTGGTCCGCCTGGAGGAGGCCAAGAAGCAGGACGAGGCAGGCCGCAAGCTGATCAAGGGAAGCCGCTATCTGCTGCTGAAGAACGACTCGAACCTGCGCGAGTCGCAGCGGCAGGATCTGCAGGTGCTCCTCGCCGCCAACCAGACGCTGAACACCGTCTACGTGCTCAAGGACCAGCTCAAACAGATCTGGAGCTATACCGATCCGGCCGGAGCCGGGCAGGCACTGGAGTGCTGGTGCGCCCTGGCTGAGCAGAGCGGTATCGCTCCCCTGGCAACGTTCGCTCGAAAGCTGCGACGACACGAGCAGGGGATCGTGAACCACGCTGTGTATCCGATCGGCACCGGCCGGCTCGAAGGCATCAACAACAAGATCAAGGTCATCAAGCGCCAGGCGTACGGCTTCCGGGACGACGCCTACTTCATCCTGAAGATCAAGGGCGCCTTTCCAGGTGATCTGCAACTAAATCCACGATGAACCAAAAAACTTTCACGATCCCGGCACCACAAGCGCCTAGAGCGCGAAGAGTGTGGGAGTCCGGAGAGCGCGGGGCAGGCGTTCACCGTTCCGCTATACGGATTCCGCTTCCATCCGGGGGAGAAATCATGCGCCCGGACGTCCTCAGATCCTTTGGCCAGATCGTTGGTCCAACCGCGATTCCGATCCGGACCGCGTTCGCCGTCCACTGTGATGGGGGAATTCCGCTCCTTATGGACGGGACGTGGACCGATCCTGGTCCAGCCGCGCACATGGAATCGCTCAGGTGAGGAAGACGACACGGGTGTGTCCGCTCACGGGTGATTTACCTTGCTTTATGAGCGACGAGAGCATTGTTTGCGTTGATGGCGAGCTTTCTCTGCTTGAACCAGAATTTGGATCATGTCAATGGCAGCAAAACCAAAGGCCTCAACCGAAGCGGACGTTGAAGATCAGGCAATGGCAACCGTCCGAAAGGTCCGTACCGAGCTCTTCGCGGTACGCCAGTTCCTCGGGCGCGAAACCCAGGAGAACCTGGACCTCCGCATTCCCTTCGACGTCTACTTCCAAGATCCGTTCGTCACCGCCTCGAAGCCGGAGTACGACTTCGACGAGGGGTTCGCCGTGCCGTGGGAGCCGGGGCTGGCCGACGGTCCGACCAGCGCGCGCTTTGCCGTGGTGGACTATGACGGCGGGACGGAGGCCCTGAATCCGCCCCCGCGCTGGGCGCGCCGTCGCGGCCCGCGGGCTCGCGCTCAGCCCCGAGCTCGACGACATCGTCAACCGATACGGCATCGCCAACGACGGCGCCGTCGACGCGTTGCGCACGGCGCTGCCGCAGAAGAACGGAATCCAACCTCTCTACGTCCACGCGGAGCTGAAGCCCGCACAGCTGAAGCCCAAGACGCTCCGGGGTGCCACCTTCAAGGTGCTCGCGCCCGAGTTCGACATCGACACCTACTACCTCGGCGAGGGCGGGGCGGAGACCCTGCATGGTCTCGGCGAGTCGACCGGCCTGCTACGGGGGGCGCCCGCCACGTCGCCAACATCAGCGGTACCGACTTCCGGCGTCTGCGGTCGCGGATGATGTCGAGCGCGTTCGCCTTCGCCGAGGAGGAAGGTGAGGTGGTGAACAACACCAGCGTGATGCTGCTGATCGAGTGGCGGGGCCGCCGGCTGCTGTTCGTCGGCGATGCCGAATGGAACCGGGCCTACCGCGAGAAGAAGAACTTCTCCTGGAACACCGCTTGGAAGCTGCGCAACGGCGAGCTCAACCAGCCGGTCGACTTCCTGAAGATCGGCCACCACGGCAGCATCAACTCGACGCCCTGGAACGACAGGGAAAATGGTGCCTTGACCGAGCCGGGCACCATCCTCGACGCCATCCTGCCGCTGCCGACCGGCAACAAGAAGGCGACCGCCCAGGCGATCGTTTCGACCGAGCGCACCTTCTACAAGGTCATCCCCCGCGGCACGCTGCTCGTTGAGATCGCGAAGCGCGTGCGCAACACCCGGAACTACCAGGACGCGCTGACCGCCGAGCAGATCACCGGCCTCCCCAACTTCGTGGATCATGAGAAGGCGGCGCTGGGCAAGCTCCAGCCGCTTCGGACCGACCTCGAGACCCGCCTCACCGGCAAGGGCTATGTGGACGTAATCATTGAGCCGGGGGCGTAGTGCCGGGACGGTGCACGGCCATCCAATCCAATCAAATCCGCGAACTGAGAGCACTGTCACCCCTTCAGCGCGGGAGCGGGGACGCGGCACCGGCCGACTCGCTGATGTTGGTAGTCAGCCCGGTGCGACGGTAGGGAACTGCAACGGTGGGCACAACCACCGATGCTGGACTCGGGACGCTACGGCGTCACCCCGTGGCGGTCCAATCTCGACCTACCGCTGTTCCCCTTCGACAGCCCGGCGGTTGCTGGCCTGGCGCCTCATACAAACCATTCGGGAAGCGGCACGGAAGACCCATGGCGGCAACGCTGCAAGGCCCGCGCGAGGCGCGGTTGGATGTCGAGCTGATCGACGTTGGTCATGGCGACGCGCTGCTCCTCCACTGGACGCCGGAGCGAGGCGAGTCCTCGACCATCCTCATCGACGGCGGCCCGGTCGGTGGTGCGCCGCGGATCGCCGAGTCGCTACAAGCCCTCGGCGCCTCCGCCATCGATCTTGCCGTGCTCACGCACTGCGACGCGGACCATGTCGATGGGCTCCTCACCTACGCACGTTCGGCCGATCGGCTGCCGGTCCGGCGGTATTGGGGCCCGTGCGTGCCGGCGTTTCGTCGGCATGATTGGTTGTTTCCAACCCGCATCGCGCGCGGGCTCACCCAGACCGAACTGCTCGAGCAGGCGCTCGGTCAGAACACCCCCATCTCATGGCCGGTCGAGGGCGCCGAATGGGCGAGCCCCGATGACGGCCTCACGATCAAGGTTCTGTCGCCAGCGGGCCGCCTGATTGAGCGCCTGCTTGTCGGCGACGACGCCCTCGATCTGTTCCTCGACTCCCCCATGCCGCTTGGCTGGCTGCTGTCGCCGCCGCCCGACTCGCCGATCGAGGATAACTATGCTGATCTTCGCGCAGCCATCGCCAGCGGCGAGATCACGCCCGATCGAATTCCCAACCTTCCCCCTCCCGAACAACAGGCGAGCGCCGAGGCCCTCGCGGCCGAGACGGCGAAGCGTGGCATCGATCCGGAGTTCTTCGGCAATCCCGTGCTCAATGACACGTCGATCGTCCTAATGGTTGAGGCGTGCATCGGCGCCGTCAGACGCAGGCTCCTCTTCACCGGCGACCTCGAGAATTTCACCTATCTGATGGCGGTCCATCCGATGGGCCTGGGATGCGAAATCGTGAAGGCGCCGCATCACGGAGCGCGATCCTATGTGGGCCGCGAGGAGGCCTACGACGCGGCATGGCAATGGTTGCGGCCGCGCGCGGTGCTGGTGAGCGCGAACGGCAAGCACCGGCTGCCCCGGCAGGATTTCCGCAATGCCGCGCTTCGCTACGGCGCCACGCTCTTCTGCACATGCCGGCGCTCGCTCGAGGTGGTGAGCGGCCCCTTGGACAAGGTGTCCTGTCACGATCAGTTCGCGTGCGACCAACAGGCGCCCGTCAGCATTGCGCTGACCGAGCACGGAACGATCGCGAAGGGAGTCGCCTGCGCTCGGGGAAGCCAGTACGGCACGGTGCCGGTCATCGAGTTGCGGCAGCATGTCGTGGAGCCGAGCTCCATTCTCGAGAGCTTCGGCGAAGGGGAAATCCGGCGGCACGCGAGCTGGATCGTCGAGACGCTGCGCCGCATGCACGAAACCCGCGTCAAAGCTGGCGGAGAGGCCGGGATCGAGGCCGTGCCGGCATCGCTGCTACGCCGAGAAGCGCTCGCTGACGGACGCTATCGCGCCGCAGCCAACATCGAGGTAGTGCTCGAGCGCGCCGCGCGCGACGGTAAGATCTGGCTCTCGCGGGGCGACCGCTATGGGAACACGAAACGCAAGGCCTGGATCCTGCCGTCTCCGTCCGAACTGCGGACGCTCGAGGCATGGATCAGCGGTTACGTGGTTGTCCAGTTGGCGATCCGCCACCGAACCGGCGCGATGGTGCCCCGTGAGCTACTGATGGAAGGCGACACCGGCGATCTCGCGCGGCGAGCCGCGGAGCGGACCGCCTTTCCCGAGGAGATGTTCGCCGACACCATTTGGCCGCTGCTCGTCCGACACCTGCTCAAGAACCGACGCCTCGCCGCGCGCGAGGTTCCCAACGATAGCAGAGTCTCGACCATCGTTGCGCTGTTCAGCGAGGCCACGCCGAAGGACGCCTGCGCGGCGTTGCGCGCGAAGCTCGAAGCGACTAATGCGGGCGCTGCAATCGTCGACTACATGCTCATGGCCACGGCCAACCAGCGGACATACAGTCAATCCGCGACTACGTGGCCAGCGGCGCTAAACGATGCCGTTTCGC
>Ga0070685_10000361_pt1 | contig 27716 bp, 17 predicted proteins | sample KBSS13LmetaG_FD_65651 | JGI IMG/M metagenome (GOLD analysis project Ga0070685, IMG submission 65651) | Switchgrass rhizosphere microbial communities from Kellogg Biological Station, Michigan, USA - KBS S1-3L metaG | ecosystem: Host-associated > Plants > Roots > Rhizosphere ...
GCCGCGTGGTCGGCCTCAGGATGACGTCTTTGAGGTTGCTCAACAGTCTCTGAAGGAGCCGCTGCGCCGGACTCGCGTCGAATCAGCCTGGCGGCGACTGAAGGATCTGTAATTGCGGCAGCGCCAGGGCCGGTCGTATCACGTTCGCGGTTATAGATAGATCCTTCAGGCGCCGCCATGATTCAGCGTAACATCTGGCCGTGGAGCAGCGGGCGCCTTCAGGATGACATCCTTTTGCATAATCGATCCTGGGAAACGATATGAGATATCCGGACGTGCTGGATGCATCGCTCGTTGGAACGTACCCGGCCCTTTCCAGGGCTGGTGGCGGCTATGTCTGGGATGCGGTTCTCGAGTACCGTGTCTGGTGTCACCCTGAGCAGGGCGCCCCTGACGAAGCGGATGGCAGCGACTACTACTATGCGTTTGCTTCCTATCCAGAAGCATTGGCCTGTTCGGAAGAAGTGACAGGGGCCGAAGAACCCCTGGCGCTGGTACTTCAGAAGGAGTTCATCGACGAGCCTGAAGATGGACGGTACATCCACGTCAAGGAAGAGAGGATCACCGAGTGGCCCGTAGAGTTCCTCAGCCGGCCCCGGCGGACCGAGCACACGATCCCCGACTTCATGGCCGCCGATGCCCCGGCCAATCGACTCGAGATCCTTCGCGGCCAGGCGCCGCCCCGGAACCGCGACGTCTGACCTTTCGCTCCAGCCCGACGGGGCGCGTCTCGTACTCTTCCGGAACACCAGGTCGTTCAAAACGATTTGCCGCGCGCTCACGCATCCCGTCGCAAAGCGTGCGTGAGACTGCTCTTCCCTCCATCTCCTCGCCCCACGCATGAACGTCGCGCGGAACCTGGAGCGCTCCGCACGGCGGTTCCCGGAGCAGGTGGCCATCCGCTTCGAGGAGCGCGCGGTCACCTACCGCGCGCTGGAGGCGGAGGCGAGCCGCGCGGCGCACGGGCTGGCGGCGCTCGGCGTGGCGCCCGGGGACCGGGTGGCGCTCTTCCTCCCCAACGTTCCCGCCTTCGCCGTGGCCTACCTGGCGGCGCAGAAGGTGGGCGCCGTCGCCGTCTCCATCAACGCGCTGCTGAAGGCGGAGGAGATCCGCTACCTGCTGGCGGACTGCGGCGCCGTGGTGGCGTTCACCACCCCCGGGCTGCTCCCCGAGCTCGCGGCCGTGCGCGGGAGCCTCCCCGCGCTGCGCGAGGTCGTCGTCTGCGAGGGCGAGGTCGGGGGAGAGCGCTCGCTGGCGGAGCTCGGCGACGCGCCGGCCGGGCCGTTCCCGGCACGGGAGATGGAGCGCGACGACCCCGCCGCCATCCTCTACACCTCGGGAACGACGGGAAAGCAGAAGGGGGCGATGCTCTCGCACGGGAACGTCGTCTCCAACTATCACGCCACCTGCCACTGCGTCGGCTCGCGGCCGGGGGACCGGCACGCGCTCTTCCTCCCGCTCTTCCACTGCTTCGGGCAGGACTTCATCCTCAACGCCGCGCTGAGCTCCGCCGGCACCGTGCTCCTGCACCGCCGCTTCGACGCCGAGGCCACGCCGGCGCTGCTGCGCGAGCAGGGGATGACGCACCTGTACGCCGTCCCCACCATCTACATCTACCTGCTGAACGCGGGGATCGGGCCCGCGGACCTCCCCGACCTGCGCTACTGCTTCTCCGCCGCGGCCACGATGCCGGTGGAGGTGGCGCGGCGGTGGCAGGAGCGCTTCGGGCTGCCGATCTACGAGGGATATGGGCTCACCGAGACGTCGCCCTTCGCGGCGTACAACCACGAGCACGCGCACCGCCCCGGCTCCATCGGCACGCCGATCGAGAACGTGGAGATGAAGGTGGTGGGGCCGGACGACGCGGAGGTGGAAGACGGCACGTGGGGGGAGATCTGCATCCGCGGGCCGAACGTGATGCTCGGCTACTTCGGCCGCGCGGAGGAGACGGCCGAGGCGCTGCGCGGCGGCTGGTTCCACACCGGCGACGTGGGATACCGCGACGCCGACGGCTTCTTCTGGCTGGTGGACCGGGTGAAGGACATGATCAACGCCGCCGGCTTCAAGGTGTGGCCGCGCGAGGTGGAGGAGGTGCTCTACCTGCACCCCTGCGTGAAGGAGTGCGCCGTGGTCGGCCTCCCCGACGCGGTGAGGGGCGAGACGGTGGCGGCGTTCATCGTGCCGCGCGGAGGCCCGGCGGCCACGGCGGAGGAGGTGGAGGCGTTCTGCCGCGAGCGGATGGCGTCGTACAAGGTCCCCCGCCGCATCGCCTTCGTCGATGCCATCCCCAAGAGCCCCACGGGGAAGATCCTCAAGCGCGTGCTGCGCGAAGGATAAAGAACGGGCCTCACGCAGAGACGCGGAGGCACGGAGAGAGCCCGGCAGTTTCTCGCCGTGCCTCCGTGTCTCTGCGTGAGACGTTTTTTCGCGGGGATGGCCGCGGGCTACTTCCCCGCCGCCTCGCCGCGGCCGGAAGCGTCCTTCGCCGCTTCGCCGTCGGGCTCGATCAGGTGCTGGAAGAAGCGGTGGCCGCTGCGCCCGGAGCGCACCGTGTCGGGCCCGCGCCCGTAGGGGTTGCGCGTGAAGATGGCGTGCCACCAGCGGAAGATCCCGGAGGTCCAGCGCCGGCGGTCGTAGGGAGCCACGCTGTGCGGAGCGGCCGCGGGGAAGGCGCCGGTGGCGGGCGGATCGAGCATCCCGGGGGGAGTCTCGGGGGAATGGGTCACAATCGCCTCGCTGGTCGAGAGTTTCCTGCGCGCCCGCCCCGATAGGCGGCCGGTCCATCCTGTCCATACACCCGGTTCCGGGAACGGTCCATCGGCCGCTCCCGCGCGGGCGGTCCACACCCTCATCCCACGCCGCTCATCCGTGGCGCGGCAGGTGGACGGTGAAGGTGGTGCCGTGCTCTTCCGACGACTCCACCTCGATCCGTCCCCGGTGCGCGTGCACGATCCGCTCGGCGATGTAGAGCCCCAGGCCCAGGTGCCCGGCCGGGCCGCCCGGGGCCGTGCTCCCGCGGTCGTCCCGCGGCTTCATGGGGTTGAAGATCCCGTTCAGCTGCTCCGGCGCGATCGCGCGCCCGTGGTTGCGGACGGTGACCGTGGTCTCGTCGTCGTCGCCCTGGACGTCGACCCGGACGGCGGTTCCGGGAGAGCCGTGGTCCAGCGCGTTCCCCACCAGGTTGGTCAGCGCCTGGGTGATGCGCGCGCAGTCCCACTCGCCCCGCTCCGCCCCGCGGGTGTCGACCTGAAGCGCCCGGTCGGGGCGGGCCGCGGCGAGCTCGTCCACCACGTCGTGCACCACCCTGGCCATGCTCATGTCGGCGCGCACCACCGGGATCCCCCCACCCAGGCGGCTGCGGGTGAAGTCCAGGAGGTCGCCGACCAGCCGCATCATGCGGACGGAGCTGCTGGCGATCCGCGCGGTGAGCGTGAGGGTGGGCTCCTTCAGCTCCTGCGTGTCGAGCATGAACCGCGCGGAGGTGATCACCGCGCCGAGCGGCGTGCGCAGGTCGTGCCCCAGGATCGCGAGGAACATCTCCTTGGAATTGTCCAGCTCCTCCGTGTACCGCGTGATCGACTCGGCCAGCGCCTGGTCGATGGCCTCGTGGAACCGGGTCAGGTCGTACAGGTCGGCGGGGGCGAGCTCTCCCCGCGCCCGGGTCCAGAGCCGGATCACGCTGGCGCGCAGGGCCCGGTACTCGGAGATCATCTGCTCGACGGTGAAGCCGCTCTCGGCCCGCCCGGCCCCGTGCTCCTCGGCGGCCGTGGCCGCGCCGCCCTCGTCGGCCGGCGCCTTCCCCTTCGACTTCTCGGCCTGCGCGGCGCCGCCCTGCGGGGTGCGCAGGTCGGCGGCGATGACCGTGAGCATCGCGCCGGCGTGGTCGCGCAGCGCCACGATGTCCATGGCGCCACTGGCGGGGGTGCAGGTGCGCGCGAACGCTTCCCACTCCGCCAGGATCGGCTCGCGGTTCGCCGCGATGAAGTCGGCGAGCCGCGGCTCTCCTCCGGCGGGCGCCGCCCCCGCCGGCGGCCTCGCGGCTGCCTCTCCGCGGCTTTCGGCCGGCGCCGCCGGCCCGCCCGGGGGTGCGGCCGCGAGGTTGAAGTTCTCCTCGATCAGCTCCAGGATGCGGTAGCCGGCGGCGCTGATCTTGTGCAGGTCGGCCAGGTAGAGGTCGTCCCCCGCCTCCTCCGCCCGCTCGGCCAGCAGCTCGGAATAGCCCACGATCTGGCTGAGCGGGGTGCGCAGGTCGTGGACGAGCTGCGCCGGGATCACCAGGAGCTCCGCCGCTCCGGGGGCGGGCTGCGGCTCGAGGCTCAGCTCGTTGTCTTCGACCAGCAGGATCTTGCTCATGGCGGGTGCACGGCGTTCACGCGTGAAGCGCGCGCCTCTCCTCTGCGTTGAAGGTCGTGGCGTGCGGCGTGGCCCATTCGGCCAGCAGGTCGCGCACCTGGTGCAGCAGCCCCTCGCGCGAGTCGCCGTCCTTGGTGACGACCGACTCGACGTAGCCGTTCAGCCGCCGCCGCTCGGCGCCGCTGAGGTCGTGGGCCGTCAGCACCACGATGGGAATCAGGCGCCACTCGGGGTGCCGGCGCACCTGGTCAGCGAACTCGAAGCCGTCCATCTCGGGCATCACCAGGTCCAGCACGATCAGGCTGGGGCGCTCCCGCTCCATGCACGCCAGCGCCGCGCGCCCGTGCTCGGCCTCGCAGACCTTCCAGCCTTCCTTCTCCAGGATGGTGCGGATCATGGCGCGCGCCGCGGGGTCGTCGTCCACCAGGAGCACCGGGCAGGGCGGGTTCGGGCAGGTGTGCTTGCGCAGGATGCGCGACAGGCGCCGGCGGTCCACCGGCTTGGTGGCGTAGTCGGCGGCGCCCAGCATGAAGCCCCGCGCGGGATCGTCCACCATGGTCATCATGATCACCGGGATCTCGCGCAGCGCCGCGTCGGCCTTCAGCTCCCGCAGCACGCTCCAGCCGTCCAGGTCGGGCATCATCACGTCCAGGGTGATGGCCACGGGGTGCAGCTGCCGCGACAGGCGCAGCCCTTCCTCGCCCCCGCCCGCGACGCGCACGTGGAAGCCTTCCCTGCTCAGGAAGCGCTGCATCAGGTCGCGCTGCACCGGGTCGTCGTCGATCACCAGCACGCAGCTCGCGTCGGGCGTGAGCCGGTCGGCGCCGTCGGGGCCCCCGCACTCCGGAGAAACCGTGGCGGCGTCGGCCGCGGGCGTCTCGACGGCGGCTCCGGAGCTCGCCGCGACGACGACGGCGGGAAGCTTGAGGGTGAAGATGCTCCCCTCGCCCGGCACGCTGTGCACGGTCACGTCGCCGCCCATCATCTGGCAGAAGCTGCGCGTGAGGGCCAGCCCCAGCCCGGTGCCGCCGAACTTGCGCGTGGTGGAGGGGTCGGCCTGGGTGAAGACCTGGAAGAGCTTCACGATCTGCTCCGCGCCCAAGCCGATGCCGGTGTCGGTGACCCTGAAGACGATCCACTCGCTGCCGTCCATGAGCTCGCGTCCGGCCTCCACCGTGATGGTGCCGTCGTGGGTGAACTTCACGGCGTTGGACAGGAGGTTGAACAGCCCCTGGCGCACCTTCATCTGGTCGGCGTAGATCGCGCCCAGCTCCGGCGCCAGCTCGATGTGCAGCTGGTTGGCGTTCTGCTCCACCAGGGGCCGGATGGTCGACGCGACCTCGCCGATTAGCTCGGCCACGTCGAAGCGCTCCAGGAACAGCTCCATCTTGCCGGCCTCGATCTTGGACAGGTCCAGGATGTCGTTGATCAGCGCCAGCAGGTGCCTGCCGGCGGCGCTGATCTTGTCGAGGTCGGCGCCGAACCCGCCCAGCTCCCGCTCGACGGCCTCTTCCTGCAGCATCTCGGAGTAGCCCAGGATCGCGTTCAGCGGGGTGCGCAGCTCGTGGCTCATGGTGGCCAGGAACAGGCTCTTGGTCTGGTTGGCGGTCTCCGCGGCATCTCGCGCCTTGGCGGCCTCCTCCTCGGCGCGCCGCCGCTCGGTCACGTCTTCCATGGCCAGCACCAGCAGCTCGCCGTGGTGGCCGGCCTGCAGCCGGCGCGCGTTGAGCAGCATCACCCGCCGCCCGATGGCGGGGAAGTCGTGCTCGAGCTCGAAGTCGTTGAAGACGGAGCTCTTGGGCACGATGTCCTCGAGCAGGGTGCGCAGGTCGGGGATGTCCCACTGGCCGTTGCCCAGCTCGTAGATCAGGTGGTTCTCGGTCTCCGCGGCGGAGACCTCGAAGGTCTCGTAGAAGGCGCGGTTGCTGCTCCGCACGCGCAGGTCGGGGTCCAGGATCAGGAGCGGCTTGCGCACCGTGTCCACGATGTCCTGCGCGTAGGTCTCGATGGCCTTGACCTCGGCCTCGGCGCGCCGCCGCTCGGTCACGTCTTCCATGGCCAGCACCAGCAGCTCGCCGTGCTGCCCCGCCTGCAGCCTGCGCGCGTTCAGCAGCATCACCCGCCGCCCGATGGCCGGAAAGTCGTGCTCGAGCTCGAAGTCGTTGAAGACGGAGCTCTTGGGCACGATGTCTTCGAGCAGGGTGCGCAGGTCGGGGATGTCCCACTGGCCGTTGCCCAGCTCGTAGATCAGGCGGTTCTCGGTCTCCGCGGCGGAGACCTGGAAGGTCTGGTAGAAGGCACGGTTGCCGGACTGCACGCGCAGCGTGGCGTCGAGGATGAGGAGCGGCTCGCGCACCGTGTCGACGATGTCGTGCGAGTAGGCCTCGATGGCCTTGAGCTCCGCCTCGGAGCGGCGCCGCTCGGTCACGTCCTCCATGGCCAGCACCAGCAGCTCGGTGTGGCTCCCGGCGCGCAGCCTGCGGCCGTTCAGCAGCATCACCCGCCGCCCGATCAGGGGGAAGGTGTGCTCCAGCTCGAAGTCGTTGAAAACGGAGCTGGTGGGGATCACGTCCTCCAGGAGGGTGCGCAGGGCCGGGATGTCCCACTGGCCGTTGCCCAGTTCGTAGATCAGGCGGTCCTCGGTCTCTTCGGCAGAGACCCGGAAGGTCTGGTAGAAGGCGCGGTTGGCGCTGCGCACGCGGAGGGTGGTGTCGAGCATCAGCAGCGGCTCGCGCACCGTGTCCACGATGTCCTGGGCGTACGTCTCGATGTCCTCGACCCGCGGCTTCCTTCTCAGCATCACCCGTCTCCGCGCTTGCAAGGAAGCCGGGCGCGAAAGGTGCTCCCGCACCCCGCCATGCTCTCCAGCTCCAACTCGCCCCCCAGCGGCTGCGGCGCGCTCACGGCGAGCCCTCCGCGGGGCGGGGCGCGGCGCCGCCCAGCAGCGCCTCGATCTTCTGCAGCAGGCGCGGCAGCTCGATGGGCTTGGTGTCGTAGTCGTCGCACCCGGCTTCCAGCGCCCGCTCGCGGTCGCCCGCCATGGCGTGGGCGGTGAGGGCGATCACCGGGATGTGCCGGGTGGCGGGCGCGGCCTTCAGGCGGCGCGTGGCCTCCCAGCCGTCGAGCACGGGGAGGCTCATGTCCATCAGCACCAGGTCCGGTGCGTGCGCGCCGGCCATCTCCACCCCGCCCGGCCCGTCCACCGCCAGCAGCACGCGGTAGCCCTTCCGCTCCAGGCGGCGCGACAGCATGTCGCGGTTCATCTCGTTGTCTTCCACCAGCAGGATCGTACGCATGGCTGTTGCCGAAGGCGCTCACGCGGCGGGCGGGCGCGCTTCGTCTCCCGGGCGGGGGGTGGGGGCGCGCGGCGCCCAGTCGCTGAGGCGCTCGCTCACCTGGCGCAGCAGCGCCTCGTGCGAGTCGCCCGCCTTCTGCAGGATGGTCTCCACGTAGCCGGAGAGGCGCTGGCGCTCCTCGGAGCTCAGGTCCCGCGCGGTGACCACCACGATGGGGATCGAGCGCCATTCCGGGTGGCGGCGCACCCGGTCGGCGAACTCGAACCCGTCCATCTCCGGCATCATCAGGTCCAGCAGGATCAGGCGGGGGCGCTCGCGCTCCATGCACTCCAGGGCCACGCGCCCGTTCTCGGCCTCGCTCACCCGCCACCCCTCCTTCTCCAGGATGTTGCGCGTCATCGCGCGCGTGGCGGGGTCGTCCTCCACCACCAGCACCGGGCAGGGCGGGTCGGGGCAGGTGTGCTTGCGCAGGATCTTCGACAGCCGCAGGCGGTTCACCGGCTTGGTGGCGTAGTCGGCGGCGCCCAGGGCGAAGCCGCGCTCGGGGTCGTCGACCATGGTGAGCATGATCACCGGGATCTCGCGCAGCGCGGCGTCGGCCTTCAGCTCCGTGAGCACGCTCCAGCCGTCCATCCCCGGCATCATCACGTCCAGGGTGATGGCCACGGGGGGGGCCTGCCGCGCCAGGCGCAGCCCCTCGCGGCCGCCGCCGGCGGCGCGCACCTGGAACCCCTCCTTGCGCAGGAAGCGCTGCATCAGCTCGCGCTGCGCCGGGTCGTCGTCGATCACCAGCACGTACCCCCCGCCGCGGGGGGACGCCTCGCCCTCGGCCCCGTCCGCCGGGTAGGGGAGGGCGGGGGCGTCCGCGGCCCCGGCTGGGCCCTCGGGGGCGCGGTCGGCCACGGACGCGGGGAGGGTGATGGTGAAGACGCTCCCCTCGCCCGCGGCGCTGTTCAGGGTCACGTCGCCGCCCATCATCTGGCAGAAGCGGCGGGTGAGGGCGAGGCCCAGCCCGGTGCCGCCGAAGCGGCGCGTGGTGGAGGCGTCGGCCTGGGTGAAGTCCTGGAAGAGCTTCACGATCTGCTCGGCCGAGAGGCCGATGCCGGTGTCGGCCACGCGCAGCACGATCCACTCGGCGCCGTCCATCACCCGCCGCCCGGCGGTCACGGTGATGGTGCCCCCGTGCGTGAACTTGACGGCGTTGGAGAGGAGGTTGAAGAGGGCCTGGCGCACCTTGATCTGGTCGGCGCGCATCTCGCCCAGCTCCGGCGCCAGCTCCAGGAGGAGCGTGTCGTCGTTCTTCTCCACCAGCGGGCGGATGGTGGCGGCCACGTCGGCGATCAGCTCGCCCACGTCGAAGCGCTCCAGGAAGAGCTCCATCTTCCCCGCCTCGATCTTCGACAGGTCGAGGATGTCGTTGATGAGCGCCAGCAGGTGGCGGCCGGCGGCGTGGATCCGCTCCAGGTCGGCGGAGAAGCCGTCCAGCTCCCGCTCGGCGGCCTCTTCCTGCAGCATCTCCGAGTAGCCCAGGATGGCGTTGAGCGGGGTGCGCAGCTCGTGGCTCATGTTGGCCAGGAAGAGGCTCTTGGTGCGGTTGGCCGCGTCGGAGGCGCGGCGCGCCCGGGCCGCCTCCTCCTCGGCGTGCCGCCGCTCGGTCACGTCTTCCATGGCCAGCACCAGCAGCTCGCCGTGGCGCCCCGCCTTGAGCTTGCGGGCGTTCAGCAGCATCACCCGCCGCCCGATGGCGGGAAAGTCGTGCTCCAGCTCGAAGTCGTTGAAGGCCGAGCTGCGGGGCACGATGTCTTCCAGCAGGGTGCGCAGGTCGGGGATGTCCCACTGCCCGTTGCCCAGCTCGTAGATCAGGCGGTCCTCGGTCTCGGCCGGGGAGACCTGGAAGGTCTGGTAGAAGGCGCGGTTGGCGCTGCGCACGCGCAGCGCCTCGTCGAGCATCAGCAGCGGCTCGCGCACCGTGTTCACGATGTCCTGCGCGTAGGTCTCCAGGTCCTTCGCCCGCCCTCTGGTGCGCATCAGCCCCCTCCACGGGCACGGGGAAGCCGGACGCGGAAGGTGCTCCCGCGCCCCGGCTCGCTCTCCACCTCCACCTCGCCGCCCAGCAGGCGGCTGAACTCCCGCGCCGCCGCCAGCCCGATCCCCATCCCTCCGAAGGCGCGCGACGCGGCGCTCTCCACCTGCCAGAAGCGGTCGAAGATGCGGGCTTGGTGCTCGGGCGCGATGCCGATGCCGGTGTCGCGCACCTCGAAGACGACGTGGGCGCCCTCGGCGCGCACGCCCAGGCGGACCTCGCCGCGCTCGGTGTACTTCACGGCGTTGCCGCACAGGTTGATCAGGATCTGGCGGGCCTTGCCGCCGTCCGTCACCAGCTCCACGGCCTCGCCGGGGAGGTCGAGGACGAAGGCCAGCCCCTTGGCCTCGGCCGCGGGCTCCACCAGCTCCCCGGCCGCGCGCGCGACCTCGCGGGCGTCGAGCCGCTCGGAGCGCACCTGCGCGCGCCCCTCGTCGCGCAGCGCGAAGGCCAGGATCTCGTCGATCATGGCGGCCAGGTGCCAGCCGCCCGCCTTGATGCGGTCGAGCTTGCGCACCTGCGCGGCGTTCAGCGGGCCGTCGAGGTGCAGGATGTCGGCGTAGCCCAGCATCCCGTTGAGCGGGGTGCGGAACTCGTGCGACAGGGTGGCCAGGAAGGTCCCCTTGGCCAGGTTGGCCGCCTCGGCCGCGATCTTGGCCTCGCGCAGCTCCTCTTCCACCCGCTTCTGCGCGGTGACGTCGAAGCAGGTGACCACGGCGCCGTCGGCGCCCTCATCGTCGGGGCCGCGGTACGGGTTGATGCGCACGATGAACCACTTCCCCTCGTCGCACCCCACCTCGCGCTCCACCCGTTCGCGCGAGGCCAGCACGCCCCGCGCGTCGTCCACCAGCTCCGGGTAGTGGAGGCGGTGGGTGACGTGGGCCAGCGGGCGGCCCACGTCGGTGTCCGCGAAGTTGAAGATCGCCTCCACCGCGGGGGTGAAGCGCCGCACCCGCAGCTCGCGGTCGAGGAAGATGGTCCCGATCTCGGTGGACTCGATCAGGTTCTGCAGGTCGGCGTTGGTGCGCTTCAGCTCGTCGATGGTGGTCTGGTGCTCCTGGTTGGTGGTGGTGAGCTCCTCGTTGACCGACTGGATCTCCTCGCGGCTGGTCTCCAGCTCCTCGGCCGCCGCCCGCTCCTCCTCGTTGATCGAGCGCAGCTCCTGGTTGGCCGCCTGCAGCTCTTCCACCGTGCGGTCGCGCGCCACGCTGGCCTGCTCGAGCTGCTCGCGCGCGCGCCGCAGCTCGCGCTCCAGGGCGGCCACGGCGTCCGCCTCCCCGGCACCGCCGCCGTCGCCGGGCGCGGCCGGCGGCGCGGGTGCCTCCTCCAGCACCACCAGCGCGAAGCGCTCCGCCCCGTCGCCGCCGGCGGGCGGCTGCACCCGCAGCCTGACCGGGCCGCCGCCGTCGCCCCCCGTCACCAGGCGGGTGGTGGGCAGCCCCTTCTCGAAGGCTTGGTAGAGCGCGGCGCGCAGCTCCATGCGCAGGTCGCCGCGCGCGAGGGCGACCAGGTCGTGCGTGGGCTCGCCCTCCCCCAGGTGCAGCCAGCGCCCGGCCCCGGCGGAGAGGTGCACCACCTCCAGCCGGTCGTTCACCACCAGGCTGGGCGGCGCGTATTCCTCCAGCAGGCGCAGGTGCAGCGGCCCGTAGGCGAAGGCGGCGTGGCCCGTGCCCTCGGCGCCCGAGGGGGGCGGCTCCCGGCGCGGGGGCGGGTCGGCGGCCGAGAGCCGCGGCGGCACCCGGCGCGGCGCGGCGTTTCTGCGGTACAGCCGCTGCGCCCCGGCGGCGGGCGCGAAGAGCCCGCTCTCGCCGGCCGACTCCGAGGCGCCCAGGAAGAGCACCCCGCCCGGGCGCAGCGCGTAGTGGAAGGTCTCCACCACCTGCGCCTGCGCCTCGGGCTGCAGGTAGATGAGCAGGTTGCGGCAGCTGATCAGGTCCAGCCGCGAGAAGGGAGGGTCGCGCAGGACGTCGTGGACGGCGAAGAGCACCCCCTCGCGCAGCGCCCTGGCCACCCGGAAGCCGCCCGGCTCGCGGGCGAAGAAGCGGCGCAGCCGCTCGGGCGCGATCTCGGCCACCGCGGCGGGCGGGTAGAGCGCCTCGCGCCCCCAGGCGTAGCCCTTCTCGTCCACGTCGGTGGCGAACATCTGGATCTGCGGCGGGCTCTCCAGCGTGGCCGCGTGCTCGCGCAGCAGGATGCCGATCGAGTACGCCTCCTCGCCGGTGGCGCACCCCACCACCCACACCCGCACCGCGTCGCCGGGCCCCTTCCCCGCGAAGAGCGCGGGGAGCGCGCCGGCCAGCGCGGTGAACGCCGGGGCGTCGCGGAAGAAGCCGCTGACCGAGATCAGCAGGTCGCGCATGAGCGCCGCCGGCTCGTCCTCGCGCGTGCGCAGCACGGAGAGGTACTCCTCCAGCGTGCCCGCGCGGTTGAAGCGCAGCCGCCGGTCCAGGCGGCGCAGCACGGTGGAGCGCTTGTAAAGGCTGAAGTCGTGCCCCGTCCGCGCGCGCAGCGTGGCGAAGACCTGGGCCAGCAGCGCCTCGGTGTCGGCCGCCGGCGCGTCTTCCGAGAGCGCCGGGTGCGCCTCCCGCAGGCGCACCAGCTCGCCGGGGATGCGGGCCGCGGGGAGCACGAGGTCCACCTCGCCGGTGGCGATGGCGCTGGCCGGCATCCCGTCGTACTCCGCCTCGGCGGGCTCCTGCGCCAGCGTGAGCCCGCCGCGCTCGCGGATGGCGCGCACCCCCGCGGTCCCGTCGGAGCCGGTCCCCGAGAGCACCACCCCCACGGCGTCGGGGCCGTAGGCCTCGGCCAGGGTGCGGAAGAACAGGTCCACCGGCACGTGCAGCCCCGTGCCGCGGTCGCTCACCCGCACCACCCCCTCGTCCACGGCCAGGTCGTGCCCGGGCGGGATGATGTAGACGTGGTCGGCCTCGAGCTCCACCGCGCGGGTCACCTGGGTCACCGGCAGCGAGGTGCGGTCCTGGAGGAGCGCGGCGATGCGGCTCTCGCGCTCGGGGTCCAGGTGCATGATCACCACCCAGGCCATGCCGCTGTCGGCGGGCACCGCCGCGAAGAAGAGCTGCAGCGCCTTCAGCCCCCCCGCCGACGCCCCGATCCCCACCACCGCGCGCGGGGCGCGCCCCGGCGGCTCCCCGCCGGGGGGCGGCGCGGGCCCGGTGAGGTCCGCGGAGCTTTCACGGATTCGCGCGCCCGGGTCGGCGTGCCGGGGGGGGAGGGGCATCGCGGGGCCTAGCGGGTGGGAGGGGCCAGGTTGCCGCACGCCACCACCGTCTGCGGGTTGCCGCTGGAGGCCTGCACGCTGACGAAGTACGGCCCGGCCGCGGGCGTGGCGACCGGGAGCGTGGCCGACGCCGAGGCGCGCCCGTCGTCGCCCACCCGCAGCGGCGCGTAGGACGAGGCGACGCCCAGGAGCCCCTGGTCGGCGCCGCACTGCCCCAGGTGCACCTGCCACGGGTGCAGGCCGCCCGCCGTGGCGTTCGCCAGCGCGAGCGTAACCGTGGTGCGGCCGTCGGGGGCCGGCGCCATGGTGGCCTCGCCGCTCATCTGCACTGCCCCCGCCAGGCTGCGCGGGCTGGCCAGCGTGGCGTGCCAGCGGGTGTTCAGGTTCACGTCGGCGGCACTCACCTCCACGTCGGGCTTGCGGCACGCGCTGCACACGGGAAGGACGAAGGCGGCGAGCGCGATGGCGCGGCTGCGGCGGCTGGGCATGCTCATCCTCCTGTGTGCCGGGGGGGCATCTCGCGGCGCCCGGAAAAGACGGGGTGCCGCGGGCCACCACGGGCGCGCTGTTGACCAAGTGGTCAATACAAGCTACTCTGTATTGTACAGATGGTCAACAGGAGGGCACGGGTAGAACCCCATGGGAGGGCGGATTCGGGATGGAGGAACGAGCGAGGCGCAAGCGGGCGCCGGTGGACGTCCGGCGCGAGCAGATCCTGCGGGCCGCCTTCGAGGTGGCGTCGCGCGAGGGGATCGGCGGCCTGACCATCCGGGCCGTGGCCGCCGAGGCGGAGCTGAGCCATGCGCTGGTGGTGCACTACTTCGAGCGCAAGGACCGGCTGGTGTACGCGCTGCTGGACTGGCTGATCGAGACCACCTCGGTGCTGCGCGTCTCGGACGACGTCGCCCGCTTCCCGCGCGCGCTGGACCGGCTGCACGCGCTGCTGCAGCAGGAGATGGCGCGGCTCAGCCACCAGCCGCGCCACACCCGGCTCTTCTTCGAGTTCTGGGCGCTGGGCGCGCGCCACGAGGAGATCCGGGAGCGGATCGGCGCGGAGCTGGCGCGCTACCGCGCGGCGTTCCGCGCCATCATGGAGGAGCTCCTGCAGGCCGAGCCCGCGCGCTTCGTGGGGGCGACCGCCGACGGGATGGCCGCCATGGCGGTGAGCTGGATCCACGGCTGCGCGGTGCAGGCGATGATCGACCCGGCGCGCTTCGACACCGACGAGTACCTGGCCGCCGTGCGCCGGATCGCCGGGCAGCTCGCGTGAGAGGCCTTCGGGCAGCGTCGCATCGGTGGGGCCGGGCCTCAGGCGCAGGACACCCTTGAGGTCCGGGCTTCTCGACAGGCTCTGAGCCGGGCCTCGCGGCCCCGGCATCGGCCGCGGCCCGCCACGCCTTCGCTCGCTTCGCGGCTTCGGCGGCGGCCGCTTCCACGGCGTGGCGCTTCCAGCGCTCGCGCGGGGCCCGGCCCGGCCGCTCGAACGTGGTGCAGGACGATGCTTCGGGGTGCGGCGAACCAGGGAAGAGACGAAAAGGAGGTTGCCGGGGTGCCTACGAACCTTCCGCCGCCGGCCGCGCTCGCGGACGGGGCCTTCCTGGCCGAGGCCAGCCGGCGCCTGGCCGAGTCGGCGGACTACGAGCAGACGCTGAAGACCGTGGCGGCGCTGGCGCTCCCCCTGCTGGGCGACTGGTCGATCGTGGACCTGGCCGAGCCCGACGGCTCGATGCGCCGCCTGGCCGTGGTGCACCCCGACCCCGGGAAGCAGGCCCTGGCACGGCGGCTGGAGGTGGACTGGCCCCCGGAGCGCGACGATCCGCTGGGGGTGCCGGTGGTGGTGCGCACGCGCGCGGCGCAGGCCACCGGGCCCGTCACCGACGAGTTCATCACCCGCGTGGCGCGCGACCCCGAGCACCTGGAGACGCTCCGGCGCCTCGGCATCGCCTCGGTCATCACCGTGCCGCTGCTGGCGCGGGGACAGGTCCTGGGCGCCATCGCCTTCGTGAGCGGGCGGCCCGGGCCCGGGCACACCGACCGGGACCTCGCGCTGGCCGAGGACCTGGCCGCCCGCTGCGCCCTGGCGATCGCCCACATGCGGGTGGTGGAGGAGCTGAAGAAGGGCGTGCTCCTGCGCGACCAGGTGCTCGGGTACGTGTCGCACGACCTGAAGAACCCGCTGGGCGCGATCATGCTGGTGGCCTCGCAGCTCCTGGACGATGCCCGCGATCCTTCCGGCCGGTTCACCGCACGCGAGCAGATCGGGGCGGCGGAGCGGATCCTGGACGCCACCGTGCACATGCAGCGCCTGATCGGAGACCTGCTGGAGGTGGCGCAGATCGGGGCGGGAGGGATCAGCATCCGTCCGCGGGCGGTGCAGCCGGCCGCGCTGGTCGAGGACGTCCTCCACGCCTGCGCGCCGGGGCTCGCCGTGCAGTCGCTGCGGATGGAGGCCCACGTGCAGGAGGTGCTGCCGCCGCTGCTGGCCGACCCCGGCCGGCTGCGGCAGGTGTTCGAGAACCTGCTGGAGAACGCGGCGAAGTTCACCCCGCCGGGCGGCGTGATCACCCTCGCGGCCGCCCGGCTCGACGGCTCGGTGCTCTTCTCGGTCGCCGACACCGGGGCCGGCATTCCCGGAGACGAGATGCCGCGCCTGTTCGACCGCTTCTGGCAGGCGCGCCGGGGGGGCGCGGGAAGCGCGGGGCTGGGGCTGGCGATCTGCAAGGGGATCGTGGAGGCGCACGGCGGCGCGATCTGGGCCGAAAGCACCGCGGGCCGGGGAAGCACCTTCTACTTCCGCATTCCCGTGCGCTGACCGCGCCCGCGCCCGGCACCACCGCATCCGTGCCCCGCGGGCGCGGACAGGAGCAGAGATGGAACGCACGAGCACGATCCTCCTCGTCGAGGACAACGAGGACAACCAGGAGATCTACCGCATCATCCTGGCGCACCACGGCTACGCGGTCCTGCAGGCGTACGACGGCGGCCTCGGCGTGGAGATGGCCCGGGCCCACGCCCCCGACCTGATCCTGATGGACCTGACCATGCCGGTGATGGACGGGCTCGAGGCCACGCGGATGCTGAAGGCCGACCCCGCCACGGCCGCCATTCCGGTCGTGGCCCTGACCGCGCACACCGGGTCCGAAGACCGGGCGGCGGCGGCGGCGGCCGGGTGCGCCGCGTTCCTGAGCAAGCCGGTGGAGCCGGGGCGCGTGGCGGCCGAGGTCCGGCGCATCCTCGAGGACGGCGCCGGGCCCCGCCCTTCCCCGAAGGAAGAACGACGCTAGCGGCCCTGCCGCGGAATGGAGGATCCGGTGCTCCACGACTTCGAGTTCGACGACGACGGCCGGCGCGTGCTGTGCACGCGCGGCGTGCGCAACCCGTCTGCCGGCCACCTCGCCGACGACCGCTGGTGGTACCTCACCCTCGCGTCCGGGCCGCCCGTGCGCCTGCTGCGCGTGACCCCCGGCGAGACGCGCCAGGAGGTGTGGGAGAGCGCGCTGAGCCACCTGGACGCGCTGGAGCTGCGCCGGCCGCCGGAGCTCCCGCGCCGGGACGAGGCGCCGCCGGGATGAGGCGGCGGACGGTTCCGGACCCGGATTTGCGCCCTGCGCGGATCGTACCCGCTGCCCCCCGCGAGGGCAGCCAGCGACAACTCCGCCGTGCCGGGTCGCCCCCGGCCGGAGCGCAATCGGGGCCGTGACGCGGACCCCGGGTGTCGCTTGACCGCACGCCCGAGGGAGCCGCCCCAGCCGATGCCGTTCAGCACCGCCGCACGATCGTCGTACCGCGCCGTCGCGCGCCTGCTCGGCCGCCCCGCGCCCGAGCCGTTCGAGCTCTCCGCCGGCCCGCTGCGCGGCGAGCTGCTGGGCGCCGAGGCGCTGGCGGAGCGCGCCCGCGCCACCGCGCGCGCCCAGCGCGTGGCCGCGCCCGGGCGCGGCGCGGGCGGCACGCCGCTGCTGGCGCGGCTCGCCGAGACCCGCCGCATCCTCCACGACGGCCACGCGCGGCTGGCCGCCGAGGCCGAGGCCGACGCCCGCGCCGAGGTGGGCCCCGCGGGCGAATGGCTGCTCGACAACTTCCACGTGGTGCGCGAGCACCTCCGCGAGGTCCGCGAGAGCCTTCCCGCCGGCTACTACCGCGAGCTCCCCGAGCTCGCGGGCGGGCGGCTGGCGGGGTATCCGCGCGTCTACGAGCTGGCCACCACGCTGATCTCGCACACCGAGGGGCGCGTGGACGTCCACAACGCCGGCCAGTTCGTGGCGGCGTTCCAGGAGGGGGCGCCGCTCACCCTGGGCGAGCTGTGGGCCGTGCCGGCCATGCTGCGGCTGGGGCTGCTGGAGAGCGTGCGCCGCATGACGCTGCGCACCGTGCAGCGGCTGGACGAGACGGAGGCCGCCGACGCGTGGGCCGCGCGCATCGACGCGGCCGCCGCCGCGGGGGAGCGGGCGCTGGCGGGCGAGCTCCGGGCATTCGCCGAGACGCATCCCCCGCTCTCGCCGCTCTTCGCCTCCCGGCTGCTGCACCAGGTGCGGCTGGGGCGCGGGGGGCTGCCGGCGCTGCAGGGGTGGCTCGCCGCGGCCGGGGTGTCGGCCGAGCGCGCCACTGCCCAGGCCACCCAGCACCTGGCGCTCACGCAGGTGATGATGGCCAACAGCATCACCTCGCTGCGCGGCATCGGGCTGGTGGACTGGCGCGTCTTCGTGGAGGCGCACAGCGCGGTCGAGGCGGTGCTCCGCGGCGACCCCGCGGGCGTCTACGCGGCCATGACCTTCGCCACGCGCGACCGCTACCGGCACGCGGTGGAGCGCATCGCGAAGGGCGGCGGGCGCGCCGAGGCCGAGGTGGCGCGCGCCGCCGTGGCGCTGGCCGCGGCCGCGAGCGCGGCGGAGGAGGAAGAGGGCGATCCGCGCCGCGGGCACGTGGGCTGGTGGCTGGTGGACGGCGGGCGCGACGCGCTGGAGCGCGCGCAGGGGTATCGCTCCACCCTGGGCGAGCGCGTGCACCGCGGGGTGCTCCGCCACCCCGACGCGGTCTTCGTCGGCGGGATCGGCCTGGGAACGGCGGCGGCGCTCGCGGCGGTGCTCGGGCTGGCGGGCCCGGCGGCGCGGGCCTCCCTCCCCGTCGCCCTCGCCGTGGTCGTCGTCGCCCTGGCGCTGGCCGCCGACCTCGCGGTGGGCGTGGTCAACCAGCTCGTCGCCGCCTTCCTTCCCCCGCGCCTCCTCCCCCGGCTGGACCTGTACGAGCAGGGCGGGATCCCGGCCGAGATGCGCACCGCCGTGGTGGTCCCCATCCTCTTCGACGGCGTGGAGGCGGTGCACGAGGCGCTGGCGCACCTGGAGGTGCAGTACCTGGCCAACCGCCAGCCCAGCCTGCACTTCGCCCTGCTGGGCGACTTCACCGACGCGGCCGCCGAGACGCTCCCGGGCGACGCGGAGATCGCGTCCGCCGCGGTGGAGGGGGTGCGCGCCCTGAACGCGCGCTACGCGGCGGGCGCCGAGGACGCCTTCTACCTCTTCCTCCGCCCGCGGCGCTGGAACCCGCGCGAGGGCGTGTGGATGGGGTGGGAGCGCAAGCGCGGCAAGCTGGCCGAGTTCAACCGCTTCGTGCGCGGCGGGGGCGAGGGCGCCTTCTCCAGCGTGGTGGGCGACGTGGCGGCGCTCCGCGGGGTGCGCTACGTGATCACCCTCGACGCCGACACCGTCCTCCCCCCCGGCACGGCCGCGCGGCTGGTGGGCGCGCTGGCGCATCCGCTGAACCGCGCCGGCTACGACCCGCGCGCCGGCCGGGTGACGCGCGGCTACGGCATCCTGCAGCCGCGCGTGGGGGTGTCGCTCCCCAGCGCCCACGCCTCGCGCTTCGCCGCCATCCACTCCGGCCACCCCGGCGTCGACCCCTACACCACCGCCGTCTCCGACGTCTACCAGGACCTGTACGGCGAGGGGAGCTTCACGGGAAAGGGGATCTACGACCTGGACGCCTTCGAGCGGGCGACCCACGGCCGCTTTCCCGAGAACGCGCTCCTCTCGCACGACCTGATCGAGGGGAGCTACGCCCGCGCCGGGCTGGCCACCGACCTGGAGGTGTACGACGACTACCCGGCGCGCTACCTGACCCACGCCCGCCGCCGGCACCGCTGGATCCGCGGCGACTGGCAGCTGCTGCGCTGGCTGGGCCCGCGCGTGCCCGGCCCCGGCGGCCGCGAGCCGAACCGGCTGTCGCTGCTCTCGCGCTGGAAGATCCTGGACAACCTGCGGCGCAGCACGGTGGAGATCGCCCAGCTCGCCTTCTTCGCCGCGGGGTGGCTCCTCCTTCCCGGCTCGCCGCTGCGCTGGACGGTGCTGGGGGTGCTCGCCCTGGCCGCGCCCTGGATCGTCTCGCTCCTGCTGGCCGCCGCGCGCCCGCCGCGGGACCGCTCCTGGCGCGCCTGGTACGCCGCCGTGGGGCGCGACGCGGCCACCGGCGCGCGGCAGGTGGGGCTCGCGCTGGCCTTCCTCCCGCACCAGGCCTGGCTCTCGGCCGACGCCATCGCCCGCACGCTGTGGCGGCTGTTCGTCACCCGCCGGCACCTGCTGCAGTGGCAGACGGCGTCGGTGGCCGAGCGCACCGTGTCGTCCTCTCCCCGCGCCGCGTGGCGCGCGATGGGGCCGGCGGTGGCGCTGGCGGCGGGGACCGGCGCCATCTCCCTGGCCGTGCGCCGGGGCGGGACGCCGCCGCTCCCCCTCCTCGCCGCCGTCCTTCCCCTGGCGCTGCTCTGGCTCCTCTCCCCGGCCATCGCCCACGCGCTGGGGAAGCCGTCCGCGCGCGGCGGCCGCCGCCTCTCCCCCGCCGCCCGCGCGCAGGCGCTGCGCTACGCGCTCCTGCACTGGCGCTACTTCGACCGCTTCGTCACCCCCGAGACGCACGGGCTGGTGCCCGACAACTTCCAGGAAGACCCGCGGCCGGTGGTGGCGATGCGCACCTCGCCCACCAACCTGGGGCTCCAGCTCCTGGCCACCGCCAGCGCCTGCGACCTGGGGTTCATCACCGTGGGGGAGATGGCGGGCCGGCTGGAGACGGCCTTCCGCGCGCTGGAGCGGATGCGCCGCTTCCGGGGCCACTTCCACAACTGGTACGACCTGAACGACCTCTCGGTGCTGGAGCCGGCGTACGTCTCCACCGTGGACAGCGGCAACCTGGCGGGGCACCTGGTGGCGCTGCGGCAGGCGTGCCTGGAGATCGCCGGCCGCGCCCTGGACGACGGGCGCACGGCGCGCGCGCTGGAGGCGGCGTTCTCGCTCGCCGCCCGGCGCCTGCACGAGCTCGCCACCTCGCCCGCGGTGCTGGGCGACGCCTCCGCGCGCGCGGCCGCGGCCCGGGCGGCGGAGCAGCTCCGCATCGCCCGCGGGCAGGGCGCGACGCCGGCCGCCGCCGGGGCGCTGCGCGCCGCGCTGGACGGGCTGCGCGCCGCCGGGCTGGCGCCCGACGGCGCCGCCCCCGCCGCGGAGTGGATCGCGTGGAGCCTGCGGCGGATCGAGGCGGAGCGCGCGTTCGGGAGGGAGCTGGGGATGGAGGGCGCCGCCGGGCGCCCCGGCACGGGCGGGGCGGAAGGACGGAGGGACGGGGGAGACGCGGGGCCGCCGACGCTGCGCGCGCGGGCGGCCCGGTCCACGGCGGCGTCGGAGCTGGTGGCGCGGCTGGAGGCGGTGGCGGAGCGGGCCTACCGGTACGCGCTGGAGATGGACTTCCGCTTCCTCTTCGACGGCGAGCGGAAGCTCTTCTCCATCGGCTACCAGGTGGCGGCCCACACGCTGGACCCCTCCACCTACGACCTGCTGGCCTCCGAGGCGCGGCTGGCCAGCTTCGTGGCCATCGCGCGCGGCGACGTGCCCGCCGGCCACTGGTTCCACCTGGGCCGCACCCTCACCCACGCGGCCGGCCACACCGCGCTGGTGTCGTGGAGCGGCAGCATGTTCGAGTACCTGATGCCCGCGCTGGTGATGCGCTCGCTCCCCGCCACCCTGCTGGACCAGAGCTGCCGGGGCGCCGTCCGCCGCCAGCAGGCCTGGGGGAGCGCGCACGGCGTGCCCTGGGGGGTCAGCGAGAGCGCGTACAACCTCCGCGACCGCCACCTGACCTACCAGTACCGCGCCTTCGGCGTTCCCGACCTGGCGCTGAAGCGCGGGCTGGGGCGCGACCTGGTGGTGGCGCCGTACGCCGCGGCGCTGGCGGCGCTGCTGGAGCCGCAGCGGGCGCTGGCCAACCTGGGCGTGCTGGAGAAGATGGGCGCGCTGGGGCCGTACGGCTTCCGCGACGCGCTCGACTTCACCCGCCCCGACCCGGGCGCCCGCTTCGCGCTGGTGGGCAACTACATGGCGCACCACGTGGGGATGACGCTGGTGGCCCTCGACCACGTGCTGGAGGGCGACGCCTGGCAGCGGCGCTTCCACGCCGACCCGCTGGTGCGCGCCGCCGAACTGCTGCTGCACGAGCGCATCCCGCGGCGGCTGGCGCTGCAGGAGCCGCAGGAGGCGCGGCCCGACGAGGCGCTCCCCGACCCCGACCTGGAGCGGCCCGCCGTGCGCGAGATCCACGCCGCCGACACGCCCCAGCCGCACGTGGCGCTCCTGGGCCGGCTCCCCTACACGCTGATGGTCAGCCACTGCGGGTCGGGGTACAGCCGCTACGGCGAGCGGGCCGTCACCCGCTGGCGCGCCGACGGCACCACCGACCACACCGGGCAGTTCTGCTACCTGAAGGACGTGGAGGCGGGGCGCGCCTGGTCGGCCGCGCACCAGCCCGTGTGCGCCCCCGCCGACGTGTACCACGCCCACCTGGCCACCGACCGCGTCACCTTCCACCGCGCCGACGGGCCGGTGGAGACGCGCACCGAGATCACCGTGGTCCCCGCCGACCACGCCGAGGTGCGGCGCGTGACGGTGACCAACACCGGCGACCGCGCGCGCGAGGTGGAGCTCACCAGCTACGGCGAGATCGTGCTGGGCCCCCCCGACGCCGACCGCGTGCACCCGGCCTTCGCCAACCTCTTCGTGGAGACCGAGTACCACCCCTGGTGCACCGCCGTCACCGCCACCCGCCGGCCGCGCTCCTCCGCCGAGGCGCCGCTCTGGTGCGTGCACGTGGTGGACGCCGGCCCGCACCGGGTGGGCGAGGTGAGCTGCGAGACCGACCGGGCGCGCTTCGTGGGCCGGGGCCGCTCCACCCGCGCGCCGCTGGCGCTGGAGGCCGACGGCCCGCTCTCCGGCACCACCGGCGCCGTGCTCGACCCCGTGTTCGCGCTGCGCACGCGGCTGCGGCTGGAGCCCGGCCAGTCGGCGTCGGCCGCCTTCACCACGCTGGTGGCCGAGTCGCGCGAGCACGCCTTCGAGCTGGCCGACCGCTACCACGACAGCCACGCGGCCCAGCGCGCGCTGGACCTGGCGTGGACCAGCACCCAGGTGGAGCTGCGCGAGCTGGGGGTGACGCCGGTGGAGGCCGCCGTCTTCCAGGAGCTGGCCGGCCACCTCTTCTACGCCACCCCCGAGCTGCGCGCCCCCGCCGCCGAGCTGCTGGCCAACCGCGGCTCGCAGCCCCTGCTCTGGGCCGGCGGCGTCTCGGGCGACTGGCCCATCGTGCTGGCCGCCATCGCCACCCCCGAGGGGCTCCCCACGCTGCGCCAGCTCTTCGCGGCGCACCACTACTGGCGCCGCCGGGGGATGGGGGTGGACCTGGTGGTGGTCGACGAGCAGGACGCCGGCTACCTGCAGCCGCTCTCCGACGGGATCGCCGACGCGCTCGCCACCTCGAGCGACGCGGGCGTGCGCGACCAGCCCGGCGGCGTGTTCGTGGTCCGGCGCGGCCTCCTCCCCGCCGACCAGCTGCGGATGCTGCGCGCCACCGCCCGCCTCCATCTGGAGTGCGACGGCCGCTCGCTGGGCCGCATCCTGGCCGCGCGCCTGGCGCCGGGCGAGCCGGTGGGCGAGGGCGAGCCCGACCCCGTGGTGGTGCGCCCCCCCGAGCGGCGCGTCGTGCCCGCGCCCGCGCTCCGGCGCGCGCAGGGCGGCGGCTCCGCGTCTCCCCCTCCTGCCTCCGGGCCGGCGTACCCGGCGCGGCGGGCCACGGACGACGGCGGACGGGCCGAGGGGGATGGCGAGATGGAGATCGCCGCCACGCTGCGCTTCGACAACGGCTTCGGGGGATTGACGGCGGAGGGCGACTACGAGGTGCGCGTGCGCGGCGACCGCGTGCCGCCGGCGCCGTGGGCGAACGTGGTGGCCAACCCCCGGGGCGGGTTCCTGGTCACCGAGCGCGGCGGCGGCTGCGCCTGGGCCGAGAACAGCTACTTCTACCGCCTCACCCCCTGGCACAACGACCCGGTGGGCGACCCCCCGGGCGAGGTGCTGTACCTGCGCGACGAGGAGAGCGGCGAGCTCTGGAGCGCCACCCCCGCCCCCATCCTCCGCGACGGCGCCTACGTCGTGCGCCACGGGGCCGGGTGGAGCTCGTTCGCGCACGAGCACGCCGGCATCGCGGCACGGCTGACGATGGCGATGGCGGGCGACGACGCCGTGAAGGTGTCCACCCTCCGCCTGGCCAACCGGGGCGCCGCGCCGCGCCGCATCTCCCTGACCGCGTACGTGGAGTGGACGCTGGGCGTGCTGCGCGAGCACACGCAGCACCAGGTGCGCACCGAGGCCGACGAGACGCGCGGCGCGGTGTTCGCGCGCAACTTCTTCGATCCCCAGTTCGCGGGCCTGGTGGCGTTCTGCGCGCTCAGCGAGCCGCTCGCGGCGCACACCGGCGACCGGCGCGAGTTCATCGGCCGCAACGGCACGCTCGCCGCCCCGGCCGGGCTGCGGGACGAGGCGCTGGGCGGCCGCCACGGCGCGGGGCTGGACCCGTGCGCCGCGCTGCAGTGCGTGCTGGAGCTGGCCCCCGGCCAAGCCCGCGAGGTGGTGTTCCTGCTCGGCGCCGCGGAAGGGGAAGACGAGGCGCGGCGGATGGTGGACGCGTACCGCGACCCCGGGCGCGCCGCGGCGGCGGTCGCGCGCGGAGTCGGGGGCTGGGCGCGGCGGCTGTCGGCGGTCGCCGTCCGCACCCCCGACCCCGCGTTCGACGCGATGCTGAACCGCTGGACGCTGTACCAGGCGCTGGCCTGCCGCATGTGGGCGCGCTCGGCGCTCTACCAGAGCAGCGGCGCCTACGGCTTCCGCGACCAGCTGCAGGACGTGATGGCGTTCGTGCACGCCGAGCCGGCGCTGGCGCGCGAGCACCTGGTGCGGGCCGCCGGGCGGCAGTTCGCCGAGGGCGACGTGCAGCACTGGTGGCACCCGCAGAGCGGGCGCGGCGTGCGCACCCGCTTCTCCGACGACCTGGCGTGGCTCCCCTACGTGGCCTGCCACTACGTGCGGGTCACGGGCGACGCCTGCGTGCTCGACGTGTCCGTCCCCTTCCTCTCCATGCGCCCGCTGGAGCCGGGCGAGCACGAGGTGTACGAGCTCCCCACGGCTTCGGGAGAGGCCGCCCCGGTCTACGAGCACTGCCTGCGCGCGCTGCGCAGGGCGTGCACCCGCGGCGCGCACGGCCTGCCGCTGATCGGCACGGGCGACTGGAACGACGGGATGAACCGGGTGGGGGTGGAGGGGCGCGGCGAGAGCGTGTGGCTGGCGTGGTTCCTGGCCGACACCCTGCGCCGCTTCGCCGTCCACGCGGAGGCGCGGGGCGATGCGGGTACCGCGGCGGAGCTGCGCGCCACGGCGGACGCCTATGCCGCGGCGGTGGAGGCGCACGGGTGGGACGGGGCCTGGTACCGCCGGGCCTACTTCGACGACGGCACCCCGCTGGGCTCCGCCGCGAGCGACGAGTGCCGCATCGACGCCATCGCCCAGAGCTGGAGCGTGATCTCGGGCGCGGGCGACCCCGCGCGCCGCGCGACGGCGATGCGCTCGCTCGAGGCGCAGCTGGTGCGCGGGGACGAGCGCCTGCTCCTCCTGCTCACCCCGCCCTTCGACAAGACGGAGCACGACCCCGGCTACATCAAGGGATACCTTCCCGGAGTGCGCGAGAACGGGGCGCAGTACACGCATGCGGCGCTCTGGAGCGTGCTGGCCACGGCCCTGTCGGGAGACGGGAACCGCGCCTTCGAGCTGTACCAGATGATCAACCCGCTGACCCACGCGCGCACGCCGGCGGAGGTCGACACCTACAAGGTGGAGCCCTACGTGGTGGCGGCCGACGTCTACACCGCCGCCGGGCAGGTCGGCCGTGGCGGGTGGACGTGGTACACCGGCTCCGCGAGCTGGATGTACCGGGTGGGGCTGGAGGCCATCCTCGGCTTCGACCGCCGCGGCGACCGGCTGTCCATCCGCCCCTGCGTTCCCGACGCCTGGAGCGAGTACTCCATCGACTACCGCTTCGGCGGCGCGGTGTACGCCATCACCGTCCACGACCCCGCGCGCGTCCGCGCCCTGGGCGCAGAGGTCAGCGTGGACGGCCGCCTGCTGGACGGAGCGGAGATCCCGCTGCTGGACGACGCGGCGCGCCACGAGGTGACGGTGCGCCCGGTGCGGGTGGGATGACGGGATGGTCCCGCACGCACATTCACTTTGTGAATCGAGCCCTGACAAAAGCGTCTCACGCAGAGACGCAGAGTCACGGAGAGTGGTTCTCTCTGTGCCTCTGCGTCTCTGCGTGAGACGAATCCTGTCGCGGCGGACGTGCCGAACCCACGCCTGGAGCGCGGACGCGACATCGCTAACTGCGTCATCAGGGGGAATGGTGCAGGTCGGGCGCACGTTCGCGTCGCCACCCCCGTCCCGGACGGCTCTGGCTCGACTCCTCCGGCTTCGTCCGACTTGATATGTCGGAAATTTCCGACATGTTGAATCCATGACCGCGCCCGTGACGGACGTGTTTGCCGCGCTCGGGAATCCCGTGCGCCGCCGCATCCTCGAGCTCCTCCGGGCCGGGCCGCGCCCCTCGGGCGAGATCGCCGCCGCATTCGAGCTGAGCCGGCCCGCCATCGCCGAGCACCTGCAGGTGCTGCGGGTGGCCGGGTTGCTGCGCGAAGAGACACGCGGGCGGCAGCGCATCTACCACGTCGAGGGTGCCGGCCTCGCCTCGGCGCGCGAGTGGCTGCGTCCGTTCGAGCTCGGGTGGCGTCGTCGGATGCGTGTCCCGCCCGGCAGCCTGGACGAGGAGGATCCATGACGGGCACGGCAGCGTTCGCGTGACCGGGCCGGCGCCGCCGCGCGGGCCGCGCTCGCCGATCCGCGCGGGTGACGTCCTCACGGCGGGATTCCAATCGCGTCTCGGGGCGGCCGGGTGCCGTCCGGCCGCGGGAACGCACCGGGGGTGGCCTTGCACCGAAACCCACCCGATGACGCAGTTGACGGAGTGTCGGCCCGCGCCAGAGCGAGGAGCCTGCTCGATCGGAGCACCCTCCGCCCAGAGACGGCCTCCGCGAGCCGGACCCCGCACGTCACCGGTCTCGGGCGGTGCCGTTCGACGGATGCGGCAGGTACAGGGGGGGGCCGCCCGCGTCGCTGCGCGACCCCGAGCCGTGGGAGGAAGCATGGATGGACCGCCGTCGTTTGCCGAAGCGATCCGCGCGGTTGCCGGAGGGCTGCGCGAGGATGCCCGCTCGCACGCCCACCTGAACCGCGCCGCGGCCCGGATCGACGACCTGGGCCGCAGGCTGCACGGCCTCGGCTACGTCCGGGCCCGCGAGATGGCGGATTGCTTCACCGCGGCGCTCGCCGACCTCGACGCAGCGCACGCGCTTGCGGAGGAGACGCGCGCGGAGGCGATGCGCCGGGCCGCTGGCCGCCTGGACGACGCGCTGGAGCACGCCGCGGCCGGCGTTCTCCCGGTTGCGACCTGACCGCCACGCGTCACCGTCCCCGATCCGGCGGTCTGGCGAAGGGCTCCAGCTACCGGTTCTCCTGGGCGATGCTGGACAGCAGGTTCTGCACGCTCCTGCACTCGGCCAGCGCATGCTCCAGGGCGTCGTAGAGCTGCTTCCAGCGCAGCACCTCCATCGCCTCGGACTCCCCCGAGAACAGGGCGCCCGAGGCGCGGTCGTACACGGCGATCCCCTCCTCCGCCAGCCGCTCCATCCCCGTGCGGATCTCCACCACCGCTTCCGGGTGCTTGAGCTCGGCCACCGACTCCTCGATGCACGCGGTGGCGCGCACCAGCAGCCCGGCGAGCGTACGTGCCGCTTCGCCCCGGTGCGTGAGGTGGAGGTCCTGCGCGCCCCGCGCCGTGTCGTGCAGCAGGCTGACCAGCCCGCCCAGGCGCGACGCAACCGCGTGCACGTCCTCGCGGTCCAGCGGCGTCACCGTGGCGCCGTCGATCTTTTCGACCAGTTCCTGCCGGGCCTGGGCGGAGACCCGCTCCACCTCCGTCATCTCGGCCAGGAGCTCGGTGAACGGATGCGGCTCCGCGAAGATGCGGTGCAGAATGCGGGCTGCGCTCGACGCGCCGCGGGCAAGGTCGGCGAATACGTCGTAGAAGTGCCGCTGACGCGTGTGCTTCACGGGGTCGGCCGGTCGCGCGTGAGGGTTGGACGGACGTGGGCATTCGCGCCCGGGAAACTCGAAAGTCCGACCGCGCGCGTGCGGAAGGGGCGAGCCGTGCACGCTCCGCGCCATGCACCGCGCCCCGTGCCGCGCGCCAGCAACGCCGGTGCCGGGCACGCGTACGGCGGAGTTGCGGGAATGCTATGCAGGAGCGGCTCATGATGCGACCGATGCTCGGCAGGTCGAGG
>Ga0070685_10000368_pt1 | contig 27333 bp, 54 predicted proteins | sample KBSS13LmetaG_FD_65651 | JGI IMG/M metagenome (GOLD analysis project Ga0070685, IMG submission 65651) | Switchgrass rhizosphere microbial communities from Kellogg Biological Station, Michigan, USA - KBS S1-3L metaG | ecosystem: Host-associated > Plants > Roots > Rhizosphere ...
TTCTCGGACACTACAACTTTTAGAATATTTGTATTACAGCAGGACAATATTTATGTAAATAGCGTACAGGATACCATTGTTCTATATGGGTCTAATCCGCTGAGCAGGTGGTTCAATCAATCGCCTACACCGAATAGAATGACAATAGGCAGAGCAGCGGGTAGTGCTGCGGCATTTGGATTGATAACGGTAAAACGTGTATCTTATTTCAACTCCAAGTTGAGTAATGGGGATATCGTAAGAGTTGTTAATGGACTTAAAGCTTACTATAACATATAACTATGGCACTCAAGACACTTAATCACTTTGAAAAGGCATACATAGCCCAACAAAATTCTTTTTTTACCACATGTGAAATGGCCGCGCGTGCTCTGGCTCGTTATCTGTCAGAGCAAGTAACGCCTCCTGGTGATTATACTGGGTATTCTTGGGAGAATATCCAAGCATACTCAATTTCCATTTTGAAAAATGGAGTTGGCGATTCCAGGGAGTTCGCAAAGCAGTTTCTCCAGTATCATACCGGGGAGATAGAAACAAATACCTTCGGAGAGGGGAATACTATAAATGTTTCTTTGCTGGCTGAATCATGGGCAATAAATAATGTGTTCGATTCATTCATGCATAACGTTTTCAAGCTTAACGCTTAAAAATGCATGGCCGAAAAAGTCACATTTTCCTGGAGGAACTACACAAAGGCCACGCCGAGGAACTTGGAATATATCGCAGCATCCGCCCGTAGGATCATTGCTGTAATTGCTGGGACCACGATCATCATGGAATCTAGCAGGTGGGTTCCGTTCGGAATTTTATTGGCCGGCGCCGTGATGGATGAGCTTAAGAACTTCTTTGCGCACGTGGCTGAAGGAGATCAGGAAGTCGTGTCTATCTCATATCCAGAAAATGTAGCAGATAAGGTGAGCATTAAACAAGAAACAAAAAAAGAAGAATGAGAATCTTAATTTTCCTATTTCTATCTATCACCTCCTTCGGACAGGACTGGCGCGATATATATTTCGCTTCGATTGCAAGGACAGCATCTGTACAAGCGACTTCGCAAACGAACATGCAAGCGATGACGACTGCGTGTGCTTGTGATTTCACGATTCCAAGTTCGGCTTATTATGTTGATATTGATAAGAATACGAATGCTAATGCTTACGTGATCTCCCCTAAGCCCGGGCAGACAGTTTGTTTTGCCGACGGTCAGCGGGCAGATTTGGAGGTTCATAATATCGTTGGCACGGCAATAGCACCTATTTGGTTCAGGAGTTGCGGAGGGACGATCTTTAAGGCAGGATTTGATAAGCACATGCTCTTCTTTTCCGGAAGCGCTTTCTTCAAAGTATTTGGGGATAACGGGGATGGCTACGGACCCATCGAGATCACCGGAGGAAATGCCGGTTTATCGGTAGCCAAGTTAAGCACGGATGCGGATATAGAGTTCATAAACTTCCATGATATAGGTTATGTAGCTTTTGAGGCGAAGACTGACCCGACCTGCGATAATAGGACATGGCGTGGTGGATTCATCATGCGCAATATCATATTCAGAAACAACACAATTCGGAATTGCCTTGATGGAGAGGGTGTATATATCGGCGAAAGCCATTATAACAGCGTAGGCGCTATCCAGCCAAAGCCCTGCCCTGATGGCACATCGACTGCGAAGGAACATCAAGTAATAGGGGTTCTCGTAGCGAATAATATCATCAAAGGGACTGGGGCTGACGGTATACAGGTAGGCGCTACTACAGCAGATTGCGAAATCCATGATAATGATGTTTCGGATTATGGTAAAAAAAATGGATGGGCCCAGAATGCGGGCATTATCACCAATCCGGGCACCGTGGCTGATGTATACAACAACCGGGTTGATACAGGGACTGGATTCGGAATTCAAGATCAAGGGCCAGGCGGCGCAAAGATCCATGATAACTTGATTTTGAATCCTGGACAAGGTGGTATTTTATCGGCCATTTATCCAGTTGAAGGCATGATAAACCTGCCGGCTACCCAGATCTACAATAACACGATTGTGAACGCGAAAGGCTCCGCACTCGAGTACTACGCCCCGGTAACCTTCAAGAACAACATATTTCAGCTGGCCACCGGCGCTGTAGCGTACAAGAAAGGCGGAAGTGCGGGCGTGCTCACCGAGTCGGGCAATACGCAACTATCCGGGATTTCCGGCAAGTTGGACGCCATCTATGCGCCAGTGGCCGGGGCGGTTCCTGCGGGAGTAGGCTATAAGCCACTGCCCACGGTTGTAAAAGAGGCCGGATCTGTGGAACTTATTACGACAAACGGAATAGACGAGTGGTGGATAACCAGTCCATCCGGGAAACGAAAGAAAATTGAATGACAGCAGCCCTATTTGCCTTATGCACGCTTGCCGCATACGGAGTCTTCCGGGCAGCGTCGTCGCTGGGCAAAAGGCTGAAGAGAGCCCGCCGGCTCCAAGAAGAAGCAGAAAAACTTAATGAAGAATATGCCACCAGAAGAAATCGAAGACCAAGTAACTGATCAGGATACAGAAGAAACCGAGATCTATGATGAGCGTGTGTACAACATGACCATTAACATCTACGGAACATTCAACTCATTGATTATCAAGCAATACGGAAAGCCACACCAGCCGCCTCCACCGCCTGGAGGTTCATGAGCCGGCCGGTTAAGATATTTCTGCTGATCCTCGGGGCGTACTTTGTGGATGTCATATTTGACCTCATGCCAAGGGACGGGCAGCAACACAGCTTCTTCCCGTTATTCCATGGGTATGGGGACTGGGATGGGAAAATGACCACTCAAAATTATGTGTACGGATATTGCCAACACGTGTTTTTGATTATGATTTTCCACGCGGTTCACGTCCACACCGGTCGGAAATTCTGGGACTGGTTGATGTGGCTTGAAGTTGTAGACGTAATTGATTATGGACTACATTACAACAGCGAGCTGTTCAAAATTTTTGGGCATAGCATTGAATTCAATTATTTTAAATTTGTGGCTGTACTTTATTTTACTCACTTGGAATATGGAGCACGCACCTGACGGATGGTTTTATTACGCGGTTACACTGGCCTTCGGCGGGGCGCTGATCTTCATTATCCTGAAGTACACCGGGAAGATTGATGTTACCCTGGGCAAGATTCAGGAGGCTGTAAATGAGCTGAAGACAATGACAAGCCTACACGAGCAGCGACTTGATACCCATGATGATAACATCGAGGATCTTAAGAATCACGTTTTTAAGGTAAATTATAAGAAATGAGCAAAACTACCGATCCTATATATACATCAGAACGGATCTACCTTCCCGACCGAACGCTGTCAAGCCTATACGCATCAAATGGGGGTATCATCGCCAAGATTCTGGAGCCTGCCTGGCGGAATAATGCGCGGGGTATATCATGTATCAAGGAGGGAATCTATACGGTAACATGGTCGCCGGCGGTATTACGCGACGATCCGAACACGCCAGACGATGAAAGCGGAGGTCGTATATTTCGTCCATACGAGCATTTTATTGTCCATGACACACCGGGCCGGGCTGGTATCCTGATCCACTCAGGGAACGATATAGCCCACACGGAAGGTTGTTTATTGCCGGGGAGTAGGTTCGCGAACTTCGACACTGATAAGCCAACGGTTGCCGATAGCCGTATCAAGCTCGCATGGATGGTTGCCAACATGCCACGCAAATGGAAGCTACGGATCTTGTCCAAGAGCGGCATTCCCTATACATAAAAACAAGAGCCCCGAATCCATCTGACTCGGGGCCTTTTTTATTTTACAGTATCAGAAAATGCCAAATCCAGCGCCTCTACCGGATATGTCTTTACCGTGCCGAACCGAGGATCGCTTACCTTACCCATGAGGTATCCATTTGCATTGCAAATAGAACTCGCCTTCTTACCAAGCCTGGCGGCTCCAGGCGCATCTATCTTGATGCCCCTAAGTGACGAGTACCCGGCGATCGTGAAATAATCCGTGGGGCTTGTAATGGCCTTGGATTCAATCTGCTTTACCTTCTCCTCAACAGCATTTAAACGCTGCTCCTGGGCAACAAGCAGCTGCACGTTTTGGAGCAGGGCCTCGGCGGCGGACAAAGGCTTTGCAATCTCTGTCTTGCCAGTGCGCATAAGCTCCGCAATTTTCCGGTTGCACCATAGAGCAAACTTTGGGTTTAGCCTGCGGGCGAACTCTACCACAAGCTCCTGATGAATCCAAGAACCCCCTTTTTCGCCGTTTTTAACGCTTCGAATATCTTCCAAGCGTAGATTTGAGTCTACACACAAGGCAGTTTCAAACTCCTGCCATGTGATTGTCTTGAAAATGTCCCCAGGCCTTTTATTAAAAGCGTCTGCCATAAGAGTTGCGTTCGCCATCAGTACGCCGTTGATTTCATCAAACTGGATCTGATAGCCTTCATAATTAAAAACTTGTATTGACATAAGTTGTCATTAAAATAAAGAAGCCCGCATCAAATGCACGACCATTACTTCGTGCACCCAATACGGGCTTCAAGTTCTTTTTAGATCCTGTTGTAATGGACAGATCGTGGTATAAAGATATGAAAAGCCCTCGATCCGGATAAGAAAGAGGGCTTTTTTAATGTCTAGAATGGCCGGGCTTGATCCCGGCATGTTCCTTCGTAGGCCTGGAACCGCCCGCGCACGGCAAATTTAGCTAAAAAATCATGCCTGCCAATGTTTCCTCGAAAGGGAACGCGCCTTCCTAAATCGTCCGCCTATTCCACTTAGCGATCACCTCCATTCTGGCCGCCTCGGCAGTATCTATCTTCCCCAGGCAAGTGAATACCTCGGCGCCACATTTGAATGTGTCATTACAAAATACTTTATAGACCACGTTTTGTGTATTCTCATTCTCCCACCCTGCGGACATGATGTTTTTGTTGCCGCAGAATGGACAAGGCAATAGCTCATTTGAGTGATACCCGGCATTGATTATATCCTTGTCGGTCGCAATAAAGTTTTCTTCTTTTATCTGTTTCATCTCTTTGCTGCTTTAATCCCCAGCCATATCCCCAGGACGAACACGCCGGCGAACATGACCCAGAACCACCATGGCGGCCCAGTCTTTGCAGTGATCGTTTTAGTCACCGTCACGGGCACGGTTATCTTGATCGTGTCAGGGAGGCACTCTCCGCTTACGTAAACGCTATCGTGGCGCACGAGTACCTTAACCCGTAGTCTTTCCTTATCCAAGAAGATCGTGTCGCCTGGGGCGTTTACGACGACCGTATCGGTCTGAACTCGGGGCACCGGTACTTCCCGTTCGGTGAACACGGTATCGACGTGCCACACGGCTCCCATGGCCTCGGCTTTCTTTATCAGGCGTTCAGCCCGGCGGAGCTTGTAGGCGCTGCCGCACGATGCGAGCATCAGCGCGATCACTATGATGGTGGCGCGGGTTATCTGCATAACAAAAACCTTAACGCCATTGCGCCGGTTTGAACAGCCTCTTTCTGCATCTCAACTATGCTACCGTTTTCATATTGCGCCATGAGCGCAGCACGAACAAGCTCGCCAGACTCTTCGGCCACAACAGCCGCACCATGTATTATATCGTCGGCGCCGCACCATTTCGGATGTTTTTCAGTTGCTCTCTGGAATTCATGTGCAATCTGTATAAGCCTGTGTTGCACATCTTCAGGTAGTTTATCAAACTCTTCTTTTGCGTTTATCATTTTCCAATCAATTTAAGTTCTTCTTTTCCTTCCTTGAATCAATTTTATCGCCGACCACGCGACGACTACAGCTCCGTATACCCAGAACCAGATAGGCACATCTTTGTAGAATGCCAGGTTTATAAAGCATGCGGACGTTATCGACAGAGAGAAAACGTACGGCCAGAATGCGCTGCGTCGTGCCTTAGTCTCCTTCTTGATCATCCACCCGTCAAGCATGTCCATGGTATTATTTATATTCCTTAAGAATCTCTAATATTCGAGAGCTAATGCTAGACCCAAGTTTTACCTTAAGCTTATCCTCGTTCTCGTGACAATAATCTAGCACCGGGTCCCAGACAAACAGTTCCTCCTCCTTCCATTGCTCCAGCTCCTTGATTCTCGCGTTCGCGGCCGCGAGTTGTTTCACCAGCTCATCATTATGTTTCTGGCACTCTTCGTTGATTTGCTGTGCTGGGATATCTGTACCGGCGAGCTGCTCATCACGAAACATTGCGAGCATGTTAACCATCTGCCCGAAGTCTGCGCCTGGTATTATAGTGCTGTCGATTGATACTGGATTTATCCCCCAATACTTTTCGACGAATAGTTCACATTCGCAACGTGGTTTACCTTCGGATAAGTGAGCAATAGCGCGATCTTTCCAGTCCTTGACAATATCCGCCGCTTCCGCAGGCTTCATCTTGTCGATATGAAATCCTTGTCCATGGACTTTTATCGATGGACCATCAGTTTTCGCAGGCTTCAGGCGAGCGATTCTATATAACCCACAACTAGGGGTGTTCTCGCAGTTATACCCGTCATGCTTGCACCCAAATCTGCAATCTTGGATTACTTCGATCTCTCCTTCGATCTCGATGAAACTGTCGGGCTTTGGATCTCCATGTCGTGGCCACTTTGCATCCATCCATATCTCATCAACATGCGCATCAGGCGTATAGTCTACGAGATGTAGGAGCATTCTCTTTATCGCGTACTCATCATCGAAATGAATCGCCTCCTTCTTTGCTTCGGCGAGGGCTTTATAGTAGGCATCGTTCCCGCCTTCGATAGCCCATCCGGACGGCTCACCGTCAACACCCTGGGATTCCATCCATCCGAATTTTGTCTTCTCCGGCCAACCGCCAGGACGGTACATCGGCACGCCTTCCGGGGAGATCCATATCGTTGTTTTCTTCATAGGTTTATTTCTTGTGTGGTTTAAATGGAAACTTTGATGATCTGAAGTATACATGTGTTTTAAATGCATGCTTTCTCCCAGTAGCAAGCCATGTACGCGTCTCACTTTTTGTCATGCTATCAGATATAGCTTCGGTAATTCCGTTAAGCCTATTTCTTGCAGTTATGCAGTATCTTTGCTCTATCTCGTCGCTCATCCCTTCACCTCGTTTTCGTTCTTCAGCGCTCTAATTGCAGCTTCTTTTAACCCCTCCAAGTGGCGAATAGCTGCTATCCATGTCTGAACCTGGCCGCTCTGCATCGACTCCAGCATATGGTCAATGGCCTCAAACTTCCCCTGAATCCTGCCCTGCTCGAAGCCACGTTCGTATTCTGGCGTAGTAAGGATTGCGGTTTGCAACGGCTTCTTCGCTACAATGTCTTTCAGCTTATCTCTCGTTTCGTCGGTCATGGATTCCGTTTAAAGTTTGTTATTCCGCGCTTCGAAAGCTCCTGTTTGATCTCAGCAATTTCATTCAGATATTTTGAACGCTTATCACCAAGCTCATCGCATATACGTTCTTTCGTCGCCAGTTTGTCAAGCAACACCTCAACCGTGTCATGGAAAAACTTTGGTGTTTTCATACGATTTTAACTTTTACGAACTTCTTCCCCGCGACCTCCACGACCTCGGCGTCGTACATCTTGAATCTACCACGCAGGTGCTTCAGGTTATGCCACCGGTAGATGGTATCCCTCGCTACCCCGATCTTATTCGCGAACTCGGCGAACGTGTATTGCTTTCCTTTCTTCATATCTTATCATTTTCGTATACCGCGAGTCCATCATCTTTCAGACCGAATATGTCAAATCCTTTTCTTAGCAGATATAGCATAGTATCTGCACTGAACATATACCTTTGCTTGAAGTATTCTATATAAGCTATACGCGGCTCTTCATCATCACACCAACCTATTTCCTTGGCCTCCTCATCGCTCATCGACTCCGGCGGGCGTAGGATTAGCTTTACTTCTCCTAAAGTAAAAGCGAATACATTATCCCCACGGTCACAAATAACCTGGTTATATTCTCTTGGATCAAGATCAGATTTAAAATACAGGAATTTACATTCACCATATGGAGTGCTGATTTTACAGCCAGTGTATAGGTGCAGATAATCGCGTATGTCTTTCATGTCGTAAATATAAGACAAAGTTGTTAAGATGCAAATTAGTTCGAATATATTCCCCAGATCTCGATCACGGCTTTCATAGGACTGGCATTCCATGGGCAGATATATTGATGTGTCTCCGCATGAATAACCCGGTTGATCTGCCGCATATTAAGAATTGGAACTGGATCGTTTAACAGGTCGTTAATAGTTATTTCCGATTCTGAATACGGGGGAAGCGCTTTGTCTCCGGTTGCGATGAACTGCATCCTCTTCGTCTCTCCCATCATGCGGGCCACTAGCGCGATAAATTCGGTTTCGTTTTTCATAGTGTTATTGCTTCGATTGCCTTGAAGATTTGGAACGCAACTTGCGGGACGATGGCGTTTCCTGCGGCGTGAATGGAAGATCGCACCAGTCCGGAGGGTATCCCATCATTTCCAATACGTATCGGTGACTGAGTAGGGAATCGTGCCCATGTGCCAATTTCACAGATTTCGTTATTGACTCCTGATTCATGCCTTGGCTCGCCTTGAATCCGTCGTATGCTTGAGGCGTTGGCAATAGTCCTTTCTTGGCTAATTCGTTGAGGCTCGGGCCAAATCCATTTCCGTTCTTTTTCATCGACTTTGCCTTTATTCTGCGATTGTTCAGTTTCTCCATATCCACGTCTCCGGGCATCATTGCTGTTGGAGTAGGCAATAAACCAACATCTATTACGACGGTGTGGAGCACCGACACCAGCAGCCGGAAGTATAACCGGTGTGACTTGGTAGCCTTGATTTTCCAAGTCACTGCACACCATTTCGAAGACCAGCCCTTTTGACCAATTAATGATGCCGAAAACATTTTCGCCCACGACCCAGCCCGGTTGAATTTCTCGAACGACTCTAAGCATTTCCGGCCAGAGATGCCGGGGGTCATCAGTTCCGAGTCGTTTTCCGGCCGTGCTGAATGGCTGACAAGGGAATCCTCCGGTAATAATGTCAACTGCGCCCCTATATTTCGTACCGTCGAATTCTTTAATGTCTCCATATCGTTTGGTTTGCGGGAAATTCTTTGCTAAAACCTTCTGACAGAATGCGTCCTTCTCAACTTGGAACACGTTGTTCCATCCCATCCATTGAGCGGCCAAGTCGAACCCACCTATACCAGAAAATAAGCTAGCGTGATTCATTCCAGTTCAAATAAAAGGTTGTTCAGTTCCAGTCCGATGATCGCCCACATGGCTTTCTTATCAGGGTCTTTCTCGCTTCGTATGCGGGCTTTGATCCCATTGCAAACCTGGCGCACGGTGTTGCTCATCTTGTTTCGGCTATTCCGCTTAGGGAATATGTTGTACGAGTCGCCAGGATTACCGGATTTGAACTTCGTCTTAACTTTGGCGTAGTCATGCTTCATCTTGTGTTTCGTTAAGTAGTTTCTTCGCCTTTCTGTGATACCCTTCTTTCTGGAAATCTGCTATCCATTGAAGGCGACGTTGTTTACGCTCTGGGCCATAAGGCTGCAATCTGAAGTGACCTCTTACATTGAAGGCGCCAGACGATACAAGATTCGTGTACCATGTAGAGTCAATTACGGTAATGTCGGCGCTTGTCTTGTTGTTGTAGATTGCGTTTACCCTTCTATCATCCCATATCTGCGTATTAGGCTTCATGACCTTGGTTTCCACCTCGGCAAAATTGATGAACAGTTCAGCCGACAGTATTGTATACAATACGACATTCAATATTTCATCGTGAGTTTGAATGTTTAATATTGGTGGTATATCAGGGTAAGACCTGAAATGGAGGAGTTCGCTATCCAGTCGGTCAACGAAAACAGAAAACAGCATGCCAAATGCCGGTTTGTTAGGCACAATAAAATGAGTCTGTCCATGAATGTTAATTCGATCACCCTCCACCAATAGAACGTAATGCAACACATGCGGATTTCCAGCCTTAGACATGTATATTAGTGAACGACACGAATCAGTCAATTCCTTACGATGCGGCACAAGCTTTTTGTAATAGGTGAACATTGGGTCAATAATCGGCTTTGCTAGATAAGTCCGAACTGTATCAGCGATAACGATCATTGATGCCATTTTATCCATTGTGACTTGATCAATAATTCCTACATAATTCTTAAGAACTATAGCATGATCAAAAAGTGCTGGGAATCGTTCTTTATCAATTCTCATTTCCGTCTGTTTAGCGTTTAATCATCTTCTGATAGATCGTAATTTTCAATCAATTCCGTGATGTTTTTTAGAAGATGTTCAGCATCACGTTTCGAAAGGCATATATATCCTGCATACATATCAAGATCAGGATTCCCTACACTTATATATAGCTTGCCTTTATCGTTCACGAATACGTCCATCTCGTGGCCATCTTTGTCTGTATACACTGTTCTAGTCATTTTCAGGTTTAGATTTTATTTCAGAGCTGATCGATTCTTTAAGGCGTTGAGCCCGGAACTTGCTATAGGCGTCGTCTCCTTTCAGCCATGGGTCAGACTTGACCTCGCGCAACGCGGTACCTTCTTCAAGTCTTTTGCGAAACGATTCGTAGTCAACGTCCGGTAATTTTTCATTAGACACGGCTTTCAGTTTGTTGTGTTCAGCTTCGCGCTCTGCTGCCTTTTTGTCAAGGATAATAGCCATCCACCTTTGTATCCGGTCGGGAGTCAGGCGCCAATTAGATTCTGTGTTACCGCGTTCGTCCTGCGTGGGCGGCGGGTTCTTCAGCACGGTCATGATCGTATCAAGGTCCTCCCATTGATAGTTGTCGTAGGTCCACTCAGCCAGGTACACGGCGTTGTCAGCGTCGAAGTTTGGCACCTGGTAAAGCTTCTGCAAGCGCATCAACGCCTCAGCCAGTTGCTTTAGAACTGCCGTTTTGCTGGCCTGCTCCCGGAGAATGACGTTTGTTGATAAGGTCGTCAATCCTGCTGCTTGCTGTGAAGGGACTGGTTTTGACTGCTCGTGCATATGCTACATTGAATTTGCTGTTGACTATTGAAATTTCCAGGTGATCCAAGATCCATTGATCGTTGAGTGCGGCAAGGAATCCTTTCAGGCTATTGATAACCATCTCGGGACCTGTGTCCATCCCCTTTTGTTTAAGCTTTGTTTCGATCTTCATCAACAACTGCTTAAGATGGAATCCGTCCTTTTTGTCGAACACGTATTCCTCTCCTGTCTTATTCCGGTAGAATGAATACCATACATCAACCGCCGATTTATACAGCGGGTTTGGTTCCTTTTTTGCCATGATCTTTGAGTATAAGGTAAACTGAACGTACAGACTTATAGCCTAATGCTCTTTGAATCTGTCGTAGGCTGTGACCTTTTTCGTGAAGTTTGTGAACAATCTCCCGTTTAACTTCGACTCTATCCACATCAAGTATTCGAGGATCTTCGATCTTTCCTGTCCCTCCGCATATCGGGCAATCTGTATTCCTTTTTTTTGTCATGCTTCAAAGGTAATGTATTATACATACAATATACAAACTGTATAATATATTTCTTGCCATCGTTTTTGCAGACCTTAGATTCCGATTTGAGGCGGTCAGTGAAAATAGGTTAGCCCCTCCCCCTCATAGAGACTAACCTATTCACTGACCATAATTTTGCGTCTCCTTGAGTTCTTCATCTCGGCTTGGCTGTCGAGCAGGAATACAGGTTACCCACCATGCTCAACATTTAACAGTGATTGCGCGGTATAGTCGGCGTCCTGGCGGGGCTACATACTCACCAGGGGACTTACATACCTATTGCCTTGGATCGACAATGCGGGCACCGTAGTGCGGCCCTTTACGCGAAAGACCTATAAAAGCAGAAAGCCTCAGCGCAATTCGGGCTCTACTCCGAGTGATGCGCTAAGGCTTTCTAAAATCTTTGATCTGTCACAAAGGTAGAGCTTTCTATGCGACGGTCCAAATATACAGATTCTGTCGATTCTGACAAACACTTCCGCAAATTGACTGCGAGATTGTCATTTTGCGTCATTTCACCATCTTCACCACAATAGGCCATCCTGTTGCTGAGATCTGATATTTATAACCGCAGATGCATGTTGTCTTTGCGCCTTCGATATCTTCCCGATCTGGACCGAATAGCGTAATATGCCCGCATACGCAGTTTATACCGAGCGCCAAGTTATTTTTATCCGAGAACGTACATAATTCCTCGCCTTCCGATTGAAGCGTCCTGACACGATCTAAAAGGTAGATCTGCTCTTTGTTCCCGAACTCCAGGGGTACGACCTGTCCGTCCGCATTGTAAAACTTTCCGTTTTTCAGAATCATAGCAATGAAAGTAAGGTTATGATTATTGTCAAGATAGCGGCGACGCAAATCGCGCAACCCGTTCATAGCGCCTTCTCCGAAGGAAGCATCGCCGCGTACTGCTCCTCCTCGTGATCATCGACGTGATAGTCCGTGTAATCGATCTGCTCATCGACGTGAAGATCCTCAAGCTCCTGGAAGTGCGACCCGAGATCCTCATCAACGATGTGAGTAGTTCCGAAATCATCAATAACACCGATGAAGTCTGTATCTTTTACATCTGTCCATTCATACATATTTCCCTGTCTGAACAAAGGCACAATATATGTGCCGTGGCTTCCCGGCTTCATGCCGCGATAAGTCTTAATGCACTGGTATCTCTTCATTGCTTCGTTAATTTTGGTGCTCGTTGAGATTTCAATTCAAAGGTTACTGTTAATTCTTCTCGCTCATCTTTATCGTTATAAACGTAAGCGTGTAGGACAGATTTCCTTAAAAGGTATATTTCACCATAATGCCCATTTTCTCGCATGGTCTCGGTAGATGCCTGCATGACCATCATCTGTGAACAATCGATGGGGTTCTTGAGGTCTAATCCGACAGTCTCTCCGGCGGTCAGCATCAGATCCCGCGTATCTTTTTTGCAATTTGAAATAAAGTCGTTCATGGTATCAGCAGGGTTAGAAGTGCGATGATTGTCCAGACCACCGGGCCGGCGAAGAAGAAAATATAAAAGCAAGCCTTGGCCCCGTTCATGTTGATCTCACGGCCCTTCAGGCTCAGGAGATACGCGTAAGCCCTGTGAGCGCGGCGGTAGATCCTGCCGGTGAAGCTGAAGCGCTTAGGTAAAGCGAAGGCGTAAAGGAGATAGTTCATTGTGGTATCAGGGTTGGTGTTTCGTAAATATTACCGATCACGCGAATGTTTGTATCCCACCCGCCGATCGCGCCAGTGGCGAATACTTTAACCACGCGAGTCAAATTGTATCGAGCTGGATAACCTTTTGATGCGTCTGGCTCAAGATCGTAGCGTATTATATCGCCCTCCCATATCTGCTTGCCAGCCACGTCCTTCCAATCGATCATTTGCATGATCTCCCAGTCAACCGACGTGTAGCTTTTCATCTTCTCGTGGAACTGGCCGACCACACCGTCGAAGCGAACAACATACGTATGCTCTTTCGGGTAGTGCATTTGCTTGCCATCCCATGCGCGAAACCTAAGTTCTCTTTTCATGATAGTGCGTTTAAGAATTCCCGGCAATCTTTCACGCGCTGGTAGACCTTGCCGATGATCTCCGGTGACGCCTTGAATTCCATCCCGATGTGGCGTTTCTCATTCGGAATATCATTATAAAGACTGATTCTATCAATCTCTGCGCATGCCTCTCCATATGCCTGAGTGTTACTATCATCAAGCCCGAGTCCGAGATCATACATCAATTTACGTTTACGGCTATCTATAAGCGGATCAGGCGTATCGATAAGAACATAGTCCACACTTGCCAGGTCACGCCCAGTCAGATCCATATACCCACGAACCTGGTATTCATAGGACTTGTTAATCGGCTTATAGAGTACCATATAAAATGTGTATATATCCCAGGAAGATTTTATGTCTCGTACTCTTTCACTGGTTATAATGTCAGGAGTACCGATAATGAAATCGTTTTCAAACGTCTGTTGGTTCTTGACAAAGAACTGCTTTTTGAGGCGGGAGAGTAGAGTTATGCCGCTCTCCTCTACCATCAAACCCTTCTGTATATACCGGTTCTCTATCTCCTGCTTTCGTCCGTACGTCTCATCAATCCAGCATTCGAGAAGGTGTTTTTTGCACGTCTCGCCCAGGCCGGTGCCACTCCGGGGATCGGTCATTATGTCGCCCAGGGACGAACAATGAAATTTGTAGTCGTCGAATTTCCCCATTACTTTTTGGCTTTGAGTTCATCCATCTTTACTGTGTATAGGTCAATCTGCGAGTCCTTAACGAAAGGCTCCAGCGCCTTAAGTTCATCCATAGTCTTAGCATCTTGGATCATTAGTATCACGCGCTCAGACTCGTGGTCGATCTGGTCGGGCTCGTTATCGACATAAGTAATATCGGTGGCGTCTTCGTTGTTGACAACCGATTGATCGATGGTAACCGCGCGCTGCATCTCGACTGAAAGAGGACCCCACTTCGAAAGATTTGCCTTGATTACCGTCTTGATGGCCATCGCGTCAAAGTCGTCTTTCCATAACCCAAATCCTTTCTTATAGGTCTGGCTGTATTTAAGCCCGTGGGCCTTGAGTTGATCCACCGTAGAATAAAGTGTCTTTTGAAAGCCATTCAGGAGTTCGAAATACGACGCATATCCAATGATCTTCTCAGACGTTTTCTTAGTGAAATCGAAAGTGAAGCCGGTGAGCGGATTTTCTTCCACGAGCTGGCCTTCATAGATCGGCGTGGCCGATAGTGTGCGGTACATGCCAGACCGCTGCGCAAGCTGAATGAACCCCTTATAGCCCATCTGAAATTGGGCCACCTGCTTATATGTTCCGTCCTTCTGACGTTGATTGTAGGGCACAATGTAGGCAAACCCAAGGTTGTTATTCAGCGGCAGGTCCAGCGTCGCGGCTACTGCGGCAGAATGATAGATGCTGTGTGGATCGGCGTTGGCCAACAGCGCGTTCGACGCGACGATCTGAAGCACCGACGTGATGAATTGCGGTGCCCTCTTGCCCAGCATTTCCTGGAATTTGTTCCGGACCTCATCGCGAGCGAAAAGGTTCTTTGTTGTAAGTTGTTGTGTTGGTTCGCTCATAATATTTTTATACTAATTTAAACAAAATAGCTGACAGGTTGTGTCACTTAACACGTTCTAATTTATAACCTATCGCCTCCATGTTCGCGCCGGTTCCGCTCGTCTTCCAGAACAGTTTCCCGCCTACGTGTATGAAGCGTGCGCACACGTGGGAGATTACCATGTCCTTGGTGGGCTCATGCCTGGTAACTACGCGCACCGCGTCGCCAGTCTTAAGGTCGTGTCCGTTGAATAGCTTCATTGTGGAATATGGATAAAATTGTTTGCTGTTGCGAATGGGACAGTGCCATCTTTGTTTTTCTCATAGCAATCGTTTCCTTGTATTTCTCCGAAATTGTGAGAATGACCGTCATAGCCAACATATACACCGCTCACATCCTTCATTGCATCAAGCCAATACCTCTGGCCAACAATAAGATCGTTTTTTTCTTCTTTCATGGTTTCACCTTTTTAAGAGTTTCTAGCGCTTCTTTTACCGCGAGGACTAAGCCCTCGCGATTGATGTTAGCGTCGAGAGCTAATTGAGCCTGGTTCTTCAGGTTATACAGCCTCGTGATCAGTTCCTGTTTGGTTGCTATCGACCCTAAATAATTGGACTCCTGAATCTCCACGATGCCCATTGACGCATCGCTTTTTATAGCGTCTTCCAACAGATGAATCGTTCCCACCGTTGACGCCAACATGGGTTCTCGCGTTAAATCTGTTATCGTATCCTGTAAATGCTCTATCTGCTGGATCGCATCGTGCAGGACCTCCTGCATTTTTATCTTTATCATGCTTTTTCGGTTAGTTCGTTTATCCAAATGCCTCATCAGAGAAAGGATGAATGTCGTCCGTCCGATCATCATTTTGGCGAGACAGGATAGCGGCCTCATTCACGGTTATAACATCCGGATTTTTGTACCTAAGCTTTCGCGCCTGGATCTCAGCTGCGCTTCGATTTTCAAATATCATCGCTCCGGTTACATCGGTCGCCCACCAAAGGGATTTAGTCCGACGGCGATCTACGAGGAAAAGAGCTATTCCGCTGTGTCCCTCAGTTGTTACTACATATCCCATATTTATGCGTTGTCTGTTAAAAATTTAATCTCTTTGTCTACTGCTTCCAGCTTCGCGCTGAACTCCTCAATCTGCGTCTCGTTGCCGCTGTTGTACGCCAGATACAGGATCGCGGCGATGAACGAGCGCGAGGTCTCAAGGCTCGAAAGCTTCTCTGAAAGATCCCAGGCCGGCGTGAGGAGCGTTAGTGTCATGGCTAATCGTTGTTTGCGTGATGATACCCAGGCTTGTTCGGGCGGTCGCAGAAATATTCCATTTCCCAAGGTCCGTACGCGTCTCTGAACTCCCATTCAGTTTCAAAATTTTCGCGCTTCGGCTTACATGCCTGCATGCGAGTCTCAAAATTTGATAGCTCCTTCTCGTATAGTTCCATGATCGTATCCATTACAGTTTTGTTATGGTGAATAATGTGAAGCCGGATGGGGCCTCGGGGAGCTCAGAGCCTTCAATTTCAACATAGTCATATTGCCATGTTTTGAAAGCCCCATTCTCTGATCTGTACTTGCGGAAGATATAGCGGTTCATGTCTGTAGATTTAAATGGTGAAAGATAAGATCAGGACGATTGCGCCGGCGATCGCGACGAGCGCACTGAGATCCTGGCGGAGGTAGAATTTGATGTAGGTTTTCATTTTTCTGAAAGTGAGATAAGTCTTGATCTGAATGTGTATAGCTGTGTTTGGAGCTCAAAAAGGTCATTTTCGTCGTTGATTTTATCAACCACGTTTTGCGACGTTCTTTTCTTACGCGCCCTATCATGAGCCTTGTTAACCATTTCCAGGTGGCGCTCGATTGAGCGTTGCGCTGCAAGTCTATAGTCTGATGGATTTTTCATTGTAGTTTGGTTTAAAATTGACCGTCGTTAGTTGTGTTGATGCGTATGTGAACGTTGAAGTACTTGCCGTTCTCGATCTTTACAAAAGGCTTTAAGAAGTGGCAATGTGTAGCGAATTTGTAAGCTGCCAATTCATCAGTAAACACCACCTGCATCCTCCCATCTTCAACGAAAGCGCTATCAACAGCGAAAGGGTTCATGCCGTTAGCTTTGTGTGCGTCAGCCAAGATCGTGGTCAAAGCCGCTTTAGTTTTTTCGTTGCAATTAAACCAGTCGATGTTCAACTTCATATTGTTTACCGTTTGTGTGATACAAAGATATACGAACGTATATCGACATGCAAGCTTTCACGATAAAATATTTTCAGATTTATTTTTAACGAAAGTTAGCCGAAGGTTTGGAATTGCAATATATGTTCATATATCTTTGTGCGCATGGAGAGAGAACGAATAACCTGCGTTTGCGGTCCGAGGCTTAAAAAAGCTTACGAAAAAGCCGCAAAAAAGGCTGAAAAGACACTTTCGCAATACGTTGCGCAAGTGTTGCAGGAGCACGCAGAATTGAAAGGGATTAAGGAATAGCCCCGGCCCGGAGTTATAGGGGGTCTTCTCTGGGTTGGGGTTTGAAATATTGGATGGGGTGACGCTCGCATAAAGCCGGAAAAGGTCAGTCTATGATGGTCGAAGGCGGGTAAATCGGAATGAGATCGTTCCCATTCGAGTGACGGGAGGCGGTGCATACTACGGACTCGATCCGAGGCGGCACGGCGAACCGCCCGACGTCACGAAGCATTGAAGAGATACTGCCGGAATTATCTGCCGGAGGAAGGTCGCGGGACAAGATTACAAAGCGGTAGTGGCACCACTCAAGACCACAGTCCCAACGTTCTGGTCCGTCGTTAAATGGACCCCGGGGATCACACCCCGGTTACTTGAAACCTTAGATGCGCGGAGGAAGAAGAGAAAGAAACCGCCTCGAAAGAGTAGGTAGTAATAGGGTGCCGAGGTCGCTTTATGTAGAAGTGGAGCGCCCCGGTTTTTAAAGTAAATTGAAGAGGATGAGGAAATGGATTTCAATTAATGATCGATTGCCTAAGATGGGCAAGCTCGTCATTTGTGGCAACATAACCGACGATTGGGTCGTAGCCGGTCAAATAGGATACGATCATAACTGGTATAACCAATTCGAAGATCACACATCAGATGCTGCAATACAACCAACACACTGGCGCCCGATGCCATCATTCCAAGGTCCGACCGATAACTATATAAAACCATGACAAAAACGGCAGAGGAGTTTGTAAGAGAGTCGTGCCACATTACGGACGACACGGTAATATCGAATATTTCCGATGCAATAGGGGCGGCAGAGGCATTCGCCGCCCAGGAGGTCGAGGCGTTTAAGGACAAGTTAAGGACCGCTATAATGTATGCGGACGATGACGGAAGTTCGAGATACAGAGAAGGTATGAAATCAGTTCTCGACTTAATCGACATAGTGAAATGAGCGAGAAATTAGCAAACTTGAAACGTGAGTCGTGGATCAGAAATGTGATGCGCGTTCTTTCGTATTCACGCGATAAAGCAGAGGAAGCATATAACCGGATATTCAAATGAGCGACCAGAACACAACACTTCGGCCCGAAAGCCCGCTGAATCAGAAAGGCCCGATCTGGCAGCAGATAGCAAAAAGCGCTGAAGCTGATTACGCTGAGTTTGGTGATACTGGAAGCGAGACGAGGGCCAATATCCTCGGACGCACTGACCAAGACAAGATCGCCACGAACAGGACCGTGGAGGAGGCTATTAAAATATTGAATCTTTATGCTTGGATGCTCGATACCAACGAAGACCGAGACACGTTAATCAAAGAACTCGAAAAACTGAGAAGATAAATATGAAAGAAGAACTCGAAAAAGAAAAGATCCGCCTCGAAGCCGCTATCAAACTGCACGATGACCGTCACCAGGAAGCGGTCAAGATCGCTAACGTATTCCGGAAGCAGCTCAAAGGAATAGAACGGGCGCTCGCGGCTTATGAAGAGCCTACGCAGGCTGAGGTTGCGCAGGGCATTTCGGAGGGTCTTCAGAATGGCTAGAGTTCCCGTTATTGCTCCAGGGCCTTCGATATTCATATACGGCATTATCTACGAGGATAAGACCACCGAGTACATCCCGTTTCGGAATGAAGCAACTGAAAAGCTATGGAGGTTTGAAAACAATCCTATGATTCAGATCAGCGATACCATTTTAATGAATGGAGATCCTGATGATTTGGTCGGCGTTTTTTCATGGAAGTTTCCGCAAAAGACCGGCATGACAAAGACTATAGTCATGAATTACATTCATCGTAATCGCCTGTCAAAGCCAGATATTTATAACTTCTATCGTTTCAATAAGCGTAGGATTCATTTCATGGATTGGTCTGACGCCGGGCATAAAGGTATTCGTGATTTTATAATTCGCTGCTGCGATCACTGCGGCATGAAATACAATAATGATCCTGAGCACATAATCGCGGCAAATCAGTTCGTCGCCAAAAGACACGTCTACGTATCGTACATTAACGACGTGATAAAGCCATGTCTCGAATTACTGGAGGGGCCGATGTGGGAGGAAGTCAGGCATGATGCCGGATATACTCGAGCATTGCCGGGGATCAAAGCCCAGGGGCTCTATAACTACATTCCGTTTTGCTTAGAAAGAATGATGATGCAGTATGTCAGTCATAGAAAATTAAACTGTATTGATATTTAGAATACATTTTTATGAAAACTAAATTCTATCCGATTATTGGCTATGAAGACTTATATAGTATATCAAAAAAAGGTGATATCCTAGCTCATTCTTGGGAGGTCGTAAGGCCCACAAAAGGTTCTTTTTTAAAAAGGGAGAGATTATTGACTCAATTCTTAAACCATAAAGGTTATCCATGCATAAGCCTTAGACTTAATGGGAAGAATAAAACATACTCCATTCATAGGTTACTCGCAATTCAATTTATACCAAATATTCACGGCAAGCCATCAGTAAACCATAAGAATGGGATCAAGACTGATAATCGTGTGAATAACCTTGAGTGGTGTACCGCGAAAGAGAATAGCGAACATGCTTTACTTAATGGCCTTTATAAAAGTGAAAAACCTATAGCATTGGTAAGTAATAACGGTAATGTAATCAAGAAATTCACATCTATACACTCGGCCTCCAGGCATACAGGTTACTCTGTTAGTGGGGTTCACCAGATCGCAAGCGGCATTACAAAAAATCCAGCCTCATTAATTTTCATATACTTATGATCACCATATATACCATCGCATATAACGAGGAGATCATGCTACCTTACTTCGTTGCCCACTACCGCGAGCTATTCCCTGGTTGCCGCATCGTCGTGTACAACAACATGAGCGACGATAACACGAAGAGCGTCGCGCTGGCACTCGGATGCGAGGTGATCGACTACGACACAGGTGGCAAGCTTTCCGACGCCAAATACTTGGATATAAAAAACAATGCTTGGAAGCGCGCTGAAACGGACTGGGTATTAATCGTTGACATGGATGAGCACTGCCTTATTACCGAATCTGATCTTTTGAGAGAGTCTGCCGCCGGCACGAATATCCTGTGGTTCGAAGGTTGGAACATGGTGGCCATGAGACCTACGTTAGACGTTAAAACGATAGAATACGGCGTCCGTGCTCCTTCTTACGACAAGTCCTATTGTTTCAATCGGATCGAGATAGCGGAAATAATGTATAATCCAGGATGCCATACGGCGAACCCGATTACTGTCATGGGTGCATACCCGATAAAGTATAGCGAGAACGCGTATAAAGTCTTGCACTATAAGTACCTTAACGCTGATTATATGGTGAAGCGCCATGCCTTATTTGCCTCCAGGCTAAGTGACGACAACCGAAAGAAAGGATATGGTGGTCACTACCTTTACCCGGCATCAAAGATCAAAAGAGAATTTCAGGAGGCACAACGTAACGCGATAAAAGTAATATGAGCGAACCAACGAATGGTATATGGGGGCAATTTACCGCTGATAAGTATCATGCGCACAGTCAAGAACTGGCGGATTTCCTAATAGGATATCTCCCCAAAAATCAGCCAGTGATCGACCTGGGATGCGGCCAGGCATTCTATTTATCTGAGCTTGCAAAGAAGGATTTCCAATGTAAAGGCGTTGAAGGCTTCAGGTTAAAAAACTTCATGCATGAAGATGTGAAGATTCATGATTTAACCGAGCCGCTGGAGCTTCATATGCGCGGATCTGTGCTTTGCTTGGAAGTGATGGAGCACGTGCCGAAGTGGGCGGAACAGACGCTTTTAGGGACCATCAATATGCACTGCATCAATACCCTTGTTTTAAGTTGGGGATTACCTGGCCAGGCGGGCATAGGGCACATAAACCTTCAGCCACAAGAATATGCCATTTCTGAAATGGAACGAAGAGGGTTCAAATATCAAAAAGAAACTTCGGAGTCAGCCAGAGCAATTATCGGTGATAATACTTCATGGTTTAGGAACACTTTAATGTTCTTTACGCGATGAAAGAAGTAACCGTTATAGTGACCGATAACAATCGCGTGGACCTCCTGCGTAAGACGCTCACGTCTTTCATGGCCATGAATACCTATCCTATCACCGGAGGTATGCATATCCACAACGATGGAAGGGACACGCTATTCAAAAGCATTATGCGAGATTATCGTTTCCTCGACGCTAAATGGTATTTCTCAGGACGCACAATAGGGTATGCCGCATCTTTGGACTTTCTTCTTTCAAAGGTGAGAACGGAATACGTTATGAATCTGGAGAGCGATTGGCTATTTCATAGTAATCCGGGATTCATAGAGCGGTCAATGCGGATACTGGAAGAAAACCCGGATATACATCAATGCTGGATTCGCGATGAATCAGATCACGGACACCCTTTGGGCGAAGAGATAACCATCAGCGGAATCAGAGTTAAACCTGTCACACACGGGTATCGCAAGGCATGGAATGGATATTCATTAAATCCTGCTCTCCGGCGCATGAGTGATATCCGACGCATGTTCCCCAATGGACTTATCGAACACCGTGACGAGATCGACCAGGCGAAGCATAGCGCACAATTTAACTATAAGGCTGTGTCCTTAGTTGATTCATCTATCAGGCACATCGGATATAACAGACGATCAATAAATTTTAGACCATGAAATCAATAAAATTCCCTGGATGCGATATTGAGATTGGTAAAGATCAGCCTGAATATAATATTCTCCACGCTATGGTTGTCCCTAATGCAGAAGGAGAAGTAATAATGTGTTTTGAGCTAACCGACGAAGAGGTTGAACAGATATGCAGAACGAAACGGATATACTATAAAAGGTTGACTTTCGGCAAGCCTTTCCAGCCAATGAACTTAATGGTAGATCTTTCGGACGGAATCGAATTAATGTCATGATAAAAGTATACTCAGGCCATCACGTGAAGTTCGCCGCTCTGCTTATGGTGGAGCAGCTTGGGAAACTCGGTCATACCGCTGAATGGGTCTCTGAGGTAGACCCGGAAAGCGAAGACATATGGATCATCTACCAGGCGGTAAGGGTAGCCAAATTTCCCAAAAAATATATTGTCTGCCAGACCGAGCCGCATGGCTCACACTGGTTTACAATGGCGTACCAACACATTTTGTCTCGGGCTATATGCATTTGGGACTACTCCGCAAAGAACACTCTCTCGTATGGATGCGGCCCGAAAATGAAAATAGCGCTTGTTCGCCCGGGAGTTAAGCTTCAGCCCCTCGTCGAAAAAGATATCGACTATCTATTCTACGGATGGATAGAAGGATCGCCGCACCGCGAAAGGGTGTTGAATGAGCTTTCCAAAAAGATCAACCTGACCGTCGTTACTGACAAGCTCGAGCACGAGATGTGGGCGCTGTTATCGCGCACAAAGGTCGTTATCAACATCCAGTACAAGCCAGGCAACCCGCTGGAGGGATACCGGATCTGTGAGGCGCTAAGTTACGGTTGCAAGGTCATAACCGAGGGATTCGATCCGCACTACCTCGGTGCCGTGATGTTCTCAGATGAGTGCTGGATGCGCAATAACCTGCCATTCCGGGGCATTATTGAGAACGATCTCTTCAACATGGGTAATTTGGCAGAAATCAAAGAAGGCCTTAAAATCGCAGGAATATTATGAAAAAAGGATGGAACAAAGGAGGTCGCGTAATCGACCCTATCACCTCGGCAGTAATTATTGGGTGGGTAATCTTCGCAATCCTGTGCAGCTCGTGTGCACCGTCCATGCAGGCACAGCAAGTCAGGCTGAAAGACAAGGCCGACCATAAGAAGGATAAGCCGAAGAATAATTACCTGCCACTGATTGGAATAGGACTACTGAGCGCATGGGTAGTCGGACGCATAAACGAGGACAACTGATGATCGATATTGTCTATGCCCTTGGAAAAGGATCCCGAATGAAGGATATCGAACTGCGGTTCAGCCTGCGGGCCATCGGGAAACATTTAAGCGGGTACGGGAAAGTTTTCCTTATCGGGGAATGCCCGGAATGGGCCCAAGGCGTCACGCACCTGCCATTCCCAGACGACGCACGGCTTTCCCCGGACCATAACATCATGCGCAAGATCTCCCATGCCTGCGCCTCGTCGGATGTTTCAAACGACTTTCTCTTCTTCAACGACGACCATTTCCTTCTATCACCGTTCCAAGTAGAACATTTTCCGGCATTCTATCAGGGAGACCTCGCAACATACTGCCGGCTCCGCGGACTCGATGGGTACGGGAAACGGGCGAAAAGCACGCTGGATTACCTGAAATCAATGGATCTACCCATAAAGTACTTCGACGTACACACGCCGATACTCTATAATAAGTCGCTTTTCATGCAGCACGTCGCCGCTGCGCCAGGCTGGGGCGGCGAAGGATACATCATAAAAAGCCTTTACGCCAATAGACTCCAGCTCGCCGGAGAACCATTCCGGGACCAGAAGATAAACGCCCCGCCGGGGCCCGACGTAAAGATCTTCTCCACATTCCCCCACATAAAAGCCTCAGTAACACGGTTTTTATCCGAAACTTTCCCGGAACAGAGCCAATTTGAAAGGACCGACATTTAGCAGTACCTTCGCAATATCCGCATTGAGAAGAGCCCGGCGTGACCTGGCCCAGTAAATTGCGGGATTATATGGCAGCACCCGAAGGGAACCAGTTTTGGAGGCTCAGAACCAAGCACGGCCGCGATAAACTCTTCGCAGATCCAGAGCTATTATGGACCGAGTCCCAGGCTTATTTCGAGGCAACGGACAAAAGAAAATGGTGGAAGACTGAATTCAACGGAAAGGACGCAATAGAATGCCATGTCCCCACCGAAACACCATATACCCTCACCGGCCTATTTGTTTACCTCGATATCAGCAAACAAACGTGGTCACAGTATAGGGATCGACAAGATTTTAGTGACGTCATTACGCGCATAGAGCAGATTATCTACACTCAAAAGATCGAAGGTGCATCTACCGGCGCATTCAACGCAAACATCGTTGCGCGAGAACTGGGCCTTACCGACAAGAAAGAACTCGACCACAAAGGCATTCCTGAAACCAACGTCACGTACAAAGTCACGCCCGAGGTGACGCCTGATGAATGAGGTAGAAGTAAAGTGTACCATAGTCTTCAAGTGGAATGACGACGCCATACACGCACGCAACGAAGACGGCACAAGGAAATACCGGTACATTATAAATGAGGGGTCCAGCAGGTCCAGCAAGACCAGATCCTTAATACAGGCTATTCACAAGTATTGCCAGCAGCATGCAGGGAAACGTTGCTCGGTTTGGAGAGCCACCAAGACAGATTGCTCGGCCACGGTGGGCGACGATGTTCATAAGATTTTCCCAACGTTGCCGCTCGCTAGCACGATAAGGTATAACGCGACGGAGGACTACTACACATTCCACAATGGATCTGAGTTTGAGATAAACGGCACAGACAACGCGGAGAAAGTCCATGGATACAACGGACACGTTATATGGTTGAATGAACCTTATTCTATATCCAGGGCTACATTCGATCAACTCGATATGAGGGCCGAAGATTTCGTTGTGATAGACTGGAACCCTAAGCAGGCGCACTGGATAGACGACTTGAAGAAAGATCCTCGCACTATAATTATAAAGTCGACTTTCCGCAATAATCCATATTGCCCCGCAGAGCAAAAGAGAAAGATTCTGAGCTATCAGCCTGTGAAGATGTGCGACGTTGTGTTGTCGAAAATAATGATAGAGTCTGAGGCTAAGGCATACGACCTTGTTGTAAACCCTATGAATCTTTCTGAGAAACAAATCAAAGAACTATCCCGATGCAAAGAGAATGAGCGAAAAGCATCGGCCAATGCGTTTAACTGGGCGGTATATGGCCTTGGCGAGAAGTCTGAGAAGCCCAACCGAATATTCTTCTGGGAGAAGATCAAAGATGACGATTACCACAAGCTGGGCGCTCAACGATGGTATGGTATTGACTGGGGAGTCGTAGATCCTTTCGGCATCCTGGAGGCTAAGTATTACGATGGTGCCTTGTATTTCCATCAAAAGAACTACAAGTCGGAGAACGAGATAAAGGAAGGAATGTCAGTCATGCAGATTGAGGAGATAAACAAAGCGGAGGAAGGCCTAGTGAAGTGGCTCCTTCGCGAATTGAACATACCGAAGGATTGCTACCTGATCTGCGACAACAACCGGCCCATGAAGATCTTGGCGCTGCACGATATCGGTTACGAGTTCTCGCTCCCAGCACCGAAGCCACCCGGGTCAATAATCGACGGTATCGATATCCTGCGGGACATGAAGTGCTACTACACTGAAAACTCTTTGAACCTGGAGTATGAGCAGGAGAATTACGAACGCCAGGTTGATCGTTATGGTATCGTAATGGATGAGCCTGTCGACAAAGACAATCACCTTATGGACCCAGCGCGTTACATAGCGCTATACCTAAAGTTGATCGGGATATTAAAATAGTTTGCCGCATTCTGCACAATCGCCAAAATAGGAATGACGTTAAAAATCGTTTAATTTCGGGTGTGAATGATTTCTTTATCCCGTTCGGGAATATATTCTCGGCCCTTCGCTCCCGCGCAAAGGGCATGTATCATTTTGGATACGAGATCATCAACGCCTCCACGCTGTTCAATACGATATCAAGGGACCGGGAGAAACTAGCGATTATCCTTTCAAACCCTGCCGTGCTCAAGGTATTCGCGCTACAATGCGATCTTTTCGCCATGGGTCGAGTATGTGTAAAAAATGCACAAGGTGAAGAAATCGACAACGATCCATTCATAAACCTACTTAAACAGCCTAACCCGTTCACGTTAACAGAGGCACAATTTCTGTGGGATTTCATGTTCTGGAATATGCTGGGCACATCGTATGCTTACGTAGATAGCTCAATCGTTGAAAAGAAAGGCAACAAGATGTATTTCTTGGACCCTTCAAAGATCGAATGGCCGCAGGAACTTGACGCGAAGCGTGACAAACTGGTATTCTCCGATGCTGAAATGACAGCGATCAGGAAGACAAATATTACATACCGTTACGCTGACGGTACCGCGTTCAAGTTCCCTTTCGATCGTCTTGTTATAGCCCACGACCTCACAAACTCCATAGGTAATTTTTTCAAGGGCCCGTCGCGCATGGATGCCTTAGTAAAGATTATATCCAACTCCGAACACGTACTCGATTCTGAGAACATCAACATCCGGTATACATCCAAGTTCATGGTAGGGTCCGAAAACCAAGTGGGCGCTAATACTAAAATTGGATTGACGGAAGATGAGAAGAAAGATATAATCGAAAAGATTGATCGCAGCGAAAAGAACGTTTACCCAGTAAAGGCAAAGATTAATATTCAGCGCTTCGTCGAGGACTTCGCAAAGCTCCAGCTTAAGGAAGAATACCTCCATCAATACTTCCTTATCGGAAATATGTACAACATTCCCAGGGATGTGCTCGAGGCGTATAACTCTGCCACCTACGAGAACCAGGAGAAGGCCCGGGCGGCCCACGTAAACTATACCTTGGAACCAAAGGGGAACCAGTTCATGGACGCTTTCGAGGTGTTTTTCGGTTATCGCCAGCAGGGCAAGAACATCAATATATCATGGGATCACCTTCCTTTTGTGCAGGTGTTCGCAAAAGAAAAGGCAGAGACTCGGAAGGTAGATGTAGAGGTGCTTCAATCCCTTATTACACTGCGCGTTCCGATGGATCAAATAAATGCATATCTTGGTACAGAATTCGATATTCCCGAG
>Ga0070685_10000372_pt1 | contig 27168 bp, 16 predicted proteins | sample KBSS13LmetaG_FD_65651 | JGI IMG/M metagenome (GOLD analysis project Ga0070685, IMG submission 65651) | Switchgrass rhizosphere microbial communities from Kellogg Biological Station, Michigan, USA - KBS S1-3L metaG | ecosystem: Host-associated > Plants > Roots > Rhizosphere ...
GTCGGCTCCTCTTCGCCGCGCGCTACCACATGGCGCGCGGCCACTGGCAGATCCGCAGCGAGTCGAAGGGCACCGAGCGCTACGGCCGTGTCGAGGCCGTGCCCCGCGGCGAGGCCCCCCGCGCGGTGGTCGAGTGCGCGCTGCGGGCCGCCCTGCTCATCGGCGACGGGCTGTACGGGGTGGACCTGAAGGAGACGCCGAAGGGGCCGGTGGTGATCGAGATCAACGACAACCCCAACCTCGACGTCGGCTACGAGGACGCCGAGGACGGCACCGCCATCTACGAAGACGTTGTACGCTACTTCGTGGAGCGGGTGGAAGAGGCCTCTCCCCCGCAGGGCGCCCACGGCCGCCGCCGCTCCGTCTCCGAGGCGGCATTGGCGTCCATCCGCCGCCCGGTGCGGCCGCGGACGCGCCGGCGCAACGGAGAGAAGCCGTACCGCGTCTTCGAGGTGGCTGGAATGGAGCTGGAGTATCCCACCGTGGACCGCGACCTGAACGTGGTGCCGCTGGTGGAGCCGGCCTTCCGCGTCCTCGCCGGCCGTGGCACGAGCGACGTGGAGCTGGGGGCGCTCGGGTTCAGCAACGAGATCGCCGACCACGTCTTCGAGGTGAAGACCACCGCGCCCGTCCGCTCCCTGCGCGAGGCCGAGGAGATCCTGTACGAGGGGGTGCAGCGCTTCTCGGCCGTGCTGCGCGGCGAGTTCGACGCGCGGCTGATGCCCACGGGGATGCACCCCTGGTTCGACCCACGGCGGGGGCGCCTCTGGACACGGTCGGGCGGGAGGATCTACGGCACCTACGCGCGCCTCTTCGACGTGAAGACGCACGGCTGGATGAACGTGCAGGCCAGCCACCTGAACCTCCCCTTCGGCGACGAGCGGGAGACGATGGCGATGCACACCGCCGCCGCGCTCCTCGTCCCCTACCTCCCCGCGCTCGCCGCCAGCACGCCCATGCACGACGGCGACCTGCGCCCCACCGCCGACTCGCGGCTGGCGTGGATCCTGGAGCACCAGGCGCGCATCCCCGAGAGCTGCGGCCAGATCGTCCCCGAGTACGTGGAGAGCTTCGCCGACTACCGGAAAACCATCCTGGCGCCGATGTACGCCGCCCTCGACCGCCTGGCCGACGACGCGGCGGCGATTCGCCACGAGTTCCTGAACGCCCGCGGCGCCGTCTTCAAGTTCTCGCGCCGAGCGATGGAGGTGCGCGTGCTCGACACGCAGGAGTGCGTGAAGCTGGACGCCGCCATCGCCGCCTTCGTCCGCGCGGCGCTCAAGCACCTGGCCAGGCGCGTCCTCGCCGGAAAGGTCGAGCTCCCGCCGCACGCCGTGCTGGTGGAGGACTTCCGCGCCACCGTCCGCGAAGGCGCGGCCGCCTGCGTCGCCGCGCCGCACGTGGCGGTCGAGCGCGGCGAAGACGGGCGCACCCAGGCGCGGGCCGTGCTGCGCGCACTGCTGGACGATGCTGCGGGATTCGCCCGCAAGGACGAGGCGGAATACATGGAGCTGGTGGGGCGGGTGATCGAGGCCGGGTCGCTCTCCGAGCGCATCCGCGCCGCGCTGCGCCCCTACGAGGACGGGCCGGAGGAGGATTTCACCGAAGCCGCGCGCCGTATCTACATCGAGCTGATGGACTGCCTCCAGGCGAACGAGCCCTGGCGCGGGCGCGGCCTCTGACCGTCGCGTACTCCATCTTCCGCCCTACTCGGATTCTTTTTCAGAGCGCGATGTCGCCCCCTGGATCGTTGCCGGACAGGCGGCTTACCTGCTTCCGGGAACGCTCCAGCGCCTCCCGCGTGGCGGCGGGGTCCACGTCGATCCTGAACGACACCGCCGCGCCCTCAACGCGCCGGGAAACGCGGAGCACGTCGCCCTCCCGCACCGATGGTGGAAGGAGCGAGGTGGGGACGTGCAGCATGCGCGCGCCGTCTTCCTCCACCGCCGCGATTCCTTCTTCCAGCGAGTCGATCACCCACCTGCGCGTTCCGTCGGCCACCGGTCTCTCGTGGCGAAGGTGACCGCGCCCCGCGCTCGTTCGTCCATTCAATGCGGGGCGCCATCCTCCCCCGGGCGAGGAACGTACCGTCGCGGAAAACGCGCTCTCGCGGCCAGTGGGGTAGCGCGTTTCGGTAGGTTGTGCGTACAATAGACATGTAAATCCCACCGCGCCGCACACGTCCGGAGCCGGACAGGAACTTTTTGCTTGCGTCCGGTTACCTCCGGCGGTAGCCTTCCACCCATACAGTCACCCGGCCCCCTTGCCGACCCCGCCCCAGCCCCACATGCGCACCCTCGCCGCCAGCCGCCCGCGGAAGCCGCGCACAGACCGCAGACAGCGCGTCCCTCCGGCCCTCACGCGCGGAAGTGAGCGCGTTGACGGCATTTCGATTCTCGACGAGGTCAACGGCGACCTCGGGCTCCTCCTCTGGCGCTCCGCCCGCAACGTGACGCTCTGGGCCGAGACGCCGCCCGACCAGCGGGCGAGCCTCTTCCCCGACGAAGCGGCGCGCAGCCGCATCGCGGAGCTGCAGGTGGCGGAGGTGCACGCGGAATTGCGCGGGCCGCTCTCCGTGCTCACGGAGCTGCTCGCGCGCCCGGGCGAGGTGGACCTGCTGCGGCTGGTGAACGCCTGCCGCCGGATCGCGGTGTGGGCCGAGCACCGGGGCGACCTCGCCACCGCGCTCGAGTTCTCGCAGGCCGCGGCGCTCGCCGCGCCCGAGTCGGCCTCGCTCGCCTACGTCGTGGGCCGCCTCGCCCGCCGCCGCGCCGAGTACGACCGCGCCGAGAGCTGGTATACGCGCGCCGTGGTGCAGGGCCGCCAGACAGAGGACTGGCGGACCTACGCCCTGGCCTTCTCCGGCATGGGCAACCTCCACATGCAGCGGGGCAACTACCCCGCCGCCCGCCGTGCCCACCTGCGTTGCCTCCACGCGGCGGAGCGCAAGGGACTGCTCGAGCTGGTCGGCAGCGCATACCACGACCTCTTCCTGGCCGCCGTGGAAAACGGCGCGGGAAGCGAGGCCGACGACTTGGCGGTACTGGCCTACCGAGCGTATGGCTCGCGGGACAAGCGAATCGCCCGCCTCGGCTACGATGTCGCCTATCACTGGGCACTACAGGGCTACTTCGCGCGCGCCCTTCGCGTGGCTGAAGCGCTTGTCCCTCACATGCACGACGACTCTGAACGTGTGGTGGTGTTGGGACTGATCGCGCGTGCCGCGGCCGGGCTCGGCAAGCGTGCCCTGTTCCTTACCGCGGCAACAGAAACGCGGCTGTTGGCCGAGCGTGAGGGTGCACGTGAAACTGCTGCCCGTGCACTGCTCGGCGTTGTCTACGGCGCGGCCAATCTCGGCGAGTGGGAGCTTGCCCAGGATGTGGGAACACGCGCCGTGAACATCGCACGGCGTAGAGGTGAGGGACGGGTGCTACTCGCAGCCGAAGCGGCTCTCGACTCCGTCCAGACCAGGCACATTGCGATCTCTGAACCGGCGGCCCATTCCATCGCAGCGGAAAACCTTGCAACGGATTTCGTAGCCGCCCTGTCCGGAGCTCTTATCGCTGCCTGAAAGGCAAGGGTCAGTTGCCGGAACCCAGCCCACCACCACCGCGGCTCGTGGTATCCGGCGGCGGCGGAGTAGTGACGGTACCATCGTGCAGTACCGATCCCACCTCGCGCGGCGGGTTGACGGTGGTGGGGGTGCTGGAGCAGGCGGCAGCAGCGGCAAGCATGGCCGCGGCGATCACGAGGCGGATCTTCATCGGGGTTCCTCAGAGTGTTGGGGGATGGGACACGGAGAGTTCTCCTGTCCGCGGCGGAAACTATTCCCAAGGGGTGGTGCCGCGTCGAACCTTAACGCCCTGAAATCGAATAATACCCGCCACGTTAGGGTTCATGCACCAAATTTGTGCTAGCAGGAGCAGGGTCGGCCCGGGTGCGCATCGAGCACAATGAAGAAAAGGTTACCGGGTGCGGTAGAGTAGTCGTTGCCGGGCGAGTTGCGCGAGAACCCCTCTCCTGCGTTCATCCGGAGAGGGGTTTGGACCGCCCCGACTCTGGAGGCTTTCTGTTCTGGGGCTTACGGTGCGATCAGACGCGCGCACCTGCGGCAACCGCGAGCGCAAGGCTCCCCATTACGACGGCAATGCGGCAGATCCAGCGGTATACGAGCATAAGTCTCCCGGCCGAGCTGGGCGTAGATGGAAGAATGTTGAGGCAGAAGTGAGTTTTGTTCAAAATATGTCTGGAAAGCTTATGCGCAAGGTACTCCTGTTCGGCCAAGAGGGCATGCGCCTCCTTCTCCTCTTCAAGCCGTCGAAGGGAAAGGGGGGAGGTTCGGTTGAATGTGCCTCCCCAACGTGAACAGTCATAGGGAGCGGTTTCCCCGCCGATTGTTCCCGTGTGGCTCTGGTGCTAGCTTCCGTGTTTCACCACCGCTGCCTCTCATGGCATCTGGCCGGTCGGCCGCCGTGTCTCGCCTCCGTCACCCCGCCTCATGGACGTTAGGGACGCCACCCTCCTCGTCTTCGAAAGCAGCGGTCCGAACGCCGCGCTGCGCGCGATGGGCGGCTGGCTGGGCGAGTGCGTCGGCGTGCGGGCGGCCGCCTGGTTCGACGCGGAGGGTGCGTCGGCGGGTACCTGGCCCGAGGGCTCGCACCCTCCCGCCTGGCTCGCCGTCGCGGCCGCGGGCGTAGCCGAACCGCGGGTGCAGGCTGCCCGGGGCGGCGGCGACGGTAGCGAAACCGCAGCCCACGAAGTGTTCGCCGCTCCGCTTGGCGACGGCGCGGGGGCGCTGGCGTTGCTCGGGCCTGCGGGAGCGTTCGCCGACGCCGACGCGTGGGCACGGCTCGCGCGCGCCTTCGGCGAGGTGGTGGAGCGAGAACGCCGCTTCCGGCAGGTGGTGGAGGAGCGCGACCTCCTGCGGCAGCGCGCGGAGGAGAGCGAGGCGCTGCACGTGCTGGGGCTCGCCGCCAACCGCACGCTCGACCCCGACGAGGTGCTCACCCTGGTCGCGCGCTTCACCCGCACCCTGCTGGGCGCGCACTACGTGACCGTCAACACCCTGGCGGAGGGCCGCATCCGCACGGTGGCGGCGGTGGGGCTGCACGCCGACGCCCCGGCGGACGATCCGTTCGCCGCGCGGGTGGCCGAGGCGCGCAAGCCGCTCACGCTGCAGGCGGAGCAGGCGTCCGGCACCGTCCCCGAGGCCTACCACGCAGCCGAGGGAATGCGCGTGGGGCTGGGGGTACCGCTGGCGCTCTTCGGCGAGACCTTCGGGGCGCTGGTGATCGGCTATCGGCGGCCGTACGAGCTGGCGCCGCGCGACACGCGCCTCGCCCTCACCCTGGCGGGGCACGCCGCCGTCGCGATCAGCAACGCGCGGCTGCACGGCGCGCTGGCGCAGCGCACGCGCGAGCTGGAGCGGGCGAACGAGGAGCTTCGCTGGACCACCGAGGCCAAGGACCGCTTCTTCGCCTCGATGAGCCACGAGCTGCGCACCCCGCTCAACTCCATCCTCGGCTACCAGAGCCTGCTGCTGGAAGGCGTGGTGGGCGACGTCCCCGGCCCGGCGCGCTCCTTCCTGGAGCGCGCGAACCGCTCGACCCGCACCCTGCTGCACCTGGTGAACGACGTGCTGGACCTCTCCAAGCTCCAGGCGGGAAAGCTGGAGCTGGTGGTGGTCCCCGCCCGCATCCGCGCCATCGTCGAAGAGGCGATGGCCACCATCGAGCCGCTCGCGGCCGCGCGCCGCATCGCGGTGGAGATGGAGCCGTGGCCGCCCCTCCCCCCGGTGCACACGGATGCCGACCGGGTGCGCCAGATCCTCATCAACCTCCTCTCCAACGCCGTCAAGTTCACCGACGAGGGGCAGGTGACGCTCTCGGCCGTGTACGCGAACGGCGGCGCAGGCGACGGCACGGGGCAAAAGTGGGTCGAGCTGCGGGTGGCCGACACGGGCCCGGGGATCGCGCCGGAGAACCAGGAGCGGATCTTCCACGAGTTCGAGCAGATCGTGGGCGCCACGGCGCGCGGTGGAACGGGGCTGGGGCTCGCCATCTCGCGCAAGCTGGCGCGCCTGCTGGGCGGCGACCTGACGGTCGAGAGCGAGCTGGGCCGCGGCTCCACCTTCATCCTCCGGCTCCCGGTGCGGACCGATGGTCACGACTGAGGCGCCGGCGACTCCGCACGCCCTCGCGGCCGACGCCTTCGAGCAGGAGCAGCTCGGGCACTGGGACGCGGCGGCGCGGCTGTATTCGCTCTCCTTTCGCGCGGCCGTGCTGGAGGGCGACGTGCCACAGGCTGCCGAGTCGCTGCGCGGCCAGGCGCGCGTGCTGATCCAGGAAGACCGCTTCGACGAGGCCGCCGAGCTGGTGGAACTGAGCCGGGAGATTGCCGAGCGGGCCGGGCTGTTGCAGGCCGCAGCGCGCGCCATCAACGTCTTGGGCATCATCTACTACCGTCGGCAGAAGTGGACGGCGGCCAACGAGCAATACCGCCAGGCTCTGGAGCTGGCGCTGGATCTCGGTGACGACGACCTGGCGGGGCTGGCGGTGCAGAACGCAGGAGTGATCGCCTACGTCCGCGGCGACCTGCGTGAGGCGCGCTCGCTCTACCTCGAGAGCATCGGCGCCTTCGTCCGTTCGGGAAACACGGCAAACGCCTCGATGGCGTACAACAACCTCGCGATCGCCTGCTCGGACCTGCACGAGTGGCTGGAGGCGGACATCTACTTCACGCGGGGAATCGAGCTGGCGGAGCGACAGCAGCAGTCTCCGCTGCTGGCCAAGCTCTACGGTAACCGCGCGGAGCCACTGATCGAGATCGATGAGATCGAACAGGCAGTGGAGACGCTGGACCGCGGTGCCGCCGTGGCGCATGCCGTGGGCGACCGGCTGGCATTAGCTGACGTGGAGCGGCTGCGCGCCCGCCTCGCGCGGTTGCGTGGCGACATCGACGATGCCGCAGCTCACCTGGAACTCGCGTTGGATCTCGCGTCGAAACCATCGCTGGAACGCGCCTCGGTATTTCGCGAGATGGCGCTGCTGCGCGCAGCACAGTCCCGCTACGACGAGACGCGTGACGCTTACCTCAGCGCGAGTGAGCTATACCGCACCTTGGGCGCCGTGGGACTCGCCCGTGATACGGCTGACGCCTTGGCAGCGTGGGACGCGCAGACTTTTCCACGCTCGGAAGAAATGTGATCTCGCGAGCCGGTGGCTCGCGATTCACCGCCGGCGAAGGGCCTCTCCAGGGCACGCTCATTGCCCTTGCGCGCCGACAACTCACCTCGTGTGTCGTCGCAGCATGAGGAGGACGGGGTGAGCCGGAGATGCGTCGGCAACCCCGCCTTATGGAGGGTCGTATGGACGGCCAGGTCATATCCGTTTTCTCGGATCTCGTCCGTGCCGTGGTCGCCGTCCTGACCTATCTCGCCAGCCGTAACGTCTGGAAGCACGGTCGGGGCACCCGCACGGCGAATGATGGCGAAACACGTCCGAATGGCGCGGTGAGCGCAGTCGAGCCAGGCGTTCCGCGCCGGCTTCGGCGGAAACGTCGCCGCCCGGCGACAGCGCGCTGAAGCGCCGCTCGGCAGCCGCGACGCCTGATCCTGCAGCTTTCCCGACCCTGTGGCCCGTATCCCGCGACCTCCTCGTCTCTCAAACGTTCTTGCTTGGCGGTGGCGGAGGCAGGTGCGGAATCGGCTAACAGTTCCAGACGGACCCGGCCGCTGGCCATGGTCCTTCGAAGGGCACGCTCTTTGCCCAGCCAAAGCCCACCTCAGATAGGGGATCCCAGGTCGTAGCCGCAGCCTGCAGCAAAGGAAGGACGCAATGAGCCGGTTTTCGCGCGTGATGTGCCTGCTCGCCGTACCGGTTCTCGTCGCCGCCTGCTCGTCGAGTACGACCGATACACCCCTTTCGCCCGCCGCCCCGCGCTACGATGGCGGCGGCCTGCTGGTGGGTGGCAATTATGTTCCGCCGGACACGACGCCGGGAACCACTACTACCACCACGAGCACCACCACCAGCGGCGAAGAAATAGACGACGGTGGCTCGTCCAACACTACTAGCCGTAGCGGCGGCCTGCTGGTAGGCGGCAACTGACGCGGCGTAGCGTTGCGCTTCCCTGTTTCGGTGCACCTGCCTCGTTCCGGGGCACTGGTGCACCGGCAACGTGTTCGGTAGCTTGATGATGCAAGCCGCCAGGGGTATCTCCGACGCGTGTGTCGGGGATTGAGACAGTCCCTTGGAACCTGATCCGGATCACACCGGCGGAGGGAGCGCGGCGTGTCGTCGAAGGCGGCAGGACCGTCCCTTCCTGGTGACGGTCCCCCGCGCAAGGCGCCACCCGGTTTCCGGGCGGCGCCTTTTCGCGTCGCGCCCAATCCCATCCGCGGTCTCCCGGTTCGATCTCCCGCAGCCGCAGCACCCGGAGGAGAGCCCCATGTCCCAGCCTCGCACCCTCGCCCCGACCGCCGGCGACTACGGCGACGCCTTCCCCAGCTCCCACAAAGTGTACGTGGAGGGGCGCCACGGCATCCGGGTGCCGATGCGCGAGATCTCCCTCTCCGGGGGCGAGCCGCCGCTGCGCGTCTACGACACCAGCGGCCCACTGGGTGGCGACGTGCGGCTGGGCGTGCCCGCGCTGCGCGACGGGTGGATCCGCGCGCGCGACGTGGAGAACGTGGAGCGGAGCTACACGCCGATCCCGGGGAAGAGCACTGCCGAGCTGCCGGAGACGCTGCGGCGGCCGACGCTCCGCGGGCGCGGGCCGGTGACGCAGATGCACTACGCGCGGCGCGGCGAGGTCACCCCGGAGATGGAGTTCGTGGCGCTGCGCGAGGGGATGGACCCCGGCTTCGTCCGCGACGAGGTGGCGCGCGGGAGGGCCATCATCCCCGCCAACATCAACCACCCCGAGCTCGAGCCGATGATCATCGGCCGCGCGTTCAAGGTGAAGGTGAACGCCAACATCGGGAACTCGGCGGTCTCCTCGTCCATCGAGGAGGAGGTGGAGAAGCTCCGTTGGGCCAGCCTCTGGGGCGCGGACACGGTGATGGACCTCTCCACGGGGAAGAACATCCACGAGACCCGCGAGTGGATCATCCGCAACTCGCCGGTGCCGATCGGCACGGTACCCATCTACCAGGCGCTGGAGAAGGTGGGCGGCGTGCCCGAGGAGCTCACCTGGGAGATCTACCGCGACACCCTGGTCGAGCAGGCGGAGCAGGGGGTGGACTACTTCACCGTGCACGCCGGGGTGCTGCTGCGCTACATCCCCCTCACCGCCAGCCGGATGACGGGGATCGTCTCGCGCGGCGGGTCGATCATCGCCAAGTGGTGCCTGGCGCACCACCAGGAGAGCTTCCTGTACACGCGCTTCCGCGAGATCTGCGAGATCATGCGGGCGTACGACGTCTCCTTCTCGCTGGGGGACGGGCTCCGCCCGGGCTCCATCCACGACGCCAACGACGAGGCGCAGTTCGCAGAGCTCAGGACGCAGGGCGAGCTGAACCGGATCGCGTGGGAGTTCGACGTCCAGACCATGAACGAGGGGCCGGGGCACATCCCCATGCACCTCATCCGAGAGAACATGGACAAGCAGCTCGAGTGGTGCCAGGAGGCGCCCTTCTACACCCTCGGGCCGCTGACGACCGACATCGCGCCGGGGTACGACCACATCACGAGCGCCATCGGCGCGGCGCAGATCGGGTGGTACGGCACGGCGATGCTCTGCTACGTGACCCCCAAGGAGCACCTGGGGCTCCCCAACCGCGACGACGTGAAGGCCGGCGTCATCACCTACAAGATCGCGGCGCACGCGGCGGACCTGGCCAAGGGCCACCCGCGGGCGCAGGAGTGGGACGACGCGCTGAGCAAGGCGCGATTCGAGTTCCGCTGGCGCGACCAGTTCAACCTGTCGCTGGACCCGGTGACGGCGCTGGCCTACCACGACGAGACGCTCCCCGCCGAGGGCGCCAAGATCGCGCACTTCTGCAGCATGTGCGGCCCCAAGTTCTGTTCGATGAAGATCACCCAGGACGTGCGCGACTACGCCGCGAAGCTGCAGGAGGCGGAAGCAGGGATGGCCGCCAAGAGCGCCGAGTTCCGCGAGCGCGGGAGCGAGGTGTACCTGCCGGTGGTCGACATCGCCGCGGAGCGCGAGGAAGCGGTGGCGGCAGATTGATATGTGCTGCTGGAGGCAGGTGTCTGACCGCGGAATCGCCGGAGGGGTGGCGGCGGTCGATTCTCACGAACTGAGGGGGGACGATGGCGGATGGAACCACGATGACGGCGGCGGAGCGGGCGAAGCTGGAGCAGCGCCGCGACCGCCTGATGAAGCTGATGAAGGAGAGCGACGGCTCGGGCGGAGGCGAGCAGCTCGATGCCGACGACCGCGCCGACCTGGCGCAGGAGTGGACGAAGATCGACAAGCTGCTGCAGGGCTCGCGCTGACGCGGGGAGCGGTGTAACCCGACGCATAGCCATCGTCCGCGAGCCGAAGATCGTAAGTCTCAGAGATCATCCCCACGGTTCCAGTCGCTCGATACAGGGGACGTGGGGAAGCTGGTGGAGACGGCGGACTGAGGAGCGCCGAACCGCGCCTCACGCAGAGACACAGAGCCACGGAGAGGGACGGCGCCTCTCTCCGTGGCTCTGCTCTTTCGATTGATCCCGCCGCGCTTCCGCCGTACGTTGGCACCATCCCCCCGTCAGGCACTGTCTTTCCCCGCCGTTGGAGGACCGATGAAGCGCACGCTGAGAGTGGCGGCCGCCGTCCTGGCCGCCCTGCCGCCGCTGGCCGCCCCGGCCCGCGCGCAGCAGCCCCCGGTGGACGACCTCTTCACCGTGGAGAAGTACCTGGACATGGAGGCGGTGGCCGGCCCCGAGGTCTCGCCCGACGGGCGGACGGTGGTCTACACCCGCCGCTGGGTGAACCGGGTGGAGGACCGCTGGGAGGCGTCGCTCTGGATCATGGACGCCGACGGCTCGCACAACCGCTTCCTGGCCCGCGGCTCCAGCCCCGTCTGGTCGCCCGACGGCACCCGCATCGCCTACCTGGCCGAGGGCGAGCCGCGCGGCACGCAGGTGTGGGTGCGCTGGATGGACGCCCAGGGCGCCGCCACCCAGGTCACCCGCGTGGACCGCACCCCCGCCAACGTGGACTGGTCGCCCGACGGGAAGTCGCTCGCCTTCACCCTATTCGTGCCGAAGTCGACCTCGTGGAGCATCGGCATGCCCACCGCGCCCGAGGGGGCCCGGTGGACGGCCGCGCCGCGCGTGGTGGAGCGGCTGCACTACCGGCAGGACCGCCAGGGCTTCACCGAGCCCGGCTTCGTGCACCTCTTCGTGGTTCCCGCCGAGGGGGGAACGCCGCGGCAGCTCACCCGCGGCGACTGGAACCTGGGGTACCGCTTCGACATGCTCTCGGGCGGCGTGGGGTGGAGCTTCACCCCGGACGGCCGCACCATCGTGGTGGAGGGGCTGAATGCCCCCGACGCCGACCTGCGCTACCGCGACTCGGAGCTGTACGCCGTGGACGTGGCCACGGGCGCCATCCGCACGCTGACGGCCGCCCGCGGCACCTGGCGCCAGCCGCTGGTGTCGCCCGACGGCCGCTGGATCGCCTTCACCGGCCACGCGGCCACCCCGCACACCTACCAGGCCGAGGATCTGTACGTGATGGCGGCCGACGGGAGCGGCGCGCGCCGGATCGCGGCCGCGCTGGACCGCGACCCGGGGGAGCTGGCCTGGGCGCCCGACGGCTCGGGGGTCTACTTCTCGGCGGACGACCGCGGCGGGCGGAACGTGTTCTTCGCGCCGCTCTCGGGCGCGTTGCGGCCGGTGACCACCGGCGCGCAGTACCTCACCCTCGGCTCGGTGGCGCGCAACGGCACCGCGTTCGGCGTGCGCGCCACGCCCCGCGACGCGGGCGACCTGGCCCGCATCGACCTGCGCCGCGGCGGGCTCACGCAGCTCACGCGGGTGAACGACGACGTGCTGGAACGGCTCCGCCTGGGCGAGGTGGAGGAGGTGTGGTACCCGTCGAGCGGCGGCGCGCGGGTCCAGGGGTGGATCGTCAAGCCGCCCTCCTTCGACCCCGGCCGCAAGTACCCGCTGATCCTGGAGATCCACGGCGGGCCGCACGCGAACTACAACGTGGCCTTCAACCCGATGTTCCAGAACTTCGCGGCCAGCGGCTACGTGGTGCTGTACACCAACCCGCGCGGGAGCACGGGCTACGGCAGCGCCTTCGGCAACGCCATCGACCGTGCGTACCCCAGCGTGGACTACGACGACCTGATGGCGGGGGTGGACCTGGTGGTGGGGCGCGGCTACGTGGACCCGGCGCGGTTGTACGTGGGCGGATGCAGCGGCGGGGGCGTGCTCACCAGCTGGGTGATCGGCCACACCGACCGCTTCGCCGCGGCCGCCGTGCGCTGCCCGGTGATCAACTGGATGAGCTTCATGGGGCAGACCGACGTCCCCCTCTTCGTGGGGAACTTCTTCGAGAAGCCGTTCTGGGAGGACCCCGAGCCCTGGCTGCGGCAGTCGCCGCTGATGTACGTGGGGAAGGTGAAGACGCCCACCCTGCTGATGACGGGCGACCTGGACCTGCGCACCCCCATGCCGCAGAGCGAGGAGTACTTCGCGGCGCTGAAGACGCGCGGGGTGCCCACCACGCTGCTGCGCTTCGCGGGCGAGTACCACGGCACCAGCAGCCGGCCCAGCAACTGGATGCGCACCCAGCTCTACATGATGAGCTGGTTCGAGCGCTACGGCGCGAAGACGCCGGGCGGCGCCGCCCCCGCGCGGACCTCGGCGCCCTGAACGGCGCCTCACGCAGAGACGCAGAGACACGGAGAACGGCATCAGCCTCTCTCGTGCCTCTGCGTCTCTGCGTGGGACGATCTTATCTGCGGTCGGCGGCGAGGCGGTGGAGGAGCGACACCAGGTCGCCGTGCGGGTAGTGGAGGTTGGTCACCCGCCACTGGCCACCCGACTGCGCGAGCCGCACGCGTACCTCCGAGCGCTGCGCGGCGAGCCGCAACACGACGGGGACGATGGTGTCCGCGCCGTCGCGCGTGGCCGGCCCCACCTCGAACGCGGTCATCTCCTCCTGCGCGTCGGTGAGCGGGTCGAAGTCCAGGCCGACCACCTCGTCGGGGTTCGCCGCGGCCGCGCGGCCGTCGGCCTCGAGGAGCGTGGCGAGCGCGGGGGCGAAGAGCGCGCGCTGGCGCTCGTACGTACGGTCCCACCTCTGCTCGTGCGCGAAGTGGTCCTGGTAGAGCGCGGTCACCACCGCCCCGGCGTCGGGCGATGCGGGCCTCGCCGCGCCGCACCCCTGCGCGGCGGCCAGCATCCATCCGGCGAGCGCGACGCGGCGTGCGACGCTCCATCCGTCGCGTGGGACTGGATTCATCGGAAGCTCGGAAGGGAGGGGACGGGAAGGTCGGAGACGGGACTGGACCGAAGCGCACGATATCCTCCGCCACGATCCGTCCACAAGTGTCCCGCGTGAGGAATGGCCTGCTTTCGGCTCGCGACACTCCTCGTTCTTGCTGACGGAGGGCGGCGCGGACATTAATTGCTGGCTCTTGATGCCTTCGCTTCACCCATCCTGCCACACCCCGCCGGAAAGGAAACCATGCCTCCGCACGATCATCACCATCACCCCCGCAGCATGGCCGGGATGAACGTGGTGCTGTTCCTCACCGACCAGGACCGCGCCATCCAGCACTTTCCCCCGCATTGGACGGAGAAGAACCTCCACGGCCTCACCCGGCTGCAGCGGCATGGAGTGACCTTCGACCACGCCTTCACCAACTCCTGCATGTGCTCGCCGGCGCGGGCCACCATGATGACGGGCTTCTTCCCCGCCCAGCACGGAGTGAAGTACACGCTGGAGCTCGACATGCCCGCCGACCAGTATCCGCAGGTGGAGATGCCGCTGGACTTCGCCAACCCCGCCACGGTGATGAAGGCGGCCGGGTACAACGTGGTCTACAAGGGGAAGTGGCATCTGAACAAGCCCTCCAACGGCAGCACCTGGGTGCCCGAGGACGTGAACCAGTACGGCTTCACCCGCTGGAACCCGCAGGACGCCGGTGCCAACCAGGACATCCCCGAGGCGGGGGGCGGCAGCGTGGACAACGACGGCCGCTTCATGCACGACGACGGCGACATGGAGGCGGGAGAGGAGGGCGCGCTCGCCTACCTCCGCTCCGTGGCCGCGCAGCAGCAGCCCTTCTTCATGGTGATCTCGCTGGTCAATCCCCACGACGTGCTCTTCTATCCCAAGACGTACACCGACGCGGGGTACGACGACTCCTGGCTGGAGGGCGACATCGAGCTCCCCGACACCGTGGACGAGGACCTCTCCACCAAGCCGAGCGCACAGGAGCACTTCCGCAACCTCTTCGCCCTGAGCGGGGTGCTGGGCACGCCGGAGCGGAAGCGCAACTACCTGAACTTCTACGCCAACCTGATGAAGGCGTCGGACCAGTACCTGGTGGACGTGCTCGACACGCTGGAATCCACGGGGCTGATGGAGAACACGGTGGTGATCCGCACCGCCGACCACGGGGAGATGGGGATGACGCACGGAGGGATGCGGCAGAAGAACTTCAACTTCTACGAGGAGTCGCTGCGGGTGCCGCTCGTCTTCTCCAACCCGCGGCTCTACCCCCAGGCGCAGAGCTCCGACGCGCTCGTCTCGCACGTCGACTTCCTTCCCACCCTGGCCACCCTCTTCGGCGCGCCGGAGAGCGCGCGCGCCGACTGGCAGGGAGTCGACTACTCCGACGCGGTGCTGCACCCCGCGGGCGGCACGCCGGTGCAGGACTACGTGGTGTTCACCTTCGACGACTGGCAGGCGGGGCAGGCGAACCCGCCCTACGTGCCGGCGCCCAACCACATCGTGAGCATCCGCGAGAAGCGGTGGAAGCTCGCCGAGTACTTCGACGCCGACGGGGTGGAGCCCAGCCAGTGGGAGATGTACGACCTGGAGCGCGACCCGCTGGAGACGAAGAACCTGGCGTGGGAGGGCTACACGCGCACCACGGAGGAGGAGCTCCAGTTCCAGCGCCTGCAGCGCGAGCTGGCGAACGTGCAGCAGACCCGCCTGGCGCCGCTCGGCTCCGGCTCGTAATCCCCCCATCTGAAGGATCGTCGTACGCAGAGACGTGGAGACGCAGAGCCGCGGAGAGGGCACGGTGCCTCTCCGCGGCTCATTCGTCTGCCGGCTTCCATAGTCCACTATTGCAACTTAAGTTTGGCCGCTCTGGCTCCTTTAACTGCCTGCGGCCATGTCCACCCTGCTCGAGCGAACGCGGAAGATCCTCGGCCTGCTGGAGGATTTCGACCTCGAAGCGCTGAAGACGCTTTTCTGGAAGGAGCTCGGCTACCACCGGGTCGCCCGGCCGCTCTCGCGGCGTGCGTGGCCCGAAGCGGTGCGCGAGCTGGTCGACGGCGACCCGCTGCTCCTGGCCGCGGCGGGCCAGGGGGACGAGTTCCACGTGCTCTACTGCCGCATGGCCGCGGAGCGGCTGAGCGTCGCCGCCGAGCGCCAGGTCGTCACGGTGCTGCTGCGCGAGCATCCCTACGCGCTGTTCGTCTTCTCCGACCGGGCGGAGGAGGCGTGGCACTTCGTGAACATGAAGATCGCCGTGCCGCGGGAGGCCGAGGAGAACCGCGACGTGGCCCGGCGGAAGGTATTCCGGCGCATCGCCGTGGTGCCGGGCGAGCCCAACCGCACGGGCGCCGAACAGCTCCTGCGGATCGATGCGGAGAGCGTCCCGGGCGGTGGGGCCGCCTCGCCGCTCGCCATCCAGGAGATCCACGACCATGCCTTCGACGTCGAGAAGGTCACGAAGGCGTTCTACGACAGTTACCAGCAGGTGTTCGGGCGGGTGGAGGGGATGATCGGGGGGTTCGGCGCGAACGGAGACGCCCGGCGCCTGTTCACGCAGCGCCTCTTCCACCGCCTGATGTTCGTGGTGTTCGTCCAGAAGAAGGGATGGCTCGAATTCCATGGGCACCGCAAGGACTACCTGACCGCCCTCTGGGAGGCCTACCGGCGGCGCCCCGAGGAGCCGCGGGAGCGCGACAACTTCTACCGCGACCGCCTGCTGCGCCTGTACCAGGACATCCTGAACCGCACGCCCGAGCTGCTCTCGGTGGCGCGGAACGGGTTCGTGCAGCAGCTCGTGGGGAGCGGGCCGTACCTCAACGGCGGCCTCTTCGCCGAAGACGCGCTCGACCGCACGCCGGGGCTGCACGTTCCCGACGGCGCGATCTACGAGATCCTCTTCGAGCTCTTCGAGAAGTACAACTTCACCATCACCGAGGCCACGCCGCTGGAGGTGGAGGTCGCGGTCGACCCCGAGATGCTCGGAAAGGTGTTCGAGGAGCTGGTCACCTACCGCCGCGACACGGGGAGCTACTACACGCCGAAGGTGGTGGTGTCGTTCATGTGCCGGGAGGCGCTGAAGGGCTACCTGCGCGTGGCGGTGCCGCAGGAGCCCGCCGACGCCGTGGCGCGCTTCGTGGACCTGCACGACCCCGCGGAGCTGAAGGACGGCGAGGCCGTGCTCCAGGCGCTGCGCGAGGTGCGGGTGTGCGACCCGGCGTGCGGGAGCGGCGCCTACCTCGTCGGCATGCTGCACGAGCTCCTCGACCTGCGGGCCGCCCTCTTCGCCACCCGCAGCCTGGGAACGGAGTTCGTCTACGACCGCAAGCTGGAGATCATCCAGAACAACCTCTACGGCGTCGACATCGACACCTTCGCGGTCGACACCGCGCGCATGCGCCTCTGGCTCTCGCTGGTGGTGGACTTCGACGACGGCGGCGACTACACCCGCGTTCCGCCCCTTCCCAACCTCGACTTCAAGATCGAGCGGGGCGACTCGCTGACCGTTCCCCGCCCCGTCCACCTCGGCCTGGCGGGGGAAACGGTCTACCGCGCGCAGCAGCTCAAGGCGGAGTTCATGACCACCCACGGGCGCGACGTGGAGCGCATCCACCGCGAAGTGGAGGGCCTGCTGGTCACGCTCGAGGCGATGTCGACGGTGCGCGCCACGGGCGACGGCTTCAACTGGTGGGTGCGGTTCGCGGAAGTCTTCACGGATCCTCCCGCGCCCACCGCGGCCGCCGGACCCGCCAACGGAAACGGCGTCGCGCGCCGGCCCGCCGGGTTCGACATCGTGCTGGCCAACCCGCCGTACGGGGCCGAGGTGGGCGACTCGGTGCGCAACCTGTACTTCGACCGCAAGGAGGAGGGCGCGCAGTCGAAGGACACCTACGGGCTGTTCATCGCCCGCGGGCTGGAGCTGCTGCGGCCCGGCGGGTACCTCTCGTACATCGTTTCCGACACCTGGCGCACCATCCGCACGCACCGCCCGCTCCGGGCGCGCCTCGTGGGCCGGACGCGGCTGCACCACCTGCTCGACCTGCCCGCGTGGATCTTCGACGCCACCGTCAACACCTGCATCCTGAACCTGCGCGTGGAGGAGCGCGACGAGCACCACGCGCTCACCGCGGGTGACCTGCGCGCCTTGCCGGGAGGCGGGTGGGACGGGCTGGCGCTCACGCTCACCAAGCTCTCCGCCGCCGCCCCCGACGAGCAGACGGAGCTGCTGGCGCGGTACACGTACCCGCAGCGCACAATCACGCTGACCGAGAGCCGCCCCTTCTTCATCGGCTCGCCCGGGCTCTTCGAACGGTGCTTCGGCCGCGGGCTGCCGCGGCTGGGCGACCTGGCCGAGGTGCGCGTCGGGCTGCAGACGGGCGACAACCCGGCGTACATCCGCAAGTCGCCCGGCGTGCAGGGGAGCTACGATCTGGTCGATCCTGGCCAGGTGCTCACCGCGGCCGAGCTGGCGGCGCTGGACGACGCGGAGAGACGCGACGGCATCGACCCGGCGCGCCATGGCGGCCGCCGCTTCGTGCCGTACGACAAGGGGGGCGAAAGCGCGGCGCGCGAGGGGTGGCTCCCCAACTACCACGTGCCCACCGGCTACTTCATCGACTGGTCGCGCGACAGCGTACGGCGGCTGCGGACGCTCACCGTGGCCGACGTGAACCGGCGCCGGGGGAAGGATGTCTCTCCCGGCGACGAGACGCGCATCGCGTCGCGCTTCCAGAACGCGGAGTTCTACTTCCGCCAGGGGATCACCTTCTCCGACTCCGGCGTCTACGCGCCCACCTTCCGGCGGAGCGCGGGGAGCGTCTTCGACCAGAAGGGCTCGGTGATCGTCCCGCGCGACGGGGTGGACCGCGACTTCCTGCTCGGGGTGCTCTGCTCGCGCTGGGCGCGGTACGTCTTCAAGACCTACATCAACCACACCGTCAGCACGCACGTCGACAGCATCAAGGAGCTCCCCATCCGCCGCGGCGGCGCCGAGGCGGAACCGATCGCCGCGCGGGTCCGGCGCATCATCGCCCGGCAGGAGGCGGACCCCCGCTATCCGTACCACCTGCACGAGCAGAGGGAGATCGACGCCCTGGTCGCGTCGCTCTACGGGCTCTCGGCCGAGGACGTGAACGAGATCGACCTCTGGTTCCGCCGCCGGTACCCGACGCTGGCGGCGTGATGCCCACCCACGACGTGATCGACAACCGCGAGCAGACGCTCTGCCACCACGTCCGCAGGATCCTGGAGACGGCGGAGGCGGCGCGCTTCGCCGTGGGCTACTTCTTCGTCTCGGGGCTCGACGCCGTCGCCGACCGGCTCGACGGCGTCCGCGAGCTGCGCCTGCTGATCGGTAACACCACCAACCGCGAGACGCTGGAGCAGCTCGCCGAAGGGTACCGCCGGCTGGAGCGGGTGGCCGACGCGGCCGAGGCGCAGGCGTACCCGCGCCGCGCGGAGACGCGGGAGATGGCGGAGCGCGCGGGCGAGAACCTGCGCGGCGCCGTGGAGCTGATGGACCAGACGGACGACGGCGAGCGGCTGGTGAAGTCGCTGGTGCGGCTGATCGAGGAGAAGCGGCTGCACGTGCGCGTGTACACCCGCGGCCGGCTGCACGCCAAGGCCTACATCTTCGACTATCCGCCGCAGGGGCACTACGAGGAGGGGATCGCCATCGTCGGCTCCAGCAACCTCACCCTGGCGGGGCTCACCCACAACACCGAGCTGAACGTCGTCGTTCACGGCAACGACAACCACGCCGCCCTGGTGCGCTGGTTCGACGCGCTCTGGGACGACGCGGAGCCCTTCGACGAGACGCTGGTCCGGGAGCTGCGCGCGTCGTGGGCGGCGGAGCCGGCGCGCCCCTACGACGTCTACATGAAGACGCTGCACGCGCTCGTCCGCGACCGGCTGGAGGCGGGCGAGGAGGCCGACGTGCTCTGGGACGACGAGATCACCCGCCGGCTGGCCGACTTCCAGAAGGTGGCGGTGCGCCAGGCGGTGCAGATCGTCCGCGACTTCGGCGGCGCCTTCGTGTCCGACGTGGTGGGGCTGGGCAAGAGCTTCGTGGGCGCGGCCATCGTGAAGCACTTCGCGCGCACCGACCACGCGCGGGCGCTCATCGTGTGCCCGGCGGCGCTGGTGGAGATGTGGGAGCGCTACAACGAGGCGTACGACCTGAACGCCCGCGTGCTCTCCATGGGAATGCTGCGGGAAGACGGGACCGACGGCGCGGCCTCGCTCCTCGACGACGTGCGCTACCGCGACCGCGACTTCGTGCTGATCGACGAGAGCCACCACTTCCGCCGGCCGGGAACGCAGCGCTACCGCATGATGGCGGCGTTCCTGGCCACCGGCCGGCGCTGCTGCATGCTCACCGCCACGCCGCGCAACCAGAGCGCGTGGGACGTCTACCACCAGATCAAGCTCTTCCACCCCGACGAGCGCACCGACTTCCCCATAGACCCGCCGCTGCTGCGCGACTACTTCCGCCGGGTGGAGAAGGGCGAGCGCAGCCTTCCGGACCTCCTCTCCAACATCCTGGTCCGCCGCACCCGCGCGCACGTGCTGCGCTGGTACGGGTTCGACGCGGAGACGCACGAGAAGCTGGACCCCGCGCGCTTCGCCGAGTACGCGTCGGGCCGCCGCCGCGCGTACGTGCTCGTGGGCGGCAGGCACCAGTTCTTCCCCCGCCGCGAGCTGGCGACGGTGGAGTACAGCATCGAAGACGCCTACCAGGGGCTCTACCAGCAGCTCCGCGCCTACCTGGGCCGCGCGGGGGGCGGCCAGCCGAAGACGCCGCGCCCGGACGAGCTCACCTTCGCGCGCTACGGGCTCTGGCACTACGTGCGGCGGGAGCTGCGGGGGCGCGAGCCGTACGCGTCGCTGCACCGCGCGGGGAGCAACCTGCGCGGGCTGGTGCGCGTGCTCCTCTTCAAGCGCTTCGAGAGCAGCGTGCACGCCTTCCGCGAGACGGTGCGCCGGCTGCTGCGCGCGCACGAGGGGTTCCTGGCGGGGCTGGACTCGGGGCTGGTTCCCGCGGGCGAGGCGGCGCAGCGGCTCCTGGCGGACCCGGACTACGGCGAGCAGGAGCTGGTCGACGCGCTCTTCCAGGTGGCGTCGGAGTACCCGGTGGAAGACTTCGACCTGCCGCGGCTGCGCCAGCACGTGCGCCACGACATCGCGTGCTACCGGCGGATCCTGGCGCTGGTGGAGCCCATCACCCCCGACCGCGACGCCAAGCTGCAGGCGCTCGTCGCCCGCTTCGGCGAGGGCGGCTGGCGCGACCGGAAGCGCCTGCTCTTCACCCAGTACGCCGAGACCGCGCGCTACCTGCACGACGCGCTGAACCCGGGGGGCGCGCGCGGCGACATCGAGGTGCTGCACAGCGGCGACCGCAGCAAGGGGCGGGTGATCGGCCGCTTCTCGCCGCGCTCCAACCCCGAGCAGCGCCCGGCGGCCGGCGAGGGCGAGGTCTCGCTCCTGATCGCCACCGACGTGCTCTCCGAGGGGCTCAACCTCCAGGACTGCGACACCATCATCAACTACGACCTGCACTGGAACCCGGTGCGGCTGATCCAGCGCTTCGGGCGCATCGACCGGATCGGGAGCACCCACGACCGGGTGGGGGGCTTCAACTTCCTCCCCGAGACGGCGCTCGACCGGAACCTGGGGCTCCGGGCGAAGCTCGGGCGGCGCATCCAGGAGATCCACGACACCATCGGCGAAGACGCGGCCATCCTCGACCAGGCCGAGCGGCTGAACGAGGAGTCGATGTACGCGATCTACGCCGGCGCCGGCGCGGAGCAGGGCGACCTCTGGGAGACGGACGACGGCGAGGCGCTGGTGGACCTGAACGAGGCCGAGGAGCTCCTCCGCCAGCTCCGCGCCGACGACCCGGCCGAGTACGAGCGGATCGCCGGGCTGCGGGACGGGATCCGCTCGGCGAAGGCGGCGGAGGCGGGCCGCGGGGCCTTCGTCTTCTGCCAGGCCGGGCGCTTCCAGCAGCTCTTCCTGGTGGGCGGAGACGGAGAGGTCGCCAGCCGCGACGTGCCGCGGGTGCTCGGCGCCGTCCGGTGCGCGCCCGACACGCCCGCGGCGCCGCTCCCCGGCGGCTACAACGCGGCGGTGATGTCGGTGAAGCGGCGCTTCGTGGAGGAGGTGAAGCACCGCGCCGCCGAACGCGAGTTCTCGGCGGCGCTCACGCAGGCGCAGCGCTACGTGATGCGCGAGCTGCGCGTGCTCTTCAACGTCACCGAGCTCGACGAGGTGCGGGAGCAGGTGAACGTGCTGGAGCGTTCCTTTCGCGCTCCGCTCACGGCGGCGCTCAAGAAGGAGCTGAACACCGTCCGCAGGAATGGGCTGGCCGGCGAGGCCCTGCTCCACCGGCTGGCCGACCTCTACCACCAGCACCATCTGCGCGAGTGGACCGAGCGCCGCGGCTGGGAGACGGAGGAGGTGATCCCCCGCATCGTCTGCAGCATGGGGCTGGTGTAGCGACAGGGATCACGCGGAAACGCGGAGGCGCAGAGAGACTCGGCCGTTCTCCCTGCGCCTCCGCGTCTTTGCGCGAGCCAGTCTTTTACCGCGGCAGCAGCGGGCTGTCCTCCGCCAGCGTCACGGTCTCCACCACCACCGGGGCGTGGCGGGCCAGCAGCGTGTCCTGCTGCAGGGCCACGCGCAGCGCGGCCTCGGGGCTGCGGCTCACGTTCAGGCCGGCGAGCACCGCCACCGGGTCGGCGCCCGCGGCGCCCAGCTCGTCGCGCACCCGGCTGGCGTAGCCGCGGGCGGCGCGGCCGTACACGTCGGGGTGCAGCGTCACCGAGTCGGCGCCGACCTCGGCCAGGCGGTACTCGATGCGCACCCGTACCCGTCCGCCCAGGGCCAGCTCACGCGTGGCGCCGGGGTGCGACGCCAGGTAGCTCACCGTGCTCTCCGACACCGGCGCGCCGTCGGCCTGCAGCACCAGCCGGGCGAGCTCCATCACGTCCTGGTTGCGCATCCGGATGCAGCCGTGCGACGCGGGGCGCCCCAGGTGCCGCTCGTTCGACGCGGGCGTGCCGTGCACGTAGTAGTCGCCGAACAGGTGCATCTTCACCCGGCCCATCGGGTTCCCCCAGCCGGGCCCGGCCGGCTTCTCGTTCTTCGCCCACGCCGCGTCGGGGGGCGGCGTCCACGACGGGTTCCACACCATCCGGCGAATCGACGCCTGCCCGGTCGGCGTGGCGTAGCGCGAGCGGCCTACCGACACCGGGTACGACTTCACGCGCGCTCCGCCCTGGATCACGTCCAGGCGGCCGGCGGGGATGTTCACGACGAGCTCCATCGGCGCCTGCTGCGCGGCGGCCGTGGCGATCGGGAAGAGCGGGGTGGAGGTGAGCGCGGCGAGCAGGACGGCGATGGGCACTGCACGGTGCAGGGCGGACACGGGTCGGGTCTCCGAACCAGGGTGGCGGACCTGCTTTCGACGGCTCCGGTTCCGGGCGTCTGGGTCCGCTGGCGCCGCCCGGAGGCGGCGCCTGGGCCAGCAATACGGAAAATCCGAAATCCGGTTTCAGCCCGGTGGACGACACCCTCGTTTTCAGCGTCCGGAGCGGGCTGCGAGACATTCTGCGGCCTGGGAAAATCAACTGCTACGCTTTAGCGGTGCAGCTTACGTCAAATGTTGCATTTTCCCGCGAATTGCCTTGCCCCAGTGCGGCGGATTCACTAGCCTCCGGTGCGTTTTTCCCACCTGTGCCGCGTGCCGCGGCTACGCCGCTCCCTCCTTGGAGCGGGCGTTTCATCCCTCTACCTCGAGAGCCCACCATGCTGAAGCGTACACGCATCGCCGCGCTGTCCGCCGCCGCCCTCGCGCTGTTCTGCGCCTCCGCGCCGGCCGAGGCGCAGTCCGACATCCTCCTCCGCCTGCGCTCCGGCTCGCCGCTGGGCGACCGCTTCCGCGTGGACAGCGCCGGCGGGGTGGTGGCGCTGGGATCGATCGGGTACGGGATCATCCCCGCGACCGGCGCCGGGTGGCGGATGATGTGGTATCCCTACAAGGTCGCCTTCCGCGCCGGGTACGCCGACGCCGGCGGCCAGTTCGACGACGCCAACATCGGCTACTACTCCTGGGCGGGCGGCGCGCTGAACAAGGCGGCCGGCATCTACTCCTTCGCCATGGGGAACTCGAACACGGTGGAGGCGTCGGCGCAGTGCGGGATGGCGCTGGGGAGCGGGAACGTGATCTGGGGAAGCGGCGGCAACATCGGCACCTGCGGCGTGGCGATGGGGCTGAACAACGACGTGCTGGATCACGCCGGCGTGGCCATCGGCCAGAACAACTGGAGCGACGGCGACGCCGCGGTGGCCATCGGCTACACCACCACGGCCGACGCCGACTACTCGATGGCCTTCGGCTACCGCGCCAGCACCAACGGCCACACCGGCGCCAAGGTCTTCGGCGATGCCAGCACGACCGACTCGATCGAGGCGGTCGCCAACAACGAGTTCGCGGTGCGCGCCGCGGGCGGCTTCCGCTTCCGCAGCAACGCCACGCTCACCAACGGCTGCAACATCGCCGCGGGCGGGGCGTCCATCACCTGCGCCAGCAGCCGCACGCTCAAGGAGAACTACTTCACGGTCGACGGCGAAGACGTGCTGCGGCGGATGCGCGGCATCCCCGTGACCACCTGGAACTACATCGACGAGGGGCGGCAGTCGCGGCACATGGGTCCCTTCGCCGAGGACTTCTGGAACGCCTTCCGCTTGGGCGACGACCCGCGCGGCATCGGCCACCTGGACATCGACGGGGTGAACTTCGCCGGCATCAAAGCGCTGGAGCAGCGCACCACCGAGCAGGCCGAGCGTATCCGCACCCTCGAGGCGCAGAACGCCGGGCAGGCAGAGCACATCCGCACCCTCGACGCGCAGCTCGCCGAGCTGCGGCAGATGGTGCAGGCGCTCACGGCCGAACGGCAGAAGCCATAACCAAAAACCGCAAAAAGACCGTCTCAGGCAGAGACGCGGAGGCACAGAGAGACTCGGCAATTTTCTCTCTGTGCCTCTGCGTCTCTGCGTGAGACGGTCTTTCCGCAGGGCCCTGATGGCACACGGAATGCGGCACGTGTGGCAGTTGGGCCGCACAATGCCTCCTGCTACTTCCATCCGGAGCAGGTGCGAGGAAACATATGTGGTACAAGGGAAACGCTTGCACTCCCCTCGCGGTGCCGCTACCCTGCATTGGACCTTTTGATGTCCGAGCGGGGCCGCGGGCGCGGACCGCGGCGGTTGTAACTCCACACGAGAATCAAGGACGGAAGCGGAGCGCTCCGGCGCCTGTTCCGTTCTCCCCGATGTGCTTTGTCGGCGCCGCCTGAACGCGGCGCCGACCCACGACCCGGCCGACGGCCCTCACGGGCCGATGCGGCCGTACTCCCCGCGCCTCCTCACGCGCGCGCCGCCCCGGGCGCGCACGGGGGCGCACCCGCCCTCTGCAGGGGAGCCCACATGGCGAAACCGTTCCGATGGTACCTCCCACGCGGTGCCCTGGCCGCGGCCCTGGTCACGGCCGGCGCGCTGGCCTGCACCGACCGGGGCAACCCGGCCGGCCCCGGAGCCGAAGACGGGCCGCCCGGCGCGAGCCCGAGCAACACCATTCCCCTGGCGCAGCTCGACTGCTCCGCCAGCGTCACGGACCACACGGTGACCTGCAAGCCGGCCGGCCCGCCGCCCACGGGGGTCCACGCCGACATCATCTACGGCTCGCAGAACGTGTACGTGGTGAGCACCACCTCGAGCGTGAACTACGATGCGGGAACGCACAAGTTCACCTTCAACCTGAAGATCCGGAATCTGCTGGGGCAGGCGATCGGCACCACCAATGGGATCGCCGCCGACCCCGCGGGCGTCAAAGTGTTCTTCTACCAGCCCCCCACCGCGACCTCGGGCTCGGGGGTCATCACCATCGACAACGCCGACGGGGTCGGGGCCTTCACCGCGGCCGGCCAGTCGTACTACCAGTACGTGGGGCTCCTCGACTCCTTCGTGGAGTCTCCCAACAAGCTGTGGCAGTTCGACGTGCCGAACACGGTGGGGACCTTCGACTTCAAGCTCCTCCTCTCCTCGCCGGTGCAGTTCCCCACCGGGTGGATCGACGTCTCGGAGACCACCTACTCCCTGTCGCGCACCCACACCAAGACGCTCTTCGGCGTGGTGCGCGACCAGTTCGGGCAGACGATCCCCGGCGCGGTGATCACCTGGGGGAGCAGCAACAGCTCGCTCGCCACCATCGCCGCGGACGGCACGGTGACCGGCCTGCTCCCGGGCACGGTGGGGCTGACGGCCAGCAGCGTCAACGACCTGCCGGGGCTGCCGGGGGCCATGCAGTTCGGCGGCTCGACCTTCACCATCACCGGCACCAGCCTGGTGTGGACCGCAGGGGCGATGACCACCGACTGGAACGCCCCCGGCAACTGGGACAAGGGCGTGTCGCCCGTGCCGCTGGACTCGGCCACCGTCCCGGTGCTGGCGAGCACGACCTACCCCGTGCTCACCGGCGACCAGGGGATCGGGCGGATCGAGGTGGCCGACGGCGCGAACGTGAACATTGGCGCCAACACCCTCACGGTCAGCGGGGACGCCGTCGCCGGCCCCGGCCCCACCGACGGGATCGTCTCCACTGGCATCGGGCGCATCCTCCTGACCGGTGACGCCACCCCCCCTGGAAGCGTGCAGGGATTGCTGCCACGGATGCGCGTGTCCGCCTCCTACACCATGACGTCGAACGTCAACACCACCGCCCCCTTGCGGGTGGAGTCGGGACGGATCCGGAACCAGTCGTTCCGGCTCCGCGTGCTCAACCCGTGACCTGAACCGATCCCCGGCCGGCCGCGGCCGCGAACCCTCAACGAACGGACCCACCATGCCGAACCACCTGCGTACGCTCGCCGCCGCCGCGCTGGCGGCGCTCGCCCTGGCCGCGGGCGCCACGCCCGCCTCGGCCCAGGCCGACATCCTCCTCCAGCTCCGCTCGGGCTCGCCCGCCGGCGACCGCTTCCGCGTGGACAGCGCCGGCGGGGTGGTGGCGCTGGGGCAGATCGGCATCGGCATCATCCCCGCCAGCGGCGCGGGGTGGCGGATGATGTGGTACCCCTACAAGGTCGCCTTCCGCGCCGGCTACGCCGACGCGGGCAACCAGTTCGACGACACCAACATCGGCTTCTACTCCTGGGCCGGCGGGGCACTGAGCAAGGCGGCCGGCAACTACGCCTTCGCCATGGGGAACCAGAACAACGCCGAGGCGCAGTGCGCGGTGGCCATCGGCAGCGGCAACAACGTCTTCGGCAACGCCACCGACGGCTTCGCCACCTGCGGCGTGGCGCTGGGGCTGAACAACGACGTGAAGGACCAGGCGGGGGTGACGCTGGGCCAGAACAACTGGAGCGACGGCGACGCGGCGGTGGCCATCGGCTACACCACCACGGCGGATGCCGACTACTCGATGGCCTTCGGCTACCGCGCCAGCACCAACGGCCACACCGGCGCCAAGGTCTTCGGCGACGCGAGCACGACGGACTCGATCGAGGCGGTCGCCAACAACGAGTTCGCGGTGCGCGCGGCCGGCGGCTTCCGCTTCCGCAGCAACGCCACGCTGACCAACGGGTGCAACATCGCCGCGGGCGGCGCGTCTATCACCTGCGCCAGCAGCCGCACGCTCAAGGAGAACTACTTCACGGTCGACGGCGAAGACGTGCTGCGGCGGATGCGCGGCAT
>Ga0070685_10000376_pt1 | contig 27039 bp, 25 predicted proteins | sample KBSS13LmetaG_FD_65651 | JGI IMG/M metagenome (GOLD analysis project Ga0070685, IMG submission 65651) | Switchgrass rhizosphere microbial communities from Kellogg Biological Station, Michigan, USA - KBS S1-3L metaG | ecosystem: Host-associated > Plants > Roots > Rhizosphere ...
TGACGGCGAACTGACCGTTGGGGTGAAGAGCGGACGTTCGGGTGTCTGGTCGAAGAGTCCGCTCGTGCTGCGCAAAGGCACTGATTTCGAATGCGAGGGTGGGACTATCGTTTTCCGCCCCCACACGGATACCAGCCGCCAAGCCGATGGAAACTGGTACGCAGGCCTGTCGACGGTTTCCTTGTCCTCGTAAGCCGGTGGTGAGCTCGCGATCGACGTCAGCTTCACAGGCAGCCAGCGTACCACCCTATATTCCTACGATTCGGCGAACGTCAGCATTCCACGACTTGGCACGCGCACCACGCTGAAGGATGCGATCCGGTTGCCTGCCTATACCGATCCCGCGCCGGTTGTTGCCACGCCGGTCGCGCCAGCGGCCGAGTTCGAGGTCCGCGAACTGTTGACTGCCCGCGTGCTCGGCAACGTCAGGATGGGTTGGGTGAGTACGGAAAAGGATGGCGTCAATGTCACGCTCAATGCGCCGACCAGCGACGACATCGGTCCTTTCGAGGAGCGACTGCGCAATGCCGCGATCGACTATCGGATGAAGGCAGCGCCTATCTGGACGAACAACGCGTACTACCTGGTGCTGGTGATCCAGCCGCGTCATGGCGAGCCCCGGGCGGCGAACAACGGGAACTGATCGCGGGTTCGCGGTCACGCGTGAAGAAATCCGGACCCGGAAAACCGTAACCGAGGAAACCGTAGCAGACGACTCGATCTGGCCATGCAAACCGAGCAATCGGGGCCAGGCGTCATTTCCAGACACTGGAAGAATTACAGAGAACCCCATTCGGGGTCTTGGCTCGTTCGTTCGCTCTCGATACGGACGCCGCGATGTGCTTCGGTTCGTACATGGGCACCAGGATGCCGGTCGGGGCCACCAACACCAGCACGGGCCAGCGCACGTCGGCGACGTAGCGGGCCTCAGCTTCGAGCACCCCAGCGACGGGCTTCCAGCCTTGCGGGACGAATTCGAAGTGCCATGCACCGCTGGTGGCAGGCACACGTGCGTAGTAGTGCTCCGCGTCCGGGTAGCTGTCGATCTCGATTTCGATCTTCACATCTTCGCAGCGCTGTGGCATTTGTACCGCCTGCCACGCGCGCCGCACGTGCGGCGCAGTCATCCAGACGGCGAGCGCGACGATGACGAACAGCACGGGAATCATCGCGTACGGCAGCGATGCCGTGTGCAGGTGTTCGGCACCGACGACGACCACGATCCCGCCGGCGATGCTCGCGCCGAGCATCCAATACAGCACGCGGCGCGCGAATAAGCGGCACAGACTAAACAACTGCTGATGAGTGGTCAGCTCCATGCGATCTCTCCGGCGGGTGTCGCCGACGCGTGAAGCGCCGCATGGCGGTCGCCACACGCCGGCACAGGACATCGCGCATCGCCAAATTCGATGGAAAACGATCGGGACATGCCGCGGACTCCATCCCGATGAAGTCTGCGGATTTTACGTGGCCTGTCTGATTCCGTACACACCCACGCTCCAGCATGCAATCGAGGCCAGGCTTGATTTCCAGACGCTGGAAGAAATGCAGGCTGTGGGGGATATTGGGGTTCAGCCGAGATACGTGAATCAGCAAGAACTCCAGCTTCTGCAGGGCCCCTAAGGAAATCTCCCGATCGGGCCCTGGCCCGCACCAGCATGATCATGTCATGGTGATTCCTGAGCCTCCCCGTTAGTTTTTTAACCGGCTCTCACCATAGCGCGTTCGACCCCGGCATTGTTGACGGCTGTCTTGCCGGTCGCGGCCGCACGCCATCCGCTCGGGTACAAAGAAAGGAAGTCTTCGCCATGATTCGCCGCCCCCAATTTCTCTTTGCGACTGCCGCGACGTTTACCTCGGTTACGCTCGCCGATACGTGTGCCGCCGCCGACGTCGTGGTCCGGCCGCAGACCGGCAGTGGCCTCGTCGTAACGGACGCAAGCGGATCCCAGATTCGCCTGCGCGTCAACGAGAATGGCGAAGTGACCATTCCGGTGCTCGTCAATGGCTCACCGCAGAATCTGCCAGCTTGCGTAAGCCCGGCCGGCCAACTCGGGCCGTGTGCGCCCGGCGCGGTCGGCAGCATCGGCCCGCAGGGTCCCGCAGGACCGACGGGTGCTACCGGCGCCACCGGGCCGCAAGGCCCTGCAGGCACCGGCAATTTCACCTTGCCGTTCGCGGGCACTGCTACGTCGGCGGAGGCAGCGTTTGCCGTCACCAACACGAATAGTGCCAGCGGTGACGGCATTGCGGGCGCGAGCACGAATGGCAGCGGAGTTCGCGGCGCGAGCGACGCCGGGTCCGGTATCAGTGGAACCAGTAACCTTGGCTATGGCGTCCTGGGAACTTCGACGAAAGCGGCCGGTGTCGTCGGTTTGAATCAGGGGGCTAACGGATTCGGTGCCGGTGTCTTCGGCGGAAGCGAAAGCTATGACGGAGTAGTCGGGCATAGCACGGCCGCTGCTGCGGCCGGAGTCGAAGGCTTGGGGGAAAACAATTCGATTGGCGTTCTCGGCAACGGAAAAGCGGGGCCGGGCGTAAAAGGCTCCAGCGTTTCGGGCTACGCCATGGTTGCGGACGGGCCGACCCAGCAGAATTTGGACCAGGGCGGATGGGTGAAGGCGATGGTGATGGTTCAGCCCATCTATGCCGGCGTCCTCCAATGCTTCAACTCGCAGCTGCCTGCGAATGCGTCGAGTGCCGGTAACTGCGGTTTCAAATATTCCCACATAGAAAAAGGAACGAGCGTCGTAAACTTCGGGTTTCCTGTCTACAACCGGTTTTATTCGGTGGCCCTACTGCAAGACTGCGAGACCTGCAGCATCGTTGCCTCTCTCTACGAAGGGTTCGGCTCGAACGGGAAGGCTCTCCAGGTCCGGATATGGGACTTACGCACTGGGACGCCTCAGGATTTGAACTACAACCTCATTATCTACTAGAACCTCATAACTGACGTTCGCGAGCGGCGGCTTCGGGTCGCATCCAGATGGTCGACTTTGGCCGACCAAGAGAAAGCTCGAAGAAAATGCTAGCCCACTCTTTTTCCGTCAACGACGATGAGATAGGTAGCCAGGCAACTGCCGAAACCGCTGACTAGGGGCCGAATCTACTCGGGCGTGAGAAAGGACTGTCTTGTGAGGCATAGCGCTCAAGCTAAGCGGCCACCGCTGACCACCGTATGATAGTACCGCAGACCGCAGTTATGCCGTATTGCGCAAAACCAGTAGCAGTGGCTCGCGAGAGCTTGGGGGAGGTATGACGGACACGAAACCAAGCCTGCGCCAAAATGTCTCAGATGACCTTGGAGCGCACTTGACCGTAACCGATGCAGCGCCACTCTTGAAGAGTCTATCTGTTGCGTCTAAGGCGAGTTGCTTTCCGAAGCCTCGGCGACGATGACTTGGGCGGATCTCCAAGATGTCGATTGAAGAGCCTGCGGTCTTGAGCGTGTGCAGGACAAACCCAACGACAGATTGCTGGGATATTGCGCAGTACATCTCTCCGCTACCGAAGGACTGAACGATGATGTCCCTGTTGCAGTAGAAGCCTTCGGACATTTCGAGCTGCTCCTGCTCAAGCCAACCGAGTACCTCGGCAAGTTGTTGACTTGTTGCCGGCCCGATAGTCAACATGCGGCTTAACGCCTGAGGTAAGTGGCTGCCGCCACGGTACGTGTCAGATTACCGCGTGATATTGCTGCGGTCCACTTGACCGCTTAGCTAGGCACGGCTCGTACTTGAGAGACGCTGGTCCTGCTGTGGACCTGTGCTGTCAAACGGAGTGATCGCACAGATCAATACTGCATTCCGATAGTCGGCTGATTCTTGAGAAGGTTGTTGGTATTGGATGTCGTCGCTGATCGGCGGTCGCATTTTTCATACTCGCTCGTTGTAAGCAGGCCGTGCAATTTATCTCTGCTCTGCTAGGCAAACCGTAGGATCGTTTGAGGTGCTACCCACGGAATTTCGCGTCGCCTCCAGTCTGATCAGGTTCCCGTAATCAAGCGGGCCCTTTAGCTCGTGTCGGCGTGGGGACTTGCAACTTGGACAATTTAACCTGACTGATCGGCACCGAGATAGCGAAGGTGCCTTCAAAGATCGCACACCAACGATCCGAGCAGGTCAGAAGGTGACCGGACCGAGGGTGTCCCTCGTCATCGATCCATGTCACCGTAGACCATTTCTCATATTCCTTGGCTTCCCAGGCGGCTCGAAAACTGGCTCGACCGGCATACTGGGGCGGCACAGCCGTCACCAGCACCAGCATCAGGATGACGTAAAAAGCGGTAGGTAAACTCATGGCCGCCACGCTAATTCCCGCACACCAGTTCACCAGTGTTCGAACGAACGGCGAGCGTTCGGAAAGAGGGCGCGACGTCGCCCACCGATTCATTTTTTTCCCCCAGGTTCGTAGAATCGGCCGCGACAAGAGCCATGCAAGAGTTACCACCAGGCTAGCGAAGGCCAGGAGGGCCAGAGGCAGCACGACAATAGACGGCGACGGATATCGGTTAATTCCTGTGATGAAGTGACTCAACAAGGTAAATATCATTCCATAAGCAGAAATGTAGGTCTGCTGGATGCCGATGGGAAAAAGGTCGGGATTGAACCCCCATTGCCGGAGCAACTCGTCGTGGTAACCGGTGCCCCAGAAATAGAAAACCGCCAGCGTGGCTGGCCAAAGGGCTTTGCGAATCAAAGCGCGATGCGGGGAAGCGTTGGGCGACATTCGAAAACATCCGGTTTCCGGCAAAGGTGCCAGGTTACTTTTTATCATTCTCGTCTCGCCCAATGTGACGCGTGACGCTTTCCCTGGGCTCAATTCACGCTGCACGCACAGTATCCTAGAGCTCTTCGTCGAGGACGCCAGGATGACCATCGAGCAGGGGCGCCTATTGCTGGCTCAAGCGAAAGATCGCCTTCGCGCTTTCCGAGCGCTCGCTTTTTTTGACGCCGCTTACCGCGAGCTCAACCAAGAACCCAACGATGGCCTGCCATGGATGCAGCGTCGGCCGCACGTTTCATTTCTGATTGCCAAATGGGCATTTGCAAGCTGGCGGCCCAGTGACGATCGCCCAGAACCGAGCCAGGACGATCTCAATTTTGTTGCTCAGTCGACCTTCGACGCGATTGGCGAATTGCATCGCGTCGAGGGAAATCCCGTGATTTTCATTCGCCGAATGGCGCAGCAACAGGTCTGGTTCCAGCGGAGTTTTGACGCAAGCTCTATTCCCCGGCAGTTCCGCATTCTTGGCGAACTCATGGTCGGTACTGCAGCGATGGTTCGATTTCAGGAGCGGTTTGGCCTGTCCGCTGCAGAGTTTGCTGTGCAGCTCGCGCACATGGCCGCAGACGCTGGAGACATGCTCCAGATCGAGTCGATGTCAGAGCTGCGGCCTGCCACGCCTCGCAACCCAGAGCATTGGTTGATTGTCCGTGCGCACCTCAATCGAACCGTGCCCGCTCTGCACAAGGAGATGGCAGCTCTCGAAGCTAAAGGTACGACGGCCGAAGTGGAGGTGTGTGAGCAGTCCCCGTTGGTTCACACCCCCTTTCTCGAAGCGAGAAACCTAGGTCCGGTATGCATTCACCACAAGCTTCTTTTCCGATGCCTGGAGTCGGTCCTGTTCGACTTGGCGAGATCAATCGCGGCGAGACCATTCATGAACGACTTCGGTCCAGCCTTTGAAAACTACCTGGCAGAAGTGCTGTCGGACTTGAACGGTCAAGTGATTCGGGAGGAGGAACTCAAGCGTCGCCTCAATGGCGAAGGGCAAGTTGTCGACTTTGCGCTGGTCTCCGACAACGCGCTGGTATTGATGGAAGCGAAAGGGATTGACGGACATTATGACGAGCTTTATCACAACCTTCCAAGCAAACTCGCGGCTCGGCTGCGGACATCGCTGCTGCGAGCAGTTGACCAGGCGATTAGCACGGTCAATCGTCTTCCACCCGATTTCCAACGACCGGAGGTGTACTTTCTCTGCGTTACGTTCAAGCAAGTAGTGGTTACCGATGGAATGGCGCTGAGAGAACTCACGGCGGGAACTGGCCAGTGGGCGCATGAGCGATGGAACTCCGAGCTGCTCCCGCCGGTGCGCATGTTTTTTCCGAGCATCTATGAATTTGAATCCTTGGTCGCACTCGCAACGGCAACAAGTGTGCCTTTGAGCCAACTCATCCGAGAATTTTCAAACGACAATTCGGATAACAACACGCGAAAGATGTACCTTGAGCAGCACGTGACGGCGCGGCACGTTCCCCTTGTGGCTCCGACCGTCGTTCAAGAAGCCGCTGTGCGATTGCGTCGCTGAGTTCGGGATAACGAGCGGCATGAGGAGTGAAACCGTGGTGCCATGCGGTGATCCCACATTCGGCGCAGAGGCAACTGCGATTGGCGGTGCGCTGCTTGCAACCCTGTCCGATTCTGGGCAGTGTTGCCCACCAAAATCGGGGGAAACGAAGGCCGTGAAAGATTTCGCGAAATGGTGCCATGCGAACGCGAAGGTTCTGCTCTGGGGATCGATATGCTTTGTCGCCGGAGTTGGAGTTTCTGTTCCTCTCGGATGGAAACTGCCAGACACGATATCGGCTCTTTTCGGCTCGATCGCTGGCGCCATAAGCGCTGTCGGGGGAGCCTTTCTGATTTGGCAAGCGCAAGATGCGCGTTCTGCTTCTCGAATCTCCGATTCCATCGCCGCAAATTTCGGAAATCTCCGTTCCTACTACGAAATTCTTATTGAACTTCTGACAGAAGGTGGCACGGAACAAGGCATTAGAGAAATATCGCGGATTACGACCCTGTCGGCCGAACTTGCAACTCGCCGGTTGCAACGATTCGACGAAAGCGTCTCTCTGCTCTCGGTGAAAAAACAGCAAGCGCTTTTCGAACTCCACGAGCACCCCGTAGCAATGCGCATCACGGCCGATGACATTGCGCGCACCTCTGTCTGGCAAAACCTCGACACAGTAGAGACTGCAAGTAACGTCGAAGGATCACTGAACTATCTCATCTCGCAACTTGCAATAATTGCTCTAACGAGTGCGACAGCGCAGCCGCGCAAACGCGCAGGCGCCAAGTGAAAGTTAGAAGCTTATGCGGCAAGATTTTCCCGCCAAGGTACTAATCGGAATTTCCCGCCGCATTCGTCTGGTGGGCTTGCCTTGGTGAGCTTGTGTAAGTTAACACTCTTCAGGACCTCTGCCGAATCACACTGATGCACTCGAGCTCCGTTTGGCAGTCGAGTCTCATACTTACCACTACTTACCCAAAAGCTAAGTACTGGTAAGTAACCGACGACTGATCGGATGCCGCAGCGACCCTTGCTCGACGAGGGCGAAACTGTGCTACGCTAAACGTAGTATGGCTTCTCTCCTTGCCCTCTACCGTCTTCGAATATCGGTACGATCGTGACGATCGCGCCCCTGTAGCTCAACGGTAGAGCAGCGGATTTATATCCCGTAGCGCCAGATAAGCGGCCCATCCCGGTTCAAGTCCGGGCAGGGGCACCACCGAACTTGTATGTACAGCGCGCCATTGGCCGCCGCGCACCTCGTTGGATGCTTTCCATGGAAATTCTCGTTCTCTCTGATCTTCACCTCGAATTCGGCACGTTCGTCGTGCCGGAGAACATCAACTACGACGTAGTGATCCTTGCCGGAGATATCGCCGTCCCCGGCGTCAAGGCCGTTCACTGGGCGGCCCGGGAATCCACGTTCGGTCGCGCCAGCGACGTGTTGCTCCTCGCCGGCAACCACGAGTTCTACGGACAGTGCATCCAGCCGGAGCTCACGGCGATGAAACGAGCCAGCGACCATCGTGTGCACGTGCTCGACGGCGACGAGGTCGTCATCCGCGGCGTGCGCTTCTTGGGCTGCACGTTGTGGACGGATTTCGGATTGCGCATTCAAACGCCGGAGGGCTGGGTGTCGGACCCCGCGAAGGCGATGCACGCGTGCCGTCAGGTAATGAACGACTATGCTCAGATTCGTACTCAGGTGTACGAGGACCAAGACGGCGCACTGCGCCCGCCGCTCAAGCCCGAGCACACACTCGAATTCCATCGGCAGCAACGCGCATGGTTAGAGACCAAACTCGCAGAGCCCTTCGACGGTCCCACCGTGGTCATCACCCACCACGCGCCGCATCGAAACTCCGTGGCGGAAGAATACGAGAGCGATTGGGTCTCCGCGGCCTATGCCAGCGAGTTACCGGCGCACTTCTTCAATGTACCGGTACTGTGGGTGCACGGACACACGCACGTGTCGCTGGACTACCTTGTCGGGAACTGCCGGGTCTTCTGCAATCCGCGCGGGTACATGGAGGGGTATCCCAAAGCGATGCCTGAAAATGCGTCTTTCAATCCCGGCCTCGTCATCGACATCGAGGGGGCGTTATGAATGGAGGGCACTTAGATGACGTCGTATGAAACGGTCTATCATGAAACCTTGGCTGACCTTTCTAAGCGAATTCGACGTCAGCCCTGTCCTGCGAAGCTTGTCCGCAGCCTCGCGGCTGATCTGCACGTCAGCCTAGAGTTCGTGATCGACACCCTGGGCTTACCTCGCCGCGTCGTTCTCCGAAAGATCGAAAAGAGCAAAAATCTCGATCCCGGCCAAGCCGAGCGAGTCATCGGTATGCAGAGACTGATCGGCCAGGTACAGGCGATGATCGCCGAGAGCGGCGACAGAGAAAAGTTCGACGCGGGGCGATGGCTCGGTGAATGGATTGATCAACCGTTGCCGGCACTGGGCGGTAGACGACCCGCGGAATATCTCGGAGACGGCGCAGGTCGCGAATGGGTCTCCCAGCTGCTGCGACAAATTCAGGCAGGCGTTTTCGCGTAAATTCGGCTAGTCCGCTTTTCCCTTGCGGCTGGAAGCTGCAGTAACCTTCCTGGAAAGCTTTGAGCCTGAGGGTTTGAAGTCCTTGATCACCTGAGCCAGACGATCGTCGTCCGCGTAGAAGTACGCCAGTGGGACGGAGGCAGCGTAAGCCAATCTCGCCGCCATGCCCATGTCGGGCTCATGAACTCCGACCTCATATCGATTGACTCTAGGTGACGCTACGAACGGGTCCAATCCTGCCTTGATGCCAAGCTGCTTTTGAGACAAACCCGCAGCCAGCCGTGCCTCTCGCAGGCGTCGGCAAAAGATGGCTTTGGGGTCCAAAGACCGCATCTCGGCTCCGCAAATCAGGGAGCTACGAGACTCGTAACTTTCGCTTGCCTGCGATACTACGATTATCGTAGTGTTATTGGGGCGGATGGCCCTATGCACGCACCTCTCTTGAGGGTGATACTATGGTGTTATCGCAACTGCAACAATCTGGCAGCTCCGTAATCATGGCGATCCCGAGAGCTATTCTTAGTCAGCTCGGTGTCGAAGCTGGGCAGAAGGTGGAACTTGCGATGAAAGACGGTGTTCTCGTCGTTCAGCCGCATCAACTCTCGGAGCCGAGGCCAGAGGATGGGGTGAAGACGGCATTTGTCGCATATGCCGAGGAATGGGGTCGTGTTAGCGCAAAGTTCCATTCCATGCCCAAACGTGGCGATTGATGGAGCGTTCAGTCGAGGTCGAATCCGTTCATCGATATTTTGGCGGTCGAACAGCACGATTTCTGGTTTTGTGGCTTGCAAGCAGCCCAATGTCCGTAACTGAATATCAGTACCGGCGTGCTGGCGATGACGATTGGGTCGCTTCCCGACGGCCGAGTTCGGCCAGAAGCGGGGGTACAAAACTTTGAATTGCTTGCCCTCAAGCAGCCATTCGTGGGTCCATGTATCGGCATATCAATTTGCGTCCTATCGAACAACAGAGTAGCTGTGGCCAGAACTAAGAGGTTAGTTTCTAGAGGACATCTTGTTGCTTGCGTCGACGCTCTTCCTGAGCGCGCCATTCCTTGACGAGCTGTCGGCGGTTGCGTGAATAGCGATCGTCCAAGAAGTCCATCTTGGCAATACGATCGACGCGAAAGAGGCGGAAGTCGCTACGCAATTCGCACCATCCAGCAATGAACCTCCGCGATTCGACGTAGCCAAGGACAATCGGCCAGATGGTCCGCTCTGATATGGTCCCATTTTGATCCTCGTATTCGATGTGTATCTTGCGCTGCTCACGCATTGCCCGTCGTACCCGTGCCAAATCGAGACCCGATGTGTCCTCTCTTTTGCGAGCAACATAGAGCGCATCGTCATCCAAGACTCTCCTCATCTCGGGCGGTAGCACGCCGCCAATTTTTGCGAGTGCATTCTGAGCCGCGAGCGCTAAGGCATCGTCCGTCTGGCGGCCGACCCATTGCGCACCGGCAACCAGTGCTTGCAGCTCTTCCTCTGTGAAAGACAGAGGTGGAAGAAGAAATCCCGGTCGCAGTATGTATCCGACACCGGGTGCGCCATCGATATCGGCCCCCATGGCAGTGCCGGGGGTGTGGTGCACAAGCATCTGTGCATGTGTATCCAGCGTGACCCGGCGATGGTATCTACTTTTCGCCAACTACAGGCAGCCATGGTCGGCGAGAAGTGGACCTGGGGTTGCCGGCCCCAGCCTCCAGCCGTTGCGCGTTGCTCTTGAAGGCCCAACAATTGGCGCGGAATACAAAGTTGTAGGAGGGGAAAGGCGTGCTGAATTTCACAGAGCTATCGAGTGACGGGCAGGATTTGGAGTTGCTGGCCAGAGAATTGCTTTTTCGGCGAGGATTTTCCGTTCATTGGAGCGGCAAGGGGGCTGACGGTGGGCGCGATCTGATTTGCGTCGAGTATCGCGACAGCTTCCTCTTGCCCGATTCAAAACGTTGGCTCGTACAGTGCAAACATAACGCGGTTAGCGGAAAGAGCGTTGGAATTGGTGATCTAGACAGCATCGTTGATAGCTGCAAACAGCACAGCTGCACGGCATATTTGCTGGTTTGTTCGACTTACCCATCGTCCGCGGTAGTTCAGCGACTGGAAGCGATCGCACAGGCTCCGGGATCAATTCAAACCACCTTTTGGGATGCAGTTAGAATCGAACGATTGCTGTCTACTCCTTCGAATTGGTCTCTTGCGCAGAGGTTCTTTCCGAAATCTGCAGGAGCCCTTGGATGGAATGTATATGCGACAACTTCCCCCAATCGGTGGGTCGTGAATCATCGGGGTTACTATTTTCATCTTTCGAACCGTATCGGATCGAGCCACGATTATCATTTTGAATCGATAGACAAGCGCTTGGACGAAATTGAAACCATAAAACTACCTGAGGATCATTTCATCCGCGTACGGTCCATCTGGTTTGACGACAAGAATGGTGCGTACAGCTGGAACTTGGACTATATGGCGCCATCTTCGAACCAACCAAATGAAACAATACTCCAGACGATTGAGAGAGCGCTCGGGAGCGGCTACGCTCTTGAGGACGGCCAGATATATGATTTCACCCTGAAACGTCGAGCATATTCAAAACATAGCGATCACTATGATCCAGATCATTATGACTACTATGAGAATCTTCCCCTTAATTCCTACCTTCGTTTCGAAGGGGATGCGCGCTACGACACCGATGCTTCAGAGGCAAATAAACTTCGAGAGTTGGCTCTAAAGAGGGAAGCGTACGATCGTTTTGTACATCTACTCGCAAAACTCTCATTCATCAAAATAATCCGAGCTTCGAACGCGCAGTTTGAGGACCTCGATCAGTTCTTTATCCGAAAAAATTGGGCTGAACTTCTAGAAGATTTCGGAGACGACCACTTCTTGTCTGTGTTCGTGATACTAGCGACAACAGATCACGAGAAGTTCCATCGACTTGTGTCATTTTTTCCGCAAGATATTGAGTTTGGCTTTCGCCTCTTGAGAGTTGAGGTCTACCTCCCTTCGGAGGGCGGTGGCAGCGTTCGCGATACCGACGATAACCCCCTATATGAGATTAAGTTCTCTACATGGACGTTTGATATTACCGACAAAGCCGCTGGGCGTGCGCAACTAAATGACTACCTTGAAAAAGTCATTGACGGTATCAAAGGATACATTTCTCTACACGGCTCAGAATAGGGTTGGTGCTAAGGCATTCCGTAAATACTAGAAAGTGATGGTGTGTAGCAACGAATTCGTTGCTAGCACGTCCGCTTTGAGTCACATCGAGACGACCGGCTTCAGCCCTGGGCGGACGTTCAGAGCATCCCATCTCAATCGCTAAATCTAGTAGTTGTTCGAAACCTGCTGTTGCGCGTCACCACAGTCGTGACCGCAAGAAGTGTTCAAGCCGCTAAGCATCATCTCGGAGTGCGGATGCGCATATGAGCGCGATATCCTCGTCGGTCAACGCGAACCACTCGTTCCTAACTCGCTTGTCCGCAAACCTTGCATGGAGCGTAAACTCTTCCTGTTGCGCGTTTGCAGATGGGAACTGATGGACGAGCGTGAGGGGCTCCGGATTCGCGCACTGCAGTTGCCTCGCGCGATTCGGCACAGAGCGGGACGAACCAATCTTGCAATAGCCGCTGATCGATTGAATCAAGTAGACATATCCGAAGGTATCTTTTGGCTTAGGTAGCGTCGGCTGGAACCTGCCAATGTATTTCTCCCATCCCGGCCAGTCTGACGTGCCGTAGTTCCCTGACCCATCCAAGTGTTCGGACTCCCATGCGTGGAGGCGCTCGCGCTCGCGGGGTGGCAAAGCGGAATAGCAACCGATCATTGCTGAGGCGTATTCCAGAAACGACATATCCATAACCACCTGGCACCGGAAAGTTCGGCGCCGCGCCGCGGCGCCGAAGACGGAAACGGCCCCATGACATCGTGGGGCCGGATTGGACGACTAAGAAGCCTTCTTCATTTCCTTGCGCCGAGTGAAGAACTCTCCTATATACCGGTTCTGTGGGTCGCACTTCTTCACGCTGGCCATGGTGACTGCGCCAGCATCCAATAGCGCAGACAACTCGTCGTCCCAACGGATGGCCCGGTGAGATCCCAAAAATTTCTCGAACTCACCCCAGTCCTTTCCCGTTGGACCCGTTGCGTCTCCACGAACGAACAGATCACTAACGAAGGCCGCGCCCTTCTTGCCATGAACATGCAGGATTCCTAGCACTGCGATGATCCGCTGCAGCGCTTTGGTCTCACGTTGTCCGCTCCGAGCGACCAAGTTCAACGCGACGTCCACCACATCGTGGCCGTACGTCGCGCCCATGAAAAGGACATCGTCGTAGTCCAGCCAGGCGTCGCCTTCCGTGTAGTGGGCGTCCACCAGCATGCGTCGGTAACCTTGCGCGTACGCACTTTCAATAGATGGCAGGAAAGGCAACCGCTTGATAGGCTCCGGCACAATCCAGTCCTTGGCCGGCGTGGCACGGTGTCGCGGCATGATTCTGGCGGCCGGGCCCGCGTGTTCCGTCAGCGCCAATGCCGCAGACAATTGCTCGTAAGCAGTGTGCACGGTGATTCTTGACGCCCCGAACAGCACCATGCCATGGGTTCGCGATGCTAGTTCATTGCGCAGCAACTCCAGCACCGTTCTTGGAATTGCATCCATGTCCGGCTGTGACCTGACCAACTCCGGCTTGGGATACCCTCGCGAGAACGGTCGGCGATCCTGAAGTTCCCCTTCTTCGGTGACTATGCCCTGCAACGCCGTGTGAGTGTCTGACTCATCCGTTCGCACCTTTCTGATCATTAGATCAATATCTTCACAGAGACGATCCGGCGTCGGCGTAGCCACTAAGACAGCCACGCGATGCTGCGAATTCAGCGCGTGCAGACATGCAATTTCCAGTCGTTCCGCGGCATCCTTCCACGTAGACTGATTCAGTTCGATGGGGCCGACTACCAACAAGGTTCCGCTGGGTAGTCGGTCGATTCCAGATGACCATAAGCCGTACTCGCCAAGTTCGATAGTGCCTTCCCATCCGTTCGCGGCTCGCTCCGCATAAACAAGACCGCCATCCGTGGCGTCCTCGTAACGAGCAAGCAAAGCATTGATCGCTTGCTCCGATGTCGTCACATAGACGCCCGGCAACGAGCCACCCGGCCACACCTGAAGCGAGCCGAAGAATGGCATACCGTCGCCCGCAGCCAGAGTGACCAGCAATTCCTTCGGCCGGAGGTCAAACGAGAATTTTTTGTTGATTCTGTAGACAAGCCGCGAGACGGAGGCCGCGTCAAGTTCGCAAGCGGCGACACGCGCGGGAAAAGCCATCACTTCCGGCCAGTTGCGCAAACCGGGCAACGCGGCGATCAGATCCAGCGCCTGACTGTGTCCGATCAAACAAGACGACTGCTGGAGCTGGCCGCGTATACGACCAGCCAGCAGCTTCAACTGCGAGATGTCCATTGTTCATTCTCCTGGGCGTCACATCCGGTGCACGCATTGCGGGCCGCCCATCGAAACAATGGTTTCTGGGTTGGTCTGCGGTGTTTTCCGTCTTCGTCTTGCCCCGGAGGGCGCGTGCGGCTGGCGACGGCAACCAAGGGGCAATATTACTCCGCACCTGTCAGATGGCAACTCCCACCAACACAGCACCGTGCCTCGTTGCCAGCACCAGTATCTTTTAGGGGGCTGCTTTAGGTCGAGGCTGTGTGAAAACCCCAACCGCTTGATAACGTTGGGCGTCGTACGTCGATCTAACGCGAGCTTCGATAATCGAACGCGTCCAAACCGGATGCTGGAGGCCAACAATTGTTCAGTATTTGTACGTGCAGAAACTGACTCTTGGTTTTCACACAACCTCGGTCGTAAGCGGCCGCGAGGCATTTCTTGAGGTGGCCACGGGCGAGGCACTTTGGATGGGCGCCAGGATGCCTATATTGTCCAGTCCAGCCTGATGTTGACGAAGAAATCGTGCGCACTCGCAAGTTCCCGGCGGGTCTAACGTAACTACGGGAAAGTGGCACAGCAAGTTTGACCAGACCGCGCGGCCGGCCTGAAATCTCGCGGACAAAGTCCCCTGCCTCCTCAACGTCTGCGTAGACGCCCGCCGCCCACTCGGCGGGGAGCGACCGTAGTCCGGTGCGATTGAATAGTCGGCCTTGGTTGAGAGTTTTCGGGCTTTTCCAGGGTCCCGCTCCCGAATTCCGCGTCTCTCCAATGGCCTCAAAGGGTGGAAGCTGCCCCCTCTAACAACACCCTGGAGCACCCGAGGACATTCAGCACAGTAGGACCGGAGAACTGGAGCACGTAATTACTCAAAAAAGTTTTTGTAAAACAATAGTTTAATTTAGTCAATTGTGCGAAATCATGCGTATTCAATGTAGTGTATAATGCCGATTATACGCAGTACATGGTCACGAAATCGGAGTTCGGCCTGCTGAAACCGCACGTTGCGGTGCGCGCTTTTTTCGATTGCCCTGCCCGTATCCGGCGCCCATGATCCACGCATCGAGTTGGAGATGTAGTTATGGCAAACAGCAAACAGGCATCGGCGCGGCGGATGAAGATGGCAGACCGCGCCCGGCAGCAAAAGGAACTCCATTTTTCGGAATTCCACGAAGATTGGCTTTGGCACCGAACCCGGAACGACGGGTTCACGACGCTGCCCCGTACGATGCCTGTGGTCATGCAGGCGGTAGATGCTCTGAGCGGTGGACACCCCGCAGGACAAGTCCTGCTTACGCTCTGGTGCCGCGCGCCCGATCACGCACTTGTGACTATCGAAAGTCCTGGCGTGTTTGCGGCGGAATCCGGGTTCACGGGCCTGCGCGCCGTGGACAGTTGGCGCCGCCGGATGCGGAAGCTCGTGGAACTGGGCTTCATCGCCACGAAGCCAGGCGCTTCCGGAGACTTCCACTACGTCCTACTGGCCAATCCGCACTGGGCGATCGAATGGTGGCAACACCGCTTCAAGGATATCCCAGCGAGCATCTACAACCGCTTTGTGGAACGCGCGATGGATGTCGGCGCATTCGGCGAGATCGAAACCGTCCGCGGGCACATTGTCCGATGGGAGCAAGAGACGGCCGCCTCCGCATCATCTGCTGTCCCGCAGCCCCCTCAGCTCGAGACCGCTGCGCCGGAGAAGTCGCAGACTGAGGCCAGCACCACGAACAACAAAGACCAATAGCCAGCTAGGGAGGAGAAACCAATGCTCAGGAGGGTCATTGGCGCCGGATGCTCGCACACCCATACGGCGCCGATACTAAAAGGTCCCTGACCAGCCCCACTTTCTGAGGGTTCGGACTGGTCAGAGACCGTGGTGTGCTACTGCATCCCGGGCTGCCTCGGCAGCCCGGATTTTCCTTATAGCGCCACAAGATCTTCTTCTCAAGGCTTGGCACGCCTGGGCCTTTCCTGAGTACTTCCCCCCCATTCCACTTCAATTTCGGTGGAGCTAAATTCGCTCCGGCGCCCTGTTTCACCTGACATTTTCAAGAAAGGTCGCTCGGCAGAAATCAGCATGCACCATTCTAATTGCACCAAGTTGCTATTGAAATTGCACAAAAATGCTTAAAAAATAAAGTGTTATTTGATAGTGCAACAAATCAATTGACAACATAAACTCTGAAGATCACCGCCGCGGCATTGTGCGCAAGGCAACGCCGCACGACTTCGCGCAGATGCACGGTGGCGCCATTGACCGAGCCGCGGAACAGTTCTTCGAACGCGATCATGCGATTGCGGCTGTCGAGGAACAGGCAGGCGAACACCTCGTAGGGAAAACCGGCCAACTTAGCGCGGACGAACTCCGCGCTGGCGAGCGGATCGGCCAGCGCATCCGGCCGATCGAGGGGGATGGCGAGATAGCGCCGGCCAAGTTCGAGCGCGGCATGCACGCGGCAGGCTTTGGCCGCGCCGAGCCCGGGCAAGGCGGCGAGCGCGGTGGCGTCGAGTTCGAGCAGCGCCTTCAGCCCGCCGTCGCGCGCGAGCAGCTCGCGGCCGAGGTCGACCGCGGTGTGCCCGCGCCGTCCGCTGCCGAGGAAGATCGCGAGCAATTCCGCGTCCGAGAGTGACGCGGCGCCGCGCGCCATGAGTTTTTCGCGCGGTCGTTCGTCGAGGGGCCATTGAGGAATCGCCATGGCGATAGTTTCAATCGATATGCCGCGCCGACGCAGCCGGGCCGGTCGCAAATTCCGGTAAGCTATAAGCGCATTTTGTTGTCTTTGGATTTCCTACATGGCGGAACAACGCGAAGTTCGACACGGCCTCGCCGGGCTGCGTGTCCTGCTCGGCGTCTCGGGCGGCATCGCGGCGTACAAGGCATGCGAACTCGTGCGTCGGCTGCGCGACGTCGGCGCCGAAGTGCGCGTCGTCCTGACCGAGAACGCCGCGCGCTTCGTCACGCCGATCACGTTTCAAGCCTTGTCCGGCCAGCCGGTGCGTTCCGGTCTGTGGGACGAGGCGGCCGAAGCGGCGATGGGGCATCTCGAACTTGCGCACTGGGCGCAGCGCATCGTGATTGCGCCGGCGAGCGCGGATGTGATCGCGCGGCTCGCTCACGGTTTCGCCGACGACCTGTTGACCACCCTGTGTCTGGCGAGCACGGCGCCGATCGCCATCGCACCGGCGATGAACCTGCGCATGTGGGCGCATCCGGCCACGCAGGCGAATGTCGCGACGCTGCGCGCGCGCGGTGCGGCCATCTTGGGTCCGGCGGAAGGACGCATGGCTGAGCCGGAATCCGGTCTCGGTCGATTGCTCGAGCCGCATGAAATCATTGTTGAGCTGACGGCGCTGCACGGTCCTAGGCTGTTGTCCGGCAAGCGCGTGCTGGTCAGCGCGGGGCCGACGTACGAGGATATCGATCCGGTGCGCTTCATTGGCAATCGCAGTTCCGGGCGCATGGGATTCGCTGTCGCCCAGGCGGCGGCGGAGCAGGGCGCGAGCGTGCAGCTCGTTGCCGGGCCGGTGCATCTACCGACGCCGGCGGGCGTCGCGCGCGTCGACGTGCGCAGCGCGCGCGACATGCGCGAGGCGGTGATGGAGCGCGCACCGCAGAGCGACATCTATATCGGTGCGGCGGCGGTCGGCGATTTCCGTCCGCATGAAATCGCACCGCACAAGCTAAAAAAAACCGGTGGCGCGTTGACGCTGACCTTGAACGAGAATCCCGACATCCTCGCCGGTGTGGCTGCGCTGAAGCCGCGGCCGTACGTCGTTGGCTTCGCAGCCGAGACGCAGAACATCGAAACCTACGCGCGCGCCAAGCTCGAGCGCAAGAAACTCGATCTGATCGCGGCGAACAAAGTCGGCGAAGGCGAAGGGTTCGATACTTGCGAGAACGAAATTCTGCTCATCTCACGCGAAGGCGCAGAACGTTTGGCGCGCGCGGACAAACTCGCGCTCGCACGGCAACTCGTTGCGCGTGTCGCCGAGCGTTATGCCTCGGCGAAGACAGTGTCGAAGAAGCCTAAGGCCAAGGCGTAGCCACGAAGACACGAAGACACGAAGAAGAGCCACGAAGAAAACCTTATTTCGAATTTTTCTTCGTGTCTTCGTGTCTTCGTGGCAACCCTGTTGATTTTGAATTCTTCTGAAGGACCGCATAAATCGTGATCGACGTCGAACTGAAAATCCTCGACGCGCGCCTTGGCAAAGAGATTCCTTTGCCAGCACAGGCGACGCCGGGATCGGCCGGCATGGATCTGCGCGCCGCGCTCGATATGCCGTTGACGCTCGAGCCCGGGGCGAGCGCGTTGGTCCCGACCGGCATCGCGATTCACATCGGAAACGTGAACTACTGCGCAGTCATTCTTCCAAGATCGGGACTGGGTCACAAATATGGACTCGTGCTCGGAAATCTCGTCGGTCTCATCGATGCGGATTATCAAGGTCCGTTGATGATTTCGTGCTGGAATCGCGCGAATGCTGCGTATACCATCACTCCGGGGGAACGCATCGCGCAATTGGTTTTCATGCCAGTTGCACATGCGCAGTTTCGAGTGGTCGAAAACTTCGATGCCAGCGAACGCGGCGTTGGAGGATTCGGTCATTCCGGCAGCGTGTAGACGCATCGCCGTCGCCCCGGAACGACACTGGGGGAATTGTGCATGGGAAGCTGGCTCGCGAAAAAGAAAGACGACACCTTAGCGGATGCCGAACTCGACGGAGTCAAACCGGCGCCGCCCACCGTGGCCGTGCAACCGGCGCGCAAACGTAAAGGGCCTTCCGAGAACGTCGGGCTGAGTCGTTACGTTCTGTTGATCGGCGCGTTGCTGCTTTGGGTTCTCGGTGCGTTCTTCGTTTGGCAAGCCTGGCTCGTCTATACCGAGCAGGACGGCGTCGCGCGAATCGAAGCCGCGCGTGACAGCGTCGTCGACGCGCTCGGTCAGCTGCTGATCGACACGCGCACACGCTTGCAGCATGTACTGGCCAGCGCCGCGGTCACCTCGCCGCTTGCCGAGTCCTGGGAAAATGGGCGCGAACCCGCAGTGCAGGCGGTGAAGCAGGCGCTGCCCGAACTCGTCAACATCGATTTTTATCGCGCCGATATTTCCGATGTGCTGGCCACCGATTTCGCCAAGACCGGTTATGCGCGCTCGGCTATGCTCGTGCAGGCGAACCGCACGCACGAAACCACGCCCGCGCAGTCGGCGATGGGCGAAAATGGCAAGCGTGCGCTCGTGTTCGCGCTGCCGGTGACGCAAGACCACGAAACGTTGGCCTACGCCTATGCCGCGCTGTCGTTGGAGCCAGTGCTCGCGACGTTCCGCAAGTTGGGTTCGGATGCCGGCCGCCTCGACCTGCGCCAAGGCACCGGTGCAAACGATCTGGTGCTGGCGAGCGTCGGTACCTCGGCCGTGGGCGCGCCGGACAATCTCAGCAAAGCGGTGCCGAACAGCATGTTCCGCATCGGCATCGTGCCGGCGACGTCGTTGATTCTGATGCCGCGCAGCCTCGTGCTGCTCGGCGTGTTGGCTTTGCTCGCGCTCGCGATAGGCGGAATAATGTTCTATGCCCGCTTGATCGGCTGGCGCGCGGCGTTCGAATCGATGCTGCGACGCAAGCAGCAGGACGATGCGGGTGAGTTCACAGAAATTCCTCAGGAACCCGTTTCGATGTCGCCAGCCGCAATCCGCCCCGTCGTCTCCGCCAAACCGGAGCCTGCCGAGGAACCCGATGTCCATGTCAGCCGCAGCATGTTCCGCGCCTACGATATTCGCGGCGTGCTCGGCAAAACCTTGAATAACGACGTCGCGCGCCTGCTCGGCCGCGCAATCGGCAGCGAGATGGCGAGCCGCGGCTTGAAGACGATCGCGGTCGGCCGCGACGGCCGCTTGTCCGGTCCGAGCCTCTCCGCCGCTCTCATCGAAGGTTTGCGCGCCGCGGGTGCGGACGTGACCGACATTGGGGCTGCGCCGACGCCGGTGCTGTACTTCGCGACCTACCATCTCGGTCTCGGTTCCGGCGTGATGGTCACCGGCAGCCACAATCCGCCCGACTACAACGGCTTCAAGATCGTCCTCGGCGGCGAGACGCTGGCGGAGGATGCGATCCAGAAACTGTATACGCGCATCATTGAAAAAGATTTCGCCAGCGGCGAAGGTCAGCTCGAAAAACGCGATCTGAAGAACGACTATATCGAACGCATCGCCGGCGACGTGCGCCTCGCGCGGCCGCTCAAGATCGTCGTCGACTGCGGCAACGGCATTGCGGGCGCGATCGCGCCGCAACTGTTCGAGCGTCTTGGTGCGGACGTCGTGCCGTTGTTCTGCGAGGTCGACGGCAATTTTCCGAATCACCATCCCGATCCGTCCGATCCGCACAACCTCGAGGACCTCATCCTCACGGCCAGGCAGATCAAGGCCGATCTCGGCATCGCTTTCGACGGCGACGGCGATCGGCTCGGTGTGGTCACGCCGGCGGGCGAGGTGATTTACCCCGACCGCACGCTGATGCTGTTCGCGCACGACGTGCTCACGCGTCATCCGGGCGCGACGATCATCTACGACGTGAAATGCACCGGAAAGCTTGCGCCCGTGATCGAAGAAGCCGGCGGCGTGCCGTTGATGTGGCGTACCGGGCATTCGCTGATCAAGGGCAAGATGCGCGAGACCGGCGCGGAACTGGCCGGCGAGATGAGCGGCCACTTTTTCTTCAAGGAGCGTTGGTACGGCTTTGACGACGGCCTCTACGCCGGCGCGCGCCTGCTCGAAATTCTGTCCGCCGATGCGCTCCAGCGCACGCCGCAGGAAGTTTTCGAGTCGCTGCCGAACAGCGTGAGCACGCCCGAGCTCAAGATCGAGATGACTGAAGGCGAGCACTACAAATTCATCGACCGCTTCCAGAAAGAGGCGAAGTTCGAAGGCGCGACGATCAACACGATCGACGGCGTGCGCGCGGATTGGCCGGACGGTTGGGGACTCGTACGCGCGTCGAACACCACGCCCGTGCTCGTGTTGCGCTTCGATGCGGACAACATGGATACGCTCAAGCGCATCCAGAATCTCTTCCGCGCGCAGCTGCTCGCGATCAATCCGAAGCTGAAGCTGCCGTTCTAGTCGACGGCGGCGCTGCGATCGATCCGCTCGCAGCGCATCGTTTCCCGGTCAGGGTTGCGAAGCGCCGCGCGCCTGTGCGGCGCGCAGTTCGCGATAGTGGGCAAGTTCCGCCTGATTCTTCTGTTCGAAGTCCGCGCGCTGCGCGACCTTCGTCGCGATGAACTTCTTCTGGTTCTCGATGTTGACGCGCAGCGTTTCCATCTGCTGCTTGACCGCTGCCGGCACCGGTTTGCCGTCGCGCTCGAACGTGGAGGCATAGGCCAGCTGCTCGGTCAGGCTCTTTTCCTGATCGGCCTGGCTGACCTTGACGTTGGTCAGCTCCTGGTCGACTGCGGCGATGCGTTTCTTCTGCGCCTCGATCAGCGCCTCTTCCGACGGGTAGGCCTGCAACAACTGTCGGTCGGCCAGGGCGGCCTCCTGCGCGCGCTGTTTTTCCTTCGCGGCGGCTTCGGCAACGCTGGCATCCGACTTGCGCTCCTCGGTGGTTTTCACGCGGTCGACGTGCTTGATCACGGTGCCGCGCGCGTCGATCACGTCGTAGCCGTTCTGCAGCGCATCGGCCGTGGGCGAGTCGCCGTACTGCACCGCGCCGTGCGAGTCGGTCCAGCGGTAGCGGTTGTGTTGCGTGCTTTTCTGCGCCCAGGCGGTGTGGGCGGAAGCGGCGAAGACGAACGTCAGTGTCAGAGCGATGGGAAGGCGCATGGTCGAAAAGGTATCCGTTTGTTCAAGCATACAACGATCGCGTGTCGGCGATTTGTGCGCGCCGCCGCGTCATTCCGCAGCGGCGTAAGTGCGGCGATAGGTTTCCATGCGTTCGCGGTGCTCGGCAAGTTCCGCACGCGCTGCGATCAGCGCGAACAGTTCGGCAAGGCGCGCAATGGCGACGACGGGCACGCTGAATTCGCGCTCGACTTCCTGCACCGCCGACAGCGCGCCCTGTCCGCGCTCCTGGCGGTCGAGTGCAATCAGGATACCCGCGGCAGTCGCCCCTTGCGCGGCGATCAATGCCAGCGATTCACGAATCGCCGTGCCCGCCGTGATCACGTCGTCGACGATCAGCACGCGGCCGCGGATCGGCGCGCCGATCACAACGCCGCCTTCGCCGTGCGTTTTCGCCTCCTTGCGGTTGAATGCGACTGGCACGTCGCGTTGGGCAATGTCGGCGAGCGCGATCGAGGTCGCGGTGGCCAGCGAAATGCCTTTATAGGCCGGCCCGAACAGCATGTCGAAGGCGATGCCGGAATCGAGCGCCGCCTGCGCGTACGCATGTCCGAGCGTGGCGAGCGCCGCGCCTGAGTCAATCATCCCGGCGTTGAAGAAGTAGGGACTCACGCGGCCGGACTTGAGCGTGAATTCGCCGAAGCGCAGCGCGTTCTTGGCCAGGGCGAGGTCGAGGAAGGATTGTTGGTGAGGAAGCATGCGGGCATGAATTCGGCAATGCGAGGCGTTGTATTATCCCTGCTCGCCCTTCGTCTGACATCCCACGATGCGAATTCTCACCTTCAATGCCAACGGCATCCGCTCCGCTGCGAACAAGGGTTTCTTCGACTGGTTGAAGACGCAGAACGCCGACGTCGTCTGCCTGCAGGAGACCAAGGCGCAGGAAAACCAGTTGTCCGACCCGATGTTCCGCCCCGACGGCCATCATTGCTTCTATCGTGATGCGACGACGAAGAAGGGTTATTCGGGCGTGGCGATCTACGCGAAACGCGAACCGGACGAGGTGCGCACTGCGCTTGGCTGGGCACCGTTCGACGAAGAAGGCCGTTACATCGAAGCGCGTTTCGGCAAGCTCAGCGTCGTTTCGTTCTACATCCCTTCGGGTACTTCGGGCGACGAGCGGCAGGCGTTCAAGTACAAGGTCATGGATTGGCTCAAGCCGATCTTCGACGAGTGGCTCAAGTCCGGCCGCGATTACGTGCTTTGCGGCGACTGGAACATCGTGCGCTCGAAGAATGACATCAAGAACTGGACCTCCAACCAGAAGAATTCCGGCTGCCTGCCCCCGGAGCGCGCCTGGCTCAACGGTCTGATCGCCGACCCGCACGGCGACGACACACCGGTGCCAAAAAGCGGCTGGCACGACAGCTTCCGCGTCGCCAAACCCGAGGCAGTCGAATACACCTGGTGGTCGGCCCGCGGCGGCGCGCGCGCGAACAACGTCGGTTGGCGCATCGACTACCAGATCATCACGCCGGGGCTGGCCAAGAAGGTGAAAGACTGCGAGATCACGCCCGCGCCGCGGTTTTCCGACCACGCGCCGATGCTGGTCGAGTACCGGTGACGGATACGTCCCCCAAAACCAGCGGCGCGCAGCGCACGCGCACGCTCAGTGCGATCACCTTGCTTGGATTCGGATCGGGATTGCCGGTTGCGCTTTCCTTCTCGACGCTCGAGGCCTGGTGCGCGGTCAGCGGCCTGAGCCTGAAGACGATCGGCGCGATCAAACTCGTCGCGCTCGCCTACGTGTTCAAGTTCCTTTGGGCACCGCTGATCGATCGTTATTCGCTGCCTCTCCTCAGCCGGCGCCGCGGCTGGATGCTATGGACGCAGCTCGGCATCGTCGTCGCGCTCGTGCTGATTGCGGGTTTGTCGCCGCAGACCTCGCTGCCGGCAATTGCGCTCCTCGCTATTGCGTTGGCGACGTTGTCGGCGACGCAGGATATCGCAGTCGACGCTTATCGCGCCGATCAACTCCTGCCGCAGGATCGCGGTCTGGGCGCGGCCCTCGGCGTCGGCGGCTATCGCATCGCGATGGTCGTCTCCGGCGGTTTCGCGCTGATCCTCGCCGGTTCCTACGGCTTCCGTTACGCGTATTTGGCTATGGCTGTGCTGATGGGAATTGGCATGGTCGGAACGATGATCGCGCCGGAGCGGCGGGTGGCGGAGGAGTCCGCGCATTCTCTGCTGAAAGCCTATGTCGAGCCCTTGCGCGAATTTCTCACGCGAACCAAAGCGCTGCAGTGGCTCGCGCTGATTCTCGTCTACAAACTCGGCAATGCGTTCGCGTTGAGTCTGTCCAGCACCTTTCTGTTGCGTGGCGCGGGGTATGCGCTGAGCGACGTCGGCTGGGTCAACAAGGTGTTTGGACTTGCCGCGACCGTGGTCGGCGCCTTCGCGGGAGGCCTGCTGCTCGAGCGCTGGTCGCTGCGCCGCGCAATGTGGATTTTCGGCGTGCTGCAAGGTCTGGGCGCGGTGGGATTCTTCGCCATCGCGCTGGGCTGGCAGGGCTATCCGGCGCTGGTGACGGCCGTGGCGGCGGAGAATTTCACTTCGGGTCTGGGTACCGGTGCGTTCGTGGCGCTGCTGATGGCGCTGTGCGATAAACGTTTCAGCGCGACGCAGTACGCGCTGTTCAGCGCACTCGATTCGGCGGCGCGTATCTTCGTCGGTCCGATCGCGGGTTGGGTGGCGGCGGATTATGGCTGGGTCGTCTATTTCGCCGTGAGTCTCGCGTGCGCGGTGCCGGGTTTGCTGCTGCTGATCGCGCTGAGCGGGCAATTTGCGCGACTCGACGCGAAATCGTCGACGGTTTAGCCGCCGTAATAAACGCCGCCAAGAACGCGCGGTCCGCGTGCGCCGGTGACCGTGTACACGTTCCGCGCCGCGCGATCATCGAGACGTTCGCGCGCAAGCCAGGCGAACGTCATCGCTTCGACGAAATCCGGGTCGATGCCGATCTGCGCGATGCTTTCGACGGGAATCGGCGCCAGCGCATCGGCGATCGCCGCCATCAGCACGGGATTGTGCACGCCACCGCCGCAGACCCAGACCTCGCGCGCGCCGCGCGCGCGGGTGCGGATCGCGTCCGCGATCGTGATCGCCGACAGCGCGACCAGTGTCGCCTGCACGTGCTTCGGCGCGAGCGCGAGGCCGCGCAGATGTTCGTTGAGCCAAGTCAGATGAAACACTTCGCGGCCGGTGCTTTTCGGCGGCGGCTCGGCGAAGTAGGGGTCGGAGAGCAGGCGCTTGAGCAGCGTCTCGTCGACACGTCCCGAAGCGGCATAGGCGCCGTCCTTGTCGTAGGGCTGATCGAGATGCTTGGCGGTCCACGCATCGAGCAAGCAGCTTGCCGGCCCCGTGTCGAAGCCGCGCAGCGGCTGCTTCTCGTCGCCCGGCAGGATGGTGATGTTGGCGATGCCGCCGAGGTTGAGCACGACGCGCCCGATTTTGGACGATACGTTTTTATCACGCGCGAGCATCGCCGCATGGAACGCAGGCGCGAGCGGCGCGCCGTGGCCGCCCGCGGCGATGTCGCGGCGGCGGAAGTCGGCGACGGTGGTGATGCCGGTCAGCTCGGCGATCACGTTCGGGTCGCCGAGCTGCATCGTGTACGGCGTGGCGCCGAGCGGACGGTGGCGCACGGTCTGGCCGTGCGAACCGAGTGCGCGGATCTTATCGGCGGCGATACCTTCTCGTTGCAGCAATGCGGTGGCGGCGGCAGCGAACGCGCGCGCGATCTCGACGTCGAGCGCGCCGAATTCGTCGAGCGCGATGCGCCCGTCGCCTTGCGCGAGTGCGAGGATGCGCCGGCGCAAATCTTCCGGATAAGGATGGGCCAGGCTCGCCAGCAGTTTGGGCTTGCGCGCGAACGACGCCAGCGCGACATCGATGCCGTCGGCGCTGGTGCCGGAGATCAAACCTAGGTAAAGCGTTGCCACGACCTCGACGGCATCACTTCGCCGAAGCGAGCTGGGTGGCTTCGAGCTTGTTGAGCTTGGCCAGCATCGGCTGCGCCTGGGTGCGGAAGCGCGCGAGTTCAACGCCGGGCAGCGGCTCGGGCGGCAGCGTGGTCACCGTGAGCGGATCACGGTGCTGGCCGTCGATGCGGAATTCGTAATGCAGGTGCGGGCCGGTGGCGAGGCCGGTCATGCCGACGTAGCCGATCGTCGAACCCTGGGCCACGTGCTGACCGACCGCGTAACCGCCGAGGCGCGACATGTGCCCGTACAGCGTGGTCATGTGCGCGTTGTGCTGGACGATGACGACGTTGCCGTAGCCGGGCTGCCAGCCGCGGAAGGCGATCTTTCCGTCGCCGGCGGAGCGGATCGGCGTGCCCTGCGGCGCGGCGTAGTCCACACCCTTGTGCGCGCGCATCGTGCCGAGGATTGGATGCAGACGCGCGACGGAGAAGTAGGAGGTGATGCGCGAGAAGTCGAGCGGCGTGCGCAGGAAGGTTTTCTTCAGCGGGCGGCCTTCGACGGTGTAGTAGCTCGTCTCGCCGGCGCTGTTGGTGAAGCGGAACGCGCTGTAGCGCTTGCCTTTGTTGATGAAGGTGGCGGCGAGGATGTCACCGTCGCGCAGACGTTCGCCTTCGCGGTAGACGTCGTCGTAGAGGACGGTGAAGCTGTCGCCCTGGCGCAGGTCCTGGGCGAAGTCGATGTCGTAGCCGAACGCGTTGGCGAGCTTGAGCACCATCGCATCGCTCATACCGGATTCCTCGCCCGCGCCAAACAGCGAGGAATCGATGACGCCATGGGCGACGTGGGTGCGGCGTTCGATGTTGCGATCGAGCTCGGTCTGCTTGATGCCGTCGGCGGTGAAGCTCGCGATCACGCGGGTATGGTCGTCGCGGTCGAAACGCACCGCGCGCAGGCTGCCGTCGTCGTTGCGCAGGAAGGCGAACTCGTCGCCCG
>Ga0070685_10000378_pt1 | contig 26827 bp, 23 predicted proteins | sample KBSS13LmetaG_FD_65651 | JGI IMG/M metagenome (GOLD analysis project Ga0070685, IMG submission 65651) | Switchgrass rhizosphere microbial communities from Kellogg Biological Station, Michigan, USA - KBS S1-3L metaG | ecosystem: Host-associated > Plants > Roots > Rhizosphere ...
GCTTCGACGCCGTGCGCGAGCAGGCGGACGCGCGCGGCGTCGGCGCCGAGCGCCACCGACTGCTCGCGGACGAAGCGCGACGGCGCGATCCAGCACCGTACCGGCCGATAGGCGCCGCGGCGGTCGTGGTCGTAGGCCTCGATCGCCCCGACGAGGCTCTTCAAGTGCGAGCGCTGGACACAACCCACGGCCACCGCATGCCAGTGGTGTCCGCCCTTGCAGCGCACGCACATCTCGCCGCGTGCGAACAGTATGCGGTTCGTGCACCAGGGCTTGAAGTCGTGGAGCGTCATCACCACCGGCACGCGTGCGCGCTCGAGCCCCTCGATCACGGACGGCGTCAGGTAGCGGCTCGGCGCGTGCACGTGCGCCACGTCGGGCTGCCAGGCGCGCAGCAGCCCCGCGAGCGCACGCTCCGCCGGTGCCGACCAGATGGCGCGCGGCAGCTGCGCCAGCTGGCGCCACGCCGGCGTCGTCTCGCTGTAGTCGGCGGCGGGCGCGAAGTGGTCCGCGAACGGGCTCGGCAGGTTGTGCGGATCGCGGATCGCGAAGTGGGCGACCTCGTGGCCGGCGCGCTCGAGCCACGCGGTCTCGTCGAACACCGTGCGCTCGACGCCGCCCTTGAGCCAGTGGAACGCGTTCAACATGAGCACGCGCATGGCGGTGATCAGCCGGCGGTCGGTTCGAGCGGGAACTCCACGAGCGCCGTGCCGAGCCCGGGGGCGGTCTCGTGCTCGAGCACGCGCCCGGGCAGGTCGCCGAGCAGGAAGCCGCGCAGCACCTCGAGGTGGCGGAGCTCCGCCTCCGGCTGCGCCTTCTCGAGCAGCGGCGGCTCCAGCTCGGCCAGCGCGCTCCATCTTCCTTCCTTCAACGATTGCAGCACCCGCTCGTCGAGCTCCCGCGCCTCGTCGAGATCCCGTCGCAGGTTGAACGCATGGAGATTGAACGCAAGCGCGCCGCCGACCACGAACGCCACGCGTTCGGGCCGCTTCACGAGCGTGTGCCGCATGGACTCGCCCCAGGCCCGGTGCATGGCGCGCGGCGCCCCGGCGAGCGAGACGGGCACCACCGGGACCCGGCGCCCGCGCACGAGGAAATGGAGCGGCACCGTGAGCGCGGTGTCGATGCCGCGCTGCGCGCACGCGGCGCGCACGCCGGCGCGCGCGGCGTCGTTCACCAGCGCGCGCGCCAGCTCCGGCAAGCCGGGGCAGTCGTAGCGCGGCTCGACGCCGAAGCCGGGCAGGTCGATGACGCTCTTGTGCGCGCGCGCGTCGTCGGCGTGGAACGGGCCCGCGCTCACCCAGCGGGCGGAGAGCGCCACCAGCACGTCGGGCTTCTCGGCGGCGAGCCGCTCGCCCGCCGCGGTCACGGCCTCGATCATCTCGGTGAAGTCGCCCCGCTGCTCGTCGATGAGCATGGTGGGCACGCTGGGCAGGAGCAACGCGCGCGACGTGAGCATGGGGACCCGAAGGTGGCGCAGCGCGTGCGCACGGTCAAACGTGGCGCGGATGCCCTATGCTGCCGGCGATGACCGACTGGGATGCGCGCTACACCGACGAGGGCTGGGCGTTCGGCAAGGAGCCGAACGATTTCCTGCGCGAGCAGGGGGACCTGTTGCCGCCGGGCCGCGTGCTCTGTCTCGCCGAGGGCCAGGGGCGGAACGCCGTGTGGCTGGCGCAGCGCGGCCATGAGGTCACCGCCATGGACCAGTCGGCCGTCGGGCTCGAGGGCGCGAGGCGGCTCGCGGCCGAGCGCGGCGTCACGCTTACCACGCTGCGCGCCGACCTCGACGAGTTCGAGATCGAGCCCGGCGCGTGGCAGGGCATCGTGAGCATCTACGCGCACGTCTCCGGCGACGTGCGGCGCCGCGTGCACGCCCGCGTGGAGAAGGGCCTCGCGCCGGGGGGCGTGTTCCTGCTCGAGGCCTACCGCCCGGAGCAGATCGGCCGCGGCACCGGCGGGCCGTCCGAGGACGACCGCATGGTGAATCTCGAGCGGCTCAGGCGGGAGCTGCCGGCGCTCGAGTTCGTGGTCGCGCGCGAGGTCGAGCGCGAAGTGCTGGAGGGCCACCGCCACAAGGGCATGAGCAGCGTCGTCCAGCTGGTCGCCCGCCGCCGGGGCTGACGCGACTCAGTGGTGGCGGATGCGGAACTCCGCCGCGGCGCGCTCGGCGGCGCGCTCGTTGCCGGCGCCCACCGCGACGCCCTTCTCCTGCGCCACCGCGAGCAGCTCGCTCGGGAGCGGGAACATGATGCGCTCCTCGACGAGCGTGAACGGCTCCACGGCGTAGGGGCCCAGCGCGCACACCCGGTCCACGCACGCCTGCACCACGGACTCGGGCGTCGACGCCCCCGCCGTGAGCCCCACGTCGCCCGTCAACCACTCGGCCTGGATCTCCTCGGGCCCCTCGATCAGGTACGCGCGTGAGCCCAGTGCCGCCGCGACCTCGACCAGCCGGTTCGCGTTGCTGCTCGTCGGCGCGCCGACCACGAGCACGGTGCGGCACACCGGCGCCATGTGCTTCACCGCGTTCTGGCGGTTCTGCGTCGCGTAGCAGATGTCGTCCTTCGTCGGCTCCTTGACGCTCGGGAAGCGCTTTTTCAACGCCGCCACGATCGCGGCGCAGTCGTCGAGCGACAGCGTCGTCTGCGTGATGTAGGCGACCCGCTCGGGATCGGGGAGCTCGAGCTTCTCCACCTCCGCCACCGACTCGCAGACCACGATCGATTCCGGGGCCTCGCCCAGCGTGCCGATGACCTCGACGTGCTGGCGGTGTCCCACGAGCACGATCGAGTAGCCCTGCTTCGCGTACTTGAGCGCTTCCAGGTGCACCTTGGTGACGAGCGGGCAGGTGGCGTCCAGCGCGCGCAGTCCGCGCTCGCGCGCCTCCGTGCGCACCGCGGGCGAGACGCCGTGCGCGGAGAAGATCACCACCGCGCCGCCGGGCACGTCCGCGAGGTCGTCGGTGAACACCGCCCCCTTGCGGCGCAGGTCCTCGACCACGTGCCGGTTGTGGACGATCTCGTGCCGCACGTAGATGGGCGCGCCGTAGACCTGGAGCGCCATGTCCACGATGTCGATGGCGCGGTCCACGCCGGCGCAGAATCCGCGCGGCGCGGCGAGCCAGAGCTTGCGGGTGGGCGGCGTCATGCTCTGCACGCTAGCGCACGAATCCCGCCCCGGCCAGTCACCTGACGCTCTTCCTGAGCGTGTCGGCGCGGGCGTAGCGCACGCTGTCGGCGCGCAGAAGCGAGCGCAACGTATCGGATGCGGCCGCGCTGTGGAGCGCGACCATGCTCGCCCCGGCGCGCGCACGGTCGGAAGGGTTCGTGTAGCGGAGCCACGCCTCGCGATACGCGGCAAGTGCCGCAACGGTGTCTCCGGCCGCGAGCTGCATCTCGCCCAGGAGCCAACGCGGCTCCCCCAGCTTCGGCGAATCCCGCACCGCGTTGCGCGCGATCTCGAGCGCGATGTCGGTCCGGCCCTGGCGCACGAAGTGGCGCGCCGCGCCCTCGCGCACCTCGTCCTCGGGGCCCACCTCCAGCCAGCGCTTCCACACCGCACCCGCCTCCTGCTCCCGGCCGAGCACGACCAGCTCGCGGATCTGGCCGCGATAGGCGTCGAAGTAGGTGGAGTCGCGCCGCGCCGCCTCGCGGTAGCGCTCGAGCGCCGCTTCGTGGTTGCCGGAGCGGCCCTCGAGGTTCGCGAGGTTGATGAGCGTCGGGATCTCCTTGGGGTCGATCGCGAGCGCGCGCTGGTAGGCGTCGCGCGCGGCGCGGGCATCGCCCGCGTCGGCGTAGAGCACACCCAGGTCGCGCCACGCGGCGGCGTTCTTTCCGTCCAGTGCGATCGCGCCCTTGAGCGCGCGCACGGCATCGTGGTGACGCCCGACACGCGCGTAGGCGAACCCGAGCGCGCGCCACGCCTGCGAGTCGCCCGGGGCGCGGCGCGTGAGCTCCTCGAGCATGCGCACCGGGCGCAGCGTGTCGCCCAGCTCCGCGAGCATCAGCGCGTACTGCCGCGTGGCATCGAGGCTCTCGGGATCGCGGCGAAGCTCCTCGCGGAACGCGCGCGCTGCCGGGTCGTACTGGTGCTTCCACGCGAACAGCATCCCGACACGGAAGCTGGGGCCACGCAGCGAGGGATCGGTGCGCGCGGCCTCGACGTAGGAGACGATCGCGGCGGCGTAGGCGCCGTTCTCCTCGAGCAGGCGCCCGCGGGCGTACTGCTCGCGCGCCCGCTTCTTCGCCGCGGCGCCGCTCGTATCCTGTGGCGCGCCCGCGGGTGCGGGTGCGGGCTTGGGCGGCACGATGAGCGGCGCGGGCGCGGACTCGGGCGGCGTGCTGTCGGCTCGCGCCGTGTGCGCCGCGGGCTTCGGGGCCTTCGTCGCCGCGGGCTTCTGCGCGTGCGCCGGCGCTGGAGCGAGCAGCAGCGCCAGCAGCAGCGGCAGTCGCGCGACCCGTGATCGATGGGGCATGGAGGCGAAGACACTAGCACGCTCGCGGGCTCCCGCGTTCCGGTGTTGCCAAGTCGGGCCCCTCGCGATGCGGCGCCATGCGCGATGCGGCGCGTGCGGGTTTCCACCCAGCGCCACGCGTGCGCACTTCCGCTGACCCGCGCGATGGAACGGGCGCTTCGCACGAGGAGCGGCCGGTACCCAGCGCCCACCTGGGCCCGGAACGTGGAGGACGCTGCCAGCGCGCCGATAACCTCGGCATGATGACGAACGCCGCGATCGGCTCGGCCTTCTCGGTACGCGACCACGTACCCGGCCCTCGGCTGGCCCGTGCCCAGCGATTCGCGGCGTTGCTCTTGCTGTCGCTGTTCGCGCTCGGCTCACTCGTTCCCGGCGATGCCATCGCGCGCGCGGTGAAGGACCGCACCGCGAAGGCGAAGCGCGAGAGCGGCTGGTGCTCGTACTACGGCCGCGGCTTCTACCACCGCCGCACCGCGAGCGGCGAGCGGTTCGATCCCGACCTGCTCACCGCCGCGCACCGCACGCTGCCGTTCGGCACCCGCGTGCGGGTCACGAACCTGGCCAACGGCAGGCGGATCGTGGTGCGCATCAACGACCGCGGCCCGTTCAAGAGGGGTCGCGTGCTGGACGTGACTCCCGCCGCGGCGCGCAAGCTGGGCTTCGCCACCTCGGGGCTCACGCGCGTGCGCCTGGACGTGCTCGGCAAGCTGCCGGCCGGCTACGCCACGCTCATGGACGCGCCGGCGCCGGCGAAGCGCGCTCGCAGCGTCAATCGCGGCTGATCGCCGCCGCGCTCGCGGGGCCCGCACGCCCCAGCACCACCGGCGGCGGTGGCGCGGCGTGGACGAGCATCCAGCCACCGGCGCTGACCACGGCCGGATAGCGCCGCGCGTCGCCGCCGCTCACGCCCGCGTAGTGGTCGCGCGCCACCAGCGCCCAGCGCCCGCGGTCGAGCGCCGCGCGCACGCCGGTCGCGGTGCCCGGCGCCTGGACCAGCGTGCGGTCGCTGTAGAAGACGAACTGGTGCGCGACCGAAAAGTAGTTGCCCCCGGCGAACTGGATCGCGTCCTGCTCGGGCACCAGCGAGCGCGCGGCGGCGGCGAGCAGCTGGATGTCGGGCCGCCGCGGGGCGGGTGAGCCGATGGGCGTGAGCGCCAGGAACGCGCCCGCTGCCGCCGCGAGCGCGAAGCCGCCGAGCACGGCGCGCATGCGCAGTCGCTCGCCCGGGATCCACGTCCCGAGCGCGCGCGCCGAGAGCAGCGCCAGTGCCGGGAACACGCTCATCGCGTACCACAGCTTCTGCTCGTGCGCCGCCGAGAGCAGGCCGAGCACGACCACCGGCCATGCGAACAGCAGCCGCGCTCCGTCGCGCGGCTTCCACTCGCGCGGCTGCGTGCTCGCCGATGTGTACACGGTCACCGGCGCGAACGACTCGCGCGCCACGAGCCAGAGTCCGTACGCCGCCGCCGGCAGCCACGGCCAGTAGGTGAGCGTGAGCTCGCGCACGTAGCCGAGCGGCGACGAGTGCGACGCCGCCTCGGCGCCGGTGCCGAGCCCGCGCTGCACCAGGAGCCACGCCACGTGCTCGCGCAGGAACGCGTCGCGGTGCGTCGCCAGCTGGTAGCCGTACCAGGGCAGCAGCACCGCGATCGCGACGACCGGCGCGAGCCAGGCGCCGGTCTCGAGCGCGCGCCGCAGGCGCCGGCACCAGGTCACGTGCACCGCGATCACGATCAGCGGCAGGAGTCCGAGAGCGCTCTTCGTCAGCACGCCGAGGCCGGTGAGCACGCCCACCGCGATCCAGGCGGGACGCTCGCCCTCCCATGCGCGCCGGTAGGCGAGCAGCGTGAGCAGGAAGAGCGCGCTCAAGAACACGTCGAACATGGCGTGGTTCGCGTACTTCAAGAAGTAGCCGGTGGCGAGCAGCACCACCGCGGCGGCCCAGCACTCGAACGGCTCGAAGCCGAGCCGGCGCGCGAGCCGGTGGGTGAGCGCCACGCACGCCACACCCGCGAGCGCGCTCCACAGCACCGCCGCGAACGCGCTCACGCCGAGCACGGCGAACGTGCCCGCCATGAGCCAGAGGAACAGCGGCGGGTTGTCGAGCCGCTCGATGCCGGCGAAGCGGGGCGTCAGCCAGTTGCCGGTCTCGAGCATCTGCTTCGCCTTCTCGGCGTAGTAGGCGTCGTCGTAGTTGGCGAGCGGCCCGGCGCCGGCACGCGCGAGCAGGATGACCGCCGCGCACGCGACGAGCAGCGCGAGGTGCGCGCTCGGGTCCAGCAGCAGCGCCCGCACGCGCGCGAGCGGCGTGTCGCCGCCCCCGGTGGTCACCCGCGCGCGGCCCGCGTCAGCGGGAACCCCGCGGCGGACCTTCGGATCCCCGGTGGGCCGCGAAGATGGCCGCGGGCGGAAAGCCCAGGCGTTTGAGCTGGAATTGCGCCACCGCGGCGAGCGTTCCGATCCCGTAACGCACGCTGCGCTGGAAACCGATGCTCGAGGCCTCGGGCATGTAGCGCACCGGCACCGGGATCTCGCCGAGGCGGAAGCCGGCGTCGATCGCCGAGACCAGGAGCTGCGAGTCGAAGACGAAGTCGTCGGAGAAGCGCTCGAACGGGATGGTCTCCAGCACCTCGCGACGGTAGGCGCGGAAGCCGCTGTGGAACTCGCCCATGTTCTGGCCGAGACAGATGTTCTCGATCAGCGTCAGCATGCGGTTGCCGAGGTACTTGTAGAGCGGCATGCCGGACTGGAGGCACTCGCGCCGGGTGCGCACGCGCGAGCCCAGCATCACGTCCAGGCTCCCGAGCTGGAGCGGCAGCAGCATCATCGGCACGAGCCGCGGGTCGTATTGGTAGTCGGGGTGCAGCATGACCACGATGTCGGCGCCGCGATCGAGCGCCTCGCGGTAGCAGGTCTTCTGGTTGCCCCCGTAGCCGCGGTTCTTCGCGTGCTCGAGCACGCGGATGCCGAGCGAGCGTGCGATCGCCACGGTGTCGTCGCGGCTCGCGTCGTCCACCAGGATGTGCTCGTCGACCGAGCCGACGGGGATCTCGCCCCACGTCTGCCGGAGCGTGCCCGCGGCGTTGTACGCGGGCATCACCAGCACGACCTTGCCGGGCTTCACCGTCCGCCGCTCGGACTGCGGCTCGGCGGCGGCGGGCACCGGCGGCTGGTCGGTGAGATTGGGTGGCATCGTAGACGGCATCTTCAGCATCTGCGCGCGCGGGCGTCAAGAACGAACGCGGGGCGCTGTGCAGGGGCAGCGCGACGCCTGTAGTCTCGCCACCATGCGTTCGCCCCGCCCCATCCCGCTCGGCGTCGTCGCGGCGCTCCTGCTGCTCGCCGCGCCCGCGCGCGCCCAGGTGCTGATCGGCTACCTGTTCGGCGAGAAGCTCTCCTCCCCGACGTTCAACATGGGCTTCGAGGTGGGCGCCAATTTCTCCACGGTCACCGGCTTCGAGGACGCGGAGCGCACGAACCGCACCGCGTTCGGGCTGTTCGCCGACTGGCGCTGGTCGGAGCACTTCCACCTGGGCGGCGCGGTGCTGCCGTTCGCGGGACGGGGCGCGGAGAACCTGGCCGCCGAGCCCACCGGCGATCCAGCGTTCGACGGCCAGACCGCCGGCCGCCGCATGCATCGGAGCTTCGACTACGTCGAGCTGTCCGCGCTCATGAAGTGGGCGCCGAAGCGCGAGGAGGGCATCCGCTTCGGCGCCGGGCCCTCGCTCGGCATCGTCACCGGCTCCAGGGACCGCTACGACGCCGTCTCGCCGGCCGGGCTCTCGTACACGCTCGAGCGCGACCTCGGCGGCAAGGTGCCCGGCGTCGACTTCGGCGTCTCGGTCGAGGCGGAGTGGCGCTTCCCGCTGCTGTCGATCGCCGCCCGCTACACGCAAGGGCTCACCGACATGCGCGCCGATGGCGCGCCGGACCCGAGCTATACGCGCGTGCTCACCGGCACCGGCCGGATCTACCTCGGGAAGAAGTCCTCTCCCTAGGCTACAGCCCGAAGCGGTACTGCACGCCGCTGATGACGTGCGTGCGCGAGGTGAGGAAGCCGACCTCGAGCCGGAACATCCAGCTCTTGTTGAGCTGGTACTGGCCGCCGACGATCAGGTTCCACATGTCGGCCGGGTGCTTGTCGATCGAGTAGTCGACGGTGGACGAGCCGGCGTGCGCCACGGCCTGGTCCGCGTTCTCGAGGAACGTGCCCGCGCGCGCGAGCGCCGCCTTCGACGCCTGGTACCTGGCGATGTTCGCCGGCTCCGCCTTCTGCGCCGGCGTCAGGCTGTTCCACCACGCGTCGACCTCGGCGTTCCGCTTCGCGACCTCGGACTGGGCCTGGTCGACGCTCGCCTGCCACTGGTCGATCGGCAGCGCGTCCGAGAGCGGGATCGAGCCCGTGGTGCCGGTGTTGATGGCGAGCCGGAAGCCGCCGGCCCAGATGTTGATGTTCTCGTCGGGCCGCCGCAGCTTGAACGACTTGCCCATGCGCGGATCGAACACGAACGACTGCGCCGGCTTGCTCAACTGCGGCACGTCCGTCCAGGTGAAGTTCATGTCCAGCGCGAGCCAGCCGCCGCCCACGCCGATCGTGGGCGTGAGGCCGAAGCCGAGCGTGGCCGCCGTGAAGTCGACCTTGGTGCCGAGGTGCAGGATCTCCTGCTCCCGGCCCGAGGAGTCGGGCAGCCAGATGCCGTAGCCGACGTCGGTCGACGCCGCGGAGACGCCGAAGATCCCGTAGACGTTCAAGAACGGGTAGAGCCAGATGTCGGGCCGCAGCGAGATGCCGTCGCTCGACGACTTCGCCTTGTCGAAGCGCACGATGCCGTCGAGGTCGTGCATCGTGCCGCCGTTGAACCCGACGTTCAGGTTCTCGATGACGATGTCCGAGCGCTGGCCGAAGTACTGCATGCTCAAGCCGGCGGAATAGGGCAGGTCGTAGCCGCGCTTCGTCGCCTTGTCGCCCCAGATGGGGAGCGCATAGGGATAGACGGACTTCTTGAGGCTGTCGGCGTACTGCTGGTTGTTCTTCCCCACCACCTTGTTGGTGAACACCTGCGCGTGCGCCGCCGGCGAGCACAGCAGCGCGGCGGCAAAGACAACCGCGGGCCAGCGGCGAGTACTCCCGCCGCGACCCGCGGTCGCAGCCCGATCTCCAGCGGCGTTCCGGCGCGACCGCACCGTCATCACTTCCCGGTGAAGTTGCCTTTGCGCTTCTCGATGTACGCCGCCAGCCCTTCCTTGGCGTCGTCACCCTGGAACAGCAGCTGCTGCAGCTCGCGCTCGACGGCGAGCGCGGACTCGAACGGGATCTCCGCGCCGCTCTGCACCGAACGCTTGATGCGGCCCACGGCGCGCGACGCCTTGTGCGGCGGGCAGAACTTCTCCGCGTAGGCCTGCACCTTGTCCATGAACTCCTGCGCGCTCGCGGCGTCCCAGATCTGGTTCACGAGCCCCAGCTCCTTGCCGCGCTCGAAGTCGAACGTGCTGCCCTCGACCATCAGCTCGATCGCGGTCGACTTGTTGACGAGCCGCGCCATGCGCTGCGTGCCGCCGGTGCCCGGGAGCACGCCCAGCGCCACCTCGGGCAGCCCCATCTTCGGCTGCTTCTCCTTGGGCACGGTCGTGTTGCGCATGCCGATGCGGATGTCGGCCGCCATCGCGATCTCGAGGCCGCCGCCCACGGTGTGGCCGTTCAGCGCGGCGATCACCAGCTTGGGCGTCTGCTCCAGGCGGTTCAACGTCTCGTTCGCGTGCAGGCAGAAGTAGTACTTGAACGTCGGGTCGGCCTTCTTGAGCATGTTGATGTCGGCGCCCGCGCAGAAGAACTTGTCACCCGAGCCGCGGATCACGAGCACGTGCACCTTCTCGTCGAAGCGCGCCTGCAAGATGGCCTCGTCGAGCTGCTTCATCATCTCGTGCGTGTAGCAGTTGCCCGGGTCGAACGTGAGCTCGAGCGTCATGACCCCGTTCTTGACCGAGGTGACGATGAGCTTGGTCTGCGTGGTTTCCATGGCGGGGACCTCGTGGGTCTGAAGGAAGCGGCAGCGGCGCGGCGGCCGGGGCCCACGGGGTGGGGACCGGCGAGCCGGCGCGAGAAAGGCGTCTTGATACGAACGCGCGCGGAGTATAGGAGGGCGCCGGAAGCAGCGTCAACGCTTGGGGATACGGCGTTCCAGCCGCCTCGCCCCCGGGGCTCGAGGGTCCTGGCTGGGCCGCGAAACCAGGCGTTCCGGGCGTCAAGTGGGCTCGCGGCGGGCCCGGGCGGACCCGAACGGCAACGAAAATCGCCCGGCGGCTGGGAGCCACCGGGCGCTTCCGGGGAACAAACACAATATTTGCCCGCTCCCGCGGATCGACAAGCCCTTTCCCTAACTATCTTGTAATCATAATGGCGACATGGCGTTGATGGTCATCTGACCACCGCGAGTCGGGTCAGCTGCGCCTCTCCCCCGTGCTCGAACCGCAGGAAGTAGAGCCCCGGCCTGACCTCCCCGAGCGAGCAGCCGACGACGTGGTCGCCCGCCTCGTACGCCTGCTCCGGGCTCGACCACACCTCGCGGCCCTGGACGTCGAGCAGCCGGAAGCCCGCGCGCAGCGGCTGGCGGAGCGAGAAGCGCAGGCTCGTCTCGAGACGCGCCGGGTTGGGACCCATGGCGAACGAGATGAGCGGGCCACGGCCGAGCGTGGGATCCACGCCCGCCACGGCGGCGCCGATCGAGAACGCGGCGTTGCTGCGATCATTCGCGGTGTTGCCCCCGAAGTCGCGCGCGGTGACGCGCAGGAACGCGTTGCCGGCGACGTTCGGGCCCGTGACGGGCCACTCGAAGTGGCCGCTGTTGTGCAGGCCCCCGGCGAGCAGTGTCCACGGCCCGCCCGTCCCGGTCCGCGACAGCTCCACGTCGACCGAGGCGACGCCCGAGGGATCGCTCGCGGTCCACTCGAAGCGATAGGTCGTGCCGACCACGAGCGACTCGCCGCCGTTCGCTGCGACCACGACCACGGCGGGACCGGCGCCATCCGCGCCGCCCACGCGTCCCAGGTTCGCGGTGGGGCTCCCGCCGAGCTTGCCGAATCGGCCGCCGATGTGCAGCGAGCTCCCGTCCGCGGCGAGCGACAACACGAGGTCGTCCGCCACCGGCGTGCCGGTCCCGAGCGCGCCCGTGAAGCGATCGAGCCGCCCCAGGTACGCCTGCGGCTGGCCGGCGAGGAACCCGAACTCGCCGCCGACGATCAGCGACGGGCCGTCGATCACCATCGCGCGCACGGGACCGAACGCCGACGGCGACCAGCCGTACAGCGCGCCCGTCGTCGCGGACACGGCCGCGAGGCAGACACGGCCCTGCGTCGCCACCTGCGAGTAGTCGCCGCCGATGTACAGCGTGTCGTTCTGTGCCGCGAGCACGTCCACGGCCACGCCGGCCACGTTCGGGTTCCAGGACAGCACGGCGCCCGTCGAGCCGTTCAGCGCCCCGATGTTCGAGCGCGACTGGCCGCCGACGGTCGAGATCCCGCCGCCCACGAACACGGTGGTGCCGCGCACCAGCATGCATTGGACGTTGCCGCCCACGTCGCAGGTCCAGCCGCCGACGGGCGCGCCGGTCGTCGTGTCCACCTGCGCGAGCCCGGTGTGCGCCGCGCCCGCGACCGTGTTGAAGCTCCCGCCCACCATGAGCCGGTTCTGGTAGAGCGCGAGCGAGAACGCCGTCCCCGCCGCGGTGGAGAGCGTCGGGCCCAGGTCCGCCTGGAACGGCTTCGCCGTGGCGAACGCCGAGTCGAGCGCCGCGACCGACTTGCGCAGCGCTCCGCCGGCGTGCGTGAAGTAGCCGCCGATGTAGATGCCGTGGTTCGTGGGCACGATCGCGTTGACCATCGGCACGGTCGGGAACGTCTCATCCACGGCGAGCCCGGGGTCCCAGTTCCGCGGCAGGCCGGTCGCGCGGTCCAGGGCCGCGATCGCGACCTGGCTCCGCCCGCCGGCGGTGATCAGCCGGCCGGCGATCACGAGCCCGTGCGGCGACAAGCGCATGCAGTGGACGAGCGCGCCCACGTCCGTGGGCGCGGCGTCGCCGAGGACGCGGTAGAACTTGTCGACCTTGCCGTCTGTCGTGCTCACGAGCACGACGAGCGGACGCGCGGAACCGCCGAGATGGAACGCGAGCGAGGGCGCGAGCGCCACGTACGCCTTGAACCCGTTCACCAGGATCCCCGTCACGTCGCTGTTGAACGCGCTCAGGTCCGGCGCCAGCGCCTTCGTCGCGCCGCTGGTCGTGTCCAGCACCGCGATGTGGTTCCGGAACTCTCCGCCCACGAGGAAGAACCCGCCGACGATCCACAACCCGCTCGGCGCCGTGGCCATGCCGGCGACCGGCTGGTCCACGGACGGGTTCCAGCCCGGGTCGAACGCCTGCGTCGCCAGCAGCGCGCGCGAGAGACCCGAGTGCGACTCGCCGCCGATCGAGGTGAACGAGCCCGTGACGTAGAGCCAGCGGCCGTCGACCTGGATCTTCGTCACTGGCGCGTCCGGCGCCGGGTCCCATGCCGCGATGCCGCCGGTGCCGGTATGGATCGCGGCGATGCCGCTGCCGGACGTCGCGGTGCCGGTGATCTGGAACGTGATGTCGCCGCCCGCGTACAGCGTCGTGCCGTTCACGGCCAGCGAGACGACCATGCCCGTGACGGCCGGCGCCCAGCCCGCGACCACGGCGCCCGTGGCGTCGTCGTAGGCCTTGAGCTCATTGTCGCTGGTGGCGACGAACAGGCGCGATGCCGCGTACTCGAGCGCGGTCGCGACGCCGGTCGGCGCGGGGCTCGGCGACCACGCGGTCAGCACTCCACTCGCGGTGACGTGCGCGAGGCCGGGGCGCGCGACGCCGGCGACGTGCGTGAACGGCCCGGCGATGAACCAGCCGCCGGCGCCGTCGCCGATCATCGCGGTCACCTCGCCGTCGAGTCGCGGAAGCAGTGTCGTGGCGTGACCCGCGGCATCCACCTCGGTCCAGCCGCCGGTGTTGGGCCCGACGTAGCCGAAGCTCCCGCCGACGTAGACCGTGTTGCCCCAGGGCACGATCGCGTTGACGTCGCCGTCAGTGACCCAGCGGCTGACATCGAGCGCCTGCGCGTGCGCCGGAGCAGGGAGCAACGCAAGCGCAGCGATCACAGAGAGGAGCAGCGCGCGCGCGGGTTGCGCGTGGGGTGCGGCGGAATTGCGGCTCATCGGCTTCTCCCGTACGGGTGTCTGGCGCCGGAGGGACCGTGGTTCCCTCTCGGGCGGCATCCCGGCGGCTTGGCGGGGGTCCGGACGCCGGGGCTCGGCCCGCTTCGATAATAATAAGCGTGCTTCTTGCGACGATAGGCTCATTATTTTCCCGCTCGCCCGCGCCCGAACGGCCCCCTGACACCGCCCCGCGGAGGGCAAGGTAGGCTCGCCGTCCTGTGAACCCACCCGGCCCGCGTCCGCTCGTCGTCGCGCTCGTACTCCTCGCGCCGCTGCTCGCCCCCGCCGCAGGCGCCCGCATCATGTACAAGCCCAGGCCCCCGGCAGCACCGGTCGCCCCCTGCGAGCCGCTCGCCGGCCCCGCCCCCGATGCGCCGCCGCGAGCGCGCGACCGGGTGGGGCTCAACTTCTCGGCCGACATGCTGACGTCCTCCGACAGCGCGAACGTCCAGGTGTGCGCGCTCGTCGACTCGCTCGGGATCGTGCGCCAGGCGCGGGTCGAGCGCGGCGGCACGCCCTACGACTCGGCGGCCGTGGACGCGGTCCACTGGTGGCAGTTCGAGCCCGCGCGCCGGAACGGCCGGCCGGTCGCGGCGCGCGTGAGCGTCGCCGTGCCCGTGCACCCGCCCGTGGACGCCGACCCGCTCACTCCCGACGTGTTCGGCATGGCGCTCAAGGCCGAGGCGGCAGGGGATCCCCTCGACGCCCTGGATGCCTGGACCGGCACGCTGGCGAGAGTGGGCGTCCACCCCACGCTCGGGAACGAGTGGGTGATCCGCGAGCGCATCCTGAGGCTCGCCGCCGGCCTCGGCGCAGCGCCCGCGGTGCCCTCCGGCGCCGTGAGCAGCGCGCGCGGCGCGCACAACCTGATGCTGCGTGACATGTCCCGCGCCACGAACGCGGACCTGGCGAAGGCGCTCGACGCGGTGCTGCTAGAGGCGCCCTGGTACGCCGACGCCTACCGCTGGCGCGCCTCGGCGCGGGCGGCGAGCGGCCAGCGCGCGGGCGCGATCCGCGACGTGCTCTGCTACGAGATCGCGATCCGCGATTCGGCCCGGCTCGCGATGGCGGACCGCGCACTCGTGGCCCTCGCCACGGGCGACACGCTCGCGGCGCTGACGATGCTCAAGCACGAGTAGCACTAGAGCGGTACGGGCCTTCAGCCCGCAAGACCACCGACTTGTGTGGTCTCCCTACTCTTGTTGCCGCGACAGGGTCGGCGTGACGTACCGGAGTCCAGTACCGTCACGATTAATCATTCCAAAGCTAGTTGCCGCGCGCGACGATGTGAGCGCGAAGATCAGTCCCTGCCCAGAAGGTAGCCAAGAGGGATCCACCCCCGCAACGAGAGACTGAGCGCGGCTGCCATCTGCGTCCATGATCCAAATGAAGCTGCCCCCAGGCGACTGCCTGACGAACGCTATTTGGGTTGAGTCAGGCGCCCAAGCTGGCTCGATGTCACTGACAGTTGAGAATGTGAGTCGTTGAGCGTTCGTGCCGTCCGAGCGCATGACGAAGATCTGCGCGCCTGGGCTCAATGCGCTGTATCTCGAATGGACGATCAGCGCGCCGTGCGGAGACCACGCGGGATACAGCCACTCCCCGGTCCCATGGACACTGATGTCGCGCAGATTGGACCCGTCGGGATGTACCAGCCAGATGACGCGGCCGCCGGTAGAGCTATCCTGAAAGGCTGCGAACGCGATTGCACTGTCATCCGGAGACCACTGTGGCATGTCGACGTGGAAGGTAGTAAGCAGCGTCGTCAGCCCACTTGCTAGGTCTGTGGTAGCCAGCCGGGGCTCCGAATATGCAAGTGAACCGCCGTCCGGCGACCACGTCGGCGAGTACGCGTAGGCACGAACGAGCTTGGCCGCGCCCAGTCCGATATCGGTGACGTATACGCCAGGAGGCGTCCCAGAGTTAGGGAGTGTCCCGAAGAGGGCGAACGCAAGCCGGGTGCTGTCTCGATTCAGTCGAGGCGCGCGCAGCGCCTCGCCTGTCGGGACCGGCTCGATGGAATGCTGTGTGCCCGTGCAGCCGACCGCCGCCCCAATAGGGCAGAGGACGATTAATGCAAACGCGAGCAATGCCACCCGCCGCTTGAGGTGACTCATCGCAGGCTCACCCTACTGGTTGGAGGTGCTAGTCCGCCCTGATCGCGTGAACGTGGCACCTACGTTCCGAACCAGGCCTAGCTAGACCCGCTCCACCAGCACCGCCATCCCCATGCCGCCGCTCACGCACAAGGTCGCGAGCCCGTAGCGGCCGTTCACGCGCGCCAGCTCGTGCACCAGCTCGACGAGGATGCGCGTGCCGCTCATGCCGGTGGGGTGGCCGAGCGCGATGCCGCCGCCGTTCGGGTTCAGCTTGTCGTGGTCCAGCTTGAGCTCGCGGTCGCACGCCAGCACCTGTGAGGCGAACGCCTCGTTCAGCTCGATGACGTCGATCTGCTCGAGCTTCATCTGGTGCTTGTCGAGCAGCTTTCGGGTCGCTGGCACCGGCCCGAGCCCCATGCGCGCGGGGTCGACCCCCACGCTCGCCGCTCCGAGCAGCACCGCCTGCGGCTTCACGCCGTGCGCCTTCACCGCGGTCTCGGAGAGCACCACGAGCGCGGCGGCGCCGTCGGTGATGGCGCTGGCGTTGCCGGCGGTCACCGAGCCGTCCTTCTTGAACACGGGCCGGAGCTTCGCCAGTTCGTCGAGCGTCGTCTCGCCCCGCGGATGCTCATCACGCTCGACCGTGACCGCGCGTTTGCCCTCGCCCACGCTCACCGGCACCACCCGCGGCGTGAAGCGCCCCTCGTCCCAGGCGCGCGCGGCGCGCTGGTTGCTGCGCTGCGCGTAGCGGTCCTGCTCCTCGCGCGGGATCGCGAACTCGCTCGCCAGCGTCTCGCTCGTCTCGCCCATCAGCTGGTTGCAGATCGGGCACAGGTAGCCGTCGCGATACATGGCGTCCAGGAGCGGCTCGTCGCCGAGCTTCCTGCCCCAGCGCACGTCCAGCGCCAGGTAGGGGACGCTGCTCATGTGCTCGACGCCCCCCGCAAGCGCGACGTTGGAATCGCCCAGTCGTATCGACTGGGCTGCGCTCACCACCGCCTGCATGCCGCTCGCGCACGCCTTGTGGATGGTGAACGCGGGCACCGAGTCGGCGAGCCCGGCCCGCCGCACGACCTGGCGAGCGAGGTTGGGACCATTGCCGGCCATGCGCGCGTGGCCGAGGAGCACCTCGTCCACCGCGTCGCGCGGCACGCCGCTCCGCTCGATCGCGGCGGTCGCCGCGACGCCGGCCAGGTGCGCGGCGCTCGAGGCGGCGAGCGCGCCGCCGAAGTTGCCGATCGGCGTGCGCACCGCGCCCGCGAGGTAGACGCGTCGTGTCTCCATCACTGGTCGTCGCGACGCGGACCGCGGGGCGGACCGCCCTCGCGCGGACCACCCGGACGCGGGCCGCCCGGGCGCGGGCCGCTGCCACCGGGCCGCGGGGGGCCGCCGGGACGGGGGGTGAACGGACGCGGACCCGAGCCCGCGGGCCGGTCGGAACGTGGGGTGAAGGGACGCGGGCCATCCGGACGCGGTGGGCGATCGGGGCGCGGGGTGAACGGACGCGGTCCGTCCGGGCGCGGCGGACGATCCTCGCGCGGAGTGAATGGCCGCGGCCCTGCGCCACCGGCAGGCCGATCCGAGCGCGGAGTGAACGGGCGCGAGCCCTCGGGGCGCGACGGACGATCCTCGCGTGGTGTGAATGGCCGTGCGCCTTCCGGCCGCGGCGGCCGGGGCGTGAACGGACGCGACGTACCACCGGTACTGCCACCGCCGCCCGGTGCGAACCCGCCGCGATCCGCCTCGCGCGTGCGCTGCAGCGCGTCGAAGCCCTTGGTCGCCACGCGCTCGATCTTCTTGCGCGCGAGCTTGCGCGAGCCGAAGCCGGGGCGCGCGCCGGGCTCCGCTTCGGTGGTCTTCCGGATCTGCTCGATGCGGTTGCCCTCTTCGTCGGCGTAGTCCTCGGCGAGCGACTCCTCGATCGGCACCTCGGGCGAGGGACCGCGCAGCACCACGAACCAGCCGTCGGCGTCCTCCACCTCCGCCATGCGGCCGATCTCCTCCTCCGTGGGCGTGGTGGCGAAGCGCACGCCGCGCTCGCGCAGCTCATCGGCCCAGGCATCCAGGTCGTCGTCCATGAGCGCGAACGAGATGCGCTGCTCGGGCGAGAGCGGCAGGCCGTCGGCGTCACGCCACGCGTGCAGCGTGAGCCGCGCACCGCCGGTGTCGAACTCCATCCAGTGCTCGCGCTCCTCCGCGATCTTGAAGCCGAGCGCGTCGTGGTAGAAGCGCGCGCAGGCGTCGAACCCCTGCGCGTTGACGATGGCGTGCGAGAGCCGCGGCCACGGCCCGGACGCCGTGGGCTTCCGGCGCTCGACCAGCTGGATGACGTTGCCCTCGGGATCCGCGACGCGCGCGATGCGGCAGTCGGCGGACTCCTCGATGTCGCCCTTGGGCGTGACCCCGCGCGAGGCGAGCTGCGAGAGCCGGCTCTCGAGCGGGCCCACATCGAAGCCCAGCTCGATCCGCGGCTTCTCGCCCTCGGCGAGTGCGCGCAGCGCCAGGGCCGCGTCGCGGGTGCCGAACTGCACCCAGCGCGCGGCCGCGGTGGCGGCGCTCATGCCCAGCGACTTCTCGTAGAACTCGCGCTGCCGCGCGAGCTCCGGCGTGAACAGTACGACGACGCTCAGGCGCCCCATGGCCGCATCCTCACTCCATCACTCGAGGTTCATCCATACGCTCTTCACCTGCGTGTACTCGTGCAGGCTCGCCTCGCCGAGATCGCGGCCGAATCCTGAACCCTTGACGCCCCCGAACGGCATGCCCGGATCATAGAAGTTGTACATGTTCACCCACACGGTGCCGGCGGCGAGCCGGCGCGCCACCGTGTGGGCCTTCCTCACGTCGCGCGTCCACACGCCGGCGGCGAGGCCGTAAGGCACGTCGTTCGCCTGCGCCACGGCGTCGTCCACGCCGTCGAACGGGATCACCGACAACACCGGCCCGAAGATCTCCTCCTGCGCCACGCGCATGCGGTTGTTGACGCCCGCGAGCACCGTGGCCTGGACGAACGCGCCCTTGCCGTTCACCGGCTGGCGCTGCCCGCCGGCGACGAGCTTCGCCCCCTCCTTGACGCCGCTCTCCACGTAGCCCAGCACCTTCTCCATCTGGCCCTTGGAGACGAGCGAGCCGAGCCGCGTCTTGGGATCCATCGGGTCGGCGGGCACGAGCTTCTTCGCGCGCTCGGCGAGCCTGACGACGAAGTCGTCGTAGATCGACTTCTCCACCAGCAGCCGCGAGCCCGCGGCGCAGACCTCGCCCTTGCCGTAGAAGATGCCGGTCGTCGCACCCTTCAGCGCCGCGTCGAGATCGGCGTCGGCAAAGACGATATTCGGCGACTTCCCGCCCAGCTCGAGTGTCAGCCTCTTCAGCGAGTCCGCCGCGGTGCGCATCAGGTGCTGGCCGACTTCGGTCGAGCCGGTGAAGGAGAGCTTCGCCACGCCCGGGTGCTTGACCAGCGCCTCGCCGGCGATGCGGCCCTTCCCCGGAAGCACGTTGAACACGCCCGGTGGCAGGCCCGCTTCGAGCGCCAGCTCGGCGATGCGGATGGCGGTGAGGGGGGTCAGCTCGGCGGGCTTCACGACTATCGAGTTGCCGGCAGCGAGCGCGGGCGCCGCCTTCCAGCCCACCATGATCATGGGGAAGTTCCAGGGGATGATCGCGCCCACCACGCCCACGGGCTCGCGCAGCGTGTACGTGAACAGCGAGGGATTCACCGGTGTGGTGTCGCCGGTGATCTTGGTCGCCCAGCCGGAGAAGTAGTGGAAGCAGCGCGCCACCATGTCGATGTCGACCAGGCGCGACTCGAAGATCGGCTTGCCGTTGTCGAGCGTCTCCAGGCGCGCCAGCTCGTCGGCGTGCTCGAGCACCACGTCGCCCAGCTTCCACAGCACGCGCGAGCGGTCGATGGGCTTCATCTTCGACCACGCCCCATCGAGCGCGGCGCGGGCGGCTTTCACGGCGCGGTCCACGTCCTCGGGCCCCGCCTCGGCCACGGTGGTGATGGGCTCCTCGGTCGCGGGGTTCACGGTGGTGAACGTGGCGCCCGAGGCGGCGTCCACCGCCTTACCGTCGATGATCAGCCGGCCCGGTTTCACCGGCGCGAGTGTCTCCGCCATTCGCTAGTCCTCCGTCAGCACCGGTTCCCCGGTGCGCGCCCTTTTGATCTGTACGGCGTGATGCCGGTCGTGTTCCGGCAGCCCCCACATCATGTCCGCGAACGCGTGCCCGCGCTGCCACACGTCGTCGGGGAGCGCCGGCACCTCGTGGAGCCGGAGCAGGAGCTGCTCGCGCAGCGAGTCCAGCCGCCGCACCGCGCTGTCCCAGGGAAGCGCGCGCAGGGGGGAGAGGTGCTGCTCGTTCTGCATCGCCTGCTCGGCATCGCTGATGCCGGCCCAGGAGCGCGGCTGGCCGTGGAGCGTGCGGTGGAATTCCTCGAGGCGCACGCGGTCGCGCTCGCCGAGGTGGAGCACGATCTCGAGCGGCGACCACTTGCCGGGCGCGATCGGGCGGCTGGCGTTCGCGATCGAGAGCCCCTGGATCGCGGCCTTGACCGCGGCGCGGGCCCGCGCCAGCTCGAACAGCAGCTCCTCACGCGACGAGGCGTGCGCGCGCTGGGTGGCGAACGCCGGCGTCACCACCTGGCGCACCGCCGCCGCGGGGGCCGGCTCGCGGCGCACGCCCGCCGGGCGTGGGGCCGTGGTCCGGCGCGTCACGCTGCGCTGCGGCGCGGCGCTCCGCTTGGGCGCGGCGCGCTTCACGCGGCGTTTCGCCGCGCTCGCGCGCGCGAGCTTCTTCTTCGCCGGGGCCCGGCGCTTGGCTCCAGCGCGCGGCTTGCCGGAGCGCGCACTGCTCGCGCTCCGTCCGGCGCTCTTCCGCCTCGACTGCTTCTTTCCTGCCGCGCGTGCCACGCGGTGTCCCCGATCGGCGGCCGACCCCGCGGAGGCCGGCGCCGCTATCATTGTCCCCGTGGAGTGCCCCGGGTCGGACCCGCGCGCGACGTTCGCGTGCGGGACGTCTGCTGCAAGATCACGTCGCGACGGTGTCCGCCACCGCCGGATACTCGTACACCCCGCGGCCGCTCTTCCTGCCCAATCTGCCGGCGGCCACGTACTGCTCGATCAGCGGACAGGGGCGGAACTTCTCGCCCAGCGTCCGGTGCAGGAAGCGAAGGATGGAGAGCCGCGTGTCGAGCCCGACCAGATCCACCAGCTCGAACGGCCCCATCGGATGGTTCAAGCCCAGCTTCAACGCCTTGTCGATGTCGGCGGCGCTCGCCACGCCCTCCTGCAGCATGTAGAACGCCTCGTTGCCGATCATGGCATTGATGCGGCTGGTGACAAAACCCGGCGATTCGCGCACGGTCACGCACTCCTTCCCCATCCTCCTGCCCACTTCCTCGCAGGCCGCCAGCGTCTTCTCGCTGGTCTCCAGCGCACGCACCAGCTCCAGGAGCTTCATGCGGTGGACGGGGTTGAAGAAGTGCATGCCCACGACCTGGGGCGCGCGCCGCGTCGCCGCGGCCATCTCGGTGATGCTGAGCGACGACGTGTTCGAGGCGAGGATGGCGTGCGCGGGCGCGACGCGTTCCAGCTGGGCGAAGATCTCGACCTTCAGGTCCATGCGCTCGGGCACGGCCTCGATCACGAGGTCGGCCTGGCGTGCGGCGTCGTCGAGCGAGGTGACCGTGCGCAGCCGGCGGCGCGCTTCGATCGCGTCCTGCTCGGCGACACGGCCCAGGGCGACGCCCTTCTCGAGGTTGGCGCCGATCTCGCTCGTCGCCTTCTCGAGCTGCTCGCGGCTCGTGTCCTGGAGCGTGGTGACGAAGCCGCCGAGCGCCGCCACGTGGGCGATGCCGCGGCCCATCAGCCCCGCGCCCAGGACCGCGATGTTCTGGATGCTCAAGCGCGTCCTCCGAAGCGGTCCACGAGTTTCCACGTGGCCGGGAACACGGCGGCGGCGAGCGCCGCCTTGATCAAGTCGCCGGGGACGAACGGCAGCAGCCCGGCCGCGAGCAGCGAGTCGGCGGGCACGAAGCGCGAGAGCTGGCCCAGACCCAGGCCGAAGATCACCACACTGCCCGCGATCATGCTGAGGAACATCCGCCACGGCTTGCGGTCGAGCGCGTGCTCTGCGAACGCTCCGGTCATGGCGGCTGCAAAGGGAAACGCGGCGAGGTAGCCGCCCGTGGGCCCGATCAGCTTCGCTGCGCCCGCAGTACCGCCAGCGAAGAACGGCAGCCCCACCGCGCCCTCGATCAGGTACAGGCACTGGGCGAGGAACGCGCGCCGCGCGCCCAGCACCGTGCCCGAGAGCAGCACCGCGAACGTCTGGCCGGTGATCGGCACCGGCGTCCACGGCAGGCGGATCTCGACCTGGGCCGCGGCGGCCGTGAGCAACGAGGCGACGATGACCAGGACGGTATCGGTGAGAGCGTTCGAGTGAGGGACTGCGACGTCGGCGAGGGTGAGCGGTCTGGCGACGGACGCCATGCGAAAGCCCCTGAGGGTTCGGGATCGTTGCGGGCGGACCGGGCCTGTGCCGCGCATGGGGGGCGGCAGCCCGGATTGCGAGCGCAAAGTCGAGCCGGAGGATACTGGAGCCGCGCGCGACACGGCAACGGCGGTGTGGGAGCCCCTCCGGGCCCCCAACCCGAACGGGCGCACCGGGCTCGGGCGCCCGACCGGTCACTTCCGCTGGAACAGGCTCCAGGTGGCGAACAGGTCGGTGTCGAGCTTCATGCCGTTCTCGCCCTGGTCCCAGCCGAGCGCGTGGCCCATCGCCCGGGCGGCCGGGGAGTCGTCGCGGTCGAACTCCAGCACCCTGAAACCGGCACCCGTCCACATCTCGCGCGGGAACGGGCAGCGGCCGTCGGCCCAGGGGATGTAGGTCTTGTCGGGCGGCGCGGGGGCCGGGCAGAGGTTGTAGATGAGCACGCGGCCGCCCTTCTTCACCGAGCGGGCGAGCGCCGCGACGAACTCGCTGTCGCTCACCCCGAGGTGGACGAGCAGGCGTGGATCGACCGGCCGGGCGGGGTGCAGGTAGCCGTTCTTGAGCGTGTTCTTGCTGATGAAGAGGTCGAGCTGTTCGCCCACCGTGCGCCTCATCTCCTCGGTGGCGGGCCATTGGCCGGTGGCGAGCGTGACGCTGCCCGGGCCCACGGCACCCTGGTCGCCGGGCTCCGAGTAGAGCGCCGCGAGCAGCGGGTCGACGTCGATGCCGATCGTGGTGGCGCCGTTCTCGGCGAGCAGGCGCAGCTGCCCGAGCATGCCGCAGCCAAAGTCGGCGACACGCATGCCGCGAACGCCCTTCACGCCGTTCCGCCCCAGCACCTCGAGCGCGCGCGCGTAGGCGAGCGGCGAGCCGTAGCGCGTGTCGTAGTAGAACTGCTCGTCCAGCGTGCGCGAGACGAGCTTCGCGCGCACGCTGTCGGGGAGCTGCTCCGCCTGGCGCGCGGTCCAGGCGTGCGTGCGCGCCGAATCGCGATAGACCGTCCGCGGCTCGACGCTCGGGAGCTTCGGCACCGCGGCGAGGAAGTCGCGGACGAGCGGCGTCTTGAAGAGCGGCGCGAGCGTCTTCGCTTCCGCCTGGAGTTGCGCGACGCGCGACGGCGTGTCCCCGGCAGGCGCGGCGCTGCGCGCCGCGGGGGCGAGCGCGGGCAGGCTCGCGGCGAAGGCGATGATGGCGATCAGCACGTTCGGCGGTCTGGGCATGCGCGCACCCTGGGCGCGTCACCCGTGCCGCGGCCATCGCGCGCCGACGGACGCGGGCATGCGCGCCCCGGCCGCGCGCGGAGCCGCGCGGAGCGCGGTGCGTGCGTTGACGCCCCGCGGCATGGGCGGCTAGCGTCCGCGCGGCTTTGACATGTCGCGCGCTGATCGCGCGCTCCCACGGAGACTCCCTCATGGCCGGGCCCCACACCATCCGCATCGCCAACGCCGGCGGCTACTGGGGCGACGACCTGTCGCAGTTCAAGCGCCAGGTGGAGCTCGGACCGGTGGACTACGTGACGCTCGACTTCCTCGCCGAGATCACGATGTCCATCATGCAGAAGCAGCGTGCGCGCGACCCCGAGGCCGGCTACGCGCGCGATTTCATCACCCAGGTCGAGCTCACGCTCGACCTGCTGCTCGAGAAGCGCGTGAAGGCGGTGACGAACGCCGGCGGCGTGAACCCGGCGGCGTGCCGGCGCGCGCTGCTCGCGGTCGCGGCGAAGCAGGGGCGCGCCATCGACGTCGCGGCGGTCGCGGGCGACGACCTGATGGCGCGCCTCGACGAGCTGGCCCGGGCCGGCGCCGCGCTCGACAACATGGAGGACGGCCGCAAGCTCGCCGGCGTGCGCGCGCGCGTGTCGTCGGCGAACGCCTACTTCGGCGCCTGGCCGGTGGTGGAGGCGCTGAAGAGCGGCGCCCAGATCGTGGTCACGGGCCGGTGCACGGACACGGGCATCACGCTCGCGCCCATGATCCACGCCTTCGGCTGGCGACCCGACGACTGGGACCGGCTCGCGGCGGGCATCGTCGCCGGTCACATCGTCGAGTGCGGCGCGCAGAGCACGGGCGGCAACTTCACCGACTGGCACGACGTGCCGCGGTTCGCCGAGATCGGCTACCCCATCCTCGAGGTGAACGCCGACGGCTCGTTCGTGGTCACGAAGCACGAGGGCACGGGCGGCGCGGTCACCGTGCGCACGGTGAAGGAGCAGCTGGTCTACGAGATGGGCGACCCGCGGAGCTACATCACGCCCGACGTGGTCGCGGATTTCGCGAGTGCCAGGCTCGAGCAGGCCGGGCGCGACCGCGTGCGCGTGTGGGGTATCCAGGGCCGGCCGGCGCCGTCGTCGTTGAAGGTGAGCGCCGCATACGCGGACGGCTGGAAGGCCAACGGCACGCTCATCATCTCCGGGCCCGAGGCGCTCGCGAAGTCGAAGGCATTCGCGGAGCTGTTCTGGAAGCGGCTGGGGATCGGGTTCGAGGACACGCTCACCGAGCACGTGGGCGCCTCGGCGTGCTGGGGGCCGCTCGCGCCGGCGAGCGAGCCGAACGAGGTGCTGCTGCGGCTCGGCGTTCGCGACACGGATCGCGGCAAGATCGAGGCGTTCTCGAAGATGGTGCCGGCGGTCATTCTTTCCGGGCCGCCGGGCGTTGCCGTCACCGGCGGCAGGCCGCAGGCGCAGGAGGTGGTGGCGTACTGGCCGGCGCTGGTGCCGCGCGACCTCGTGCGGCCGTCGCTCATCATCGAGGCCGGCGAGCGGGCCCTCGACTGGCCCACGCCGCTCGTCCCCCCGGGCGCGCCCGTGAACCTCGAGACGCCGGCGTGGCCCAAGCCTGCGGCGGGACGCGACGAGATCGTCACCGTGCCGCTCAGCAAGCTGGCGCACGCGCGGAGCGGCGACAAGGGCGACATGGCGAACATTGGAGTCATCGCGCGCGCGCCCGAGATCTACCCCTGGCTCGCCGCGACGCTCACGGCCGCGCGCGTGAAGGAGTACTTCGCCGGCATCTGCCGGGGCGAGGTGGAGCGCCACGAGGTAGCGAACCTCTGGGCGCTCAACTTCCTGCTCGGCGAGTCGCTGGGCGGCGGCGGCACGGTGAGCCTGCGCCTGGACGCGCAGGGGAAGACGCTCTCGCACGCGCTGCTCGCCATGCCCGTCCAGGTGAGCCGGGCGTTGATCGCCTGCGCTGAGCGCGGCGATGCCGAGCACCGCACCATGGTCGGGGCATAGGCCAGCAAGCCGCTGTGCCGCAGCGCGTTGCCGCGTCTGCAACCTTCGGGGCACCCACTTTCGTATGGACATTAGATTTCAGAGTGATATCATTATGAAAGCTTCGAAAGGAGGCCGTCCCCATGATCCGCGAGAGTCCCGCGAAGTCCGGTTCGGGCATGTTCATGCTGTTCCTGCTTCCCGCCCTCATCCTGCTCTGCATCTGGTGGCTGATCGGCGCCGCCCGCGTCGGGTCGCTGCCCCAGGTGCTCGGCGCCGTGTTCTTCATCTTCGTGCTGGCGATCTCGCTCGGCGGGTTCTTCGTCGTCGAGCCCAACCAGGCCTCGGTGCTGTTGCTGTTCGGCAACTACCGCGGCAGCGAGCGGCGTCCCGGCCTGTGGTGGGCGAACCCGTTCATGACCAAGAAGCGCGTCACCATGCGCGTGCGCAACTTCGAGAGCAGCAAGCTCAAGGTGAACGATCACGACGGCAATCCGATCGAGATCGGGGCCGTGGTGGTGTGGCGCGTCGTGGACTCGGCCGAGGCGATCTTCCAGGTCGACAACTACGACAACTTCCTGCACGTCCAGAGCGAGGCCGCGCTGCGCAACCTGGCGGTGGGGCATCCCTACGATGCGCACAACGACGGCCAGATGTCGCTGCGCGGGAACACGCTCGAGATCGCGGACCTGCTCAAGGGCGAGATCCAGGCGCGCCTCGAGAAGGCGGGCATCGAGATCCTCGAGGCGCGCATCAGCCACCTGGCGTACGCGCCGGAGATCGCGAACGCCATGCTGCGCCGCCAGCAGGCGAGCGCCGTGATCGCGGCGCGCACGAAGATCGTCGAGGGCGCCGTGAGCATGGTGCAGATGGCGCTCGACGAGCTGTCGAAGCGCGCGGTGGTGACGCTCGACGAGGAGCGCAAGGCCGCCATGGTCAGCAACCTGCTGGTGGTGCTGTGCAGCGATCACGAGACGCAGCCGATCGTGAACGCCGGCACGCTCTACCAAGGATGAGGTGAGCGGCTCGTGGCCGAGCGCAAGCCGTTCCTGCTCCGGATCGACCCGGCCGTGCTGGACGCGCTGCAGCGCTGGGCCGCGGACGACCTGAGGAGCCTGAACAGCCAGATCGAGTTCGTGCTGCGGCGAGCGCTGCAGCGCGAGGGGCGGGCGCTGGGTACCCGGCCATCGGGCCCCGCACCGCCCGCGGGAACGGAGGAGCGGTCATGAAGCGTCCGCGCGTGATCGTGCACGCGCCGCGTGTCGACGCACCCGGCGCGCGCGAGGTGGAAGCGCACGGCGAGGTGCACGCGCTGCTGCCGCTCGGCA